>VFQT010000169.1_pt1 | contig 104751 bp, 102 predicted proteins | sample 3512381 | NCBI WGS metagenome assembly VFQT01 (sample SAMN10412376, study PRJNA504923) | tailings metagenome | isolation source: Relicate 2 Philex TSF3 active mining site | place: Philippines: Tuba, Benguet | collected 2017-08-29
TTAAAAACGTTAAAGCAGCTTGGACATTTGCTACCGGTGTAAACCGTGGTCACGAAGGTGCACCATTGGTTATCGGTAACATGATGTACGTTCACACAGCGTTCCCAAACAACGTTTACGCTTTGGACTTGAACGACAATCAAAAGATCGTTTGGTCTTATTTCCCTAAACAAGATCCATCAGTACAAGCTGTATTGTGCTGTGACAACGTTAGCCGTGGTCTTGGTTTCGGCGATGGTAAGATTTTCTTGCAACAAAACGATGGTAACTTGGTTGCTTTAGATGCTAAGACTGGTGCTAAAGTTTGGTCTGTACAAAACACAGATCCAAAAGTAGGTGCTACTAACACTAACGCTCCTCACGTTTACAAAGACAAGATCTTGACAGGTTGTTCTGGTGCTGAATTCGGCGTACGCTGCTTCATCGCTGCATACAACATCAAGGACGGTTCTTTGGCATGGAAAGCATACTCAACAGGTCCAGATTCTGAAGTGTTGATCGGTGCTGACTTCAACAAAGAAAACCCAGCTTTCTCAGCATTGTCAGTTTACGAAGACGTAAACGGCGGTAACAAGCAAGGCGGTTCTTTCAAGAAGTTGCCAAATGACAAGTTAAAAATTGGCGAAAAAGACCTTGGTACACGTACATGGTTGAAACCACAAGCAGTTAAAGATGGTTGGCAACATGGTGGTGGTTCCGTTTGGGGCTGGTGGCCATATGATCCAAAGACAAACTTAGTGTACTACGGTACAGGTAACCCATCTGTTTGGAACCCAGACGTACGTCCAGGTGACAACAAGTGGTCTATGACTGTATTCGCACGTGATTTGGATACAGGTATGGCACGTTGGGGCATGCAAATGACTCCACACGATGAGTGGGACTATGATGGTATTAACGAAGTGATCTTGTTCGAAAAGAACGGCAAGATGTACGCTAACCACATGGACCGTAACGGCTTTGTATACACATGGCAAGCTGACAACGGTACTTTGGTAGTTGCAAACAAAGTTCACAAGTTCGTTAACTGGGCTACAGACGTTGATCTGAAGACTGGTGTACCTAACAAGTTAGCTTCTGCTTCTACTCACCAAGACTACAACGCTAAAGGCGTATGTCCTGCTGCTTTGGGTACTAAAGACCAACAGCCAGCTGCATACAGCCCACGTACAGGCTTGATGTACATTCCATTGAACCACGTATGTATGACATACGAGCCAGTTGAATCCAAATACGTTGCTGGTCAACCATGGGTTGGTGCTACATTGACCATGTTTGCTGGTCCAGACGGCGTAATGGGTGGTTTCACTGCTTGGGACCCAATGAAGGGTACTAACGTTTGGTACAACAAAGAGAAGTTCTCTGCATGGGGCGGTGTAATGACTACTGCTTCTGATTTGGTGTTCTACGGTACTTTGGATCGTTGGTTCAAGGCTGTTGATGCTAAGTCTGGTAAAGAACTATGGAAATTCCAAGTTGGTTCCGGTGTGATTGGTAATGCATTCTCATACGGCCACAAGGGTAAACAATACGTTGGCGTACTGTCCGGTATCGGCGGTTGGGCTGGCGTAGCGATGAACCTTGGCTTGACTAACCCAACAGACGCTTTAGGTGCTGCTGGTGGTTACGCTGAATTGACTAAGTACAACGCTGCTCCTGGCGGCGGTGCACTGAACGTGTTCAGCCTGTAATTCAATCGTAAGATTGTTTTAACAGAACTAACCATAAGTTAGTGTGTCACATAAACACCCCGCTTCGGCGGGGTGTTTTTTTTAACCTAAATCTTGATTATTGATAGAGATAGGTGAAAATGGCAGACTTAAATATTGTTCAATGAATTGAATATAAAAATTTATGGAGATAAGGAAAATAAACATGATGAAAAAAATGCTCATCGCAATGGCACTATTAAATGCCTCTTTAAGCAATGTATACGCTGAAGACGTAGATATACCGTCAATTAATCCAGATGAGGGTCGTCTTGGTGAAGTTCGTCGTGTAGAAGATCCAACAGAATTTAAGGTATGTGCAGACCCTGATAATCTGCCATATTCAAATCTAAAGTTAGAAGGTTTTGAGGATGCAATTGCAAAACTGATTGCAGACGAACTAGGTAAAAAACTGAGTTTCCAGTATGCCTATTACCGTCAAGGATTCTTGCGTAATACCTTGAACGCGAACCGTTGTGACGTAGTTATGAGTACCACAGCAGACAACGACACGATGCTTACTTCTAAGCCATACTATCGTTCAACCCACGTGTTTGTATATCGTAAAGATAGCGGCTATGACATCAAAAATTGGGATTCCCCAGACTTGAAAAAAGGCATTATCGGTATTGTTGGACAGAGTCCAGAATCCAGACCATTGTCGGATCACAATCTAATGGGTAATGCTAGACCGTATCGTATTCAACGCGATTTGAATTTCCCACCAAGTCAAATGGTGGATGATTTGGTCAAAGGTGAAATCGATGTGGCGGTTATGTGGGGTCCAATTGGTGGTTTCTTCGCTAAGAAAGCCAGTATTCCATTAGTCGTGGTACCTATCCCAGAATATGAGAAGGTCAATATCAAGGGTAAAACGGAGTGGAACATCTCTATCGGTGTGCGTAAGAAAGACAAAGAGCGCATTGCAGAGATTAATAAAGTCATCGAAAAAAGACGTAAAGATATCGAAAAAATTCTCGATGATTATGGCATTCCACATTTGCCAGTTGTCGAAGGTGACAGCATAGAGAAAAAGGCTAAAGAGCAAGCTGGCGAGAAGTTAGATAAACCTATTTAATACACAAAAAATTTAGGTTTTTAACAGCTTAAGTAAAGCAATTTATGCCTGTTTCGTTATAGAATATACGTTCGAGATTTTTATCGAATTTAGAGTGGTAAATACTTAGAGTTAGGAGATAACATGTTAGGCAACAAAGTAGCAAAAATCGCCTTGGCAATGGCTCTAGTGTCATTGTTAGGTTTGGCTTCTCAAGCAAATGCTGAATGTAAGCTGGTATCCACTAAAGATGGCAGTCCTTTGCCAATCAAGGTAGTTGATACAGATACACCAGAAGCTAAAGAATTCTTAGAAACTTGCAAAAACCCTTACACAAAGCGTTATGTCGCTGATGCTGAGGCAGCTAAAGCAGGTAAAAAGAAATTCGGTTTCTGGTCATGTACTCAATGTCACGGTGGTAATGCAGGTGGTCAAACAGGCCCAAGTATTACTGATGCGACTTGGCAATATTCCAAGCACATTACTGACAAAGGTATGTTCGAAACTATCGCTGGTGGTTCTAACGGCGGTATGCCAACATGGCACGCACAAGCAGCTGGCAACCCAGAATTGCTATCAACAGATGAAATCTTGAAGATGATCGGTTGGTTGCGTTCTATGTACGCTGGTGGCGGCGACAAGCCTTGGTTAAACGATTAATCTAATCGTGTTAGTTAAAAAAGGCTGCCTAGGCAGCCTTTTTTATTGTCGCTTGGTGCGTTAAAGTAATTACTTCAAAAGTGTGAAAGGAGTAAATCATGCGATTATTTCTTATTGTTGTAATGATACTTACTTTAATTTCTTGCTCGAAAAGTGAGCAGTCAAGCGCAAGCAGCCCAAGCATTAGTTTTAATGCCACACAAGATGGAAGTCCAATTCTTATAGACGCTAGTCAGTTTGATACACCTGCAGCCAAGAATTTTTTAAAGACCGGCAAGAATGATTACATCGGTCAAGATGAGGCGATTGCAAAGGGAAAAAAATTATTCCAGTTATACTCATGTACCCAGTGTCATGGCGGTAATGCAGGTGGGCAAACAGGGCCAAGCCTACATGGCCCCAACTTCAATTACGCGAAAGACGCCACCAATAAAGGGATGTTTGAAACGATTTGGCATGGCACAAATGGTGGAATGGGCGCTAAAGGAAGAGGTTTGATGGACCCCAGCGATGCAAGCGCTGGATTAAGTCCTGATGAAGTTTTATTGATTCAAGCATGGATACGCAGTCATAATCCAAGCTTAACGGGAAATTAAAAGATAGAGGGAATATGTTAGGACGCGATAAGCAAAAAAAATTACATAAAATCGTCATCGTTGGCGGTGGTGCCGGTGGACTTGAGCTGGCCACCCGATTGGGCGATACATTAGGGAAAAAGCAAAAAGCAGAAATTACCCTAATCGATAGAACACGCACCCATGTTTGGAAACCTCTATTGCATGAAATTGCGGCTGGCAGTATGAACCCAGATAAGCACGAGCTAGAGTATTTAGCACAGGCGCACTGGCACCACTTCTTTTTCCGCTTGGGTGAAATGATAGGCTTAAGCCGAGAAAAAAAAGAGGTTTATATCGGCCCCAATTTTGATGAAAACGGTGTACAAGTGATTCCGCCACGCGCCATTCCTTATGACACCTTAATTATTGCTGTGGGCAGTACGACCAATGACTTTGGCATCAAAGGAGCGCGTGAGCACAGTATCGCGCTAGATACCCAAGAACAAGCAGAACGCTTCCACAGAAGATTGCATAACGCTTTACTGCGTGCGCAAACGCAGACAGAACCTGTGCGAGCCGGACAGTTAGAAGTCGTCATCGTGGGCGCTGGGGCGACGGGTGTTGAGTTGTCAGCCGAATTACACAATACCACGCGCGAGTTAGCGGCCTATGGTTTGGACAAAATTGATCCGGACAAAGATATCAGTATTTCTCTGATTGAAGCATCCGAACGTGTGCTGCCAGCCTTGCCTGCAAACTTATCCAAAGCGGTTGACTTGGAGCTGCGTAAACTACGTGTTCACGTTTACGCCGGCGAGAGAGTGACCGAGGTGAGTAGCAAGGGTGTATACACGCACAGCGGACGCTTTATTCCATCAGAATTGGTGGTTTGGGCGGCAGGTATCAAGGCACCAGATTTTCTTAAGAATGCAGATGGTTTGCAAACCAATAGCATTAATCAACTATTGGTCAAACCTACTTTGCAAACGACAGAAGACGATGATGTATTTGCTTTTGGGGATTGTGCCGCCTGCCCAATGCCGGGCAGTGAGCAGAATGTTCCTCCTCGAGCGCAATCTGCCCATCAACAAGCTTCCATGCTCGTCAAAACCATGAAGTTGCGCGTCAAAGGCAAGAAGCGTTTGCCGGAATATGTCTATCGCGATTACGGCTCTTTGGTGAATCTAGGACGTTATTCGACAGTAGGCAGCCTGATGGGCTCACTCTCTGGCGGTGCCTTGTTTATTGAAGGTTTGCTTGCACGCATGATGTATCAATCGCTGTATCAAATGCATCTGATGGCGCTGCATGGTTTTTTCACGGTGTTTATGCAAATGATTGCGCGTGCATTAACACGTCGCTTTGAACCAAGAGTAAAACTGCACTAAATCTTGTGTTTGATATGCTGGTGGTAGAGATGGTAGATGATGCCCATGCTCAGGGTAATAAATAGACCAAAGATGACGATAATCGTATTAATCTGAAAGTTGTGACCTACCATCAGCGTATAAATCCCCAACAACACCAAAATACCAATATTCTCATTAAAGTTTTGCACCGCAATCGAATGGCCTGCGCCTAATAATTGGTGGCCACGGTGTTGCAACAGAGAGTTGAGGGGGACCAAGAAATAGCCTGCCAATACGCCAATCAAAAACAACAAAATAATGGCCGGGATGACATCATGGACAAAGACCATGGCCAAGACTAATAAGCCCATCACCATGCCCGCAGGAATCACTTCTGCAGCCTTTTCAAGCTTGATATAGATAGAAGCAAGGATAGAGCCTATGGCGATTCCTACAGCCAAAATGGCAATCAATTTAGTCGCTTGCTCGTTATCAAATCCCAATCTGAGATTCGCCCACTTTAACACCACGAATTGCAGAGTTGCGCCAGCCCCCCAGAATAAGGTGGTGACCGCGAGGGACACTTGACCTTGTGCATCTTTCCAAAGGGTAATGAATGCATGCCAAAAATCTTTAATCAGGAAGCTTAATGAGCGTTGCGGAATCGCATGATCAATCGGCACTTTGGGAATGTAGTAATTAAAGTAGGCCGCCAATAAATACAATCCAGTAATCACCGCTATGCCAAAAAATGGATTATCGGCTGCCACGCTGGCGCCAAATACCGGGCCTAAAATAATGGCAGACACCGTAGTGCCCTCCATCCAGCCATTGGCTTTAATCAGATCTTTGGCAGGCAGCATTTCCGTCAAAATCCCGTATTTGGCAGGTGAGTAAGCGGCAGCACCGATGCCCACGATGGCATACGCATACAGGGGCGGAAGACCAATAAAAACCAAGGCACAGCCAAAGAATTTGATGCCATTGCTGAGGAACATGACGCGACCTTTAGGAAGCGCGTCTGCAAAAGGCCCGACGAAAGGTGCCAGCAGGATATACGAAATGACAAAAAACTCTCTTAATAATGGCTCATGCCAAGTGGGTGCTTGCAGCTGATGCAGTAGCGCAATGGCAGCAAATAACAGGGCATTATCTGCAATCGCAGAAATGAACTGAGCCACCAGAAGAGTATAAAAACCGCGCGTCATTAAAATCTACAAAACGTCTGCTGCAAAATCAGCAAGGCGAGAACGTTCGCCGCGGGTAAGCGTGATATGACCATTGTGAGACCAGCCTTTGAATCTATCCACCACATAAGTCAATCCAGAGCTACCTTCAGTCAAATAAGGCGTATCAATTTGCGCGATATTACCCAAGCAAACCACTTTGGTGCCAGGGCCAGCACGAGTAATCAGCGTCTTCATTTGCTTAGGAGTTAAATTTTGCGCCTCATCAATAATGAGGAATTTGTGCAAGAAAGTTCGACCACGCATAAAGTTGAGTGATTTGATTTTGATGCGCGTGCGGATTAAATCTTGTGTCGCTGCACGACCCCATTCACCGGCATCCTCATCCGACTTATTCAACACGTCCAGATTGTCCTCTAATGCACCCATCCAAGGCGCCATTTTTTCTTCTTCTGTGCCCGGTAGAAAGCCGATGTCTTCACCGACAGGGACGGTCACGCGGGTCATAATAATTTCGCTATAAATCTTTTTGTCCAAAGTTTGTGTCAGTGCAGAAGCCAAGGTGAGCAATGTTTTACCAGTGCCGGCCTGACCCAACAAAGTGACAAAATCAATCTCCGGATCCATCAACAAATTCAGGGCAAAATTTTGCTCACGATTTCTCGCGGTGATTCCCCAAACATTATGTTTGGCTTGTGTGTAATCTTTGATGATTTCGAGCACCGCAGTTTTGCCTTCAATCGAGCGGACGATGGCCTCGAAAGGTTTGTCATAGCCATAAAAGACAAATTGATTGACCAAGAAATCGGGGCACATCGGCCCACTGATACGATAAAACATGCGACCAGCATCCTGCCAAGATTCCATGTTCTTGCTGTGTTTTTCCCAGAAATTTTCTGGCAGCTCTTGCATGCCGGTATACAGGAGCTCACTGTCTTCTAGTACTTTATCGTTAAAGTAATCTTCCGCAGGAATCGAGAGTGCGCGTGCCTTGATTCGAATATTGATGTCTTTGCTGACCAGAATCACTTGGCGGTCTGCGTACATTTTTCTCAATGCCAAGACCACGCCTAAAATTTGATTGTCAGCTTTGCTGCCGGCGAGTATCGGGAGCTCGTAGGGTAGGGCAGAGGCCTGCATAAACAGGCTGCCACTGACGTGTTGATTGCCGCGTATACCCAAGGGGCAGCCTTGTTCCAAATCAAAGCCACTGGTGGCGACAATTTCTTCTAGATAGCGACTGGCTTGACGTGCGTTGCGAGCAACTTCGGTAATACCCTTTTTATTGTTATCCAGCTCCTCAAGCGTCACCATAGGCAGATAAATATCATGTTCCTCGAATCTAAATAAGCTCGAAGGGTCGTGCATGAGGACATTGGTATCTAATACAAATAATTTTTTTTCATTTGCCTGTTTTTTTGCCATATTGGTCCTTAGCTGATTTTATCTGCTCTTGTTCACGTGCTAGCTGCGCAGAAAAGTCAAAATCTCCTGTATGTGACCATCCACTTTTACGCCGCGCCATTCTTTAATAATTTTACCCTGAGCGTCGAGTATAAAAGTGCTGCGTTCTATCCCACGTACCTCTTTACCATACATTTTTTTCATTTTGACGACATCGAAAATCTTGCAGGCGATTTCCTCAGTATCTGCCAGAAGCTCGAAAGGAAATTGATATTTCGCTTTGAAATTCTCATGCGAACGTATCGTGTCACGAGAAACCCCAACAATCTCAACATTCAAGGCCTTGAACTCATCATAGTGGTCACGAAATTGTTGACCTTGGGTCGTGCAGCCTGGGGTAGCGTCTTTGGGATAAAAATAAATAATCAGCGTCTGATTGAGGTGTTGCGAAAGTTTGAAAGTCTTATTGCCGGTGGAGGGCAGCTCAAAATCAGGTACGGTAAGAGTTGTAGTCATGATGTGTTATCGCCTTTTGTACATTGTTGTTAAAAAAACCAATAAAGGCAAGTGTGAAATGTGTTGGAAGTCTAAAAAACCTGCCTTTTGCTATCTGAGCAGGGGCAGAATGATTAGTTCAGCTTATTCAAGCTTGAATGAAATCGGAATCAGAACGCTGATCGGTTTATTTCTGAGCGCTTCTGGGGGCAATGGGAGATTCGCCTCATTCACCATCTTGATGGCTTGTTTGTCGAGAATATCAAAACCGCTGCTGGTATGTATCCTGCTCTCTAATACCTTACCGTTGGCATCTACCAATATTTGGATAATGGCCTCACCCTGCCAACCACGCATTTGCGCAACTTTTGGATACTGTTTGTTTTTGGCCACTTCGCGGCTAATCAAGCGCGCATATTGCTGGCTGAGGCCATCATAATCGACTTGAGGCGGAGGTGGTGGCGGTGCTCTGACCGGTTCTGGCGGCGCTGGGGCTACCACAGGCGCTGGGTTTTCTGGTTTAGCGGGCGCAGTAATAATATTCGGTGGAGGCTCTGCTACACGCTGAGGCTCTGGGCTTTTCTCGGCCACAGGCGTGGGAATTTTTTGTGGCAAAGGTTTTACTGGCTGCGGTTTGATCGGCTGCTGTTGAACCGGTTGCGGTGGCTCAGGCGCGGCTTGTGGCTGAGGCGGTGGGGCGAGCTCAACGGTCAAGATTTTAGGCTCTTGCTCAGGCGTATAGTCAATCTTAGGAATCAGATAGATGCCTACGGCGTGCACAAAAATGGACAGCAAAAGCGTCCAATTCAGCACTTTGTCTGAATGATTATGTTGGGTAAGCAGCGCCACAGCGGTTAATTAGATAAAAAAAAGAGGCATATTATACACTGAGCGCAAATAAGTATTGATAATCATTCCCATTCAAGCGCTGGATAAATGTTATTGACGTTTCTTCGATTAATGATATCAAACAACTGCCAAGCGCCTTTTTGTGAGATGGCGGCACTGTTCATGGCTTTCTCCATCGTGATTCCCTTGCTGATACTGGCTCTGACCTCTTGCAACAAAGTGGTGAGATATTGTTGTTGTAACTGCATCGCTTGTTGCCAAGTTTGTTGCGCGCTTAACTGGCCATGACCAGAAATGACTTGCTTGGCAGGCGACTGAAGTAGCGCTTCATTGACCTTAATCCAACCCTTTATATCGCCATCAATCGACGGAGTACGCTCAATAAATAACAAGTCCCCAGTCCATAAGCTAGCGGTCTTTTCATCAAACACAGTCAAATCGGTATTGGTATGTGCAGTCGGGTGTGCCGTCAAAGTGAGTACGCGCTTACCTAGGTCAATTTGCAGCTTGTTTTTCACTGCAATACTTGGTTTCACCATGCGTGAGCCAGCAAAATCCTGCTTCAACCACTGCTGACTGATGCGCATATAACTGTCTTGGCGTTTGTCCATCGCCTCAGCCAATCGCTCGTGCCCAACAAATTGCGTTTTTGCGGAAACAAACGCATCATTGCCAAAAATATGATCAGGATGCACATGGGTATTGATGACATACAAAATCGGCAGTGAAGAGATCGCGCGTATGCTTTCCAATAATTGCTGGCCCACTTTGATACTGCCGCCGGTGTCGATCACCGCGATGCCATTTTCGCCAATCACAAAACTGATATTGCAGATATCGCCGTGATAGCCCTCATCCAAATCCTCATGCGCACCGCGATGGACATAGATGCCATCCGCGACTTGTTGCATTGCTAAAGGACTGGCATAGACGACATTGGGGATAAAAAGTCCAACACTTGCGAGCAACAACATGCCACAAAGTTGACGATAAATTTGACGGGCTATAAACATGCTGGACTCCTTGTTCAAGACCCCATTCTAAATACTGTCGCTAGCTTTGACTACTGCGCTATAATTTAACCAGAAACAATAGAACAGGGGAGTCACAATGAGTACACAACGTTATACAAAAACCGCCATTATTTTGCATTGGCTAATCGGCGCATTAATCGTGTTTATGTTTTTATTGGGCTGGTATATGACAGAGCTGCCCAAAGATGCCGACAAGGTGATGAGTTTTGATTTATTTGACTTGGGCATCGCGCAATGGAATGTCGCACAAGAGATGTCGCCCAGAACTTTCTATTTCAATCTACACAAATCCTTAGGCGTCACAATTCTGGCTTTGGTGTTATTCCGAATTTATTGGCGTTTAAGCCATCGTCCTCCAGCACTGCTCAGCTCACTCAAAGCATGGGAGAGAAAATTAGCGGCATGCGGTCACCATAGTTTGTATTTGCTGATGGTATTGATTCCAGTGGCAGGCATCATTATGTCGCTGTACAGCAAATATGGTTTGCAATGGTTTGGTATCAAACTACTCGAAGGTCTGGACAATAAAGACCTGCGTGAGACATTTGCAGAGGTGCATGAATTATTAGGCACTGCGATGCTGGTGGTATTAGCGGTGCATGTATTAGGGGCATTGAAACATCGCTTGATTGATAAAGATGACACCATGAAACGTATGTCTTTGCGTAAATAAGCAGACAGTATGCAATCCAAAACGCCCTCAACTGAGGACGTTTTTATTTTGACAAAGTGACGGATGAGATGCGGCTACATCACCGTGATTGTTTGTTGAATAATCAACTCTTCTGCAGCAGAAAAGTGATTCCAAACATCATAATCATTTTCGCCATCATTCAATGAACTGAGTTAATTATGTGCCGAGTGTTTTTATTGTTAGGGCGATATAAGGGTATCTTTGATTATTATAGTCATAATTATTCAGTTGTAGTTTATTAATTCATATTGGATAGAATTGGCCACTGGAAAATAAAAAAGGGCGCATATGCGCCCTTTGGATCAATCTAGCAGAAAGCTAAATTTTGATATCGGCCTGATGCTCGAAAGCTTTGCCTTCGTTATCGGATGCTTCGACTTTGACTATGCCAGAACCGCTAGGCAAAAATTCGAAACGCATATAGGGGTCTTCGCTGGTGCCTACATTGACATCTACGCTCAATACCGGCTCATTGTTAAAGCTGAAATTGGCTTTGTTGATGTAGAAGGCAGGAATAAAACCTTGGGATACCAAGTCGCGCTGCAGACCGGTACGCATAGGGTGTTTGATAATAAATGTGACGGTACCGGCTTCGCCTGCTTTGGCTGGGGCCTCCACATTCATTTTGATTTTGCCAGCGGAAGCACGAATCTCTTTTTCGTCTGCATCAATCATGCCGCCACAACCGCCAGCAGCGCGCACTTCGACAGAGCCCATGACCAATTTTCCGTCAGCGGTTTCACCTACTGCACGGATATAAGAATCCATTTCCATGCGGATACGGGTAGAAAGTTTGAAGTTACCCAACTTATCGGTGAGGTGATAGGTTGATGCCAAAGGAATTGGGTTGGCATCGACCAAGAGATATAGGTTCTTAATGGGGTTGCCGCCAGTTTGGCTTTGATCAACACGGATTTCAATCGGCACTTGTGCACCGCTCTCAGCGCGACGCGGTGCAGTAAATTTAATGTAATCCACATCGGTAATGGTGCGACCAGCAAAGAATGCTTCTTTGACCACAGGCCATTTTTTTGGGTCGGATTCTGCGTGGGATAGAAAAGATATCGTCAGCAAAACTGCAGATAACATCAACAATAATGAATGTTTAAACATATCAAACTCCTCAGATAAACATATTATTTTTATTAACCATAACGATAATAAGAGTATAGCGCGTTGTCGAAGTTCATCCGTATTTTTATTGTCAATTTTACAACTCTCTTGAATAATGCAAAAAGATAAAGAAGTGGATGCAAGTTAAAAAAGGCAAATTATGATATTAGGTTTTGATCATTACAATCTGCGCGCTGATCGCGACACTATGGAACTGCTTAAAGTGTTTTATCGCGATGTGGTCGGACTCACCTTGGGTGAGCGTCCACCATTAAAATCTTTTGGGTATTGGTTGTATGCAGGTGGCAAAGATGTCTTGCACTTGTCTGAAGTGCGCGAGGGGGAAACGGCGCTCCATGACATCAGGACTACGTTTGATCATGTGGCTTTTCGTGCTAAAGATTTACAACGCAGCGTGCAACATTTAGAGGCATTGGGCATTGAATTTAGCCAAAGAGAAATTAGCACGACGCACACCGTACAGGTGTTTTTTAAAGACCCTGCCGGGAATGGCGTAGAGCTGAATTTTGCCAAGCAAGATATCTAGAGAGTTTTAAATCAGGCCTTTTAGCAACTGCACTTGGACCAATTCACCAGCTTCAACATGGCCACAATCTTCGTCCAAGACTATCAGACAATTGGCGCGCGACATCGAGCTGAGTACACCAGAGCTCTGGTTTCCGGTGGATTTCACTCGCCATTCGCCTTGTTCGTCGCAATATAAGTAACCGCGTTGAAACTCCATACGACCTTTAGCTTTTTTTAGCCCTTGTGCCAGTTTTACCGTGAGGAGAGGGACCTCATAAGGATGACTTTGCCCCATCAATATTTGCAGCGCCGATTGCACAAACTGATAAAACGTCACCATAACGGCGACTGGATTGCCGGGTAAACCAAAGTAGTGTGCCTCACCTATCTTGCCATAAGCCAGCGGTCTGCCCGGCTTCATGGCGATTTTCCAGAACAGCACTTGACCATGTTGTTGCAACAAAGGCTTCATCAAGTCCGCCTCGCCGACTGATACGCCGCCACTGCTGATGACCACATCATGAGCGCTTGCGGCTGTTAATAGGGTTGCTTCTAATCGATCGGCTTGGTCAGGAATCGCGCCTAAGTCGCTGATTTGCACGCCGAGCTTTTTCAACATGGCAAACAAGGTATAGCGATTGCTGTCGTAGATTTTGCCAGCCTGTAATGGCTGACTGATATCTAACAATTCGTCGCCAGTAGAGAAAAATGCCACTCTCAGAGGGCGCAAGACTTCAACTTCGGCGATGCCCAAAGAGGCGAGTAAACCGATATCGGCGACCTGAAATAAATGACCTTGCTCAAACACCGTCTGACCTGCGGCAATGTCTTCGCCTGCACGGCGAATATTGGCACCTAGCGGCGGCAATTGTTGTAAGCGTATATTCTCGCCTTCACATTCCACCCATTCTTGTGCGATGACAGTATCGACATCGGCTGGAACGACCGCGCCAGTCATGATGCGCAGACAAGTGCCAGGCTGATGTTTGTCTGTATACGCGCTGCCGGCAAAAGCTTTGCCGGCTATACGCAACTGTGAAAACTGAGCCAACTCTGCGTGCACAAAAGCATAGCCATCCATAGCGGAGTTGTCATAGTCGGGCACATTGATGGGCGAGACAATCGCTTGGGCACACACTCTATCCAATGCATCACGAATCGCAATGCGCTCGGTCTCTTGCACTGGATGTAAATATTGACGAATAAATTGCTTCGCCTGCGCGACCGACATGGAATTCGGATCGTAGTCATCACAAGGGGTCATGGCGGCTAATTGCGCCAGCGTTTTTTTAGACATGAGAATTTCCTTGAGCCATCATTTGCTGGATAAAATCGGCGATGAATTCCGCTTGGTTAAGATCGATGACCGGGCATGGCGCGGCTATATCGCTATCGCTGGCAACAGCGATTACGAGCTTGTCCTGTGTGGCTAATAAAGGTGTGTTGAGGGCTGCACGATGCACTTCTATTTTTGCCAGCGGGCTATGTTTAAAACCTTCTACCAATACCAAATCGGTTTGCTTGGGGTCGATTTGCTGCAATAAATATTGCAGGCTTTGATCGTCTTCTAGTGCTTGTGGCATCTGGCTGACCATGGCCCAGCGCTGCGCATTGCCTAGCAGGGTTTGTACTGCACCGGCCTGATGGATTTGATAGCTGTCTTTGCCGGCCTGATCTATCTCAAATTCATGGTGGGTATGTTTGATGACGGACACACGTATTCCGCGTTGGGCGAAGATGGGAATCAGGCGACAAATCAGCGTCGTCTTGCCCATATTGCTTTTGGCGGCGCATATGCCGATGACCGCGCTCATGCTGACCACTCCTGTGGCGTATTGAGGTTATTAAATTGTCCGGATTGCGCGGCAAAATCGACCATGCAATGGGACATACTGGTCTGCCAGTCGAGCACTTTGCGCTGACCTTGTGCCAAAAATTGTTCAAGCGAATTTAAGCAAGCAACGCGCATCAGGCAAATCACCGGATGAACCTGTTGAGAGCGAGCAATCGTGATATCGACCTGTTGTGTCAGTAAGGCATCGCTCAGTTTGCTGACTAAGTCTTTGGGTAAGTTGGGCGTGTCACATGGAACAAACAGACACAACTCAGTTTGGCAATGCTGTAGACCGGTTTGCATACCAGCCAGAGGGCCTTGATAATCTGACAGTGTGTCGCTGATGACGGGATAGCCAAAGGCTTGATATTCAGAGTGATGACGATTGGCGTTAATCATGATTTGACTGACTTGACCCTGCAAAGCGCCTATCACATGACTGACCATGGCTTGCCCTTGATAGGCTAACAAGCCCTTGTCTTGTCCACCCATGCGTAACCCTTGTCCGCCGGCGAGTATGACCGCAGTGATGGCCGCTTGCATCATCCCCCCGTATGCGACATAAAACGCACCACAGCCGGCTCACGGCGACGCAGGTCGAAGTCATGTCCTTCTGGCTTGATACGCATGCCATGCTGTATCGCCTCGCGTAAGGGCGCATCATCTTTGGGATGGTCACGCAGGATGGGCAGTAAGTCGACTTTATCGTCCTGACCCAAGCACAAGAATAATTCGCCACGGCAGCTGATTCTGACCCGATTGCAAAGCTCGCAAAAATTATGGCTATGCGGCGAAATCAAACCCAAGCGACTGGGTGAGCCATCAAACTGCCAATAGCGCGCGGGGCCGCCGCTGCTGATATTGGTCGGGGTGAGCGGGTAATGTTGTTGGCAATAAGCCAGCACTTCTTCATTGCTGATATAGGTATCAACTCGTTGATGGTCGACTTCGCCCAGAGGCATTTCTTCGATAAAACTAATATCTAATTCATGACGCAAAGCATATTCAATCAGCGCGTCTATCTCGTCATCATTGACGCCGCGCATCAATACAGTATTCAGTTTGATACGATCAAATCCGACGGCTTTGGCGGCCGCAATCCCTTTTAATACCTTATCTAAATCGCCTGTGCGGGTGATTTGCTTGAAGGTATCTGGACGCAGACTATCGAGGCTGACATTGATGCGACTCACCCCGGCTTGCTTGAGTGCGCCAGCGTATTTGGCGAGTTGTGAACCGTTGGTGGTGGTGACCAAAGAGCTGATTTGGGGAAGTTGGCCAATCTGCTCGAATAGCCAAAGTGCATTTTTTCTGACTAGGGGTTCGCCGCCGGTGATGCGCACCTTGCTGACTCCCATCTCGGCAAATACTCTGACCACGCGCAGACATTCTTCCAAGCTCATCACTTCGTCGCGCGGCAAAAAGGTCATATCCTCTGCCATGCAATAGGTGCAACGAAAATCGCAGCGGTCGGTGATAGACAGCCTGATGTAATCAATGCGACGGTTAAATTGATCAACAAGCACTAGGATAGCCTCATTAAAAACTTACAGTGTTATGACATGTATCAGAAGCCAGAGTGCTTGCCCTATGGCGATTTATTTTTCTGATACAACACAAAATGCTCATGTCTTTCAGCCGGGCGTTTGCCTTTCCAAATCGGTTTCCAGTCATGTTTGGCTGGCGTGATTTCGCTGTAGCGATTTTCGCTTCTCACTAATAGATAATCACAATCTTGCAATTGATACCATTCAGTAGATGTTATTCGTTTATTTAGATGGTAACTCAATAAATTCTGATGATGGCTGGAGAGCCCTATGCTATTGATGCAATTTAAGCGCTTGGGTAAATTTTTTTGTAAGGATACACTGACTGAGGCATAACTTTTTGCTGAGTCTAGATATGGCAACCATAGTGACATTAATAAACTCCATGCCATGGTAATCCCCACCGCCCAATCTGTTACTGCTGCACGATTAGAGCGTTTGGCATTGACGGTCACTAGCCACACCAAACTAATAAAAATCGCGAGGATTAGCGCTACAAGATTGATATGGTGATCCGTTAATCCAGAGAGAAATTTCATACGCTCATTCAATTTGGCAGGCCAGCCAAAACTCATGGCAATCCACCCTAGCCAAATTAATATACCCAGCAGACCGAACAGCACCAAGCCAAACCAGTTGAGTGCGCCAGCTGCTCCGCGCTTAAGTTTTTCAACGCTACCTGAGGCCAATGCAACTAAAGGCAAGAGCAAAGGATAAGCGCTGGTTTCAGAGGTGTTGGCGGCAATTCCTATCAAGACCAGAGAGACTGAGAAAAATAACAGCATCAATTGAAATTTGGGTTTGTTGAGCAAGCTTGGACGGTATATCCACAAGCCCCAAAGACTTAAAGGCAGCGCTGGCCAAGAGAACCAAGCCAATGTACGCAAGAAATAATTGAAATTAGTTTGATGGAATGAGATTTCTTCTTGCCACCATAAACTTGCAGCCTCAGGTTGCCAGTACCATAGGGCAGCTAGCCACAGTGCACCGACAAATAATCCAGCAGATACGCCAAGTTTGACGCTGGTTAAAAAGGTTTGATTACGCCAATTTTTAAATAATAGAGGGAGTAGCCCCGCACAAATAATCAAGATAGATGCATTCATCAGTCCTGTGCTTAATAAGCTAATCGCAATGCCGCCTGCAAGCAATCCTGCAGCTCGGTAAGGCCTGCGGTAGGCTAAGGTAAAGGCATAGAATCCCATCGCCAAGCCGGTCAGTCCTGCGACCGCTGGCATCAGTAGATGCGTGCCGCTAATCAAGCCTATGCAGCTCATCAGAATAAAGGTTGTTTGACGACCAACGCCTATGCCCCAGAGCTCGCGGCCTATCATGCCGGCAAGTAGCAAGGTGAGTGACATCCATACTGCATTTGATAGACGCGCTGCGTCATGAATACTTAGCCAGCCATTGAATAGCTTGGCAAAGCCTGCGGCAACTAGGTAATACAAAGGTGGATGGGATAACTGCTGGTCACTGTTTGCATGCAGTAACAGAACATTGCCGTGATTGAACAGCCCGTGAATGATGCTGATGCTCTCGGCTTCTGGTTTCCAAGGGTGATGACCTATCAGACCCAGTAACACCCAAATGGCGCAAAGTAAAATCAGTAGTCGTATCTTGGCTTTTTCGCCGATACGGGCAGTGGGTGTGGCGAGATTGCCTTCCCAGTCATGATCAATTTCAAAAGCCATGGTTAATTGAGTTGTATTTAGCGAGCTTAACGGTGGTGGTTGGCTAAGTTTAAAATAAAAAAGGCAGCCTGAGCTGCCTTTTTTAAATATACGAAATTACATGCCGTATTTTTGACGGAATTTCTCAACGCGACCAGCAGTGTCAACAATCTTCTGCTTACCAGTGTAGAAAGGATGACATTGTGAGCAAACTTCAATGTTCATCACTTCCTTGCCTATGGTCGTGCGAGTAGTGAACTTGTTGCCGCAGCTGCAAGTTACCTTAATCTCGTTGTATTCTGGATGGATATCCGCTCTCATATCGTCTTCTCTTTCAGTCGCTTTACGGAAAGCGCGCAATTATCTAGGAAAAAGGAAAAATAATCAACTATTAACCACGTCGCATGCTATCAAAAAAGTCATTGTTGTTTTTCGTGGCTTTTAGCTTGTCCAACAAGAACTCCATCGCCTCTAGGTCATCCATAGGATAGAGCAGTTTGCGCAATACCCAAATTTTTTGCAGGATTTCTTTGTCGATCAATAATTCTTCACGGCGTGTACCAGATTTATTCACATTAATCGCAGGATAAATCCGTTTTTCTGCCATGCGTCTGTCCAAGTGGATTTCCATATTACCGGTACCCTTGAACTCTTCATAAATCACATCATCCATCCGTGAGCCAGTATCTACCAAGGCGGTCGCGATAATCGTCAACGAGCCACCTTCTTCGATATTACGAGCGGCACCAAAGAAACGTTTTGGGCGCTGTAAGGCATTGGCATCTACACCACCGGTCAATACCTTGCCTGAAGCGGGTACCACGGTGTTATATGCACGGGCTAAACGGGTAATCGAATCGAGCAAGATGACCACATCTTTTTTGTGCTCAACCAAGCGCTTGGCTTTTTCTAATACCATTTCTGCAACTTGTACGTGACGTGTGGCAGGTTCATCAAAGGTCGAAGCGACGACTTCACCTTTGACCGAGCGTACCATTTCCGTCACTTCTTCTGGACGTTCGTCAATCAGCAGCACAATCAGAATCACATCTGGATGATTCGCGGTAATCGCATGGGCAATATGTTGCATCATCACCGTTTTACCGCTCTTAGGACTCGCTACCAATAGTGCGCGTTGACCCTTACCAATTGGGGCGATCATATCGATCACTCGACCAGTAATGTTTTCCTCACCACGGATATCACGCTCTAGTGTTAAAGGCTTGGTTGGGAAAAGCGGGGTAAGGTTTTCAAACAGAATCTTGTGTTTGGTGTTTTCTGGGGTCTCGCCGTTGACTTCATCAACTTTGACCAAGGCAAAATAGCGTTCGCCCTCTTTCGGCGTTCTGATTTCACCTTTGATGGTGTCGCCAGTATGCAAATTGAAACGACGAATTTGCGAGGGTGAAACATAAATATCATCTGGACCTGCTAAATATGAGGTATCAGGTGAACGTAAGAAACCAAAACCATCCTGTAATACTTCCAATGTGCCATCGCCAAAAATGCTATCGCCTTTTTTAGCTTTGTTTTTTAGCAGGGCGAAAATCAGATCCTGCTTGCGCATACGACTGGCATTTTCAATTTCGTTTTCAATCGCCATGTCGACTAATTCAGTTACAGGTAAACGTTTTAAATCGGATAAGTGCATAAGGGACTCGCTATAAAAGGCTCTTTCGAGAAAGAAATGATGTTTACAGGGGAAGGTAGTTTTGGATGGGTTTGCAGAATTGCAAACCCATTGGTCTCAAAGATTATATGGATTAGATATTGCTGTCAATAAAAGCGGTTAATTGTGATTTGGATAAAGCACCCACTTTAGTAGCCTCAACATTGCCATTTTTAAAAATCATTAAGGTAGGAATACCACGGATACCATATTTAGGGGGTGTCATTGGATTCTCATCGATATTCAGCTTGGCTACTTTAAGGCGGCCTTGATACTCCTTAGCGACCTCATCCAAAATTGGGGCAATCATCTTGCAAGGGCCACACCATTCGGCCCAATAGTCGACTAATACTGGTGTTGTTGACTGCAACACTTCTTGCTCAAAGGCTGCGTCGGTTACATATAAAATCTGGTCACTCATCTGAACCTCTAATAAGTTTGAAAATTTGAAGTTTGTTCCGAATTCAGAACGTAGAAATTGCGTTTCGTATAATGCTAGCGAAAAAAAACGATTAAGTGAAGTAATATCTCATGCTGATGACATGGATTGCATGCAAGCTTTAGCTATCATGCTGAAATATTGACTATTTTGGGTATTGTAATGATGTCTTTGAAGCAAACAAAAATCTTACTGGCGTTGCTGGCGCTTTGCATACTTGCAAGCGCAGCCCCTGCTTTTTCTGCGCCGGCAGAGTTTAAACTCAAAGATATGTCTGGACAGGAACACAAGCTGAGTGACTATCGAGGCAAATGGGTATTGCTGAATTTTTGGGCGACTTGGTGTCCGCCTTGTTTGGAGGAAATGCCGGATTTGGTGATGTTGTACGATAAGCGCAAGCAACAAAACTTGATGGTGATTGGGATTGCCCAAGACTATCAATCAGAAAAGCAAGTGCGCGACTTCGTTGATGATATGTTGGTGTCTTATCCGATTGTGTTATCCAATGACAGTGTGCGAGCGCAATTAGGCAAGATTGAGTTATTGCCTACTACGATGATTTATAACCCACAAGGACAACTGGTTTTTACGAAACGAGGGGCGATTAGCCGCAAACAGATTGAGCAGGTGATAGATGGGCCCAGCAATAAACGCGGGCCCTAATCTCACACTGAATAAGACTTATTGAGGGACTTCGATACTGGTGCCAGTGTCATCCAATACATTCAAATTGTTTTCACTAGCGAAATGCATGAGTTGTTGATATCCCTCAGGATTCACATCTTTCAACTTTATATCGACCGCTAAGCAACGCACGCCATCTACGACTTTTGGTTTTAAGTAGGGGGAATACTTTAGTTTGCGATCAGCGCCAAAACTGGCATAGGTACTACACATTCTGTCCACCCAATCGCTGGGGCGAAATGGCTTCCCAGCACGAGTTAGACCTTGAATGATAATTTCTTTGCTCATGAGATTACTCTTTAAAAAATTAGTCGATATATTCAAATACTTTTACTACTTGTTTTACATCAGAAACATTGCGCGCCAAATTGGTTGCATCTTCAGCCTCTTTACGCGTCACTATTCCCAACAAATAAACGGTGCCTGCCTCAGTAATGACTTTCACATAAGTCGCAGGGAAGAGATTCTTTTTAATGAACTCTGCTTTGACCTTGGAAGTAATAAAGGTATCTTTGGCACGCGAGGACAGCTCAGAGTTCGGTCCAATTTTTAGCTCATTGGTAATTTTTTTGATATTGCCGTCAACTGCACGAACCGCTGACTCAGCTTTTGCCTTGTGCTCTTCTGTACCCACCTCGCCAGTAATCAGGATGTGACGGTTATAGCTTGTCACATTGGCATGAATTTCCTTTGCCCCCAGATTATCTGTGATGGCTTTGACAGCTTTCAATTCGATGGTTTCATCATCGATAAATGTTCCAGAGCTACGACGATCGGACACCATCGCGCCAGTCGTTGCTACCCCGCCTGCCACGACCGGAATACAAGCATTCAGTTGAACGGCAAGCCCGATGATGGCTAAAGCTTGGACCAAAAATCTACCATTGGAATGTTTCAAAAACATTATTCGACTCCTAATAAAATGCTATCCACTGCATCACATATGCAATGAATAACGAGAATGAAAATTTCTTGTACGCGAGCTATTTCGTGGCTCGCAACACTAATCAAAATATCGGTATCTTGCAGTGCTTGCATCATTTCACCACCATCTCCGCCCGCCATGGCAATGACTTGCAAACCATTTTCTCGAGCACGCAGAATAGCCTGCGTGACGTTGTCTGATTCGCCGGACATGCACATGGCGAATAGCACATCACCTTCTTCACCCAGTGCTGAAATCTGCCGACTGTAGAGCTGGGCTAAATCATTCGTCTGCGCCATTGCAGTGATTAATTGAATATCTTGCGAAAGATTGATAGCGGCCAAACCGGGGCGCTCAAAGTCAAGATGGCCCATCAAGCGGCTTACTAGATATTGTGCATTAGCTGCGCATACGCTATTACCGCAAGCGAGAATCTTTTTTCTGGCAAGTAAACTTTCCGCGATAAGTGCACTAGCTTGTTCTATGGGTTCTGCAAGAAGAGGCGCGAGTTGGCTGGTAAGCAGAACATTCTGCTTGAAATGTTCGTTAATACGATTATGTAAATCCATCTCGCTATTTTACCTGATATGGGGGTCAAATCCCTAGATAACTTTAAGTCAAACGAGACACTCTTAGAAAGCGTCTCTTATCCAGACAATCCCACTACGATTCAGTTCAGACATTAAAATAGTATCGAAGCGACAGGCCTGCTCACCATGTTGTTGCATATATTGGCTGGCTGTCAGCCGTATCTTATTTTGCTTGTTGGCAGTGATGCTGGCCTCAGCTCCGCCATATGCAAAACAATTGCGCAACCTGACTTCGATAAAAACCAATGTCTCACCATCGCGTATAATCAAATCGATTTCACCAAAGCGTCCGCGGAAATTACGGGTGACTAAGCGTAATCCCTGACTGTGTAAAAACTCCAAGGCAAGTTGCTCGGCTTGAGCGCCAGATGAAGTATTGGGCATCATATTTTCCTCGATATTTTGATTATTGTTCAGCGCGATTATTATTTTTAACAGTACAATTCAACCTATGTCGAATTCTACCGCGAGCGAGCAGACAATCAAGCCAATAACACCTGCATTGTATGTGGTGGCAACGCCTATCGGAAACCTGCAGGATATTACTTTGCGGGCCATAGAAATTCTCAAGCAGGTCGATTTTATTGCGGCCGAAGACACGCGGCATAGCGCTCCTTTATTGGCGCATTTTGGAATCACCAAACAATGTCTAGCAGTGCATGAACATAACGAGCAAAAAGCTGCGCAAACCCTGTTGCAAAAAATACAGCAGGGGCAGAGCGTTGCCCTAATTACCGATGCAGGTACGCCAGCAATCAGCGATCCTGGGGCAGTAGTCGTGGATGTGCTGTTGAATGCGGGTGTGCGAGTTGTGCCGATTCCTGGGGCGAGTGCGGTGACTGCCGCGATGTCCGTTGCGGGTATGGCGGGTAGCGGTTATCAGTTCTATGGCTTTTTGCCGGCTTCATCCAAACAACGCAAAGCCGTTTTGCAACAGTATGCCCATCTGCCTCACAGTATCGTATTCTATGAAGCGCCTCATCGCATTCTCGCCTGTATACAAGATAGTTTGGACGTGCTCGGTGCCGAGCGTGAGATGCTGATTGCACGCGAATTGACCAAGCAATTTGAGACCATTTATCGCGCGCCTTTGGCTGAGATTTTGCGCATCATGCAAGAGGATAGCAATCAACTACGCGGTGAATTTGTTTTGGTATTATCTCCTCAATTGAAACAACCAGAAGAGAGCGATGCCTCCGCATGGCAAAAACCCCTAAAAGTGTTAATGGCAGAATTGCCTCTAAAACAAGCAGTAAAATTGTGCGCAGAAATCACCGGCGCGAAAAAAAATCTGGTGTATGACTTTGCTTTAAAGATGAAACAAGATGACTGAATTCACCATCATTAAACCCGATGACTGGCATTTGCATTTACGCGATGGCGCAGAAATGGCCTCGGTTTTGCCAGATACGACACGACGTTTTGAACGCGCGATTGTGATGCCTAATTTGCGTCCACCGGTCACCACGACCCAACGTGCGCAAGAGTATCGCCAAAGAATTTTACAGGCTGTTCCAGCGGGGTCATCTTTCAATCCTTTGATGACGTTGTATCTGACGGACAACACTGCGCCTGATGAAATTGTTAAAGCCAAGCAAAGTGGCATCGTGCATGGCGTTAAATTATATCCAGCTGGTGCAACCACAAATTCCGATTCAGGCGTGACCGACATCCGCAAATGTGCCAAGGCGCTCGAGGCTATGCAGTCAGTGGATATGCCACTATTAGTACATGGTGAAGTGACTGACGCAGAGATTGATGTGTTCGATAGAGAAAAAGTATTTATTGAGCGCATCATGCAACCCATGTTGCGTGACTTCCCAAATTTACGTGTCGTGTTTGAGCACATCACCACACAAGATGCCGCTGAGTTTGTAGCTGCCGCTTCAGCTAATGTAGCAGCTACGATTACTCCACATCATCTATTGATGAATAGAAATGCCATGTTTACCGGTGGGATAAGACCGCATCACTATTGTTTGCCTGTGCTGAAACGTGAGACCCACAGACGTGCGTTGGTAAAAGCTGCGACCAGTGGTAGTGCAAAATTCTTCCTAGGCACGGACAGCGCACCTCATGCCAAGAGCGCTAAAGAAAGCGATTGTGGTTGTGCAGGAATGTATAACGCTGCCAATGCACTTGAGCTCTATGCAGAAGTGTTTGAGCAAGCTGGCGCTTTAGATCGCTTGGAGGGGTTTGCCAGTTTTTATGGGGCAGATTTCTATCGCTTACCACGCAATCAAAGCAAGATTACTTTGCGTAAGCAGTCGTGGACTATGCCGGCTAGTTTGCCGTTTGGGGCTGATGAATTGATCCCGTTGCGAGCCGGTCAAGCCGTACACTGGCAATTAGCCTAACTCAATTAAAGTTGCCAATCGATGGGCGCTTCGCCACGTTGCTGTAAATAAGCATTGATTTGCGAGAACTGATGATTGCCAAAGAAGCCGCGATGAGCTGAGAGTGGTGATGGATGGGTGGAGCTTAAAACTAAATGCCGCGACCGGTCTATCATGGCGCCTTTTTTCTGCGCATAACTGCCCCATAAGACAAATACCAGTCCTTGCCGATGTTGATTCAATGCCGCTATGGCGGCATCGGTAAATTTTTCCCAACCGCGATTCTGATGCGAACCCGCATTGCCCATTTCTACCGTGAGCGTGGTATTCAGCAACAATACGCCTTGATTGGCCCAAGGCGTCAAATCACCACTCCCACTCATTTTGATGCCTAAGTCAGCGTGAATTTCTTTGAAAATATTTTGCAATGACGGCGGGGGTGGAACACCCTCTGGGACTGAAAAGCTCAGTCCGTGGGCTTGATTGGGGCCATGGTAGGGATCTTGTCCAATGATAACGACACGCACTCGGTCAAAAGGCGTGTGATTGAAGGCATTGAAAATCAGCGGACTAGGCGGAAAAATCGTTTTTCCTTGGGCTTTTTCTTGTCTTAAAAACTCGCGCAAATCATGCATATAGGCTTGCTCAAATTCTGCCCCTATCATGCGATGCCATGAAGCTTCTAATTGCCCTGATTTTTGTTCTGTCATGAATTTCTCTTCAAGCTCATATTCTCACTCATAGCTAAGATTATAGCGGTGTCCCACAGAGCTAAGGCAAGTCGCGTGCTAAAATGCCTATGGAAGCTGACTAGACAGTCGCCGCCCAGCAATGGGGGGAGGAAAGTCCGGGCTACACAGAGCAGGATGACGGCTAACGGCCGTACGCTGAAAGTGCTTAGGCATATAAGGCGAGGAATAGGGCCACAGAGACGAGTCGCATTAATCTGCTTGCAGATTAATCGGGTGAAACGCGGTAACCTCCATCTGTAGCAAGACCAAATAGGCTGGCGATAGCGTGGCTCGCGCTGTCAGCGGGTAGGTCGCTTGAGTTTGTGAGTAATTGCAAACCTAGAGGAATGACTGTCACTCATGCAAATGAGAACAGAACCCGGCTTATCGGTCAGCTTCCATTTTTTTGTAATATTTCAACTTTGCAAAAAATCCCATCAACTCCCCAATTTCCCTCCCAATGCCATGATTTGACTCATTTATTTGTCAAATTTTTAGATTACGGCTGCGCTGAATTTTCTTAATATTTCACATTCACTAGATTTGCTATCCCATTATTTTTTAAGGGTTTTGTCTTTTTATTAATAAACACTGCTAAGTCCTTGTCCTGTAAAGGAAAAATCGCAAAAAACGCTTGCAAGGGTGATTTTTTTTATCTATAGTGTCACCAAGTGGGTGAAAGTGGGTTTTTGTGGGGGAACATTGATTGTTAGATACGCTCATCTCCACAAGGCAATTGTGAGTCGTTTTTTGTCAATGTTCCCTTTTTTTATTGAAACGGTGTTTTTTTAAGGGTGTTTATGTTTCGTGGTGCTTCATCATTGAATCTTGATGCGAAAGGACGGCTGGCGATTCCAGCCAAGCATCGTGACGCCCTGCATTCTCTATCTTCAGGTCAGTTAGTGCTGACCGCACATCCGCACCGTTGCCTTTTGCTGTATCCCGCAACTGCTTGGGAACCTATCCAAGCCAAGTTAATGTCTTTGTCTTCCTTTGATAAACGCTCCAGTGCGCTTCAGCGCCTGCTAGTAGGTTACGCGGAAGATATTGTGATGGACGCCGCTGGCCGCATGCTGGTGTCGTCAGTGTTACGGGAGTTTGCCGGTCTAGATAAGCAAGCCATGCTGGTCGGACAAGGCAGTCATTTTGAGTTGTGGAATTTACAAGCTTGGCGTGAGCAATTAGATCAAGTCGTCATTGGCGACGAGCTAAATATGCCCGCAGAGTTAGAAGGATTTTCCCTGTGAGCGCCGGCTCACACTCCCCAAACAATACTCAACAGGTAGGGAAATTGTCAGCATCGCCCCATGTGACGGTGCTACTCAATGAAGCGGTTGATGCGTTGAATATCCGTTCGGATGGGGTTTATATCGATTGTACATTTGGTCGCGGCGGCCACAGCCGAGCGATTTTGCAAAAACTTGGTAGTCAAGGCCGATTGATTGCGCTTGACCGCGATTTGGCTGCGATTGAAGCGGGTAGGCAAATTCAAGATTCCAGATTTTTGCTGGTGCATGCCCATTTTTCCGAGTTGCGCCAAGTGCTTCACGACCAAGGGTTGGAGCAAGTGGATGGGATTTTGTTGGATTTGGGGATTTCATCACCACAAATCGATGAGGCCGAACGTGGTTTTAGTTTTCGATTTGATGGCCCCTTGGATATGCGTATGGATCAGAGCAAGGGTCAGACAGCCGCAGAATTTTTGGCGCAAGCCAGCGAACAAACAATAGCAGAGGTCATTAAAACATATGGTGAAGAACGGTTTGCTAAACAGATTGCAAGGGCGATTGTTGAGAAACGCACGCTGGGAACAGTCCTGCTCACAACACGCCAGCTCGCCAATCTCGTGGCTGGGGCAGTCCCCAAAACTGAACCAGGGCAAGATCCGGCGACGCGTACCTTTCAAGCTATACGGATTTATCTCAATCAAGAGCTTGAGGAGTTGGCGTCAGTGTTGAAGCAATGTTTGCAATCACTGGCTGCGCATGGACGCATGGTCGTGATTAGTTTTCATTCTTTGGAAGATCGTATGGTCAAGCACTTTGTTCGCGAGTATCAGCAACGCGATAACCTGCCGGCCAAAATGCCCGTACTGGCAAAGGATTTACCTAAACCATTATTGATGGCAGTGGGTAAAGCGATTAAGCCCAGTGAGCAAGAAGTGCGTGCTAACCCACGCAGTCGAAGTGCGGTCATGCGTGTGGCTGAGCGAACTGCAGAGCCCTTGGGCAAATTGCTTGGGGTGTCTTAATGACGCGGCTCAATTTTATTTTGTTTTTTGCCTTGCTGGCCTGCGCGATGGGTCTGGTGACCTCGCAGCATAAGGCGAGAAAGTTATTTATTGAGTTGCAGCAACATAAAGAGACGGCTAAGTCTTTAGATATGGAATGGAGTCAGTTGCAACTTGAGCAAAGCACTTGGGCTATGCATAGCAGATTGGAACAAGTAGCCAGAGATATGTTGCATATGCATGTGCCGGAAACGAAACATATTCAAATTGTCACTATTGAGAAGAGTTTGAACGAAGCAAAATGAGATCAAGAGGTCCTATCAGAAGCAAAGTACAGGAGGCGGTAAAACTGCCAGCATGGCGTCGCCATGTACTGTTGTTTTTGCTTTTGGCGGGGATGATTTTGCTGATAGGACGAGCGCTTTACTTGCAAAGCTATAACCGTAGCTTTTATCAAAAACAAGGCGAGGCACGTTATACCCGCTCGCTTACATTATTTGCCCATCGCGGCATGATTAAAGATAGAAATGGTGAGCCTTTGGCGATTAGCACTCCAGTGGAGTCGATTTGGGCTAACCCTGCCGATGCCAATATGAACGAGCAACAAAAAATCAAATTGGCAGAGCGATTAAAAATTGATGTGGCAGAAATCAATCGCAAACTTTCCAATCAAGATAGAGAGTTTGTGTTTTTGAAGCGCCGTATTTCTCCAGAGTTAGCCAATGATGTGATGGCATTGGGTATTCCGGGTATCTACAGCCAGCGAGAGTACCGACGTTATTATCCTGAGGGTGAAGTAACTGCACATCTAGTTGGCTTTACTGGGGTGGATGAAAAAGGCCAAGAAGGTTTTGAGCTGAAATACCAAAACTGGTTAGCCGGTAAGTCTGGAAGTCGTCACGTGTTGCGTGATCGCGCTGGACATATTGTGGAGGATTTAGAAGCCGCCAAGATGCCACAAAATGGCAAGGACTTGGTCTTGTCGATTGACAGAAAAGTGCAATATTTAGCATTTCGTGAGCTCTCTAAAGCAGTGGAGCAACATCATGCGCAAGCCGGGTCTGCGATTGTGATGGATGCTAAAACGGGTGAGATTTTAGCGATGGTGAATTTGCCCAGTTATAACCCCAACAACCCCACAAATATTGCCGGAAAATCACGTAATCGCGCACTTACCGATACCTTTGAGCCAGGTTCTACCATGAAGCCAATGGCGGTAGCGATGGGCTTAGAGTCAGGCAAATATCGACCAGAGACAAGACTGGAAACCTCACCTGGTACTTATAAAATTGGTCCTGCCACTATCCACGATACGCACAATTATGGAACTCTTACCGTGGCGGGCGTGGTGCAAAAGTCATCCAATGTCGGTGCGACCAAAATTGCGCTGTCACTAGAGCCACAATTTATGTGGAGCATGCTCAATCAAATGGGATTTGGAACGCCGACACGCATTGAATTCCCTGGAGAAGTTTCTGGACGTTTGCGTAGTTATAAAACTTGGCGCCCGATTGAGCAGGCGACTATGTCTTATGGTAACGGTATTAGTGTCACCTTGTTGCAACTGGCACGCGCTTATACGGTATTTGCTAATGATGGTGAGTTGCGACCTGTCACGCTGATAAAAAGTAAAGAAATCCCAGTAGGTCAACAAGTGCTATCGCCTGAAAATGCCCGCAGCGTTCGCGATATGCTGGAAACTGTTGTACAGCCAGGAGGAACAGCAGTTAAAGCTCAAGTCATGGGCTATCGTGTTGCTGGAAAAACAGGTACTGCGCATAAGCCAGGTGTAGGTGGCTATCAAAATAAATATATTTCGTCTTTTGTTGGGATGGCGCCAGCCTCTAATCCTAAACTGATTGTGGCAGTGATGATTGATGAACCCAGTGCTGGTCAATATTATGGCGGTGCTGTTGCGGCGCCAGTATTCAGTGCTGTCATGGGAGCCACCTTGCGCATGATGGGCGTGCCTCAGGACGCCCCCAACGACAATATCGTGATGCCAACATCAGATAGTGCCGAAGTGAAGGAGTCTATGTAATGACTGCACTTTGGCAACAACACACATACTCTGGAATGACTGCAGATAGTCGGCAAGTCAAACCAGCAAATTTATTTGTCGCCTATCCAGGCGAATATCGTGATGGTCGTGACTATATCTTGCAGGCGATTGAGCAAGGCGCGACTGGCGTGATCTACGAAGCCGAGGCATTTGATTGGCAACAATTGGGTGAATCAGCCTCTGCTATTCCGCATCAAGCGATTGCACAATTGCGCCATCAAGTCAGTCAAATTGCCGCAGAGTTTTATGAATATCCATCTCGCCAACTATGGGTCATTGGGGTGACCGGTACGAATGGCAAAACTTCTTGCAGTCATTGGTTGGCACAATGCTTCGCCGAGTTGAAGCGCCCAACAGCCGTTATCGGTACCTTGGGTCATGGGGTTCTTGGTCAACAAGACAGCGCTCTTAATGCCACCGCCAACACCACGCCAGATGCGATTTGCCTGCAAGCTTGGATGGCTGATTATGTGGCGCAAGGCGCCGAAGTGTTGAGCATGGAAGTTTCCTCCCATGGCTTACATCAAGGGCGCGTCAATGGGGTGGAATTTGATGTCGCGATCTTTACCAATTTAACCCGCGACCATCTGGATTATCACGGCACCATGGAAGCTTACGGACAAGCTAAACGCCAATTGTTTGACTGCCCCAGCTTGCGTTGCTCGATTATCAATATTGATGATGATTTTGGCCGCCAAATTGCACAAGACCTGAGAGAAAAAGGTAAGCCAGTGCTTACCTATGGAATTGCCAATGTAGCCAGCAATACTCATGGTGAGGTGGCTGATGTGCGCGTGATTGAGACTGTGATGTCCGTACAAGGGATGTATCTCAAACTGATTACACCACAAGGTGAGACGGAATTGCGCGCACAAGTGGTTGGTGAATTCAATATCTATAACTTGTTGGCGGTATTTTCTAGCTTACTTATCTCTGGTGTTGATTTGCCCACAGCGAGTGCTGTGATGAGTCGTTTGCAGGCTGTTCCGGGTCGTATGCAACAGTTTGGTGGTGCTGAAAAACCATTGCTCGTAGTGGACTATGCCCATACCCCAGATGCATTACAAAAGGCCTTGCAGACTTTGCGGGTGAGCTGTCACGGCAAACTGATTTGTGTATTCGGATGTGGAGGTAATCGTGATGTGGGCAAACGTCCAGAAATGGGAAGAGTGGCCAACGAATTTGCCGATACAGTCGTCGTCACCAGCGACAACCCTAGGGATGAAGATGCGCTAGACATCATTGGGCAAATCTCCACACATATCAGTGCTGATAAATTGCATATCTCGCCAGATCGGGCGGAGGCTATACAACTGGCAGTACAACAAGCAAAAAGTGGTGATGTGGTATTGGTCGCAGGCAAGGGGCATGAAGCCTATCAAGAAATCGCCGGAGTGCGATATCCGTTTAGCGATGCAGAAACGGTACAACAAATACTGTCGAGGTGGTCAGCATGATGCGCTTGTCTGAAATTGCCACCTTATTTAATGCCCCTATGCGAGGTGCTGATGTGGTCTTTACCAGCGTAGGCATTGATAGCCGCACGATACAGCCAGGACAGTTATTTGTGGCGATTGCGGGTGAGAATTTTGATGGGCATGACTTTGTGCAGCAGGCATTGCAACAAGGCGCGGTAGCAGCTTTGGTGGAAAAGCCCAGCCCAGCGCAGCCATCGGTGCAAGTCGCGAATACGCGTCTAGCTTTGGGGCAGATGGCACAACATTGGTTGTCCCATTTCCAAGTGCCGATTGTGGCGCTCACAGGTAGCAATGGGAAAACCACCGTTAAAGAAATGTTGGCAGCCATCTTGGTTGCGCATACAGGGGATACAGAGCAAGTGCTCGCCACACAGGGTAATTTAAATAACGATTTAGGGATGCCATTAACGGCTTTGCGCTTGCGCAACCAGCATCGATTTGCGGTGTTGGAAATGGGCATGAACCATCCCGGTGAAATTCACTATATGAGTGACTTGGCCAAGCCTGATGTTGCATTGGTAAATAACGTAGGGAGCGCACATATTGGACTGTTGGGTTCATTGCAGGCGATCGCGAATGCCAAAGGTGAAATTTTTGATGGCTTGAAACAAGCGGGTAAGGCCGTCATCAATGCCGACGATGCATTCGCACAACAATGGTTAAAACAAACCCAATCGCATACCCAAATCACTTTTGCTTTACATCAACCAGCCGATGTCACTGCGGATTATGAATTGCATAACACAGGCAGTTTGATGCAGTTGTTTACCCCTGTGGGACAAATTGAATTCTCTATTCAAGTGCCGGGTTTACACAATGTCGCTAATGCATTGGCAGCCGCATCCTTGGCATTGGCGCTGGATATTCCGCTGAGTGCGATTGCGCAAGGCTTAAGTCAATTCAATGGGGTTGCAGGACGCTTAAGACATCTGCCAGGTATCCATCATACAAGCCTGATAGATGATACCTACAACGCAAATCCAAGTTCTATGAAAGCGGCGATTGATGTTTTGGCCAAGCAGACAGGTAGACGTTTGATGGTCATGGGCGATATGGCGGAATTGGGCGATATGGCTGTGCAGTTGCACCGAGAAATTGGTGAGTATGCCCGCCAGCAAGGGGTTAATCATTTATTCACTTTGGGGTCGCTATCCCAAAGTGCGAGCAGCAGTTTTGGCGCTGGCGCGCAGCATTTTTCCGAGTTACCAGATTTGCTCAATGTTTTACATCAGCAATTACAACAGGGTGATGTGATTCTTATCAAAGGCTCCCGCTCAGCGCGTATGGAGCGTGTGACACAAGCTTTGCAATCAACCCAAACAACAGAGAGGACTTCAACATGTTGCTAATTTTGGCAAGATGGTTAGCGCAAGACATTCATGGATTCAATGTATTTAATTACATTACCTTGCGTGCGGTGCTGGCTGCATTGACTGCGCTCGCTATTTCCTTCTTGGTGGGACCTAGCCTAATTCGCAAATTGACGCATTACAAAGTGGGTCAGGCGGTACGTGATGATGGTCCAAAAACACATTTGATTAAAGCCGGCACGCCGACGATGGGAGGTGCGCTGATATTGGTAGCGATTGCCATTGCAACCTTGCTATGGGGGGATTTGAGCAATCGTTATATCTGGGTGGTTCTGCTGTCCACATTAGGCTTTGGTCTGATTGGCATGGTGGATGATTGGCGCAAAGTGGTGCATCGCAATCCCAAAGGACTGGCGGCAAAAGAAAAATATTTCTGGCAATCCGTGGTTGGTGTCGGGGTAGCAATATTCCTAGTAATGAATGCCAGCACGCCGGCAGAAACGACTTTATATGTGCCATTTTTTAAGCATCTCGTATTTCCTATGAGTGCTTTGGCTTTCGCTGTGTTGACCTATTTAGTCGTAGTGGGAAGCAGTAACGCTGTGAATCTTACCGATGGTCTAGATGGCCTCGCCATTATGCCCACCGTGTTAATTTCTGGCGCATTGGCAATATTTGCTTACGCCGCTGGTCACCTGGTGTTTTCAAAATATTTGGGGATTCCTTATATCGCTGGAGCAGGGGAGTTGGCGGTATTTTGTGCAGCGATGGCAGGGGCAGGTTTAGGCTTTTTATGGTTCAACGCTTACCCCGCCGAAGTATTTATGGGCGATGTCGGAGCGCTAGCGCTGGGGGCTGCGTTGGGCGTCGTGGCCGTCATCGTGAGACAAGAAATTGTGCTGTTTATTATGAGCGGCGTGTTTGTAGTAGAAACATTATCAGTCGCGATTCAAGTGACTTATTTCCGATATACCAAAAATAAATATGGCCAAGGTCGCCGCATCTTTTTGATGGCGCCTTTGCATCATCACTATGAGCAAAAAGGCTGGAAAGAAACTCAAGTGGTCGTACGTTTTTGGATTATCACCATGATGTTGGTCTTGGTGGGATTGGCGAGTTTGAAAATACGATGAATTCAGTGCAACAACATCAGCAATATTTAGTGTTAGGTCTAGGCCATAGTGGCCTATCGGCTTTGCGCTGGTTGCGCACGCAAGGACTTGCTGTGCGCGTTGCTGATTCTCGCTTGTCGCCACCCAATTTGGCCACAGTACAACAGCAAATGCCAGAGCTAGAAATTCATTTAGGCGAGTTCCACGATGGCTTGCTAGACGATGTGCAGTGTGTGGTGATTAGCCCCGGCCTCTCCTTACAAACTCCATTGTTGCAAACAGCAATGCAACGCGGGATTGAAATTGTCGGAGATATTGAATTGTTTGCCCGCGCTTGCCCGACTTCAGCTAAGCGTATTGGGATTACAGGTTCGAATGGAAAGACCACTGTGACGAGCATGGTCGGTGAGATATGTCAGGCGGCGGGATACCGCACCGTTGTGGCCGGCAATATAGGTTTGCCAGTGCTTGATAGTCTGATGGATGAAGAGCATGAGAACACCGAGGTGTTTGTATTAGAGCTCTCCAGTTTCCAATTGGAAACGACACACTCGCTTTCATTGGATGCCGCTGCCATGCTGAATTTAAGTGAAGACCACTTAGATCGCTATGCCGATATGCAAGCTTACGCTGCGGCCAAGCAACGCATCTTCCAACACGCCAAAGTGCAAGTGTTAAACCGCGATGATGCGGCCAGTATGGCGATGCGCAATCCGCAGCAGACCTTATTAAGTTTTAGTATGCAAACCCCACAACATGCAGATGAATATGGCTTGCGTCAGGTTGATGGAGAAGTCTGGCTATATCGTGGCGAGCAAGCTTTGTTGGCCGCGTCTGAGTTAAAGGTTGCTGGCTTACATAATGCTGCGAATGCCCTAGCAGCATGGGCTTTGACCAGCGCGATAGGCATAAATGATGAGATTTGTGCGCAAGCATTACGACAATTTAAAGGGTTAGCACATCGCGTGGAGTGGGTAGCCAATATCAATGGCGTAGATTTTTACGATGACTCCAAAGGCACCAATGTTGGGGCAACTTGTGCTGCCTTGCATGGATTCTCAGGCGCTGCCGGTAAGGTGGTATTGATTGCCGGTGGCGATGGTAAAGGTCAGGACTTTTCACCGCTGCGAGCAGCGGTGAATAAAACGGCTCGAGCAGTAGTGCTGATCGGACGCGACGCGCAGCAAATTGCTGCAGTGTTAGATAGCAATACTCAACAAGTATTTAGCGAGACTTTACCTGCAGCGGTGGAGCAAGCCATGCGCTTGGCACAAAGCAAGGATTGTGTGTTGCTGTCACCCGCCTGTGCCAGCTTCGATATGTTTGATAACTACGAGCATCGAGCTCAAGTATTTGTGCATGCGGTCCATCAGTTGGCAAAGACACAACAAGGGAGAGTGGCATGAGTGTGACATTTGCCAATCGCGGAAAAATTATTGGGGCCACCTATGATCAGTCTTTGCTATGGGTCACCCTCATTTTATTGGCCTTTGGTTTGGTGATGGTGTATTCCGCATCGATTGCCACTGCAGAAGTGAGAGAGGCGACCAATCAGCAAAGCACCTACTTCTTAGTGCGACAAGGAATTTTTGTTTTGATTGGATTGGTGGCTGGGGTGTTGGCTTTTCAAGTCCCGACTGCTGTTTGGCAGAGGATGGCGCCGCTACTGTTTTTGGCCGGACTATTGCTGTTATTGCTGGTGGCTATACCAGGTATAGGACACAAAGTTTTGGGCAGTCGACGCTGGATTAAATTGTTATTTTTCCAAGTGCAACCTTCAGAGTTTATGAAGCTGCTCGCTGCTATGTATGTGGCTGACTATACCACTCGCAAAGCTGCCCTGATGGACAGTGTCAAACATGGCTTCCTGCCCATGTTGGGTGTGATGTTGTTGGTGGGCGGCTTGTTGCTGTTCGAACCAGACTTCGGTGCATTTGCCGTAATTGCCGCGATTGCCATCGGCATCTTGTGGCTGGGCGGCATCAATATTCGAATTTTTGTCGTCTTGATAGTGATGTTGGTGATAGGTTTTGTGGTGCTGATTTGGTCATCCCCTTATCGATTACAACGCATCATTGGCTATATGGATCCTTGGGCTGATCCTTATGGTAAAGGCTATCAACTATCTCATGCCTTAATGGCATTTGGTCGTGGTGAATGGTTTGGTGTGGGCTTAGGCGCCAGTGTAGAAAAACTGATGTATTTACCTGAGGCGCATACCGACTTTTTATTGGCCGTGATTGCAGAGGAGTTGGGCTTTGTAGGAGTTGCAGTCGTTGTCGGTTTATTTGCTTGGTTGATTGTGCGTTGTTTCACCATTGCCAAAGAAGCGATACAAAACGAACGTTATTTCTCCGCGCTTTTGGCACAAGGAATCGCAGTTTGGCTGGGGGTGCAAGGCCTAATCAATATGGGTGTCAACATGGGCTTGTTACCAACTAAGGGATTAACACTACCGCTGATGTCTTTTGGGGGAAGTGGCATTTTGGTCAACTGCGTCACCATGGCAGTGCTATTGCGTATTGATTGGGAAAATCGTCGCATCGTACGGGGGATACCAGTATGAGTCAGCGCACTTTAATGGTGATGGCAGGCGGTACTGGCGGACATGTTTATCCCGCGATGGCGGTCGCCGATACATTGCGCGAAAAGGGTTGGCGTGTGGTTTGGCTGTGTACTGAAGGCGGTATGGAAAATCGACTGATTGCAGATAAGCCTTATCAAAAAGCCATGATTCAAATGCGTGGAGTGCGTGGCAAAGGTTTGTTGACATGGATAGGCATGCCCATTGCAGTTTTACGTGCGCTGCTACAAAGCATGGCTGCATTCAGAATGTATCAGCCTAATGTGGTGTTAGGCATGGGCGGCTTTGCTGCCTTCCCCGGTGGTATTGCAGCGAAATTATTGGGCAGACCATTGGTGATTCATGAGCAAAATTCTGTGGCTGGATTAACCAATCGTGTGATGGCTAAGCTAGCGAAAAAATCCTTATGTGCCTTCCCTCATGCACTACCAAAAGCTGAGTTGGTCGGCAATCCAGTGCGTGCGGATATCTGTCAGTTGGCGACACCCTCTGTGCGTATGGCTAAACGAGCTGGCAAGTTACGCATATTAGTTGTGGGCGGTAGCTTGGGTGCGCAAGCATTAAACCAAACTGTTCCCGCAGCTTTGGCTTTACTGGCAAAAAATCAAAGACCAGAAGTGGTACATCAGGCAGGAAGTAAGCATATACAGGATTTGCAAACGCATTATCGCCAACACGCGGTTGAGGCGGATTGCCGCGAATATTTACAGGATATGGCGCATTGGTATGACTGGGCAGATTTTGTGATTTGTCGCGCTGGTGCAATGACGGTGGCTGAGCTATCCGCAGTTGGTCTGGGTAGCCTATTAGTGCCGTTTCCACATGCTGTGGATGATCACCAAACTACCAATGCAGCTTACTTAGCCAATGCGGGTGCAGCGGTATTGATACAACAAAAAGATTTAACAGCGCAGAAGTTGGCAGATTTATTAGCTGGATTAACGCATGAAAAATGTTTGGCCATGGCTGAACAAGCCCATCTTTTGGGAAAACCACAAGCGGCACAAGTGGTGGCGAGTCGGTGTGAGGAGTTGGCAGCTTGAAACATAAAGTTAAAAACATTCACTTTATCGGTATCGGCGGCTCAGGCATGAGCGGCATTGCCGAGGTATTGCTGAATCTTGGCTTCCAAGTGTCAGGCTCAGACTTGGCCAGCAATTCGGTGACTGAAAGACTCAAAGCGGCAGGCGCAAGGGTGTGCCAAGGACATCAGGCCGAGCATCTTGCGGATGCCGATGTGGTCGTGGTCTCTAGTGCCGTGAATGAAAGTAATCCTGAAGTCATGGCAGCGAGAAGTCGCAAAATACCAGTGATACCGCGCGCCATGATGTTGGCTGAGTTGATGCGATTCCGTCAGGGTATTGCGGTGGCAGGGACGCATGGCAAGACCACTACTACCAGTCTGATTGCCAGCATATTAGCAGAGGCTGGAATGGATCCGACCTATGTGATTGGAGGTCGTTTGGAGTCAGCCAATGCCAATGCCAAATTGGGTGGCGGTGAATTCATCGTCGCTGAGGCGGACGAGTCGGATGCATCTTTCTTGCATCTCACCCCGGTGATGGCGGTAGTGACTAATATCGACGCCGACCATATGGACACATATGAACATAGTTTTGAAAAGCTAAAAAACGCTTTTGTGGAATTTATCCAGCAATTGCCTTTCTGGGGAATGGCAGTGTTGTGTATCGATGATGCCAATATCAGAGAAATATTGCCACGCGTTACCAAGCCAGTGACCACCTATGGGTTTAGCGAGGGTGCTAATGTAAGAGCGCTGAATGTGCGCGCAGATGGACCGCAAATGCACTTTAGTGTGGAACGCGTGAATGGGGTGACTACACGCTTTGATGTCACCCTCAATTTGCCCGGTAGGCACTATGTACAAAATGCCTTGGCCGCTATCGCCATTGCGAGTGAATTGAATGTGCCAGACGCAGCCATCATCAAAGCATTACGCGAATTCCGTGGTGTAGGTAGACGCTTTGAACATTACGGTCAAATCACTAACGCACAAGGACAATCATTCACGCTGATTGATGACTACGGGCACCATCCTGTGGAGTTGCGGGCTGTAATCGCAGCTGCGAGAGCTGCCTATCCCGAGCGACGCTTAGTGATGGCATTCCAGCCTCATCGCTATACCCGTACTCGCGACTGCTTTAACGATTTTATCGAGGTGCTGACCAGTGTTGATAGCCTATTACTGACCGAAGTATATGCCGCTGGAGAAGCGCCGATTCAGGGCGCGGATGCCGCTGCTTTGATGCAAGCCATACAAACAAAATTGGCCAATGTGCAGTTTGCGCCCACCCCCGCTGAACTCCCTCAAGCGATTTTACAAAATGCCCAAGAGGGCGATGTGGTCATCGTGATGGGAGCCGGCAGCATAGGCCAAGTAGCGAGTAAAACAAAACAGTTGGCTGAGGAGTTGGCAGCATGATGGCGGCGATGCAGACAACAGAGTTACGCGGGGAGCTCAAGTTAAATGAGTCCATGCAACGCTATAACAGCTGGCGCGTGGGAGGCCATGCAGAGCGTCTGTATATCCCTGCAGACCTGGCTGACCTGCAACAATTTTTGGCGGGATTACCAGCACATGAGCCCCGCTATGTATTGGGCTTAGGCTCAAATTTATTGGTGCCAGACGAAGGCATCAAGGGCACAGTGGTCGTGATGCACAACGCACTGAATCAGATGCATTTGGAACATGGGTCGGTGTATGTCGAAGCCGGAGTGACGACCGCCAAAGTGGCACGTTTTTGCATCAAGTCGGGTTTGCGCGGTGCGGAGTTTTTGGCTGGGATTCCCGGCACGATGGGTGGAGCACTCGCGATGAATGCCGGTTGTCATGGTGGTGAAACATGGAATCTTGTCAGCAAGGTGATGACCTTGGATCACCATGGTGAATTGCATCAGCGTCATCGCGATGAGTTTGTTGCTAGCTATCGGCATGTGCAAATGCCACGGGCAAATGAGTGGTTTGTTGCTGCTTGGTTAACTTTGCCTGAGGGAGATAGCGCTCAAGCTGAAGCCGAGATGAAACAGTTGTTAGCTAAGAGATTAGCGACACAGCCTTTGAATATGCCGAATGCAGGCTCTACATTTCGCAACCCACCGGGAGATCATGCGGCAAGGTTGATAGAAGCTTGTGGCTTAAAAGGCAAAGTGATTGGCGGTGCACAGATATCTGAAAAGCATGCCAATTTTATTGTGAATTTAGGTAATGCCAGTGCGATGGATATACAGCAGTTAATCGATTTGATGCGCGAGAGCGTTCAAGAAAAATTCGGTGTGCAGTTACAACAAGAAGTTAAGGTATTGGGGCAAGCATGAGTCAACAGTTAGGCAAAGTGGCGGTATTGATGGGAGGACGTTCTGCCGAACGCGAAATCTCCTTGAAGAGTGGCACTGCAGTGTTACAGGCCTTGCTGGACAGTGGCGTGCAGGCTTTTGCCTTCGATCCTGCAAAAGATAAATTGGCTGACCTGAGTCAAGCTGACGTCGCATTTATTGCTTTACATGGTCGCTATGGTGAGGACGGCTGCATACAGGGTGTTTTGGAGTTAATGAATATTCCTTACACCGGATCGGGTGTGATGGCCTCTGCGGTGGGGATGGACAAATGGCGTACTAAATTGATTTGGCAATCGGCTGGTGTGGTTACGCCAGCATTCCACTTATTGGACGAGCAAAGCGATTTAGCACAAGTCGCCCAAACATTAGGGTTGCCACTATTCGTGAAACCAGCCAACGAGGGTTCGAGTATAGGTATAAGCAAGGTGAAGCAACTCGATCAGTTGGCGCCAGCTTATCAACTAGCGCGTCAGTCTGATCCGTTGGTGATTGCGGAGCAATTTGTTGGCGGTGGCGAATACACCGTCGGCATTTTAGGTGAACAAGCTTTACCTATCGTGCGCATCGTGCCGGGGAATGAGTTTTATGACTACGAGGCTAAATACTTAAGAGATGACACGCAGTATCTCTGCCCATGTGGACTGCCTGACGATGTAGAGGCGCAGATTCAACGCGAGGCCATTGCAGCGTTTAAGGCGATTGGTGGAAGCGGTTGGGGCAGGGTGGATTTTCTCATGGATGATGCGGGGAAACACTATTTCCTTGAGGTGAATACCAGTCCAGGGATGACCGATCACAGCCTAGTGCCTATGGCGGCTAAAGCGGCAGGTATTAGTTTTGCAGAATTAGTAGTACGCATCTTGCAATTGGCAAAAGGAGCTCATGGTGTGGAATAAACCGCATATGTTGAATCTGCTTGCCAATCTTATGTTTGGTGTGGCTTTCATCATGGTGTTATATGCCGCGCTATTTTTGTTAATACGCACACCGCTATTTCCTCTAAAGGAAATAAAAGTTGAGAGCCATTTGCAACATGTCACGCAAGAGCAGGTGCGTTTGATTGTGAGTCGTTATTTAAAAGGAAATTTTTTCACAGTGAATCTGGAAAAAACACGTGAGGCATTCCAAAAATTACCTTGGGCTAGAAACGTGAGTGTGAAGCGTCGTTGGCCTAATAGTTTGGAGATATCGATTGAAGAGCATCAAGCCTTAGCAAGATGGGGAAATGTTGCTTTAGTGAATACCCACGGGGAGTTGTTTACGGCTGCTTCAGATGCTGAATTGCCTACCTTTTATGGTCCTGGAGATGCGGTGAGTAATATGGCGCAGGCCTATACCAACTATCAAGAGATGCTGTCTGGTAAACAGCAAAAGGTGAATGAGTTAATTCTTTCTCCTCGAGGCTCTTGGCAGTTGGCTACCGAGGGCGGTTTGACGATTGCTTTGGGGCGAGAGGGCATGCAACAGCGCTTACAGCGTTTTTTGCAGGTGTATGACAAAACCGCTGCCAGCGTAGGTGGAAAGTTAACTTATGTAGATCTGCGTTATCCCAACGGGTTTGCAGTGAGGCGCAGTGGGCTTGCACCGGTAAATAAAAATGTGACTAACCCCTACGCACCAGATGCAAAAACATTGGTGAAAGCGGCGAGCAAAACGAGTTCAGTAGTAAACAAGGGCAATATAAAAGCAAAAGCTAAGTTACCCAGTAAAGCGGGGGCAAATAAATAATGCACATCGGCATGATTGGGAATAAAGATAACAGTGGAGACACCTTATGAGCAGGGCTAAAGACGAGAGAAATCTGATTGTCGGATTAGATATAGGAACATCCAAAGTGGTGGCGATTGTGGCAGAGCTATTGCCTGACAACAGTCTGAATGTCATCGGTTTGGGACAACACACCTCGCGTGGTTTGAAGAAGGGGGTGGTGATCAATATCGACTCCACGGTGAACGCTATTCAGCGAGCTATTGAAGAAGCTGAATTGATGGCGGATTGCAAAATCCGAGAGGTGTTTACCGGTATCGCTGGTAGTCATGTTCAAAGTATCAATGCGCGTGGCATGGTGAAAATCAAAGATGCCGAAGTGAGTGAAGCGGATGTGCAAAGAGTGATTGAAACTGCGCAAGCCATCGCATTGCCCTCGGATCAGCAAATCCTGCATATCCTCACACAGGAATACATTATTGACGGACAGGAAGATGTTCGCGAGCCGCTGGGCATGAGCGGGATGAAGCTTGAGGTCAAAGTGCATATTGTGACTGGGGCTGTCGCTGCCGCGCAAAACATCGTCAAAAGTATCAAACGCTGTGGCTTAGAGGTGAGTGATTTAATCCTGCAACCACTTGCATCCAGTGAGGCGGTGTTGACCGAAGATGAGAAGGAACTGGGCGTCTGCCTAGTGGACATCGGAGGTGGTACAACAGATATCGCTGTGTTTAAGCAAGGAGCCATTCGCCATACCGCAGTCATCCCAATCGCTGGCGATCAGATTACCAATGATGTGGCAGTAGCTTTGCGCACACCGACCCAATCTGCTGAAGAAATCAAAATGCGTCATGGTTGCGCCCTGCGTCAGTTGGCCGACCCGCGCGAATCAGTCGAGGTGCAAGGTACAGATGGTAGAGAGTCTCGCTACCTAACAGTGCAAACCCTAGCAGAGGTGATAGAGCCGCGTGTGGTTGAGCTTTATGAATTTGTGCAGGCGGAATTACGTCGTAGCGGTCTTGAAGAAATGATTGCGTCGGGCATCGTGATTACAGGCGGTTCCGCGATGATGCGTGGCATGGTGGAACTGGGTGAAGAAATCTTCCATATGCCCGTCCGCTTAGGGATGCCGCGCTACGTGGGAGGTCTGTCCGAAGTGGTGAGTAACCCACGTTATGCCACAGGGGTTGGCTTGCTTCTGATTGGTAAGAAACAAGTAGAGCAGCATATTCAACATCATCTTGGAGGCAACTCATTTGGTCGCATCCTAGAGCGTATGAAGAATTGGTTTAAAGGTAATTTTTAGTGTTGTTGGTTTTATTTTTAAGGCAGAAATAAGGAGGCAGTTATGTTTGAAATTATGGAAAAAAACCCGCAAGAAGCCGTCATTAAGGTGATTGGTGTAGGCGGCTGTGGTGGTAATGCAGTGGAGCATATGATAGAAAAAAACGTCAATGGCGTTGAATTTATCTGTGCCAATACTGATATGCAGGCCTTGAAAAAGAGCAATGCACCTACCACTTTACAAATTGGTAGCGATATCACCAAGGGTTTGGGTGCAGGCGCAAAACCTGAAATTGGTCGTGAGGCTGCATTAGAGGATAGAGATCGTATCGCTGAAATTATCGACGGTGCAGATATGTTGTTTATTACTGCCGGTATGGGCGGTGGCACTGGAACAGGTGCCGCACCAGTGGTTGCGCAAGTAGCTAAAGAGATGGGGATATTAACCGTTGCAGTCGTGACCAAGCCTTTCTCTTTTGAAGGCAAGCGCATGGGTGTGGCGACAGAAGGTTTAGATGAACTCTCTCGACATGTCGACTCTCTCATCATTATTCCTAACGAAAAATTGATGGAAGTGTTGGGCGAAGATGTGACCTTTATGGACGCATTTAAAGCAGCGAATGATGTTCTGCATAATGCTGTTTCCGGTATCGCAGAAATTATTAATTGCCCTGGTTTGGTGAATGTGGACTTTGCTGATGTGCGCACTGTCATGTCAGAAATGGGGATGGCGATGATGGGTTCTGCGGTGGCAACTGGACCAGAGCGTGCGCGTATTGCAGCTGAACAAGCGGTTGCTAGCCCATTATTAGAAAATGTGAATTTGGCCAATGCACGCGGTATTTTGGTGAACATTACCGCCAGCCATAGCTTCAAAATGAAAGAGTATTACGATGTGATGAACACCATCAAATCCTATGCTGCCGATGATGCAACTGTCATCGTAGGTAATGTGTTTGATGAAGCGATTGGCGATGGATTACGCGTGACTATGGTAGCTACTGGATTGAATTCTGCTGAGCGTCGTCAGCAACAAAAACCAGAAATGCGCGTTGTAACAGAAATGAAACGCGATGGTACGACCAATCAACCCATTTATGTTGGCAATAGCTATATAGCAGATGACGAACCAGAGGTGTTCTCAGGGAATAGAAGACAGCAAGTCGATGCCATGATGAAAGATGGTATTGAGGAATTTGATATTCCTGCCTTCTTACGCAAACAAGCTGATTAATGCGGGTTGACTAAACGCATCAAAAAGCCTTCTGCTTAAGGAGCTCAGGTGCTTTATGGTATGCTAATGTCTTAAAGAAAGCTGATTCAATTGCTATTGAACAGCCATGATGGAAAAAGCTTATGCTAAAACAAAGGACATTACGAAAATCGATTAGCGCTACAGGCGTGGGTTTGCATTCAGGTGATAAAGTCACCATGACTTTGCATCCTGCACCCGTGGATACCAGTATCGTGTTTCGTCGCGTTGATCTGCCCAATGCGCCGGAAATGAAAGTAAGTCCTGAGTTAGTCACCGACACGCGTATGTGCTCTGCCTTGCAATACGAAGGTGTGCGTGTGGCTACTGTAGAACACCTGATGTCTGCCCTAGCTGGTCTGGGGATAGACAATGTTTATGTCGATTTAAGCGCCGCAGAAGTGCCGATTATGGATGGCAGTTCTGCGCCGTTTGTTTATCTTATTCAGCAAGCTGGAATCGCTGAGCAAGCCGCTGCCAAAAAATTTATTCGCATCAAACAAACAGTCGAAGTTAAAGATGGCGATAAATGGGTAAAGTTTGAGCCATATTTTGGCTTCCGTTTAGATTTCACCATCGATTTTCCCCACCCAGTATTTGATGGATTAGATAACCGTGTGGTGATTGATTTTGCTGACCACTCTTACATTCGCGAAGTGAGTCGAGCTCGAACATTTGGCTTTATGCATGAAGTCGAAGCATTGCGCTCTATGGGTCTGGCACGCGGAGGCAGTTTGGATAATGCCATTGTGCTGGATGAATATCGCATATTGAATCGTGATGGATTGCGCTATGAAAACGAGTTCGTCAAACACAAAGCGCTGGATGCTATTGGTGATTTATATTTATTAGGACATCCATTGCTTGGATCTTTTAGCGCTTATAAATCCGGTCATGCACTCAACAATCAATTGATACGTCAGTTGATGTCAAATCATCGAGCTTGGGAATTTGCTACTTTTGAACATGAAGAAGAAGCCCCTCAGGTTTACGCCCCTGCCATTGCTGATGCTACGGCACTCCAATTTATTTAGCCTAAAGGCCCAGCAGCGATGATTGTATTGCGACTACTGCTGGTGCTGATGATTATCAGTGTGGTGGTTTGCTTGGGTTCTTTCTTAGTCACTCGCCACCGAGGCTACTTGCGTCTGGCATGGCAAATTATTAAATTTGGCGCGGTGATGTTGCTAGCGGCAGTTTTAATTTTTGCTATCAGCCGAGTCATTTTGCTTTGAAGATAGAGCTTAGGCGACCATTGAATTTTGGCGCATGCAAGGAAAGGCTATCGATGAGAATTAGTTGGCTTGCATATATAGTTGTCCTATGTTGTTTCAGTCTGCCGAGTGTGGCATCTCTCGACAAATCAGATGACTCGTTTTTGCGTGCTCGTACTCTATATCAACAACGTCAACTGAATGAGCTCAAACAAGTCGCAGACAAATTAGAGTCTGAGCAATATTTGCTAACTCCCTATGTCAGATACTGGCAATTGTTGCTGAATCTTAATGAAACGCAAGATGCCGATTTTGAAAGTTTTTCCCAAAAATATAGTGACTTGCCATTTGCTGAAAAGGTAAAAGGAGAATGGCTAAAGCAACTGGCTAAACGTCAGCAATGGGATAAATTTTTTCAGGTTTATCAACGCTATTCTAATGAAGATATTGCCGTTCTTTGCTTGGCCTTAAATGGGCGCATTGCACAAAATGATAGCTTGGCCATGGTGGAGGGTAGAGAGATTTGGTTTGATCAAGTGGATTGGCCAAGCACTTGTTATCCTTTGTTTGATGCGATGCAACAAAATCAGGTACTGAGCCAAGAAGATATATGGAAAAAATTACGTAGCACTTTGCGTGAACAACAGCTCTCGACTGCAAAAATGGTACTAAGTCGTTTACCAGCCATCTCAGCTAGCCAGCAAAAAAAATTCGAACGCTATACACAGTCCCCGCAAGAAGTGATTAAAAATCCTAGCAAGCCCGAAACACGCCTTGAGCGAGAGCTGGCCATTTATGCTGTTGGTCGCATGGCAAAACGTGACTGGCCACAAACCCAAAAGATATTACCTAAAATCCAATCAGCGCTAGACGCAGAGGAGCAACGCTACTTAGATATGCGTTTAGCTGTTGCTGCCGCTTTTCGTTTGGATGATGCCGCTTTTTCTATGTTTGAGAAATTAGAAACTAGCGCCCCAGAAATGCTTAAGTTAGATGATCAGGCGTTGGCTTGGAAGGCACGTGCTGCTCTGAGAGTAAAACAATGGGACAGTTTGATTGTGAGCATACGAGAGATGCCCAAAAAAATGCAGGAGGAAGCTGTATGGCGTTACTGGTTAGCGCGAGCTTATAAAGAAAAGCGTGAGACAGCCAAAGCAAATGCCATTTTGGTCCCCCTAGCAAAAGAACGTAATTTTTATGGTGTGTTGGCCGAGGAAGAAATGGGCGATGTCATGCGTGCCCCAGCACAGCAATATACGCCAACAGAAGTAGAAATTGACAATGCTAAGTCCCAACCGGCTTTCCAGCGTGCAATAGAATTAGAGCGCCTAGGCTTACGCTGGGAATCACGCGCAGAATGGAGTTATGCCATTAAAGGGATGAATGACAAACAGCTACTGGCGGCTGCGGAGTTGGCAACTCGACAGGGTTGGTTGGATGTAGCGATTAATACGGCGGACAAAACCCAGCAATTGCACAATGATAGTTTGCGTTATCCACTGCCATATCGCGAGGTGGTTGAAAACTTTTCGCGCAATCAGCAGTTGGATGCTGCTTGGGTATATGGTTTGTCACGTCAAGAGAGTCGATTTAATTTGAATGCCCGTTCTGGAGTGGGTGCCAGTGGCATGATGCAAGTGATGCCAGCCACAGCAAAATGGATAGCTAAACGAAATGGTTGGAAGGATGTCAGAGCTGACAATCTGCATCAACTTGATACCAATGTAAAACTGGGCACCTATTATTTACGTTATACCTTGGATAGTTTTAGTGGGCAGACGCCAATGGCGACTGCGGCTTATAATGCTGGTCCAAGTCGAGTTCGTGCATGGGCAACCGCACAACCGATGGAAGGGGCAATCTATGCGGAAACAATTCCTATATTAGAGACCCGTGTATATGTACAAAAGGTCATGCTCAATACCTACTTTTATATGCAAAGGTTAGGTAAGCAAGGGCCAAGTTTGAAACAACTGCTTGGCAAAGTGTCGAATGTTGGGACATGGCAGTCCAAAGAAATGCAAATTGAAGAAATAATGGAGTAAGTTGTGAAAGTAAAACAAATCGCAGTGTTAGGTGGTGCTGGATTTTTGGGGAGTGCGCTTGTCGCACAATTGTCCGCAGCGGGCTATGCCGTGAAGGTCATGACCAGACGTCGTGAATCAGCCAAACATCTATTGTTATTGCCTACCGTCAAAGTCGTTCAAACAGATGTGCTCAATACCGCCAGTCTACGCAAGGAATTACAAGGATGTGATGCGGTAGTAAATTTGATTGGTATATTGCACCAAAGCAAAAAAATCAGCTTTGAGCGCATGCATCATCAATTCCCCAAACAAGTTGCCAAGTTATGTGCTGAGTTAAATATCCCTCGCTTGTTACATGTCAGTGCTTTGGGTGTCAGCAGTAACGCACCAAGTTTATATCTACAATCCAAATATGCTGGTGAACAAGCGGTTATCAAACATCTGGGTGCAAAAGCGACCATCTTCCGCCCTTCAGTTATATTTGGTCGCGGTGATAGCTTTATTAATCTATTCGCTAAATTGGTGAAATTGCTGCCGGTGGTGATGTTGGCGAAACCTAACTGTCGCTTTCAACCTGTGTTTGTAGAAGATGTGGTCAAAGTGATGTTGGCTAGCGTAGAGGATTCAACTAGTGCAGGAAAATGTTATGAATTAGCAGGCCCCAAGGTTTACCGCTTGAGAGAGTTGGTCAGCGTCGTGGCGCAGGCGGTAGGCAAGCGTCCTATGATCGTGGGCCTGAATGATACGCTTTCCTATATGCAGGCATTTTTTATGGAATGGTTGCCGGTAAAGTTGATGACGCGTGACAATGTACGCTCTATGGAAGTCGATAATGTGTCACCACAGCCATTGCCCTTTGGTATTCGTGCAACTCCATTGGAAGCGGTGATGACGGATTTTCTCAATGGGCAAAATCCACGTAATCAATATAACCAATTGCGAGTGACGGCAGGAAGATAATGAAGATTTATTGTGTCGGCGGTGCGGTGCGAGATGCCCTGCTTGGTTTGCCGGTGCAGGATAAAGATTATGTCGTGGTGGGTGCAACGCCAGCACAGATGGAGCAGTTGGGCTATCGCGCAGTGGGTAAAGATTTCCCCGTATTTCTTCATCCAAAGACACAAGAGGAATACGCTTTAGCCAGAACTGAGCGTAAATCCGGCAAAGGCTACAAAGGCTTTGTGGTACATGCCGCACCTGATGTCACTCTAGAGCAAGATTTACTGCGTCGAGACCTAACGATTAATGCCATTGCACAAGATAGCGATGGCAGCCTGATTGACCCCTATGGCGGGCAAGCAGATTTGCAGGCGAAATGTTTGCGCCATGTCAGTCCAGCATTTGTCGAAGATCCAGTCCGTATTTTGAGAGTGGCAAGATTTGCTGCGCGCTTTGTCGAATTCCATGTTGCGCCCGAGACCCTACAATTAATGTGTGACATGGTACAAGCAGGAGAGGTTGACGCTCTTGTGCCAGAGAGAGTTTGGCAAGAATTATCTACTGGCTTGATGGAGCAACAACCAAGTCGAATGTTTGAGGTGTTGCGGGCTTGTGGCGCATTAGAAAAATTATTCCCAGAGCTCAATCGACTTTGGGGTGTGCCGCAGCCGCCACAATATCACCCTGAAGTGGATACCGGTGTGCATATGATGTTGGTAATTGATTATGCCGCTAAGCGACAATTTCCCCTACCAGTTCGATTTGCTGCCTTATGTCACGACCTTGGCAAAGGCACCACGCCAGTGGAAACATTACCAAGGCATATCGGACATGAAGAGCGCAGTGTGGACTTGCTCAAAGAGGTGGTGAAGCGACTTAAAGTGCCGAATGATTGTGCAGGTTTAGCGCATATCGTCGCTAAATTTCATGGCAAGTTACATCAGGCAAAACAGATGCGTCCTGCAACGCTTTTAGAATTTCTCACCCAGTTAGACGCGCTGCGTCAACCACAAAGATTTGAGCAATTCTTGGACGCTTGTGAATGCGATACGCGAGGTCGAACTGGGTTTGAGCAATACGATTTTTCGGTGGCGGAATATCTACGTGATGCCTTACAGGCGATTGCTGCTGTGGATGCAGGAAAGGTAGCGGCGCAATATCAAGACAACGAAAAAATTCGCGAGGCGGTGATGCAAGCTAGACTCGAAGCTTTGCACAAGCACCTCGATTCCTAAACATTATTCTTCGTCGTTAAGCAGCGCTACCAATTGCCTTTGCGCAAGCTCCATCGGTTTGCGTTTAAAACCACTCTTGGCAAATTGATGCCAACGACCAATCACAAAACATAGCAATAAATTGGCCAATGCTTCAGGGTCTTGATTCTTTTTGCCTTGAGCTTCTGCAATTCTTAAAGACTGCTTGAGTGTGGATTCAATGCGGTCAAAAATTTGATTGATGCGCACTTGTAAAGCAGGGTCCTCATGCACCAAGGCATCTCCAATTAGCACACGTGACATGCCGGGATTTTTTTCAGCGAAAAGTAGCATAACAGTAATCATGCGACGCACTTGGCTGAGTCCATTTTCTTCTTCACTAGAAATTTTATTGATTAAACCAAACAGGCTTTGCTCGATAAAATCAATCAGTCCCTCAAACATTTGTGCCTTGCTGGCAAAGTGACGATACAAAGCCGCTTCGCTGACTTCTAATTTGGCGGCTAAAATGGCAGTGGTGATTTTTTCGTGTTGGGGCTTCTCCAACATATTTGCCAGCGTCTCAAGAATTTGTTGTTTACGTTGACCACGTTCAACTGCCATTTTCATCCTCCTTTTAGATATAGCACCAAGCCCATATTATAAATGATAACGAGTGAGCGCTAACACATCATGAATGCGCAAATCGACAAAACAAGGTTTTTTTAATGATCGTGTGACCCATACCGTTCGCATTCCCAACCGTTTAGCCGTCTTTAAAGCATGCGGATTATCTTCTAACATCACACAGTCTTTCGGACTTACCCGCAATACACGTAATAATTGACGGAATCCACGGATTGCTGGTTTGGGGTGAAACTGGGTCGACTCAACACTAAACACCAACTCAAACAAATCCGCTATTCCCAAAATTTCTAATACACGAATGGCATATCGCTGCGGCGCATTGGTGAAAATCACTTTGCGGCCACGCAGGCTAAGAATGAGGTGTCGTAGGCGTTGACGCAGCAACACCGTATTATCTAGGTCTAAATGGTCGTGGGTGGCCCTGAGAAAATGATGTGGGTTGATGCCATGATGGCGCACCAAGCCTTTTAGCGTGGCGCCATAAATGCGCCAATAATGTTTGCGCAATTGTTGAGCTTCATCTTCGCTGTATTGGAGTTGATCCATAATGAATTGCGTCATGGCACGATTCATAACAGGAAAGATATGTGCCGAGGCATCATGCAGGGTGTCATCCAAATCGAAAATCCACACCCTGCGTTGTTGATGACTCATGATGGATGACTGCGGTGGGCTCTGATTTATTTGGCTTTAATCAGTGTGCCAACGCCCTCGTCGGTCAATACTTCGAGTAACAATGCGTGTTCAACTCGTCCATCAATAATATGCACCGACTTCACGCCGCCTCTGGCTGCATCTAGCGCTGAACCAATCTTTGGTAGCATGCCGCCTGACAAAGTGCCATCATCAACCAAGTCATCGATTTGCTTGGGAGTAAGGCCGGTCAGCAAGTTGCCATTTTTGTCTAGTACCCCTGGGGTATTGGTTAGCAGTATTAGTTTTTCTGCCCCTAAGATTTCTGCCAATTTACCCGCGACCACATCTGCATTGATATTGTATGTTTTGCCATCCGCCCCGACACCAATGGGTGCGATGACAGGAATAAAATCGCCGCTATCTAAAAAAGTGATAATGCTGGGATCGATATGGCTGATTTCGCCAACCTGGCCGATATCGATCATTTGCTCGGGCTTATCTTTATCTTGCATCATCAATTTGACGGCATGAATAAAGTTGCCATCCTGTCCGGTAAGACCGACAGCCTTTCCGCCCTTACGGTTGATTAGATTCACAATCTCTTTATTGACTTGACCACCAAGCACCATCTCTACGATATCCATGGTTTCTTCGTCGGTCACCCGCATGCCTTGAATAAACTCACCTTTTTTGCCTAGCTTATCCAACATATCATTGATTTGCGGGCCGCCACCATGCACCACCACTGGGTTCATGCCGACGAGCTTAAGCAGCACCACATCGCTGGCGAAAGATTCTTTCAGATGTGGCTCAGTCATCGCATTGCCACCATATTTGATGACGATGGTTTTATCAAAGAAGCGCTTGATATAGGGCAAAGCCTCTGCCAGTGTTTGCGCTTTTTGGCTAGCAGTTGTTTGATTCAGCATGCGGTTTCCTAAGTTCTTTATGCGGGTTCAAATTCCGCCATATTTTAAATGAAAAACTAAAGCGCTTTGACAAATACTTTTGAGCGCCGCTGAAGGTTATACAGTTTTTGTTTCTCCGCCGGCAGTGACTCTACATCTCGTTGTTTAAAGCCGCGCTCCAAAAACCAATGCTCGGTGCGCGTGGTTAGGCAGAACATGGTATTAAAGCCCATGTGTTTGGCTTGGTCTTCGCAAAAATGGAATAGCCTATCTCCCCGACCACCACCCCGATATGAGGGATGGATAGCGAGGCAAGCAAACTCAACCATTTTTTCTGAGGCAAAAGGATAGAGTGCAGCGCAACCTATCACTCGACCATCATGCTCCATCACGTAAAACTGATTGATTTCCATCTCTAAACGTTCACGACCGCGTCTGACCAAAATCCCTTCAGCTTCTAATGGTTCGATTAACTTAAGTAGGCTACCCACGTCATCAATATTGGCTTGCCGCATTAACTCAAGTGGCGTTTCGGTCACCATAGTGCCTATGCCCTCGAGGGTAAACAGTTCTTGCAGGATGGCGCCATCGGTATGACGGCAAATCAGGTGCGTTCTCGCCACACCATTTTCACAGGCTCTGATGGCAGCGGGCAGATAGTAAAGCTCGTCCTCGCTGATATAGGGCGCGGCATCTTGCGCAGCTAACTGCTCATCATGTTGATACTGATGGACATGCTGCAATAAATTTTTGGCTTTTTGCGTAGTCATCTCACGCAATAATTCACCCCGGATATTGTGTACACCCTCTTTATCCATTAAGAAAATCAGCTTGTCTGCATCTAATGCAATCGCTGTACTGACCGCCACATCTTCGACGGCAAGGTTAAAGATTTCGCCTGTGGGCGAATATCCTAGCGGAGAGAGTAGAACAACCTCTCCATCATCAAGACGTTTTTGGATGCCTACACTGTCGATTTTTCTTACCTCACCAGTGTGCTGTAAGTCCACGCCTTGATACACCCCAACCGGTTTAGCTGTGACAAAATTACCACTGGCCACGCGAATATCAGAGCCAGCCATAGGGGAATCCACCAAGCCCATAGATAGTTGCGATTCAATATCTACCCGTATCGCACCGTTGGCTTCCTTAACGATTTCCATCGCGGCATCATCGGTCACACGCAGACCATCCACCAATTTGGTTTTTAGATTGGCTTGTTTCAGCTTGCTTTCGATTTGGGGTCTGGCACCGTGCACAAGAATTAACCTGACTTCTAAACTGGCGAGCAAATTCAAGTCATGCGATAAGGCGGTGAACTGACCATCGGTGACCACTTCACCACCAAAAGCGATGACAAAGGTTCTTCCACCAAATGCGTGGATATAGGGTGCAACCGAGCGAAACCAACTGACAAATTGCGGGGCAGAATGACTGGCTAATTTTGCATTTTGCGCAAAATTTGCGGGATGCGCAAAGTTTTCGCCTTCTTGTTGGGCGTAAAGCTGTGCTGGACTGCAACCTAAGGCCAAGCAAATCTTGTTCAGTGTTGCTGGAGAAATGGTTTGGTTGCCGCGCTCTATTCTAGATAGATTGCCTGCATCAGTGCCTATTTGGTCGGCTAATTGTGTCAACGTTTTATTTTGCTGTTTGCGTTGATGACGTATCGCCAACCCCAGCTTGATTGCTGGGTTGGTGTCAAGATTGGCCAAGTCTGGTGCTTGATTGTGTGGGGGGTTGGGGTGCATCGCTAGCTCATTAATTTGCTTTATATGCAAATTGTAATGATTATTTGCTTATTACGCAAATTTTATGCGCTAAAATCACCCCAAAGTGTTTGAATGGCGGCTAATGCCGCTAAAGGCGCGGTTTCGGTACGAAGTACGCGCGTACCCATGCGCACCGATTGAAATCCAGTGAGGCTGGCCAATTGCTTCTCCTCTGGGCTGAGGCCCCCTTCTGCGCCAACCAGAAGACAAATCTCAGTGGCAGCCAACTGAAGCTTTGTGATGGGAATTTCGGCGTCAGGGGACAGCATGATGCGAGTCGGGGCGAGGGGTGCTTGTGCTAACCAATCTGCCAGACTGAGTGGAGCAAATACTTGCGGCACAATGGCGCGACCACTTTGCTCGCAAGCAGCATTGGCAACGTTTTGCCAATGCGCCAAACGTTTTTCTAAACGATCTTGCGAGAGCTTAACGACACTGCGTTGACTGGCGATGGGTTGAATAGCGGCAACGCCAAGCTCCACCGCTTTTTGTATCGTGAAGTCCATACGGTCGCCCGCTGAAATGGCCTGCGCCAGTGTTATTTGCAATGGCGACTCACTGTTAACTGGATTTACCGAGAGTATTTTGCAGCGGACCTGTTGTTTGCTGATTTGTAGAATTTCTGCGCGATAGTCTTGTCCGTCGCCATTAAACAGAATCAAGCACTCCCCTTGGTTCATACGCAACACTTTGACTGCATGCACGGCAGCGTTATCTGGAAGTTGCAAAATTGCACCCAAGCTCAGTCTGTCGCACAAGGCTGGGTCGCAATAGAATCGGGGATTTCGCATGATGGGTGACGACGGTAATGTTAAAATATGAATGGTTATTTTAATATGAGCCAAAAGAATTTAGATAAAGGAATTGCAAGATGGTGAGTTTGAATCCTCCGGTTTGTGACTTTGGTATGCGTGCTCCAGGTTTTGATTTGTTGGGCGTTGATGGCCAACGCTATACCTTGGAACAAGTACGAGGTCCAAAAGGCTTGTTGGTGATGTTTATCTGTAATCACTGCCCCTATGTCAAAGCGATTCACCAACGACTTGTTGAAGATGTGCAGGCGCTAAAACTCGTTGGCATTCATACTGTGGCCATTTCAAGCAATGATGTGGTGAATTATCCCGAAGACTCTTATGAAAATATGCAGCTCATTGCGCAACAATGGCATTTTGATTTTCCCTATCTGTTTGACGAAACGCAGCAAGTAGCAAAAGCCTATGGCGCAGTCTGTACGCCAGACTTTTTTGGCTTTAATGCGCAACTGGAGTTGCAATATCGAGGCCGTTTGGATGAGCAAGGGCGTGACCCGATTCCCAAGCCAAATCTTAAGCGCGAACTGTTAGAGGCCATGAAGCAAGTGGCAGACTCAGGCAAGGGACCACGCGAGCAAATTGCGAGCATAGGCTGTTCCATTAAGTGGAAAGACTAAAAAACATTCCTTTTTGATTAGCATTAGGGGGCAATCATGAGCCCTAAAACTCGCCTCAAATACCTAGTTTTACTTGCTCAAAAACGCTAACTGGGCAATAATTTCAGCTTCATGCCCCTACAGTTCATAGGGCGATAAAGCCAGCCGTATTATCCAGTCCAATGGCTCCCAAAAAAGGGAAACTAGCAAATGTCTAGTTTTAAGGCTGGTGCTATGAGCAAGCATGGGGTGAGTAGCAGATTTTGTTAGGCGTTTAGATTGAAACGTCTTTAAACATTACGTTTTTTGATAGGGAGAAGGAAATGGCAACACGTCAAGATTTAGCAAATGCTATCCGTGCGTTATCCATGGATGCAGTGCAGAAAGCTAATTCTGGCCACCCAGGTGCACCTATGGGGATGGCTGAAATCGCAGAAGTATTGTGGAATCATCATTTACGCCACAATCCAAAAAATCCTAATTGGGCTGATCGCGACCGTTTTATTTTGTCAAACGGCCACGGCTCTATGCTGATTTATTCATTATTGCACCTGACTGGTTACGATTTGCCTATTGATGAAATCAAGACTTTCCGTCAATTGCATTCCAAATGTGCGGGTCACCCTGAATACGGCTATGCCCCAGGTGTTGAAACCACTACGGGTCCATTAGGCCAAGGCATTACCAACGCCGTTGGTTTTGCTATGGCTGAAAAACTTTTGGCACACCAATTCAACAAACCAGGCCATGACATCGTTGACCATTACACATATTGCTTCTTAGGTGACGGCTGTATGATGGAAGGCGTATCTCACGAAGCTTGTGCTTTGGCTGGTACATGGGGCCTTGGCAAATTGGTTGCTTTCTGGGATGACAACGGTATTTCTATCGACGGTCACATCGAAGGTTGGTACACAGACGATACAGCGAAACGTTTTGAATCCTACGGTTGGCATGTTCAATCAGTAGACGGTCACGATGTTGACGCGATCGATGCGGCTATCAAGAAAGCTAAAGCAGTGACTGATAAGCCTTCTTTGATTTGTTGTAAGACTATCATCGGTAAAGGCTCTCCTAACAAATCCGGTAGCCATGACTGTCACGGTTCTGCACTAGGTGAAGAAGAAGTTGCTGCAACACGTAAGAACATCGGTTGGAATCACCCACCGTTTGAAATTCCAGCAGACGTATATGCTGGTTGGGATCAAACAGCGAAGGGTGCACAGACTGAGTCTGACTGGAATGCAAAATTTGAAGCTTATGCTAAAGCTTTCCCAGCGGAAGCCGCTGAATTCAAACGTCGTATGGCCGGTGATTTGCCAGCTAACTGGAAACAAGTGACGGATGCAATGATTGCAGCGATGAACGAAAAAGCTGAAACAGTTGCAACACGTAAAGCATCACAAAATGTGATCGCTGCATTAGCACCAACATTGCCTGAGTTCTTAGGCGGTTCTGCTGACTTGACTGGTTCTAACTTGACCTCTTGTGGCAGCTTTACTCATGTGGATGCGAAGAAACCAGGTAATTACATTTCTTACGGTGTTCGTGAATTCGGTATGTTCGCCATTATGAACGGTATGGCTTTACACGGTGGCTTGTTGCCATTTGGTGGTACTTTCCATATGTTCTCAGACTATGCCAAGAGCGCATTGCGTATGGCGGCATTGATGAAACAACGCACCATTGCCGTATTGACCCATGACTCTATCGGTCAAGGCGAAGACGGTCCAACTCACCAACCAGTGGAAAACACCTCTGGTTTGCGTTATATCCCACGTATGGATGTATGGCGTCCAGCTGACTCTACTGAAACTGCAGTAGCTTGGGTTTGCGCAGTTGAACGTAAAGATGGTCCATCTAGCTTGGTGCTCAGTCGTCAAAATGTGCCAGGTATCAAACATGATGCGGCACAACTTCCATTGATTCGTAAGGGTGGTTATGTGTTCTCTGACGTCGCTGGCAAAGCAGATGTTATTCTGATTGCTAACGGTTCAGAGTTGGATTTGGCCATCAAAGCAGCGGCTGAGTTGAATGCGGCAGGTACTAAGGTGCGCGTGGTTTCTATGCCATCCACTAACGTATTCGACCGTCAAGACAAAGCTTACCGTGATAGCGTATTAACTCCTGGAGTGAAACGTGTGGCTGTTGAAGCAGCTCACCCAGACTTCTGGCGCAAATATGTTGGCTTGGAAGGCGCTGTAGTAGGCATCGATACTTTCGGTGAATCTGCTCCTGGCGGCGTATTGATGAAGCACTTTGGTTTCACAGTAGAAAACGTTGTGAACACTGTTAAATCAGTGCTTTAATCCTAGCCAATTTATTTTGATCTAGGTCAGTCTAAGGGAGCCCAACAGCACAGGGCTCCCTTTTTCTTTATGCGATTGAGCGCATTGTTTTAAAAAGCGAAAGTTGAATCATGACAGTTAAATTAGGGATAAATGGGTTCGGCCGTATCGGTCGTATGGTATTGCGTGCAGCCTTCCAAGAAAAAGAGTTTGAAGATTTCGAGATTGTGGCCATCAATGGCACAACCGATGCTGACTACATGGCCTATATGCTCAAATATGATTCTGTTCATGGTCGCTTTAATGCCAAGGTTGAGGTAGAAAGCCATGCCCTCATCATCAATGGCAAACGGATTGCCCTGACATTTGAACGTGATCCAGCGAATATTGATTGGGCCGATTTAGGTGTCGATATTGTGGCGGAATGTACCGGTGCATTTTTGACCTTAGATACTTGTCAGGTGCACATTGATCGTGGCGCTAAAAAAGTAATTCAGTCAGCACCAGGCAAAGACGATACCCCGATGTTTGTATATGGCGTGAATCATCAAAGCTATCAGGGGCAAGCAATTATCTCAGCCGCATCATGTACAACCAATGCCTTGGCTCCGGTGGCTAAAGTGTTGCACGATTTCGCAGGAATCAAACGCGGTCTGATGACGACTGTGCATGCGGCAACCGCTTCACAAAAAACTGTGGATGGACAATCTAAAAAAGATTGGCGAGGTGGTCGAGCAATTCTAGAAAATATTATTCCTTCTTCTACCGGAGCTGCAAAAGCGGTAGGAAAAGTGATTCCTGATTTGAATAAAAAACTGACAGGGATGGCATTCCGTATCCCGACCTCCAACGTCTCGGTCGTGGATTTAACTTGTGAGTTACAAAAAGAAACCAGCTATGAAGCAATCACCGAAGCGATGCGCAATGCAGCGAATGGCAGCATGCAAGGTGTGCTGGGCTTTACTAATGAAAAACTAGTTTCGACCGATTTTCGTGGTGAGCCATGTCCGTCAGTGTTTGATGCAGAAGCCGGCATCATGCTGGACCCAACTTTTGTCAAAGTGGTTGCTTGGTACGATAACGAGTATGGCTATAGTTGCAATCTGTTGCGCTTAGCCCGTCACGTGGCATAAGGAGAACATGATGCGTGTCATCAGAATGAGTGATTTGGATTTGACCGCCAAGCGAGTATTCATTCGCGCCGATTTAAATGTGCCTCTGCAAGACGGTAAAGTCAGCTCCGATGCACGTATTACCGCCTCTCTACCTACCATTGAATATGCTTTAAAAGCGGGTGCCAAAGTGATGGTGACCTCGCATTTAGGTCGTCCAGAAGAAGGTATCTATTCTGAGGAAAACTCACTCAAGCCAGTGGCGGATGTGCTGAGCCAAAAACTCAACCGTCCAGTTCGCCTGATCAAAGATTGGGTGAAAGGCGATTTTGAGGTCGCTGATGGTGAGTTGGTGTTGTTGGAAAATTGCCGATTCAATCTGGGCGAAAAAAAGAATGTGGATGACACTGCGCAAGCCTATGCCAAGTTGTGTGATGTGTTTGTGATGGACGCGTTTGGTACAGCTCACAGAGCTGAGGCTTCGACGCATGGAATCGCTAAATTTGCTCCAGTTGCCGCCGCCGGTTTTTTACTCACCGAAGAATTGGATGCATTAGGCAAAGCCTTGATGAATCCTGCTCGTCCATTAGTGGCGATTGTGGGTGGCTCAAAAGTCTCAACCAAGCTGACCGTGCTAGAAAGCTTATCGGAAAAAGTAGATCAACTTGTCGTGGGCGGAGGGATAGCTAATACGTTTTTAAAAGCCAACGGAGCGGAAATTGGAAAGTCGCTGTGTGAGGATGATTTATTACAAACCTCGCGTCAGCTGATGCAAAAAATGTCCCAGCGCGGCGCAGCAGTCCCTATGGCAGTCGATGTAGTGACAGGCAAACAGTTTGCCCCTGATGCCGAGGCTAGTACCAAAACCATTGCTGAAATTCAAAGCGACGATATGATTTTTGATATCGGCCCTCAGTCAGCAAAAGTCTTGGTCGATATTATTATGAAAGCCGGCACAGTGGTTTGGAATGGACCACTAGGTGTATTTGAGTTTGATCAATTTGCTGAGGGGACCAAAGCGATTGCCCATGCCATCGCTAACACGCCAGCGTTTACCCTTGCTGGTGGTGGCGATACTATTGCTGCCATTCAAAAGTATGACATCTACGACAAAGTTTCCTACATATCGACGGCTGGTGGTGCATTCTTAGAATTTCTAGAGGGAAAAAAATTACCTGCCGTAGAGATTCTTGAGCAACGTGCAGCGCAATGATAGTGCATAGCTTACGTCATGAAGTCAAAGCGCATCTCGAGTGTTTCATTGGCTCAGGTATAATACGCGCTTAATAAAAGTTTCGATTTGGATGGGAAATAATTTGTCTAGCATCATACAGTCCGATATAAAAAGTTTGCCCTTATTGCATCGAGGTAAGGTGCGCGATATCTATGATGTCGATGCTGAGCACATGTTGTTGATTGCCAGTGACCGTCTCTCTGCTTTTGATGTTATTTTGCCTACCCCGATCCCGAATAAAGGGGCTTTGCTTACGCAAATTTCCAATTTTTGGTTTTCCCGATTAGGCCATGTGATCCCGAATCATTTAACCGGGATTGATCCTGCTAGCGTGGTCAAGGATGCCGGTGAACGTGCACAATTGGGTGGACGTGCTTTGGTGGTGCGTAAGCTAAAACCTCTACCCATCGAAGCGATTGTACGTGGTTATCTTGTGGGTAGCGGCTGGAAAGAGTATCAACAAACAGGTGCCGTGTGCGGTATCCCTTTGCCAGCTGGCTTACGTGAAGCAGAAAAATTACCTCAAGCGCTGTTTACGCCTTCCAGCAAAGCCGCGGTTGGCGACCATGATGAGAATATTAGCTTGGCGCGTTGCGCTGAATTATTAGGGGAGCCACTTGCTCAGCAAGTGGCACAAGTCAGCTTGCAACTTTATCGTGAGGCAGCTGAATATGCGCTGACCCGTGGCATTATTATTGCCGATACTAAGTTTGAGTTTGGTTTGGATGCACAAGGAAAACTGTATCTGATTGATGAAGTGCTGACACCTGACTCCTCACGTTTTTGGCCGGCAGATCAATATCAAGTGGGCAAAAATCCTCCCAGTTACGATAAGCAATATGTGCGAGATTGGTTGGAAGCTTCGGGCTGGAATAAGCAAGCGCCCGCGCCTGTCTTACCTGCGGAAGTCGCTGCCAAAACCAGTGAGAAATATCACGAGGCTTATCGCCAATTAACTGGCCAGCAGTTCCACGCGGAATAACTCAGTAGCATGAGTGATATCAAACAATTAGTCGCTGGGTTTCGTCAGTTTCATGAAGATTATTTTCGCGGCGAGCAAGGGCTTTATGCAGCGCTTAGCCAGGGACAAAACCCCAGCACTTTGGTGATTGCATGTTCAGACTCACGAGTCGATCCGGCCATCGTGATGAATGCCAAGCCAGGAGATTTGTTCGTGGTGCGTAACGTGGCCAATCTAGTACCACCTTATGAAAAGGGCGGTGGCTACCACGGTGTCAGTGCTGCACTAGAATTTGGCGTATGTAGCCTCAATGTAGAAAATATTATTGTGATGGGACATAAGCACTGTGGTGGCATCAAGGTACTGACAGAGGGTATGCCCGAGGGCATTGATGGGGAGTTTATTAAACCTTGGGTGAGCATTGCAAAACCTGCAATGGAGCGTGTAAAACAACTTGCAAACAAACAAGATAAAACAGCTTTTTTGTGTGATTGCGAGCGTGAGGCGATCAAAGTCTCACTGGAAAATTTAGCAACTTTTCCATTTATTCAAACGCGCCTTGCGCAGGGTAATTTGACCTTGCATGGTTGGTATTTTGATATAGAAGATGGCGCAATGTCAGTCTTCGACGAGCAGTCCAAACAATTTAAACAAGTTGATTAATGTTAATTTAAGAAGGTAATTATTGTGGCTTTAATGAATGTGCCTAGCGGCAAAGATATCCCAAATGATTTTAATGTAGTGATTGAGATTCCTATGCAAGGAGACCCAGTCAAGTATGAGGTTGATAAGGAGAGTGGCGCGATTTTCGTTGACCGCTTTATGGGAACCTCCATGCAGTATCCATGTAATTATGGTTACATCCCTCACACACTTTCCGAAGACGGAGATCCTGTCGACGTATTGGTCATCACACCAGTGCCATTAATCCCAGGCGTGGTAGTTCGTTGCCGCCCATTAGGGGTATTGATGATGACCGATGAAGCAGGTCCTGACGCTAAAGTATTGGCGGTGCCCATTGATAAAGTCTGTGGCTTGTACAAACATCTACAAAAATATAGTGACGTTTCTGAGTGGCGTTTAAATATCATTGCTCATTTCTTTGAACACTATAAAGATTTAGATAAAGGAAAATGGGTCAAGATTGACGGTTGGAAAGGCATAGATGAGGCCAAACAAGAAATCATCAATGGCATCAAACGTTATCAAGATACGGATGACAAACCACAGTTCTAAGTGGTTAATATGGTTACAAAAAAATCCCGCGATATGCGGGATTTTTTTTGCCCAATATGAATCATCCCAGCAATAAGCTTTCGCAATATCTAGTTTTGGTTTAATCTAGCAATCACTACCTATTGATTTAAGTAGTTTGCAATTCGCAATAAATTTTCATTCAAGAAGTTCAAAGGTAATACGCAATAATTCTCAAAATAATTTAGGAGAGTAACAATGTCACAGAGTCTTTTATTTGCTCTTGGCTGTGCAGTTGTAGCCTTGCTTTATGGAGCACTTACCATTAAATGGGTTTTATCTCAGGCGAGCGGTAATGAGCGTATGCGCGAAATTGCTGCCGCAATTCAACAAGGGGCGTCAGCCTATTTAAATCGTCAGTATCGAACAATAGCCATCGTAGGGGCGGTGCTATTTGTTGCAATTTGGGTTGGACTGAATCAGCTCACTGCTTTGGGCTTTTTAGTCGGCGCAGTGCTATCAGGGGTGGCCGGTTATATCGGTATGAACATCTCTGTTCGTTCTAACCTGCGCACAGCGCAAGCCGCACACAACGGTATTAATGCCGCATTGCAAGTCGCATTCCGCGGCGGTGCAATTACCGGTATGTTGGTGGTGGGCTTGGGTCTACTTGGGGTAGCAGGCTTTTATGCTTATCTCGAAAGCCAAACTGCTGTAGGCACTGCCGTTGATACAGGCTCTTTGGTGGGCTTCGCTTTCGGTAGTTCGCTGATCTCCATCTTCGCCCGTTTGGGTGGCGGTATCTTTACCAAGGGCGCTGACGTTGGTGCTGACTTGGTTGGTAAAGTTGAAGCCGGTATCCCTGAAGATGACCCACGTAACCCTGCAGTGATTGCCGATAACGTTGGCGACAATGTGGGTGACTGTGCTGGTATGGCTGCCGACTTGTTCGAAACCTATGCAGTGACCATTATCGCGACTATGGTATTGGGCGCATTGTTGATTCCTGATAATCAGAATGCATTGCTGTATCCATTAGTATTGGGTGGTGTATCCATTTTGGCTTCTGTAGTGAGTACTTTCTTTGTGAAAGTCAAAGAAGGTGGCCGTGTGATGAACGCGCTATATCGTGGTTTGATTGTCGCGGGCGTGTTGTCTGCTGTGGCTTTCTACTATGTCACCATGGATATGATGACGGGTATCACGATAGACGGTGCTGAAGTGACGGCTATCAATATCTTCTATGCAGCTTTGGTTGGCTTGGGTGTGACTGCCGCGATGGTAGTGATTACCGAGTACTACACAGCGACTGAATATGCACCAGTGCGTCATATTGCTCAGTCTTGTACCACAGGTCATGCGACCAATATGATTGCTGGCTTGGGTGTTTCCATGAAATCTACAGCAGCTCCAGTATTGGTGATCTGTTTGGGTATTTGGGCATCATTTGGTCTAGCTGGTTTATACGGTATCGCAGTGGCTGCAACTTCCATGTTGTCTATGGCTGGTATTATCGTTGCCTTGGACGCTTATGGTCCGATTACCGATAACGCGGGTGGTATTGCTGAAATGGCACAACTGCCAGCAAAAATTCGTAACATTACTGATCCTTTGGATGCGGTTGGTAACACCACTAAAGCCGTGACTAAAGGTTATGCGATTGGTTCTGCAGGTCTGGCTGCGATTGTGTTGTTCGCTGACTTTACTCACAATTTAGGTCATTACAACATTACTGCAGACTTTAGCTTATCCAATTACAAGGTGATTATCGGCTTGTTTATTGGTGGCATGATTCCTTATTTATTCGGTGCGATGGCGATGGAGGCGGTGGGTCGTGCAGCCTCTTCCGTGGTGATTGAAGTACGCCGTCAATTCAAAGAAATCAAAGGCATTATGACCGGCAAAGCGAAGCCAGACTATTCACGCGCAGTGGATATGCTAACGAAATCCGCGATCAAGGAAATGATTGTTCCTTCCTTGTTACCTGTCGCTGTGCCTATTATTGTAGGTAAGGTGTTGGGTGCAGAAGCTCTCGGTGGCTTGTTGATTGGTACCATCGTGACAGGTTTGTTTGTGGCGATTTCCATGACGACAGGTGGCGGTGCTTGGGATAATGCTAAGAAATATATCGAAGACGGTAATTTCGGTGGCAAAGGCTCAGAGGCCCATAAAGCTGCGGTGACTGGTGATACCGTAGGTGATCCTTACAAGGATACGGCTGGTCCAGCAGTGAACCCACTAATCAAGATTATCAACATCGTAGCTTTATTGATTATTCCTATGCTGTAGTAGGATTATGCGAAAAAAAGATAGTCTTGTTTGAACCTATAAAGCCCGCGCAAGCGGGCTTTATTTTTTGACATTAGCCAGTAGATGACGAATCTGATCTGCCAAAGGGGAAGATAGTTGGTCGGCTAGTTGCGCTAATGCCTCAGAGCCTTGCTTGGGCAATTTACGCTGAGGGGCAATTTTGCTGGGTTTGTGCGTGCTCAATAATTGAGTGCGCAAGGTACTGACAGCAAGTTTTTCAGCCTGTAAGCCTGCGATTAAATGGGGCATTAAAAATTTTATTTTTGCGGCAACGGCATTATTTGCCACTAAAACCGTCAAACGTCTGTTTTGTAAGGCGCCCACCTGACAAAACTCAGCCAATTCATTCGGTACCACCTTATTCCAAGCCCGCTGAATCGCTAGCTGCGCGTCAGCATGATGCGCTAATGGACTAAGCGCTGGATTAGTAGCCAAAATGGTTTTGAGTTTTTGCATGCGTTTCGGTGACTCTGCTTGCGTAATTGTCTGTTTATATAAGGGGCTTATGGTAAAATTGCGCATTTTTTAGCTCGCGCAATCGGACTGCCTAGTCAGACTGTATTTTACGCACTTTTTTAACATTAACTATGTTTTGCTGATGCCTTTTAAGAAGCTGATGCAAACGCCGGTATTCAATTCTGGTAATTATTTATGATCACAACGTTGTTCAAAAAAATCTTCGGTAGCCGCAATGACAGGCTGGTAAAACAATATATGCAACAGGTTCAGCGCATCAATGCCCTAGAGCCAGAAATGCAAACATTGTCTGATGAGCAGTTGCGCGCAAAAACAGAGGAATTCAAGCAGCGTTATCAACAAGGGGAGACGCTAGAAAAACTTCTCCCTGAGGCATTTGCTGTTGTACGCGAGGGAAGTCGTCGTGTACTCAATATGCGCCATTTTGATGTGCAACTGATCGGCGGCATGGTGCTTAACGCAAATAAAATTGCTGAAATGCGCACGGGTGAGGGTAAAACCTTGGTAGCAACCTTGCCGGCTTACTTGAACGCATTGAGCGGTAATGGCGTGCATGTGGTAACGGTAAACGATTACTTAGCGAAGCGTGATGCGGAGTGGATGGGTAAGTTATATAGCTTCCTTGGGCTCACGGTGGGTGTGAATTTATCGCAAATGCCACATGAAGTTAAGCAAGCGGCTTATGCTGCTGATATCACTTACGGCACCAATAATGAGTTTGGTTTTGACTATCTGCGCGACAATATGGTCTATACCACCGACCAACGCGTGCAACGCGGCCTGAATTTTGCCTTGGTAGACGAGGTCGATTCTATTCTGATCGATGAGGCGCGTACGCCATTAATCATCTCCGGCCAAGCAGACGATAGTGTTGAACTGTACACTCAAGTCAATCAAATTGCCCTCAAACTTAAACGCCAAGAGACCGAAGATGGTGAGGGCGATTTCTGGGTAGATGAAAAAGCGACTCAGGTCATTATGTCCGAGCAAGGTCATGAGCATGCCGAGCAGCTGATGGAGAAATCTGGCCTATTAGCTGCGGGTTCTAGTCTTTATGATGCCTCTAGTATTAGTTTGGTCCACCATTTGTATGCGGCCCTACGAGCGCATCATCTGTTCCATCGTGATCAACACTATGTGGTACGCGACAATGAAATCGTCATTGTGGACGAATTTACTGGTCGTATGATGGCTGGACGTCGCTGGTCAGACGGCTTGCATCAGGCCGTAGAAGCCAAAGAGGGCGTGCAGATTCAAAAAGAGAATCAAACCCTAGCCTCGATTACTTTCCAAAACTATTTCCGTATCTACAACAAGCTTTGCGGCATGACAGGTACTGCTGATACAGAAGCTTACGAGTTTAATCAAATCTACGGTCTTGAAACCGTGGTGATTCCAACGCACAGATCGACCCGCCGTATCGACCATATGGACAAGGTCTACCGTACTGCTAAAGAAAAATATCAGGCGGTGATTGAGGATATTAAAGAATGTCAAAAACGTGGTCAGCCAGTGTTGGTGGGAACCACCTCGATTGAAAATTCAGAATTGATCTCTAGCTTATTGGATAAGGCCAAACTATCGCACCAAGTGTTGAATGCAAAACAACATGAACGTGAAGCCCATATTATTGAGCAAGCAGGTCGTCCAGGCATGATTACGATTGCTACCAATATGGCTGGTCGAGGCACAGACATCGTTTTGGGGGGCAATCCTGATACCGATATTAGTGCTGTGTCAAACAACGAGAAACTCAGTGAAGCTGATAAGCAGGCAGCGATAGAAAAAATTCGCAGCGAATGGCAACAACGCCATGACGCAGTATTAGAAGCCGGTGGTTTGCATATTATTGGTACCGAGCGTCATGAATCTAGACGTGTGGACAATCAGTTGCGAGGTCGTGCCGGCCGCCAAGGTGATAATGGCTCTAGTCGTTTCTATTTGTCACTAGAAGATCAACTATTGCGTATCTTTGCTTCTGATCGTGTGGCCGCCATTATGGAGCGTCTCAAGATGCCAGAGGGCGAGGCGATTGAGCACCCATGGGTCACGCGTGCTATTGAGAATGCACAGCGCAAAGTAGAAGGTCGCAACTTCGATATTCGTAAGCAATTATTGGAATATGACGATGTTGCCAACGATCAGCGTAAAGTCATTTATGAACAGCGTAATGAATTGCTTGAATCAACCGATATTGGTGAGACCGTTAAGGTCATGCGTGATGATATTTTGAGTGATTTATTTGCCACCTATATTCCGCCTGGTAGCGTAGAAGAACAGTGGGAAGTGTCCGCTTTAGAAAAAGCCTTGCAGTCTGAGTTTAACTTGCATTTGCCATTGCAGAAAATGTTGGAAGAAAATCCTTCGTTACATGAAGAGACTCTACGTGAACGCGTTCTGCAAGCTGCGGATGAGGCATATCAAATCAAAGAGCAGCAAGCCAGTCCTGATGTGCTGCGTCAGTTTGAGCGTGCTGTCATGTTGCAAAGTTTAGATCAACATTGGCGAGAGCACTTGTCTGCACTAGACCATTTGCGTCAAGGTATCCATTTACGTTCTTATGCCCAAAAGAATCCTAAGCAAGAATACAAGCGTGAGGCATTTGAGTTATTCGCCAATTTGTTGAATACCGTGAAACATGAAGTCACACAAGTGACCATGCAAGTAAAAGTGCAGAATGAACAAGATGTTGAAGCGGTGGAAAAACCGACCGAATTAGAAAATGTGCAGTATCAACATACGGATTATGACGCTGCACTCTCCGGAGCAGGTGAGCAAGCGGAACAGGCGCCATCTCAACCTGATGGAATCAAAGTGGGTAGAAATGACCCATGTCCTTGCGGTTCCGGTAAAAAATATAAACAGTGTCATGGCGTTTTGAAATAAAGAGGTGAATGATGTCAGCTGAAAATATAGAAACCCCTTGTATCGGTGTTTGCACCATGGATGACAACACAGGTTTTTGTTTGGGTTGTTATCGCTCTTTGGAAGAAATCCAAAATTGGTGGGATATGAGTGATGAGCAACGCGCACAAGTGATGGCGCAATTAGATCAGCGTATGCAGGACAATGTGCAGTTCTAATTGCCTTTCCAGCCATGTAAAAAACATGCAATGAAATAAGCGGCTATGCCGCTTTTTTTCATGCATCAGTTAAAATTCCTTATGTTATTTTTAAGTTTATTTTGAATATTTAGAGAGATGACATGCCAGTCAATTTATCCGCCCCCCAAGCACATGAATTAAAACCCATAGCAGGCCTGAAGTTGGGTATCGCGAAAGCAGAAATCCGTAAACCTGATCGCAAAGATATGTTGGTGATGCATTTGGCGCAAGGCAGTCGAGTGGCTGGCGTTTTCACCACCAATAAATTTTGTGCAGCCCCGGTGACAGTCTGTCGCGAACATTTAGCATCGCAACAGCCTATCCGTGCTTTGTTGGTGAACACGGGCAATGCCAATGCTGGGACTGGAGATCAAGGCTGGCAAGATGCCAAACAAAGTTGCCAAGCTTTAGCCCAATTATTAGATATTGCGCCTGAGCAGGTTTTGCCTTTTTCCACTGGGGTGATATTGGAGCCACTCCCTATGGATAGATTGCTGGCTGGAATGCCTGCTTGTGTCGCTAACCTAGATGAGAACCATTGGTTGGATGCTGCTGAGAGCATCATGACCACTGATATTGTGGCCAAAGCAGCGAGTAAGCAAATTCAGATTGATGGTGTGACAGTGACTGTGACGGGTATCTCTAAAGGGTCCGGCATGATACATCCGAACATGGCGACCATGTTGGGCTATGTGGCTACTGATGCAAAGGTAAGCCAAGCAGCTTTGGATAAAATGGTGCGCGATGCAGTCAATCGTTCTTTTAATTGCATCACGGTCGATGGAGATACCTCTACCAATGACGCATTTATCTTAATCGCCACAGGGCAAGCAGACCACGCTGAAATAGATACGCACTCTGCGGGCTATCAGGTTTTAAGTCAGGCTATCTGCGATATTGCGATTCAGTTGGCCAAAGCCATAGTTCGCGATGGCGAGGGTGCTACAAAATTAATGACGATACAAGTTGAAGCTGGGCGAGATGAGCAAGAGTGCCGGCAAATCGCTTATGCCATCGCTGGATCACCACTGGTAAAAACGGCTTTCTTTGCTTCTGATCCTAACTTAGGCAGAATTTTGGCCGCCATTGGATATGCGGGCATCAGTGATCTTGAAGTAGACAAACTAAAACTGTATTTGAATGATGTATTAGTCGCTGAGAATGGAGGTAGAGCCGCTAGCTATACTGAACAGCAGGGCGCTGCAGTCATGCAACAGGCCGAAATTTTGGTGCGCGTAGTGCTCAATCGAGGGACTGCGCAGGCCACGATATGGACCTGTGACTTCTCCTATGATTACGTCAAAATCAATGCGAGCTATCGTTCATAATGCAATCACTTGAGCAACTGTTGCAAGGCTTGATAGCGCGTTTAGATTTACTGATGGCGCAATGGCAGGCTAGCCTGCCTAGACCCACTCAGACGCCTGATTGGGATGCTTTAGCTTGGCGTTGGGATGGACAACATGGCCAGCTAGAAAAAATCAGCCACCCGCAACAAATTGCACTAAGTAATATTCAACACGTGGATGAACAAAAAGCCCAGTTGGTGCGCAATACGCGTCAGTTTTTGGCTGGCTTGCCCGCCAACCATGTGCTGTTGACGGGTGCCCGTGGCACTGGAAAATCCTCCCTTATTAAAGCCTTATTGCACGAATTTCATGCCCAAGGCTTGCGTCTGATTGAAGTGGATAAACAAGATTTATTAGCCTTGCCAGCGATTGTCAGTGTGCTGCGTGAGCGCCCCGAGCGATTTATTATTTTCTGTGATGATTTGTCTTTTGAGGCCAATGAGCCGGCTTATAAGTCCTTGAAAGTTGTGTTAGATGGCTCATTGCAAACGCACTCAGAGAATACCTTGATTTATGCCACATCGAATCGCCGACATTTAATGCCAGACTTTATGTCGGATAACTTGCAAACCAGTTATGTGGGTGAAGAAATACGTCCTGCAGAGAGCGTGGAAGAAAAAGTCTCGCTATCCGAACGCTTCGGTTTATGGCTATCGTTTTATCCATTTGATCAAGAAGCCTATCTGGATGTGGCGAGAACTTGGTTGCAGCATTTTGGGATTACCCAATTCAACGAGCAAGAGCGTCACGCTGCCCTGTTATTTGCCGCCAATCGTGGTGCGCGTAGTGGTCGTGTCGCCTATCAATTTGCGCGTGACTATGCCGGTCGTCAGGCACTATCCAGCAAGTCACAGAAATGACGGCGATTATTCATGCTGCCGTGGCAGTGCTAGAACGTCCATCGGGGGAAGTATTGTTGGCTCAGCGTCCGGCAGGCAAAGCATGGTCGGGTTGGTGGGAATTCCCTGGAGGAAAAATTGAGTCCGGCGAAACTGCTGCACAAGCGTTGGCCAGAGAATTGCAAGAAGAGTTGGGTATGCAAGTGGTGCAGGCGAGTCCATGGTTGACCCGCACCCATCAATATCCCGAAAAAACTGTACGCTTACATTTTTTTAAAGTGCGCGAGTGGCTTGGTGATCCGCAAAGTCTTGAGCAACAAGCCTGGTCTTGGCAAAACCCTAATCAACTCACGGTAGATCCTTTGTTGCCCGCTAATCAACCGATTATGCAGGCACTGCGCTTGCCATCAGTCATGGCAATTAGCAACGTGGCCGAGTTGGGTGAGAGCTTATTTTTACAGCGATTACAAACAGCATCTAGTGACGATTTGCGCCTGCTTCAGTTGCGCGAACCGCAACTGAATAAAGCACAGTTATTGCAACTGTTTAGGCAGGTTGAAGCCATCAAACCTAACAATGCCCGTATTGTGCTGAATGCTGATGCAGAGCTCGCTATTCAAGCGGGTTGCGGGTTACATTTAAATAGTCAGCGATTAATGCAACTTCAGCAACGCCCCATCCTAGCCGCTGACCAGTTGTGTGGTGCGTCTTGTCACAATGCTGACGAATTACAAAAAGCATGGGATTTGCAATTGGACTATGCTTTACTGTCCCCTGTTCAAGCGACCTTGAGTCATCCGCAGGCTCAGCCTTTGGGATGGTCAAAATTTAGTCAGCTTATCCAGGACACCCCTATCCCGATTTATGCCTTGGGAGGAATGCGCAAACAAGATTTGCATGTGGCTTGGCAAGCTGGCGCTCATGGCATTGCGATGCAACGTGGTTTATTTGGAGAGAAATAGAAAATGCAAAAACGATATATCTTATGGCTAGGAATTTTTATTGTGATTGCATTGGGACTCTTGGCTTGGCCATCCCTACGCATCTATTTACCCCACTCCAATTCTGCAGCAAATGGGCAGCTATTGCCTTGTCCCAATCTTACGCAACAATGTGGCGATGCAGTGACACAAATTCGTTTTTCTAGCATTCCACAACCGCTACGTCCGTTTCAATTGCAAATCCTTCATGCTGGTGCAAAGAGTGTGACAGTGGAAATGAATATGGCAGACATGCCCATGGGGCTTAATCGTTATCATTTGTTGGCACAAGGGGACTTGTGGTTTGCCGATATGGCTTTGCCTGCTTGTGTGCAAGGACGCAGCGATTGGGTGATGACAATTTGGATAGAAGATGCCAGCGGCAAGTCAGTCAAGAGTGTGCATTTTCAGGCGCAGAGTAAGTAGCTAAATTATTTGGCTAACACAGGCGCAATAATCGTTTGTTGCTGTGAGCTTCCATCACTGTGGCTAAAGCTAAGCTGCAGGGTGATATTTTCACCGGCCTTTAAAGGGCTTTTAAGATCAATCAACATGAGATGGGTTTGGCCGGGGGCGAGGGTGACTTTTTTGCCGGCTGGGATATCTAATTTTTCCAACATACGCATACGCATCACACCTTGCTGAATCTGCATGGTGTGTATCTCCACTGATTCTGCAACTGGAGTTGTCACAGCATCTAATCGAATATCCTGTTTGGCAGCAATACTCAGATAGGCTGCGCCAACTACTTGGCCGGGCACAGTCGCACGCGCCCATGCCTCGCTGATAGATATCTGTTTGTTGGAAGAGCTGCCTTGGCATGCAGACAGGGCACATAGCAATATCAAGCAGAATAGATTTTTCATTCTTCCGCGTCTTCCGGCAACTCGGGTGTCAGCGGAGACTCTATGCGATAACTTTCACTGGCCCAAGCACCCAAATCAATCATTTTGCAGCGCTCACTGCAGAAAGGGCGATACTGGTTGCTTGGGCTGAATTCAGCAAGTTGACCGCATTGAGGGCAAGCAACTTTTTTGATGGGGCGAGTGTTCATGCCCGCTATTATAAAGAAGCGAGCGTCAGCTTGAAATGAATCTCTTGTGGGCAAGTGGAAGATTGGCGTTGCTCATTCATGCGCATAAAACGGATATGAATGGCGTATTTATTTGCGCTGATTTCTGGGTAACAGTTGAGCGCCTTATCAACTTCAATCCTTGCCATTTGAACTTGCTTGCTGCTGGCAAGCATCTGCTGATATGAGCCATTATCCGCCATGAGCGATTGTGACTCACCACTTCCACGCAGCAAATTCAATACTAGCTCTAATGCTTGGTAAACCGGAAGAATATGGCTAAGCCAGCCATGCAAATCCTCACGACGTTTACTTTCAGATTGATTTAACCAGAAGTGATAGCTTGGTGCGTCAAATTCACACAAACCACCTGGGATAATGCCGCGCTGTTTAATCGCCATCAGCCAATCATTTTGCTTGAGCTCTTGCACAGGTTTGGGCGTGACAGATTTAAGTTGGTCGACTTGAGTGTTGACCAAATCTAGCGTTTCATTCAACTTGGCTTTGTCTATTTTTGGATTGCTGCGAAAAAAGGCGAGGAGCGCGCGATGTTTTTCTAAATCATGCATCAGTTCGTTTTTGAGATCACCTCTATCCATCACATCGATAATTTGGAATAGATTGAGCATTGCAACATGATGATGGTGAGGCTCTGCTTCTTTAATGCAAGTCAAAATCTTGCAAAATAAGTCCTCCAAACGTAACAAAGTACGTACTCGTTCGTTCAAAGGAAATTCAAAAGTAAGCACAGTATTCACATTTAATTATTATCATCCGGATAATGATTATGATTTGCTATGTTATTTTGTGCAAGCAATCATTACTTAAGTCTAACAGCCAAATTAGACAAATATGACTGGTGTAATCTTAATACATTTAACTTTAATTGCGTCAAATTAGAGTCATTCACAATAATATCATCCGCCAAAGCTAAGCGTTGCTCTCTGGGCATTTGTGCCTGAATAATTTGTTGTGCTTGTTGTGGCGTGATTTGGTCGCGTTGGCAAATACGTTGTAACTGAATATCTGGAGGGCAATCTACCAATAAACTGCGCTGAATCATTGAAAGAAAATTAGCGTGCTCAAATAACAATGGGACAGCCAGTATCATATAGGGTGTATTTTTAATTTGTGCTAGTTGGTTAACAGTGGCCTGATAAATAGCAGGGTGCAAAATGGCTTCCAGCACTAAACGTTGCTCGCTATCCTGAAAAATAATTTGGCGTAATAGGCGTCGGTCTAATTCACCATCAGGTCCAACGACTTGATGACCAAACTGCTTGATGATGGCATCAAAACAGGGTTGTCCTGCACGGGTAATCTCGCGATTTACTTGATCTACATCGATAACAGGGACACCTAGCTCTTCGAAAAACTTAGCTACTGCAGTTTTTCCGCATCCTATGCCCCCTGTAAGCCCAATAACCGTCATGACTTGTGTCCTGTCCGTAGTTTTATCCAAAGATAGCACAAACTTGCAGAGTCCAACAGTAAATGGATGCTAGGCTAATGAGCACTTGAATTTTTCTTACACATCCCCATAATCGAGTTGTAGAGATAAGCTGACTTGCGCGTTAGCTTGAGTTAAGAAAGGTAAATATATGCAATCTGATTTAATGGATGACCGTCAATTTTTAGCGAGTCTGATGCAAGATGGGACTTTGGAGATGTTGGGTGAACCAATTGTTTGTCAGGTTGAAGTAGATTTAAAAGGCTGGATAAAAGAGCTTGCTGGTGGTGGAGAGTGGGAGCTTTTTGATGAGCAAGAAGACGACTTGGCCACCACTTTTACTATGCGCAATGGACAACGTAATGCTGAGGTGACGCTATATCAATCAGGTCATGCGATTGTTGATATTGATGGGGCTGCCTTATTTAACGGAAATCTTACTGAGCATGGCAGTCGTTGGGCACAACTGACGTATTTCAATGCGCTCAACGGAGAGCGTATTACCCTCAATTAATGCTGAGTCTTCAGCTTTTAGAAATCTCTTTCGACGGAGAACTCGGCTAAATCGATGAGTCTCTGCTTGGCTGGACCATCTGCCAAGTGAGCAATTGCCTGACATGCCAAGTCTGCCTCTTGTTGCGCTAACTCTCTGACATGCTTTAAAGCGTCTGTTTGCTGAACGGCATCAATCACATTCTGAATATTGTGCTCCCCGCCATGTTCGATGGCGGTACGTATCAATTCTGCTTGTTGTTTAGTGCCATGGCGCATCGCATACAGTAATGGCAAAGTAGGCTTACCTTCGGCAATGTCATCGCCAAGATTTTTGCCAATAGCCTGCGCATCTCCAGTCAAGTCCAGTACATCATCAATTAATTGAAATGCAGTGCCTAAGTGCATGCCATACAGAGAAAGTGCTTTTTCATCTGCTTCATTGGCTTGGCAAATCACCGCACCCAAGCGCGTAGCAGCTTCAAATAACTTGGCGGTTTTAAAATGAATGACTTGGAGATAGTCCTGCTCGCTGATGTCGGCATTATGCACATTAAGCAATTGCAATACTTCGCCTTCAGCAATCACATTGGTCGCCTCTGCCAAAATTTCCATCACACGCATGTTATCGACACGCACCATCATTTGAAATGCACGCGAATAAACAAAGTCACCCACTAATACACTGGCGGCATTACCAAACAAGCTGTTGGCCGTTGCTTGACCACGTCTTAGACTAGACTCATCCACGACGTCATCATGCAATAGAGTGGCGGTGTGAATAAATTCGACGACTGCAGCAAGTTGGTGATGAGCGGGTTGTACTGGGCCAAAAAGCTCGGCCGACATTAGAACTAAGGCTGGGCGCAGGCGCTTGCCACCGCTATTAATGATATATTCGGCAACCTGTTTGATAAGCACAACATCGGAATATAGTGCAGAACGGATGAACTCATCCACTGCACGCATATCTTGGGCAATGGAGGACTGAATTTGCTTGAGAGACACGATATTCACTGCTACAAAAAAAAGTGTACGGATTTTAACACATGGGTTTATTCGCAAAACTTAAATTTGTATTTGCTTGTAGCGGTTTTTTCCGTATAATGCGCGGTTCATTTTTATGCGTAGCAAACGAGGCTAAATCATGTATGCAGTCATTAAGACTGGCGGGAAACAGTATCGTGTGACCCCAGGTACAAAACTGAAAGTAGAGAAATTAGTGGGTGACGTTGGTAGCAGCGTTATCTTTGATAAAGTGTTGGTAATGGCCGACGGTGACAACGTAAAGATTGGTGCTCCTTTAGTGGATGGCGCTAAGATTTCCGCAACCGTAGTTGCACACGGTCGTGGCGACAAAGTGATGATTTTCAAAATGCGTCGTCGTAAGCACTATCGCAAAACACAAGGTCATCGCCAAAGCTACACTGAAATCGTGATTGATGATTTCGCCGGCGGTAAAAAAGCTGCTCCAGCTAAGGCTGCAGAAAGCAAGCCAGCGGTAGAAGCTAAAGCGGCAAAACCAAAAACTGAAGCTAAAGCAAAACCAGCGGCTGCAAAAAAACCAGCAGCTAAGGCTAAAGCAGAATAAGGAGTTAGATCATGGCACATAAAAAAGCAGGCGGTAGTTCCCGTAACGGTCGCGACTCACAGGCAAAGCGTCTTGGCGTTAAAGCCTTTGGTGACCAATTGGTTTCTGCTGGTAGCATCATCGTTCGTCAACGTGGTACACGTATGCACGCTGGTGAAAACGTAGGTATGGGTAAAGACCATACGCTGTTTGCAAAAGTGGATGGCAAAGTAGCTTTTACTGTGAAAGGCGCCTTGCGTCGTAAGACAGTAACAGTAATCCCAGCATAGTTTTTTGCTGCGGATGCAAAAGCCCTATCCAAATTGGTAGGGCTTTTTTGTTTTATAGCGCTTGTTATAGTGTATTGGGTTCGCTGGTATTATCATGCGGCATTGCATTTGAATAAACCAATGAACAATCAGCTGATCGATTGCGGGAAATGGCATGAAATTTATAGATGAAGCAACCATCAAGTTATACGCCGGTGACGGTGGCAACGGGGTGGCGACATTCCGCCGTGAAAAATATGAGCCTATGGGTGGCCCCAGTGGTGGTGACGGCGGTCATGGCGGCTCCATCTTTCTTGAAGCTGACCGAAATATCAATACGCTGGTGGATTATCGCTACACCAGAACCTTCCGTGCTCAACGTGGCGAAAATGGACGTGGCTCGGATTGTTATGGCGCGGGTGGTGAGGATTTGGTGTTACGTGTACCTGTTGGTACTGTGGTAAGCAACAATGCGACTGGTCAAACGCTGATTGATTTGGCCGAGCATGGGCAACGTGCTTTGCTGGCTAAAGGCGGCAAGGGTGGCCTAGGGAATATTCATTTCAAATCGAGTATTAACCGTGCCCCACGTCAATGTACCAAGGGGGAGCCTGGGGAAGAATTAGAGTTATATTTAGAGCTCAAGGTGTTGGCAGACGTCGGTTTGCTCGGGATGCCTAATGCAGGCAAATCCACTTTTATCCGCTCTGTTTCTGCGGCCAAGCCTAAAGTGGCAGACTATCCTTTTACCACCTTGCATCCCAATCTCGGCGTTGTGCGTGTCGATACTAATCGCAGTTTTGTCATCGCTGATATTCCTGGGCTGATTGAAGGTGCCGCTGAGGGTGCAGGTTTAGGCCATCAATTCTTACGTCATTTAGCCCGTACGCGCTTGCTATTGCATATTGTGGACTTGGCTCCGTTTGACCCAGAGGTTGACCCGGTGGCCGAAGCGCGTGCTATCGTGCAAGAGTTAAAAAAATACGACGAGTCGCTGTATGAAAAACCACGTTGGTTAGTATTGAATAAAGTGGATTTATTGGAAGACGCTGCGGAAAAGGTACAACAATTTGTGCGAGACTATGGCTGGGAAGGCCCATGCTATGTGATTTCGGCCATTTCCGGTCAGGGTTGTAAAGAGTTAACCTATGCCATTATGGATCATGTCGAAGCTGAACATCGCAGAGCACATGAATTAGAACAGCAAAGTTAATCATCATGTCATTATTGCAACAAGCAAATTGCATCGTTATTAAAGTAGGCTCTAGCCTAGTGACTAATAATGGTGAGGGCTTAGATAGGCAGGCGATTGCCGCTTGGGCTGAGCAGATTGCTGCGCTGAATAAAATGGGGCGGCAGATTGTGCTCGTCTCAAGTGGCGCAGTGGCTGAAGGCATGCAGCGATTAGGGCTGCGTAAACGTCCAACGGCTGTGAATGAGTTGCAAGCGGCGGCTGCAGTCGGGCAAATGGGCTTGGTGCAAATGTATGAGAGCTGTTTTAGTCAGCATGGCTTACACACTGCGCAGGTATTGCTCACCCATGATGACTTGTCTGACCGAAAGAGATATCTCAATGCAAGATCCACCTTGAGAACGCTATTGTCTTTGGGTGTCATTCCTATCATCAATGAAAATGACACAGTCGTGACGGACGAAATCCGTTTTGGTGATAACGATACATTGGGTTCATTGGTCGCCAATCTAATTGAGGCTGATGTGTTAGTCATTCTGACTGACCAATCTGGCTTATATTCGGCTGACCCACGAAAAGATAAACAGGCCGTGTTGATACAGCAAGCCTTGGCGGGTGATGCTGAGCTAGAAAAGATGGCCGGTGGTGCTGGCAGTGCTGTGGGTACTGGCGGTATGTTGACCAAGATATTGGCGGCCAAGCGGGCTGCGCGCAGCGGTGCTGGCACTATTATTGCCTCGGGTCGAGAGCCAGAAGTATTGCTCAAGCTGGCGCAAGGACAGGCCATAGGCACGCATTTGCGTGCTGGGCAGGGAAAGCTACAGGCCAAACAACAGTGGATGGCAGACCATCTGCGCGTGGCTGGAAAAGTCACTTTAGATGCGGGTGCGGTGAAAGTGCTGCGCGATCAGGGTAAGAGTTTATTGCCTGTGGGGGTAGTTAAAGTGGAAGGCAACTTTGAACGCGGCGATGTTGTGGCTTGTTTAGATGAAGAGGGACAGGAAGTCGCAAGGGGTCTAGTCAATTATTCCGCTGCAGAAACAGCCCGTATCCTGCGTACACCGAGTAATGAAATTGCCCAAATTTTGGGCTATGTTGATGAGTCAGAGCTGATTCATCGGGATAACTTAATTTTGATGTGAAAGGCAGACAATGTCAGATAAACAGCCGCAAGTAGCCATTATTATGGGCTCTGATAGCGATTGGCCAGTGATGAAACTGGCAGCACAAATGCTGGAAGATTTCGGTGTGAGCTATGAGGCCAAAGTGGTCTCTGCGCACAGAACCCCAGATTTGATGTTTGAATTTGCCGAGAGCGCTGCTGCCAAAGGATTCCAAGTGATTATTGCTGGGGCAGGGGGTGCTGCCCACTTGCCTGGCATGGTCGCTTCCAAGACTACACTGCCAGTATTAGGCGTGCCGGTGCCCAGCAAACACTTGCAAGGGCAAGACTCACTCTACTCAATTGTGCAAATGCCCAAGGGAATTCCGGTGGCGACCTTTGCCATTGGTGAGGCAGGTGCTGCCAATGCTGGCCTATTCGCAGTTTCTATCTTAGCTAATCATGACGCATCCCTGGCGAGCAAGTTACAGACTTTCCGTCAGACACAAACCACTAAAGTCATGAATATGAAATTATCGGAGTCAAATTGAGTCAAGTAATCCTTCCTCCAGCCATGCTGGGTATGTTAGGTGGCGGCCAATTAGGTCGTTTTTTTGTGATTGCTGCGCATGAGATGGGCTATCGCGTGACGGTGCTAGACCCCGATCCTCATAGCCCTGCTGGGAAAATCGCGGATGTACATTTATGTGCCCAATATGATGATGCCCAAGCGCTAAAGCAGATGGCGCAAACTTGTGTGGCGGTGACTACAGAGTTTGAGAATGTCCCCGCACAGACCATGCAAACTCTGGCGCAGGACTGTATCGTGCGTCCCAATGCCAATGCAGTTGCAGTGGCTCAACATCGTGCACTAGAAAAACAATTTATTCGTGATGCAGGCATCCCTGTCGCACCTTTTGTCGTAGTGAATCAAGCTGAGGATTTGCCTGCCGATGATTCCGCGCTCTATCCTGCCATTTTGAAGGTGGCAAGATTTGGCTATGACGGTAAGGGGCAAGCGCGTGTCGCCAATCGTGAACAAGCCAAACAAGCGTTTGCTGATTTTAAACAGGCGCAATGCGTGCTTGAGAAAATGCTTAGTCTTGATTACGAAGTGTCAGTGGTACTGGCGCGCGGTGCAGATGGCAATGTCGTTTGTTTCCCTACCGCAGAAAACAGTCATTTGAACGGCATACTTGATGTATCTATCGTGCCAGCACGCGCCCCGCAAGACATTCATCAACAAGCAAAAACTTTGGCCATTAAAATAGCGCAAAGCTTAGATTATGTTGGGGTATTGGCGGTGGAGTTTTTTGTCAGTGAAGGGCAACTCCTCGCTAATGAGATGGCGCCGCGCCCTCACAATTCCGGACATTACACCATAGATGCTTGTGTCACCAGTCAGTTCGAGCAACAGGTAAGGGCTTTGGCTGGGCTTCCATTGGGCGATGCGAGACAGCATAGCCCCAGTGTGATGGTGAATATATTGGGCGATGTGTGGTACCAAAACGGACAAGTACGTGAGCCAGATTGGCTGAAATGTTTTGAGCATGGTCAAATCAAATTGCATTTATATGGCAAGCATGAACCTAGACCAGCGCGCAAAATGGGACACTTTACTGCCTTGGATGAAAAGCTGGAATACGCTATTGAGGCAGCAATTAAAGCCCGTCAAAACTTAGGGATAGGCGAATAAATCACTGCGCAAGACAATAAAAAAGCCGGCGATGCCGGCTTTTTTAATACATAGGGCGATTAAGCCATAGACTTGATAGTCGCGCTTAAACGGCTCTTATGACGTGCAGCTTTGTTCTTGTGAATGATGTTCTTGTCAGCAATACGATCAATCACACTGACATTTTCCTGGAAAGAAGCTTGAGCAGCTTTTTTATCACCAGCTTCAATCGCTTTCAGGATTTTCTTAATCGCTGTACGCAATGTAGAACGTAGGCTTGCATTGTGAGCGCGTTGCTTCACTGCCTGACGTGCGCGTTTTCTCGCTTGAGCGGTATTTGCCATGAATCTGAATCCTAGTAAAAATTGGTCTATAAAAAATCAAGCCGTGCATCATAGCGATTAATCGGGTTTTTGGCAATGATTTGAATGATTTTTTTGAGCCTAAGCAGTTTCTCTAGCGCAAGGTTTTGCTCATGCCTCATGCTAGAATCACAAAACACAATAAAGATTAATCTGCTCAAGACACCTCATACATGAATTTACTCAAAGCACTTGCGACCGTTGGAAGTATGACCTTTGTGTCGCGTATCCTTGGCTTTGTTCGAGATACCCTGATTGCGAGAGTATTTGGTGCAGGGTTTGCGACGGACGCTTTCTTTGTCGCATTTAGGATTCCCAATCTGTTACGCCGTATCTCTGCCGAGGGGGCATTTTCCCAAGCTTTTGTCCCTATTTTGGCAGAGTACAAAGAGCAGCGCACGACCGAGCAAACGCACGCATTGATCAATCATGTGACCTCCTTTATGGGCTTGTGCTTGGTCTTAGTGTCGATTTTGGGCATGATTGCTGCCCCATGGGTGGTGCAAATCGGCGCGCCCGGATTTTCTGAAGATGCCACTAAATTTCAACTCACCGTGGAATTGTTGCGCATTACTTTCCCCTATATTTTATTTATCTCACTCGTATCACTAGCCGGCGGCGTATTAAATACCTATGGCAACTTTAGTGTTCCAGCGCTGACACCAGTTTGGCTCAATTTATCTTTTATCGTAGCGGTATTGTTTGTGGCACCATACTTTGATCATTCGGTGAAGGTGCTCGCTTGGGCTGTGTTCGTCGGCGGCATACTCCAGCTCGCCTATCAATTGCCATCTTTGCGTAAGATTGGTTTGTTACCTCGATTTGAGTTAAATCTGCATGATCCTGGTGTTTGGCGGGTCATTAAGCTAATGGGGCCGGCTATTTTTGGTGTTTCGATTGCGCAAATTTCTCTGCTGATTAATACCATATTTGCCTCATTTCTTCCGACTGGCAGTGTGTCTTGGTTGTACTATGCTGACCGTTTGATGGAGTTTCCTACCGGGCTGTTGGGCGTGGCATTGGGGACCATTTTATTGCCTAGTATGGCTAAATCTTTTGTAGATAAAACCGATGATGAATTTTCCCGTTTGTTGGATTGGGGATTACGCTTAACTTTTCTGCTCGCTATGCCCGCGGCGGTTGCTCTAGCAGTCCTCTCTATGCCACTTGTGGCAGGATTGTTTCATTATGGAAAATTCACTATTTTGGATGTGGAGATGACCCGACAAGCTTTGATGGCCTATAGCTTGGGACTGTTAGGATTGATTTTGGTAAAGGTATTGGCGCCTGCTTTTTATTCACGCCAAAATATCAAAACACCCGTCAAAATTGCCATTGTGACGCTCATCGCCACGCAGCTGATGAACTTGATATTTATTGGGTCCTTAAAGCACGCTGGTCTTGCCTTGGCGATTGGTTTAGGGGCTTGTTTTAATGCGGGCTTGTTATATTTTTATTTGCGCCGCTCTAAGGTTTTTAAGCCACAGTCGGGTTGGCCAAAATTTCTATCCAAGTTGTTGGTCGCTTTGTTGGTGATGGCAGTGGTATTGAAATTGGTCGCAGGGACGGATGAAGTTTGGTTACATTATCATTTGTTGGAAAAATTATTACGCCTCAGTTTGTTGTTATTCGCTGGCGCAGGAAGTTATTTCCTTACCTTATGGTTGCTGGGGATCCGGATTGATCAATTTATCCACAGAACCACTCAGTAACTTCAAAACCATATAAATTTATGCAGGTTATCCGTCACTACGCTCTCGCTCATCCAGCCCCTTGCGCTCTCGCCATTGGCAATTTTGATGGTATGCATCTCGGTCATCAAACTTTATTACGCGAGTTGGTTCGTTATGCTGGATTAAACAATTTGGCTTCTGCGGTGATGACCTTTGAGCCACATCCTAGAGAGTTCTTTACACCGCATCATGCGCCAGCCCGCTTAGCCTCTTTGCGTGAAAAATTAGAGTGGTGTGCAGAGCTGGGGGTGAATCATGTTTTCTTGGTGCGCTTTGACCAGACATTCGCCAATATTTCTAGCCAAGATTTTTTGCAGCACGTGCTTATCCACTCCATTCGTGCACAAGCGGTGATGGTGGGAGAGGATTTTCGTTTTGGTGCTGGTAGGAGCGGAGGTGTGGCGCAAATTGCCGAGGCAGGCATCAAGCTCATCACTTTGCCTGAGGTGTTGATTGAAACCTCCAACGGACATCAACGTATATCCAGTACTGCAGTGCGCAATGCCTTGGCTGCAGGAGAGCTGTCTGTTGCACAGCGCTTGCTCGGTCGGAATTACAGCATTAGCGGTACGGTCGTCCGCGGCCAGCAGTTAGGTCGGCAGTTGGGCTACCCCACTGCCAACGTACATATGCGGCACGAACGGCCGGCATTGACTGGGGTGTATGCCGTCAAGTTAGATGGTATGCCAGGTGTCGCCAATTTGGGGGTGCGTCCAACACTGGCGGGCATTCCTAAGCTTTCCCTAGAGGTACATTTGTTCGATTTTAATGGCGACCTTTATCAGCGACATGTGCATGTGGAGTTTTTGCACAAGCTGCGTGATGAAATCAAGTTTGCTGATCTCTCGGCACTCAAAGCCCAAATAGCCCAAGATGTTGCGGCTGCGCAGGCATACTTTAGCCGTTGATTAAGCGCTGAATTGGCACTTAGTTTGCGGTAAAATAGGCACTTTTGCGCACAACAATCATGCTTGTGCACGCTAGACACCCAAAGCAGTGTGAGTAAAACATGACAGAAGAAAATAAATACCCTTTAAATTTGCCAGAAACCAGTTTCCCGATGCGCGGTGACTTGGCTAAACGTGAGCCAGCATGGTTGCAACAATGGCAACAAAAGAAGGTTTATCAGCGTATTCGTCAAGCCCGTAAAGGCGCTAAGAAGTTCATTCTGCATGATGGCCCTCCGTATGCGAATGGGGACATTCATATTGGTCATGCGGTCAATAAAATTCTCAAAGACATCATTATTAAATCCAAAACCATGAGTGGTTTTGATGCGCCCTACGTGCCTGGTTGGGATTGTCACGGCCTACCGATTGAATTGGTCGTAGAGAAATTGCATGGCAAAGGTATTCCTGCGGCTAAGTTCCGCGAGTTATGCCGTGCATATGCAGCGGAGCAAGTGGAAAAGCAGAAAAAGGATTTTATCCGCTTGGGTGTATTGGGCGATTGGGACCACCCTTATCTAACCATGGATTTTCGTACAGAGGCCGATATTATGCGCGCCTTGGGAGAAATCTATGCCAATGGCTACCTTTATCAAGGCAGTAAACCAGTGCATTGGTGTGTCGATTGTGGCTCCGCTTTGGCTGAAGCCGAGGTCGAATACGAGGATGTGAATTCGCCCGCAATTGATGTGGGCTTTAAATTCACAGACAAAGCTGCACTAGAAAAAATATTTGGCGTCACCCTGTCGGCTGATGTGCATGCAGTCATCTGGACAACCACACCTTGGACGCTGCCCGCCAATCAGGCGATTAGTGTCCACCCTGAGTTGCAATATGAACTCACCAGCAGTGACAAAGGCTTGCTGATTCTGGTGCATGAGTTAGCCGAGACCACTTTGCAACGCTATGGTGTGACAGATTACAAAGTGCTGGGCTACTGTCAGGGTGCACAGCTGCTCGGTTTGCTATGCCAACATCCATTTGATCAACGCCAGGTGCCTATCATCACCGGTGAACATGTCACCACTGAGGCAGGTACTGGATTGGTCCATACCGCTGCCGCGCATGGTAATGATGACTGGTTGGTGATGCGTGCGCATTACCCCAACGAAAAACCACGCGTGCTCATGGGCGGCGATGGACGCTTCTTTGACAGCGCCTTGGTCGAGCTTGCAGCTATTCGTGGTCTGAATCGTGCTGAGGCAAATAAAGTCATTCTGCAAGTGTTGCAAGACAATGGTAGTTTGCTGGCGAGTGCACGTTTGCAACATAGTTTTCCGCATTGTTGGCGCCATAAAACGCCCTTGATGCAATTAGCCACGCACCAGTGGTTTATCGGTATGAATGCACAAGGCAAAGATGGTTTGCCTTTGCGTCAACACGCTAATCAAGCGGTGGATGCCACCGAGTTTTTCCCAAGTTGGGGACGAGCTCGCCTTGAGGCCATGATTAAGAATCGTCCGGATTGGTGTGTTTCACGCCAACGCAATTGGGGCGTACCTATGCCTTTGTTTGTGCATAAAGAAACCGGTGAGCCGCACCCAGAGACCATGCGCTTGCTTGCCCTGATTGCTGAGCAAGTCGATCAGCAAGGTATAGAAGCCTGGTTTAGCCTAGATGGCGACCAGTTCTTGGCGCAACACGCACCACAGAATGCCGCCCAATATCGAAAAGTGACCGACACCTTGGATGTTTGGTTTGACTCTGGGGCAACACACTTTGCGGTATTAAAACGCCGCGAAGAATTAGCCCATCCTGCAGATTTGTATTTGGAGGGTTCTGACCAACATCGTGGTTGGTTCCAATCCTCTTTGCTGACTGGTTGTGCCATTGATGCCAAAGCTCCTTATAAAGCTTTGCTGACACATGGCTTTGTGGTGGATGGCAGTGGGCACAAGATGAGTAAATCTAAAGGCAATGTCATTGCCCCGCAAAAGGTCATGGATACCTACGGTGCCGATATTTTGCGTTTATGGGTAGCGTCTACCGATTATTCTGGTGAGTTGACGATTTCAGATGAAATTCTGAAACGTGTTGCTGAGGGTTATCGTCGTATCCGTAATACTCTGCGCTTTCTGTTGGCCAATTTGGCAGACTTTGATGCGAGCCAAGATCTATTGCCCGTCGATCAATGGTTGTCACTAGATCGCTACGCGTTGGCCATGACCCAGCAACGTCAACAAGCCATATTGGCAGACTTTGAACGCTATGAATTCCATTTGGCAGTGCAAAAAATTGTCGCCTTCTGCTCGGAAGATTTAGGCGGTTTTTACTTGGATATCCTCAAGGATAGACTGTATACCAGCGCTGAGAATGCACCGGCGCGGCGTGCTGCGCAAAGCGCGCTTTACCATATTACCCATGCCTTGATGCGCTTGGTTGCGCCCATCCTCAGTTTTACTGCGGACGAAATTTGGCAAACCTTAGCTGTATCGGAAGAGCGTACAGTGTTTGAAGAGCTATGGTACGAATTGCCCGAATCCGGCTTGAGTGCAGCGCAGATGGCTGCATGGCAACGCGTCATTGAGCTGCGTGCCAAAGCGGCTAAAGAAATTGAGAGCCTGCGCGAGCAAGGCCAAGTCGGTTCCTCATTGCAAGCAGAACTAGAGTTTCATTTGGATGGCGATGATTTTGATGCGCTGCAGGCGTTGGGAGACGACTTACGCTTTGTGATGATTACCTCTCAAGCCAAAGTTTTCCGTGCCAGCAAAGCAGAGCGCCCCATTTTGGTTAAAGCCAGTGCCAATCAAAAATGTGAGCGTTGTTGGCATTATCGCGGTGATGTAGCTACGGATGCACAACATCCAAGTTTGTGCGCACGCTGTGTGAGCAATTTGTTTGGTGCTGGGGAGCAACGTAGCCATGCGTAAGTGGTTAGCCATTAGTGCGTTGGTGATGTTGTCAGACATTATCAGCAAACACTACATCAAGAAGTTATGGGTATTGGGTGAGCACAAAGTCATCAATCCTTTTTTTGACTTGGTGCGTTATCACAATCCCGGTGCTGCATTTAGTTTTTTGGCCGACCAAGGTGGTTGGCAACAAACCATGTTTAGCGCCTTTGCTATGATTGCTGCAGTGGTGATGGTTGCTCTGATAGCACGTAACCTACATCAAACTGCATTCTGTTTTGCGCTGTCGCTATTGTTGGGCGGTGCGCTGGGTAACTTGTATGACCGATTAACGGTGGGTTATGTAGTGGACTTCCTATACTTCCACTATCAAACCTGGTACTGGCCGGCTTTCAATGTCGCAGATAGTGCTATTTGTGTCGGTGTGGCGATTTTGCTGTGGGATAATTTTCGGCAAAGTCGGGTCAAAGCCTCATCATAGAATCCGGAGTATTGCATGCCCGATTGGAAAAAAATCGTTGAGAGCAAGATTGCACTGGCAGCCAAAACTAAGCTGAGTGGTTTAAAGCCAGGTAAGAAATCCGACAATGAACGCATCCCAGCGGGACAGAAACAAGTATTTAATTTTCCAGTTTTAGACTTGGGCATCACGCCCAATGTCAATACCAGCAACTGGAAGCTGCGTATTTTTGGCTTGGTGGAAAACGAAGTGAATCTAGATTGGCTCGCTTTCCGACAGCTTGCGCAGGTGCGCGATATCTCTGATTTTCATTGTGTCACGCGCTGGTCGCAGCTTGATATGGACTGGGAAGGCGTATTGGCTAGAGATTTAATCTTACAAGCCGGCCCACTGAAACACGCCCGCCACGTCACGCTATATAGCTACGACGGCTACACCACCAACCTGCCGCTAGAAGCCCTGCTAGATGATGATGTCATCATCGCGCATTCCGTGCATGGCAAACCCTTAACTGCCGAGCATGGTGGCCCAGTGCGTATGGTTGTGCCCAAACGTTATGCATGGAAAAGTGCTAAATGGCTTAAAGCGATAGAACTGCATGTCGATGACAGACCGGGTTTTTGGGAAGTGCGCGGCTACCACAATGACGCTGATCCTTGGTTGGAGCAACGTTTCTCTGAAGATGATGGGCTTTAAGCTGGCGTCATAGCCTATTTAAATTTTCACCTATTGAAAAAATCGATATATCCCCCATCTTTAAGTTATTCAAAAATAGCTTTTGGGGAAAACGATGAGAATCGATAAATTAACCAGTATGTTTCAACAAGCGCTGAGCGATGCGCAAAGCATTGCTGTAGGGCGTGATCATCCAAGCATAGAACCACAACATGTGTTGTCAGCTCTATTGGCCCAACAAGAGGGTAGCACTGCGTCACTGCTGTCACGTGCCGGCGTCAGTTTGCCTAAGCTCAAATCTGATTTGGAAAACGCTTTAAATGATTTACCCAAAGTTGCCCAAAACAGCGGTGAGATCACCATTTCGCGTGACCTAAATAATCTGCTTAACTTGACCGATAAGTATGCGCAACAAGCTGGTGATGCTTATATTGCCAGTGAGATGTTTTTGTTGGCGTTAGCGGACGACAAGGGCGCAACAGGTCGCGTGTTGAAACAAGCTGGGCTAAATAAAGCTGCGTTAGAGATGGCGATTAAGGCAGTGCGAGGCGGGTCTAGCGTAGACAATCAAGAAGCTGAGGGTCAACGTGAAGCGCTGAAAAAATACACCCTAGATTTAACTGAGCGTGCACGCATGGGGAAATTAGACCCAGTGATAGGGCGTGATGATGAGATTCGTCGTGCTATTCAAGTGTTGCAGCGTCGTACCAAAAATAATCCGGTATTGATAGGCGAGCCTGGCGTGGGTAAAACCGCAATTGTGGAGGGCTTGGCACAACGTATCGTGAATGGCGAAGTACCAGAAAGTTTAAAGAATAAGCGAGTTCTCTCCCTAGACATGGCCGCCTTGTTGGCGGGTGCCAAGTATCGCGGTGAGTTTGAGGAACGTTTAAAAGCAGTATTAAAAGAATTATCACTGGATGAAGGGCAAACCATCGTATTTATCGATGAGTTGCACACCATGGTCGGTGCTGGTAAAGCCGAGGGAGCAATGGACGCAGGCAATATGTTGAAACCAGCCTTGGCGCGCGGCGAGTTGCATTGCGTGGGCGCCACCACCTTAGATGAATATCGTAAATACATTGAAAAAGATGCGGCACTTGAGCGTCGCTTCCAAAAGGTGTTGGTGGATGAGCCCAGTGTAGAGGCAACGATTGCCATCTTGCGTGGCTTGCAAGAAAAGTATGAGTTGCACCATGGTGTAGAAATTACTGACCCAGCGATAGTGGCGGCTGCCGAGTTGAGCCATCGCTATATTACTGACCGCTTTTTGCCAGATAAAGCCATCGATTTAATCGATGAGGCAGCCTCACGCATCAAGATGGAAATCGATAGCAAACCAGAAGCGCTGGATAAATTAGACCGCCGTTTGATTCAGTTGAAAATCGAGCGTGAAGCTGTGCGTAAAGAAAAAGATGAAGCATCGAAAAAACGCTTTGCCTTGATCGAAGAGGAAATCCAAACGCTGGAAAAAGAATCAGCCGATTTGGAAGAAATCTGGAAAGCAGAAAAAGCTCAAGTACAAGATTCCACAAGTATCAAAGAGGAAATTGAGCGCATCAAACAACAAATGGAAGAAGCTAAACGCAAGGGCGATTGGCAACAAGTTTCTGAATTACAGTATGGCAAGTTGCCAGCGCTGGAAGCTCAGTTGAAAAAAGCAGACAGTGAGCAAAGCAAGGCTGTTAGCACTAGCAATAAACTATTGCGTACCCAAGTGGGATCGGAGGAAATCGCCGAAGTGGTGAGCCGCGCAACCGGTATTCCTGTGGCTAAGATGATGACAGGTGAGCGCGAAAAATTATTGCATATGGAAGATAGATTGCACGAGCGAGTGGTCGGACAAGATGAGGCCGTCCGCCTTGTTTCTGATGCCATTAGACGATCACGTTCTGGTCTGAGTGACCCTAATCGTCCTTATGGTTCCTTCCTATTCTTAGGCCCTACAGGTGTAGGTAAGACCGAGTTATGCAAGGCCTTGGCTGGCTTCTTATTTGACTCTGAGGAGCATTTGATTCGTATTGATATGAGTGAGTTTATGGAGAAGCATTCTGTATCTCGCTTGATAGGGGCACCTCCTGGCTATGTGGGCTATGAGGAGGGCGGTACGTTAACTGAGGCGGTGCGACGTAAACCTTATTCCGTGATTTTGTTAGATGAAGTTGAAAAGGCGCACCCTGATGTATTTAATGTGTTATTACAGGTATTGGACGACGGTCGTTTGACCGATGGGCAAGGTCGAACAGTGGATTTTAAAAATACCGTGGTGATTATGACTTCGAATCTTGGAAGTCAGATGATACAAAGTATGGCGGGGGACGATTATCAGTTGATTAAATTAGCCGTGATGGGGGAAGTGAAGACGCATTTCCGTCCTGAATTTATCAATCGTATCGACGAGGTGGTGGTATTCCATCCTTTGGGTGAACAACATGTTAGATCGATTGCTGGCATACAATTGCAGTACTTAGCTAAGCGCTTGGCAGCGATGGATATGCAATTCAAGGTGAGCGATGCGGCGATGGCAGAAATTGCAAGTGCTGGTTTCGATCCAGTTTATGGGGCACGTCCACTCAAACGCGCTATCCAAAGCCAAATCGAAAATCCTTTGTCACGCGAGATACTGGCAGGAAACTTTGCAGCTAAAGATACTATCCAAGTAGATTGTAAGGCAGGCAAAATGCTTTTTAGCAAAGGATAAATCGTGAAGAATCTGCGCACACCAAGGAATGGGCTGGATGCAAGTCGTTATTGGCTTATCGTGATGAGCATGCTGATTCTGACCGCGTGTGCCAGCACACCGCAGCGTGAGCCAGAAATTCAACGTATTTCTGCAGAAGAGTTAGACAAGTTGCTGCCACCCCCGGTGGCAGCACTTTCACTCGACGAAATAGTGCAATTGTCCAAGCAAGGCCTTAGTGCTGAGGACATCATCAAAAAAATTCAAGAGAGTAAAAGTCAGTACGTACTAACTCCCTCTCAATACCTTGATCTTAATAAACAAGGCGTTTCAACCAAGGTCTTGGATTATATTCAGTCCGCCCATGAGCAAATGCTGAAAGAGAATTTTGCTGATGAGCTTAATAAACGTGAGCAAGCCAAGGTTAAAGAGCAGGAAAAACTCAAAAAAGAGTTGCTGTTACGTCGCGGCTATCCTTTTTATGATCCGTTCTGGGGCCCAGGACCTTACTGGCGTCATCCGTTTTATGGGCCAGGATTCTACGGCCCAGGGTCAGGTTTGTATTATCGTTTCGGTTGGTAATCTTTAGGTAAATACATGCAACAAATCAATACGCGTATTTCTGTCACCACGCGTGGCAGACGCCTGTACGACATCACTCCGCAGGTGATGCAATGGGTGACAAATGCAGGTTTTAAAACCGGTATGTTGAATCTATATATTCAGCATACGTCCGCCAGTTTATTAATCAATGAAAACTATGACCCCGATGTGCTGGTGGACATGGAGGCGTTTTTTGCGCGACTAATTCCTGATGGGGACCCTTTGTTTATTCATACCGCAGAAGGTGATGATGACATGCCTGCACATATCCGCGCTGCTCTGACACAGACCTCCATCAGTATCCCAGTGCTAGAGGGTAAAGTGGCATTGGGCACGTGGCAAGGCATCTTCCTTTACGAGCACCGTACCGCCTCACATACTCGTCACGTGCTGCTGCATCTGCAAGGCGAGTGATGTCGCCCCCTATCTTATATTCCTATCGTCGTTGTCCTTATGCGATGCGTGCACGCATGGCTTTGCGCTACGCTGATATCGCGGTTCAAATAGAAGAAATATCCTTACGTGATAAGCCTGCGGCTATGTTGGCCGTCTCACCCAAGGGTACAGTACCCGTCTTGGTGCTTTCGGATGGACGAGTACTCGAGCAAAGTTTAGACATTATGGACTGGGCACTCAGTCAAACAGATGCCGCGGATTGGCGATATCACAATGATGCTGCTGCGCAAGCGACGATGCAGAAATTGATTGCGAATAATGATGGTGAGTTTAAAGCGGCATTGGATAGATACAAATATCCCGAGCGTTACACAGGCCATAGCGCTGAGGTTTACCGGGCGCAAGGGGAACAGTTTTTGCAAGTCTTGGAAAATAGATTATCCCAACAGGACTACTTAATCGGACAGCATATTAGTCGAGCGGATATCGCCATTTTTCCTTTTATTCGCCAGTTTGCACGGGTCGATCAGGCATGGTTTGATGCCGCGCCATATCCCAAATTACAAGCATGGCTAAAGCAGTTGTGCGAGTCTGAATTGTTCTTACAGATTATGCAAAAAAGCACGCCTAATCGTTAAATCAAGCGTGCTTTTTTGTGTAAGCGAGGGAAAATTAAACCAAGCTATTAGAAGTCGTTTCTGATGTTGGCGCGTCGCTGGCGTTGGAGTCAAAATTCAATACGATTTTATCGCTATCATCAATATCGACATCGACATGTCCACCACTAGCAAGACGACCAAACAGTAATTCATCTGCCAATGCACGACGGATGGTGTCTTGAATTAAACGTGCCATCGGTCTTGCCCCCATCAATGGGTCAAAGCCTTTCTTGGCTAAATAGCGGCGTAATGCTTCACTGAAGGTAGCTTCGACTTTCTTCTCATGCAACTGATTCTCTAGCTGCATCAAGAACTTGTCTACCACACGCGCAATCACCGATTCAGACAGCGCAGCGAAGGATACGGTGGCATCCAAACGGTTGCGGAATTCAGGCGTGAACAAGCGCTTAATTTCGGCCATTTCATCACCGCTGCCACTTGCTTGGGTAAAGCCCATGCTGTTCTTAGACAGCGCCTCAGCGCCCGCATTGGTGGTCATAATGATGGTCACATTGCGGAAATCAGATTTGCGTCCGTTATTGTCTGTGAGCGTGCCATGATCCATGACCTGCAACAAAATATTGAAAATATCAGGATGTGCTTTTTCAATTTCATCCAGCAACAAGACACAATAGGGGTGCTGATTAATCGCCTCAGTCAATAAACCACCTTGCTCGAAGCCTACATAGCCTGGAGGTGCGCCTATCAAGCGAGAGACTGCATGGCGTTCCATGTATTCCGACATATCAAAACGTACCAACTCTATCCCAAGCGTGTAAGCCAATTGACGGGCAACCTCGGTTTTACCTACACCAGTGGGGCCGGAAAACAGGAACGAACCAATCGGTTTACCTTGATTGCCTATGCCACTGCGTGCCATCTTGATAGCAGAAGCCAATGATTCAATCGCTTTATCTTGGCCAAATACCACTGCCTTCAGGTCGCGCTCCAGAGTCTTTAGCGCGTGACGGTCATCGGAAGAAACATTCTTGGGCGGAATACGCGCAATTTTAGAAACAATATCCTCAATCTCTTTGTCGCCTATGGTTTTCTTCTGTTTTGACTTAGGCAAGATACGTTGCGCAGCACCTGCTTCATCAATCACGTCTATGGCCTTATCGGGCAAATGACGGTCATTGATATATTTGGCGGATAACTCGGCCGCAGTATGCAACGCAGCTGCAGTGTATTTCACGCCATGATGTTGTTCAAAGCGTGATTTCAAACCTTTGAGAATTTCTACGGTTTCCATCACACTGGGTTCTTCCACGTCGATTTTTTGGAAACGACGCGAGAGTGCGTGATCTTTTTCAAAGATACCGCGGAATTCTTGATAGGTCGTCGCACCAATACACTTCAGGGAGCCGTTAGACAAGGCAGGCTTGAGTAGATTGGAGGCGTCCAGCGTGCCGCCGCTGGCTGCGCCAGCGCCTATCAAAGTATGAATTTCATCAATAAACAGAACAGCATTGGGCAACTCTGCCAACTTAGCCATCACCGCTTTAAGTCTTTGTTCAAAATCCCCACGATACTTTGTACCCGCGAGTAAAGAGCCCATGTCTAGTGCATAGATGACTGCGTCAGCCAGGATTTCAGGGACTTCTTTTTCGACGATACGACGCGCCAAGCCTTCAGCAATCGCAGTTTTACCTACACCTGCTTCACCGACTAATAGGGGGTTGTTTTTACGACGACGACATAATGTTTGAACCACGCGCTCAAGTTCTTTATCGCGACCAATCACTGGGTCGATTTTGCCTGCTAGCACTTGTTGGTTCAAATTCACCGTATAGCTATCGAGAGCACTATTGCCTGCTGGCTCGCTTTCCGCCTCGCTTGGGTTAGATTCACTAGCTTTCTGTGTTTGCTCTGCATTTTTACTCACGCCATGGGCAATGTAATTCACCACATCTAAACGGGTAATACCTTGTTGGTGCAGATAGAACACAGCATGGGAATCTTTTTCACCGAAGATGGCTACCAGCACATTGGCGCCACTCACCTCTTTTTTACCTGAGGATTGCACATGCAAAATGGCGCGTTGTATAACACGTTGAAAGCCCAGTGTAGGTTGGGTGTCGACCTCATCTTGTCCAGCCACTACTGGAGTATGCTCATCGATGTAACCCAATAAGTCTTTGCGCAATTTTTCCGTATCTGCGCCGCAGGCACGTAATACCTCAGCGGCGGTAGGATTATCTATCATCGCTAATAATAAGTGCTCAACGGTAATTAGCTCATGTCGTTTTTGACGCGCGTCCATAAACGCCATGTGCAACGATACTTCTAGTTCTTGCGCAATCATTTTCTCAGTCCTTCAAAAATACTAAACGGGTTGCATGGCACATTGCAGGGGATGTTGATGCTCGTTAGCAAAAGCCATCACCTGATTGACTTTGGTCTCCGCAATATCGTGTGGGTAAACACCACATACCGCAGATCCCTCAGTGTGCACGCGCAACATGAGTTGTGTTGCCTGTTCACGATTTTTTGCAAAAAATCGTTGTAACACTTCAACCACAAATTCCATAGGGGTATAGTCATCATTCAGCAACAATACACTGTACATCGAAGGAGGCTTAGTCTTTGCCTTGTCGGTCAATAGTGCCGAGTCTTCTTGGTGTTTAATTCCTGCCATGTCATTACCCGCGTTAACTATTATTGTAAAAAAATCATTATCAAGATTACGAGTGAATATAGTCTAAATCTAAACCTATAACCTTGCGAGAGATTTTCTCATTACTAAACTGGCAATCTCACAATACGCACACTTTTCACAATTTTATCCTGTGTTTGCAGGATTTCTAAGGCGCAATGATCAATTTTGATGCTGGTGCCGGGCTCTGGTATATCCTCGAAACGCTCAAGGATTAAGCCATTTAGCGTTCTCGGGCCATCAAGCGGCAAATCGAGTTGCAATTTTTTGTTCAATTCACGCAAGCTAATACTGCCATCCAATATCCAGCTGCCATCTTCTTCCTCATGCAGGATGCTGGCACGGGTTGGAGATTGAGTAGTGAATTCACCAATAATCTCTTCCAATATATCTTCGAGTGTCACCAGCCCTTTCAGTTCACCGTATTCATCCACGACGAGCGCTAAACGTTGGTGTTTCTCTTGAAATTGTTGTATTTGGGCATATAAAGGGGTGCCTGATGGGATAAAGTAGGGCTCAATAATGGTTTCCAAAATCCCCTCTAGCGTGAGCTCACCATTACGCATCTGGTTGATAATCTTGCGTATATGCAGAATACCAATAATGTCCTCTTGGCTGCCTTGTCTCACCAAAATGCGAGTGTGATGGCTGCTGTTAATTTGTTGCAGCAACTCATCGAAGGGGCTATCGATATTTACCGCTTCGATTTGTGTATGCGCTGTCATCACATCATCCACGGTGGCCGTCTCTAAATCTAAAAGGTTGAGCAAGATGGCGCGATTTTTTTGTGGGATGTAGTGTCCTGCCTCACTCACGATGGTGCGTAACTCATCTGTCGAGATTGCTTGAGTTGCCTCTTTAAAATTGACTTTGATGCGCAGCAGTTTGAGCAAGCCTTGGACAAATAAATTGGTGAACCACAAAAATGGGTATATCAATCGGGTGAGTGGGTATAGCACATAGCTATAAGTTAAGGCTAAGCGCTCAGCATGGGCGGCGGCAATCACCTTGGGGGTAATCTCGCCAAAAATCAAAATGACCAAGGTGATGGCAATCGTGCCTAGCCATAAGCCAGTGGTGCCGTCTCCAAGAAGCCGTTGGCTCATATCATCACTGATAGTGGCTATGGATACGGCGGCAAAGGTATTGCCCAACAAAATCGCACCCAATAATAAATCAGTTTTATCGAGCAATAATTGCGCTAGGCGCGCTCCGCGATGACCATCATTCACGAGATGTCTCAGGCGATAGCGATTGAGTGCCATCAGGCAGGTTTCGGCACTGGAGAAAAACGCGGACAGTAACAGCAAGAAAACGAGGACTGCAATCTGACCGAAAATAGAGAGGTTATCCAAATGGGTTTACAACGATGAAGAACAAGCCTTGAGTGTATGTTTTGCTAGAAAATTGTCAAGGCTTGCGCTAACAGATTTATGGAAAAGGAATCTTGCAAATGCTGTTATGGCATCTCAGCTTGGTTGTTTTTCTTCTCTACGCCTGTGATTAGATTTTCACGAGACACCCCGAGGTACAAAGCAACTGGGCAAGCCACCAATACAGAAGAGTAGATACCGAACAAAATACCAATGGTCAGAGCCAAGGCAAAGTTGTGCAAGGTTTCGCCGCCAAAAAACAACATGGACAACACCATTAACTGCGTACAGAAGTGGGTGATGATAGTACGTGACATGGTGCGTGTAATGGCATTATCAATCACTGTAGTGACAGCCACTTTACGCATCTTACGGAAGTTCTCTCGAACTCGATCGAATACCACGACTGACTCGTTCACCGAATAACCTAATACCGCTAATACTGCCGCCAAAACCGTGAGATTAAATTCCCATTGGAAGAAGGCAAAGAAGCCCAAAATAATGACCACGTCATGCATATTGGCAATAATCGCGGCCACAGCAAAACGCCATTCAAAGCGCAAGGCCAAATACGCCACAATGCCGATAGACACGAGTAACAATGCCAATGCGCCATTTTCATAAAGCTCTTGGCCCACTTGGGCGCCGACGGTTTCAACGCGACGCATTTCAACTTGTGCATCGACATTGCGCAAAGCTGTTAATACTTGTTCAGACAGTTGTGCAGAGGTCACACCTTTTTTCAAGGGCAGACGTATCATCACATCTTTACTCGAGCCAAAGTTCTGCACGGTAGCCTCATTCAAGTCTATGCTCTCTACCGCTTGGCGAATTTGTGGCAAATTGGCTGCATGTGGATAGCTCACTTCAATGACGGTACCGCCAGTAAAATCAACGCCAAGATTGAGACCGCGCTGCGCCAAAAAGAATACTGCGAGGATAAAAGTAATCAAGGAAATGGCGGTAGTTAAACGGCCATAACTCATGAACGGGATATCACGTTTGATTCTAAAAAATTCCATAGTTTGATACGCCTTTAATTCGCTAATTTATTTAACTTGATACAGCTCAAGCAATATTGGGATTAACCAATCGTCAGTTTATTGATTCTGCGACGATAACCATAAATCAAATTCACCATCGCACGGGAGACGACTACCGCACTAAACATCGAAGTCAAAATCCCGAGTACGTGCACGACAGCAAAGCCTTTGACTGGGCCGGAGCCGAACATAAACAGTGCCAAGCCGGCGATCATGGTGGTCACATTCGAGTCCAAAATAGTATCGAATGCTCGGTCATAACCAGCATGAATAGCGGCTTGGGGGGTATTGCCATAGCCTATCTCTTCGCGAATACGCTCATTAATCAGCACGTTGGCATCAATCGCCATCCCCAGCGTCAGCGCAATCGCTGCTAAACCAGGTAGGGTCAATGTCGCTTGTAACATGGATAAGATAGCCACCAGTAACAGCAAGTTAATCCCCAAAGCGACAATCGAAACGCTACCAAAGATGAGGTAATACGCCACCATAAATATCGCGATTGCGGCAAAGCCCCATAGGGTGGAGTGCATGCCACGTTTGATGTTCTCTTCACCCATGCTTGGACCAACAGTACGCTCTTCGATAATTTCCATCGGAGCGGCGAGGGCGCCAGCACGGAGCAACAGAGAGATATCGGTCGCTTCTTGCACGTTATTCATGCCAGAAATTTGTACACGACCACCGCCAATTTCTTCATTAATCACAGGGGCAGTAACCACTTCGGCTTGACCTTTTTCTACTAAGAGAATAGCCATACGTTTGCCCACATTGTCCTTCGTTACCTGACGGAAAATGCGCGCACCACGATTGTCTAGTGTGACGTGTACGACAGAGCGACCGGTTTGGGAATCGACTCCTGGACCAGCGTCGGTAATATAGTCACCGGTCAACTCCACTTTCTTTTTTAACAATAGCGGTTCACCGCCACGACCAACGAAGTACTCATCGCCGAACGGCACTTGACCTTTGCCAGCGGCCTCCAATGTTGCCGCATCACTTTTGTCTTCGTCGACCAAACGTACTTCTAGAGTCGCCGTGCGTCCCAAAATTTCTTTGGCTTTGGCTGTATCTTGCACGCCAGGTAATTGCACTACAACGCGATCTAAGCCTTGTTGTTGTATCACTGGCTCAGCGACACCCAATTCATTAATTCGGTTATGGAGGGTTTGAATATTTTGTTTCAGGGCAAACTCTTGAATGCGTGTTTCGGCGGCAGGGCTAAGCGTTGCAGTAATCGACAACTCACCATCTTTGATCATCAAATCAGGATAGTCACGACTGAGGATTTTTTCTGCTTTGGCTAATTCTTTGGCATCGCTAAAGCGGATCAAAATACTTTTTCCCTCTTTGGATACGCCGGTGTAAGAAATCCGCTCTTTACGCATGGTGGAACGAAAGTCATTGATATAGCGTTCGCTTGCCTGGTTCAGAGCAGCCAACATATCGACTTGCATCAAGAAGTGCACACCGCCACGCAAGTCTAGACCCAAATACATAGGCTTAGCACCCATGCTAGAAAGCCAGCTAGGAGAGCGAGAAATCAGATTGAGCGCCACTACATAATCTTTGCCCAAAGCATTCTTAAGAGCATCTTGTGCTTTGATTTGGGTATCGGTATCCGCGAACCTTACCTTGATACCAGTTTTATCCATCATCACGGCGTCATAGCTAATGCCAGCTTGCTTCAGAGCATCCTCAACCGCTTGCATGGCTTTAGCATCAAGCTGAGTGACATTTTTAGTTAAACTGACTTGGACGGCAGGGGCCTCGCCGAATAAATTGGGCACGGAATATAACAGCCCCATTAAGATGGCAAACACGACCAGTAAGTATTTCCAGAGGGGGTAACGATTCATCGCAATGCTCGCTAAAAGATGATTTGAGGGAATAAAAATTAAAACAGGACTGTATCCAGTCCTGTCGTATTATTTGGCCTTGCTAGCTGTTTTTGTTGCTACAGCTTTATCTAATTTGGCTTGAATAGATTGTTTTTGCACACGAATGACAACGCCAGTAGCAATTTCAAGACTCACAATTTCATTATCAATCTTGTCTACCTTGCCTATCATGCCGCTGCTGGTAGAAACCTCGTCACCTTTTTTCAATTCAGCCAACATGGCGCGTTGGGCTTTAGCTTGTTTAAGCTGTGGTCTTAACAATAAGAAATAAAACAATACAAATATGATGGCAAACGGGAACATACCTTCTAATAGACTAGGGGCCGTTGCTTGGTCAGCAGCATAAGCAATACTCAATAACATATTTTCACTTTCCAACAAGATTAATTAATAAAGCTAATTTTGAATTTTAACATATTAAAACTGGCCATATCACCGCTAAGTCGCTTGCGTTATCTTACTGGATTAGTCTAGCTAGCGGATTGTCTGCGGATTAGGGTTTGATGTTTGAATTCAGCAAATTGATTTTGTTCAATGGAAAGCCGCATGCCAGCCATCAATTCTTGATAGTAATGAAGGTTATGCAAGGTATTGAGTCTGGATCCTAGCATTTCTCCCACACGATGCAGGTGGTGCAAATAAGCGCGGGAGAAGTTACGACAGGTATAACACTGACACTCAGGGTCCAGCGGACTATCGTCTTGACGATAACGTGCGTTTTTTAATTTGATATCACCGTTACGGGTAAATAACCAACCATTACGGGCATTGCGGGTAGGCATCACACAATCAAACATATCCACCCCCATGCTTACCGCATCCAACAAATCTTCGGGAGTGCCAACGCCCATTAAGTAACGTGGTTTTTCGCGCGGCATTTGCGGTGCAGTATGCGCCAGTATGCGCAACATATCTTCCTTAGGTTCACCCACTGATAGGCCGCCAATCGCAAAGCCATCAAAGCCAATATCCACTAAGCCCGCTAAGGATTCATCTCGTAAAGATTCGTACATACCGCCTTGTACGATACCAAATAATGCATTGGGATTTCCTTCATGAGCTTGCTTGCTGCGTTGTGCCCAACGTAGGCTCAGTTGCATAGAATCTGCTGCAGCTTTTTCAGTGGCGGGATAGGGGGTGCATTCATCAAAAATCATGACGATATCGGAATTGAGTACGCGCTGAATACGCATCGATTCCTCGGGAGTCAAAAAACAACTATCACCATTAATTGGCGAGCGGAATTTGACCCCTTGTTCGGTAATTTTGCGTAAAGCCCCTAAGCTCCAGACTTGGAATCCGCCAGAGTCAGTCAATATCGGACCCTGCCAGCCAATAAATTGATGCAAGCCGCCAAAATGCTCTATCACCTCCAAGCCTGGTCTTAACCAAAGATGAAAGGTATTGCCCAAAATAATATGAGCACCAATTTCTTGGATTTCGACAGGGGAAAGCGATTTCACTGCACCATAGGTTCCCACTGGCATAAAAGCTGGGGTCTGCACTGTGCCATGTGCGAGACTGAGTGCGCCACGGCGTGCCGCACCGCTTTGGTGTGTGAGGGTAAATTGCATTTGAGCTCAGGGCAAAAAATCAAAGTCGCGATACTATCATATGCGGGCCTGCATCACTAAGCCCGCAGGGTTAAACCAAGGCAAAAACTGAATGTATCATCAAAGACATGCTCGGGGAAGTTGCCGGCTTTGTTATACTAACGGGATATCTATGTTGGAGTAAAACTGATGGTGGATAAAAATACGCTTGCACGCAAGCGCAATCCAGGGATCCAAAAATCTTTGCAAAAGCGTGGCATTTACTTGTTACCAAATTTGTTTACGGCAGCCTCATTGTTCTCTGGCTTTTATGCCATTGTGCAAGCGATGAATGGAAAGTTTGAGCATGCAGCGGTTGCAATCTTTTTAGCCATGGTGATGGATGGCTTGGATGGTCGTGTTGCTCGTCTCACCAATACTCAAAGCCCTTTTGGAGCAGAATTTGATAGTTTGTCCGATATGGTGTCCTTTGGTGTTGCGCCAGCCTTGATTCTATATGTATGGGCATTGCAACCTATGGGCAAACTTGGTTGGATTGCAGCTTTTATCTACTGTGCTTGTGCTGCGCTCAGATTGGCAAGATTTAATACCAAGCTAGATAGCTCTGATAAGCGTTATTTCCAAGGCTTGCCTAGCCCTGCAGCTGCCTCTTTAATGGCGGGGTTGGTGTATGTGTGTTTTGATAACGGGATTGCGGGTGATACCGTCTATGCGGCGTGGTTCAAAATGAAGTGGGTGGCATGGGCGATTACCGTATTTGCCGGGTTATCCATGATTAGCAATTTACGCTTTTATAGTGGCAAAGACATTAATTTGCGCGAAAGCGTGCCCTTTATTGTCATTTTTGTGTTTGTGATGGTGATGGCGCTGATTTCTTACAGCCCTGCCGAGGTATTATTTGTGGGAGCTTTGTTTTATTCGCTTTCAGGATATTTATCCGCCTTGATGCGTCGAAAAAACCTGGAAGAATAAAACGGTATTCATTAATTAAATTTATTGTATTCATAAAGTTATTCAAATTTACAGAAAGTAAAAGCGTGGTATGATGTGCTCCATGAAATATTCAAAGACATATCTCTTAAGTGCGGCAGGTGCTAATCAGACAGCACCTCGTGTGACTTTGTCCCACGCGCTATCACCATTGCTTTTACTGCTGCGCTAGCGCGCAGACCATAACCCCCTACACACAGATTATTCACGCCCTTGTCCTCTGTTAGGTAGACAAGGAATGTAAAAGATTTTTAAATGGAATGAAAAAGATGAACAGCAATCAGTTGATTATTTTTGATACCACCTTGCGCGATGGCGAACAGAGTCCAGGTGCGGCAATGACCAAAGAAGAAAAAGTAAGAATTGCACGACAACTGGAAAAGTTAGGCGTCAACGTGATAGAGGCTGGGTTTGCCGCAGCGAGTCCTGGGGATTTTGAAGCGGTGCGTGCCGTTGCCGAAGTGATTAAAAACTCTACCGTATGTTCATTGGCGCGTGCTAATGAAAACGATATACGTCGTGCCGGTGAGGCAATCAAGCCTGCGCAAAAAGGCCGTATTCATACCTTTATCGCTACCTCACCTATTCATATGGAAAATAAATTACGGATGACGCCAGACCAAGTGCTGGAGCGTGCGGTGCAGGCAGTGAAATGGGCCCTGGAATACACCGATGATGTCGAGTTTTCTGCCGAGGACGCGGTTCGCTCCGAGATTGATTTCTTGGTTAAAGTTTTCGAGGCGGTGATTGATGCAGGTGCAAAAACCATCAATGTGCCGGATACCGTTGGCTACTCTATCCCTGCATTGTGGGGTGAGCGCATGGCGACCTTGATTAAGCGAGTTAAAAATTCTGACAAGGTGGTTTGGTCTACCCATTGCCATAATGATTTGGGTATGGCGGTGGCCAACTCATTGGCAGCAGTGATGGGCGGTGCGCGCCAGGTGGAATGTACGATTAATGGCTTGGGTGAGCGTGCAGGTAATGCTAGCCTTGAGGAAATCGTGATGTCAGTCAAGACGCGTCGCGATGTATTCAATTTAGAAACCACTATCGATACGACACAAATAGTCGCTACCTCTAAATTAGTATCGACGATTACAGGTTACCCTGTGCAACCCAATAAAGCAGTCGTGGGTGCCAATGCTTTCGCGCATGAGAGCGGTATCCATCAGGATGGCGTGCTTAAATTCCGTGAAACGTACGAAATTATGCGTGCAGAAGATGTGGGTTGGAATGCTAACAAGCTCACTTTGGGTAAATTGTCAGGCCGCAATGCTTTCCGCGCACGTTTGGAGGAATTGGGTATCGCTTTATCCAGCGAGGAAGCTTTGAATGCTGCTTTCGCTCGCTTCAAGGAGTTGGCTGATAAAAAGTCAGAAATTTTTGATGAAGATTTACAGGCTTTGGTCAGCGATGAATTTGTAAGTGCGGATTCAGAGAATTTTAAACTCAGCTATTTACAAGTTTGCTCACAAACAGGCGAAACCCCCTATGCCACGGTCGCAGTATTGGACAATGGCAGCGAGAAGCGCGCTGAAGCTGAAGGTGGCGGTCCAGTTGATGCCTCGTTTAAAGCGATAGAGAAAATTATTAATAGTGGGGCAGAGTTGTTGTTGTATTCCGTCAACAACATTACCAGTGGTACTGATGCGCAAGGTGAAGTGACCGTGCGATTGTCCAAAGGTGGACGTATCGTGAATGGGCAAGGCGCAGATACCGATATTGTGATTGCCTCTGCAAAAGCTTACTTGAACGGCTTGAATAAACTTTATTCCAAAGCCGAGCGAGCTCACCCGCAAGTGTAATGTGAGATGCGCCCTCCTCGCGAGGGCGTTTTTTTAAAAAGTATTCCAGTTTGATTAAGGTTTGTACGGGGTCATTTTGAATTTAGCAATTTTTGATTTAGATAATACTTTGTTAGCCGGTGATAGTGACTATCAATGGGGTGAGTTTTTGATAGAGATTGGCGTGCTAGATCGTCAGCAACATCAAGCCACAAATGACCAGTTTTATGCAGATTACAAATCAGGTAAGCTAGACATCATGGCGTTTTTGGCGTTTCAATTACGTCCATTGCATGAGCATAGCCGTCAACAACTTGATCAGTGGCATGCGCAATATATGCGTGAAAAAATTACCCCCATGATGACGCAGAAATCTCGCGCCTTAGTCGAGCAGCACAGAGCTGCTGGGGATGAACTTTTGATTATTACTGCGACAAACTCATTTGTGACCGGGCCGATTGCGCAGGCTTTTGGCATTCCCAACCTGATTGGTACTGATCCTGAGCAAATAGATGGCCAATTTACTGGCAAGGTGGCGGGTTTACCTAGCTTTCAAGAAGGCAAAGTGACTCGCTTATATGATTGGTTGTCTGCGCGCGGACAGGCGCTAGCTGACTTTGAAAAAGTGTATTTTTATAGTGACTCGCACAACGATTTGCCTTTATTGCGCTTAGTGAATCATCCGGTGGCAGTCAATCCAGATCCCATTTTGCAGGCCGAGGCAGAACAAAAAGCTTGGCCAATAATGAGTTTGCGAGATTAATTAAATCTGAATTAAGGCAAGGCAAGGATTAGCGATTGAGCAAAATCTCTAATACAAACTTACTGCCTAAATAAGCCAGTAATAGCGATAGAAATCCCCACAATGTCCAACGAATGGCGGTGCGACCGCGCCAACCATAACGCACACGACCAATCAGTAATGCGCCATAGATCAACCATGACAAAATGGTGAATACGTTTTTATGATTGAAACGTAGCGGTTGATGGAAGATTTGTTCAGAAAACAACATGCCAGTAATCAGGGTTACGCTCAGTAACACAAAACCTGCAGCCACCATCTTAAATAACATACTCTCCATGACCATTAAAGGCGGAAAGTCAGGTAACTTGATAATGCTTTGACGCAAATGCAGGTTGCGCTCTGCAGTCGCCATTAACAGTGCGTGTAAAGCGGTAAAGGTAAATAGGCTATAAGCCAAGAAGGCAATGCAAATATGGGTGATGAACAATGCTTGTTGCTCATATTGCAGCCAATGCGTTTGCAGAGACCAACCTTGAATCAGCACCATCAGTGTCGCTGGAGGCAGAACAAAAGCTTGCAAACTGTGTACATGATGCCGGAGATTAAATAACCAATAGATAAGTACTGTCAGCCAAAGTATGGTGGCGCTGGCATTCGCTACCGTTAAATTCAGTCCCCAAGCAAAAATATCTTGCCACAACAGAAGTCCTTGGCCGATGAGGGCTAAAGCGACTAATCCACTGTGAATATTTAAGCGTGTGCTGGTAGGTGATTGATTGGTACGGTTAATCGCCAGCCAATAGTCAATCGCAACCCCGCCAAACAGCAGCGCAACAATCAGATAGGGTAACAGCAATCGGGTGTGCATAATTTAGGTTAAAATATGAAGCATTAAAGGTATCACTATAGCATGAGCCGTCAAGCAAGATAACCATCTCACTGTCCGCAATTTATAAGACTTCAGAGGAAACTATGCTGGAAAATTTAAGCACTCGATTACAAGGCGTCATCAAGAATCTTCGTGGCCAAGCCAGACTGAGCGAAGAGAATATTGCCGACGCCATGCGTGAAGTCCGAATGGCTTTGCTCGAGGCCGATGTGGCGTTGCCCGTCGTCAAAGACTTTATTGCTCAAGTAAAAGAGCGTGCTCAAGGACGAGAGGTATTGAGCAGTTTGACCCCAGGTCAAGCGGTGATTCAGGTGGTTCACGAAGAACTGACCAAGCTGATGGGAGAGCAAAATGCAGCTCTAAATCTAGCCGCAGTCCCACCAGTTGTCATCTTGATGGCAGGTTTGCAAGGTTCTGGTAAAACCACCACCTCTGGCAAGCTTGCCAGATTACTCAAAGAGCAAAAGAAAAAAGTCTTGTTAGTGAGTGCTGACGTTTATCGTCCAGCCGCGATAGAGCAGCTAAAAACTTTGGCTAAGCAATTGGACGTAGATTGCTATGACTCCAATGCTCAGCAAAAACCATCCTTGATTGCACAAGAGTCACTGCAATTCGCAAAGAAATATTTTTATGATGTGGTGATATTCGATACCGCAGGTCGTTTGGGTATTGATCAGCAAATGATGGATGAAATCAAACAACTCCATCAACTGCTTCAGCCGACAGAAACCTTGTTTGTCGTTGACGCGATGCTGGGTCAGGATGCAGTGAATACTGCGCGTGCTTTTGGCGATGCCCTGCCACTGACAGGGATTATTTTGACCAAATTGGATGGTGATGCGCGAGGCGGTGCTGCCCTTTCTGTGCGTCAAATCACAGGCAAGCCAATCAAATATATCGGTGTCAGCGAAAAAGTTGATGGGCTAGAGCCCTTCCACCCAGAACGTATGGCGTCTCGTGTATTAGGCATGGGCGATGTGCTGTCCCTCATCGAACAGGCGCAAAAAAATGTCGATATGGAAGAAGCCAAGAAACTGGCTGATAAGGTCAAATCAGGTAAAAACTTTGATCTTGAGGATTTCAAAGCGCAAATGGTGCAAATGCGTAAGATGGGGGGTATGGGTGCTTTAATGGATAAATTACCCAGTCAAATGACCGGTATGGCGGGAAAAATCAACCCGGATGATGGCGATAAAGCGATTAAAAGGATAGAAGGCATCATAAATTCTATGACACCAATGGAACGTCGTAAGCCAGAGATAATCAAAGCAACTAGAAAACGCAGAATTGCCATGGGTGCCGGGGTGCAAGTGCAAGAAGTTAATCGCTTGCTCAACCAGTTCGAAGAAACCCAAAAAATGATGAAAATGTTCTCCAAAGGCGGCATGGGGAAACTCATGCGTACCATGCAGGGTAAATTTCCAGGAATGCGTTAGTTTTAGTATTGACGAGCACTTGTCTTTTCAGGATAATTGCGCGCTTTCGACGAACACGCGCTTGTGTGTAAGTCAGGGGGGGCTGTTAGCTCAGTCGGTAGAGCAGCGGACTTTTAATCCGTTGGTCGCGCGTTCGAATCGCGCACAGCCCACCAAAAT
>VFQT010000170.1_pt1 | contig 104559 bp, 97 predicted proteins | sample 3512381 | NCBI WGS metagenome assembly VFQT01 (sample SAMN10412376, study PRJNA504923) | tailings metagenome | isolation source: Relicate 2 Philex TSF3 active mining site | place: Philippines: Tuba, Benguet | collected 2017-08-29
GGCTGCCACGGCCGAGCAGCTTCACGGTTCCGTCCGCGTCGACCTCGGCGAAGTCGCCTGGAATCGAATACCGAAGTCCGTCGATGACGACGAACGTCGAAGCCGACTTCGCTTCGTCCTTGTAGTAGCCGATCGGAGTGCGTCCGCGCATTGCGATGCGTCCGCGTTCGCCGCTGCCGGGGATGACATCACGGCCGTCTTCGTTGATGACTCGAGTGTTCGGCCCCAATTTGAACGTCGCGGTGCTGCTCGAGCCGTCGGCGCTGGTGGTCGACGACGCCATGCCGATTGCTTCGGACGAACCGAGGCTGTCGATGAGCAGCATCTTTGGATGGTGGCGCAACAGCCCTGCCTTGGTTTCGGCCGACCACATGACGCCGCTCGAGGTGATGAACTTGATCGAGGAAATGTCGTACTTGCCTGGATGCTCGTCGAGGGCGCGCAGGATCGGTTTTGCGAACGCGTCGCCGACAATCGCGATGCTGTTCACGCGCGCCGATTGGACGACTTCGAGCAGTTCCTTCGCGTCGAACGTGCGGCTCGTCATCGTGGCAACCGCTCCGCCAAGTGCAAGTGCCCACATTGCGTTCATTGCGCCGGTGCCGTGCATCAACGGGGCGGCCGGCATATTGACGGGTCCGGGTTTGCTGACACGGGCCTCGAGTGCGGCCATGTCGTTGTGTGCGGGCAGGGGAACCTTCGACGGCGCATCGAGGCTGCCCACCATGTCGTCCTGTCTCCACATCACGCCCTTCGGCATGCCGGTGGTGCCCCCGGTGTAGAGGAAATAGAGGTCGTCACCGCTGCGTGACCACGCCGGCGCGGGTTGCGTCGTGTTCAAGGTTGCGGCCTTTTCGTACGAGACCGCCCAATCGGGGCAGGGATGCGTTCCGTCGTCGACCCAGATCCATGTCTTCACGTTCGGTACACGCCGTCGAACCGCCGCACACCTTTCGGTGTACGTCGCATGGAAAATCACCGCGACGGAATCGGAGTTGTCCCACAGATAGGTGAGTTCGTCTTCGGTGTAGCGATAGTTCGTGTTGACGGGAACCAGGCTCACCTTGAAGAGGCCGAACATCGACTCCATGTACTCGGGACAGTTGTGCATGTATTGCGCGACCTTGTCCTGGTGCTTCGCGCCGGCGGCAAGCAGTGTGTTGGCGATGCCGTTTGCACGGGTGTCGAAGTCGCGCCATGTGCGGGTCTCGCCTCCGTGGATTGCTGCGGGCGCGTCGGGGAACCGCCGCGCGTGCAGTTCCCACATGTCGGCAAAGTTCCACCCGGAGTTCGTCGTCGGAGTCGTCACAAGCGGCAACACTATTCTCGGGAGCGTGAATCACCTATTGCCCGGCGACGAAGACGAGCGCAGAATCGCGGTGCGCCGGTGGCTCGGCGACAATCCGCGACCGTCGGGTCGGCAACTGGCGGACGCGGGTTACGTGGCGCCGCATCTTCCCGAGCCGTGGGGCCTCGGGGCGGATCCGATCCACCAACTCATCATCGATGACGAATTGAAGCGCGCGGGCGTGTCACGACCGTCGAACGCAATTGGTATCGGCTGGGCCGGGCCGACCATCGTTCATGCCGGGTCCGAGGAGCAGAAACGTCGATACGTACCGAAGATTCTCTCGGGAGAAGAGATCTGGTGTCAGTTGTTCAGTGAGCCCGAGGCGGGAAGCGACCTCGCGAGTCTGCGCACGCGTGCGGTTCTCGATGGAGACGAATGGGTGGTGAACGGTCAGAAGATCTGGACAAGCGGAGCGCAGCATTCGAAATTCGGCATCTTGCTCGCCCGCACCGACCCGGATGCGCCGAAGCACCGCGGTATCACCTATTTCATCTGTCCGATGGACCTGCCCGGCATCGAGGTTCGTCCGATACGCGAGATGACGGGCGGCGAAACGTTCAACGAGGTGTTTCTCACCGACGTACGGCTTCCACGCGACGCAGTTGTGGGTGACGTCAACGATGGCTGGCGACTGGCCAAGGTGACGCTCGGAAACGAGCGCGTGTCATTGTCGACAGGCGGAATTCTGTGGGGTCACGGCCCGACGGCGATGAACCTCGTCGACCAGATTCGACTGAAGGGCGGGGTGACCGATCCGGTCATGCGACGCAGGGTCGTCGACGTGTGGATCGAGCACCAGATTCTCGAGCTCATTCGTATGCGCACTCTCGTCGCGCGGTTGCGCGGTGAACAGCCGGGCCCCGAGGCGAGCATCCGAAAGATCCTTGCCGACGAACACGGCCAGCACGTCGCGGCTCTCGCCGTCGACATGATGGGCGCCGACGGCGTGCTCGGGTCGAATGTCGACATCGATCATGCGGTGTGGACCGGCGCATTTCTTTTCTCCCAGGCCCTCACCGTCGGCGGCGGAACGGGCAATGTGCAGCGCAACATCGTGGGCGAGCGGGTTCTGCAGCTGCCCCACGAGCCCGGCATCGTCTGAGCCCGTTCGTATTCGCTAGTTTGCGTTCACTCGTTTGTCAGGGGGATCCATGAAGCCGTTCCGTTTCGGAGTGCAGTCGTACAACGCAGAGACGCCGCAGGCGTGGCGAGACAAGGTGAAAAAGGCCGAGGACCTTGGCTACTCCGCGTTCCACCTCGCCGATCACCTGCTCGGGCCCGGACCCGCCCTTCAGAAGTGCAACCATCCGGTGCAAGGTCTTGCTGCCGTACCTGCGATGGCCGTTGCGGCCGAGGCGACATCGACGATCAAGATTGGTTGCCGCGTGTTCTGCATCGACTACCGCCCCGCGGCAGTGTTGATCAAGGAAGCTGCAACCCTCGACTTCTTCTCGGGCGGCCGTCTCGAGTTCGGTCTCGGCGCGGGTTGGCTCGCCGCCGAATACGAGGCGCTGGGAATCCCGATGGACCCGGCCGGTGAGCGCGTCTCGCGCATGGAGGAGTACATCAAGGCGGCAAAGGTCGCGTTCGCCGGCGGCGAGGTGCACTTCAACGGTGATCACGTTCAACTGAACGATTACGAAGCGTTGCCGGCTCCCACTAACCCGAACGGCATCCAATTCATGGTCGGAGGCGGCAGCAAGCGAGTCCTCACGATCGCGGGTCGCGAGGCGAACATTGTCTCGTACAACTTCGACAACTCGAGCGGCAAGATCGGCCCTTCCGGCGCGCAAACCAGCACCGCGGAAATGACTGCCCAGAAAGTTGCATGGGTCAAGGCAGGTGCCGAATCGGTCGGCCGCACGCTGGGCGACCTCGAATTCGAGATCGGTGCATACTTCACCGTGGTGACTCCCGACCCCGACACCGTCAATGCCAATTTCGCCAAGATGTTCGGCATCACCGTCGAAGACATGCAGGTGCACCCGCACGCCTACATCGGCACGGTCGACCAGATCTGCGACATCATCCAAGAACGCCGCGAGAAGTACGGCATCAGCTACTACACGGTCAGCGAAGGCAATCTCGATGCCTTTGCCCCCGTCGTCAGCCGTCTCACGGGCAAGTAATCTCGGCCCCATGGGGCAGAAAATTTCTTCAGTCGGGGACATCATCAGGGTTCACGGTGCCGAGCGCGCCGGAGAGACCGCGGTCGTGCAGGGTGACCGTTCGCTCACGTGGGGTCAGCTCTTCGCGCGGTCGAAGAAACTTTCCCAGGCGCTCGCCGGTGTGGGCGTCACGTCGGAAACGCGCGTGTCGTTTCTCGACAAGAACTCGGTCGAACACTTCGAAGTGTTCTTCGCCTGCAGTCTCTTGAATGCGGTGTCGGTCGACGTCAACTGGCGACTCGCGCCGCCCGAGGTCGCCTACATCGTGAACGATGCCGAGTCGCGCGTGTTCATCGCGCACAACGAGTTCCGTCCGGTGCTCGATGCGATCGCGGGCGACCTGCATCCCGATTCCTTGGTCGTGATCATCGGAGGTGACGCTGCCCCCGTTGGCAAGTTGCGCACGGTTACGTACGAGGACTTCCTCTCCGGCGGTGCGGAAACCGACCCCGGAGCGCAAGGTGGGGCGGAGGACGTTGCGTTCCAGTTGTACTCGAGTGGCACCACGGGTCGACCGAAGGGCGTCATGTTGACGAACAACAACTTCTTTGCGCTCATGCCGCTTGCGAAGGACATGTGGGAACTCGACGCCGACTCGGTGAACATGATCGCGATGCCGCTCTTCCACATTGGCGGCGGCGGTTGGGCGGTCGCGGGCATGTACTGCGGTTGCAAGTCGATCATCGTCCGCGACCTCGATCCGTCGGCCGTGGTGAAGTTGATCCCGCAGCAGAAGGTGACGCATGCGTTCCTCGTGCCGGCCGTGTTGCAGTTCATGTTGATGGTTCCCGATGTCGACAAGGGCGACTTCGGCAGCCTGAAGGTTTTCGTCTACGGCGCGTCACCGATTTCCGAGGACGTTCTCGCACGCTCGGTGAAGACCTTCAAGTGCAAGTTTTGGCAGGCCTACGGTCTCACCGAAACAACCGGCGCCGTGGTCAACCTTGCGCCGGAAGACCACGATCCCGATGGTCCGAACAAGCACCGTCTGCGTTCGTGCGGCAAGCCGGGGCCCGGGGTCGGCGCACGCGTCGTCGATGCATCAACGGGCAAGGACGTACCAACCGGCGAAGTTGGCGAGATCTGGCTGAGCGGTCCGCAGATCATGAAGGGCTACTGGAAGATGCCGGAGGCAACTGCCGAATCGATCGTCGAGGGAGGATGGTTCCGTAGCGGAGACGCCGGCTATCTCGATGCCGACGGCTATCTCTACATTCACGACCGCGTGAAGGACATGATCGTGTCGGGTGGCGAAAACGTATACCCGGCCGAGGTCGAAAACGTGTTGATGGCGCATCCGGGAATCGCCGACGTTGCCGTCATCGGGGTTCCGCACGAAAAGTGGGGCGAGACCGCGAAGGCAATCGTGGTGCGCAAGCCGGGTGTCGACGTGACAGAGCAAGAGATCATCGACTTCAGCCGTGAGCGTTTGGCCAAGTTCAAGTGCCCGACGAGCGTCGACTGGGTCGATGCTCTGCCGCGCAACCCCAGTGGCAAGGTGTTGAAAAAAGACCTTCGCGCACCGTACTGGGCCGGTCGCACGCGCAACGTCAACTGAATTTCACGCAAACATTTCGCTGCTCGAGGGCGGAAATCCGTTCTTTTCCAATTAGAACTAAATGGTGCGTTTACTCCGAAAGCAGTCCTTGACGGTCGGAATTTTGCTTGCTGCGGGAATTCTCTCGGCTTGCGGTGACGACGATTCGCCCACCGATGGCGGTCCGTCGTCCGAGGCGGTGTCGTGTTCAGGGGGTGCGGTTGTCGACGGCCGTCCCATTCGCATCGCGTCGACCGTGGCACCGATCACGAACATCGTCGCCAACATCGCCGGTGACACCGACGCGGTGATTCAGGGCCTGGTTCCCGAGGGAACCAACTCGCACACGTTCGAGCCCCCGCCGAGTGCCGCCAAGACCCTGGAAGAAGCCGACATCGTTTTCATCAACGGTCTCGTTCTCGAAGAACCCACCAAGGATCTCGCTCTTGCCAATCTGCGCGACGGGTCGACTGTCTGTGAACTCGGCACCGAGATACTTCCCGAAGACGACTGGATCTTCGACTTCTCCTTCCCGAAAGATGGAGGCAAGCCGAACCCGCACCTGTGGACCAACCCTCCGATGGTGAAGGACTACGCGCGGGTGGTCGCCGACACGTTGTCCGAACGCGACCCGGCAAATGCCGACACGTACGCGTCGAATCTCGAGAAGTTCTCGATGAAGGTCGACCAACTCGACGCCGCGGTTCGCGCAGCCAGTGAAACCCTCGATGTCGAGGCGCGCAAGCTGGTCACCTATCACGACGCGTATGCGTACTTCGCCAAGGAGTACGACTGGACCGTCGTCGGTGCCATTCAGCCGTCGTCGTTCGAAGAGCCGACACCAAAGGAAATCGCCGACCTGATCACGCAAGTCAAGGACGAAGGTGTGAAAGCAGTCTTCGGCAGCGAGGTCTTCCCGTCCCCGGTTCTCGAACAGATCGGCAAGGAGGCCGGCGTCACCTACATCGACGTCCTGCGCGACGACGACCTGCTGGGCGAACCCGGCGATCCGGAACACACGTGGATGGGGCTCATGCGGTTCAACTACGTGACGATGATCGAAGCTCTTGGCGGCGACGCCTCGGCACTCGAGGCTCTCGACGTCTCCGACGTCACGACAGACAAGGCGTCCTACCCGCAGTGATCCTGAAAGCCGCACCCGACAACCTTCTCGTTTCGTGCCACCACCTCTCGTGCGCCTACGGCGACAACGTGGTGGTGAGCGACGTCACCTTTTCGGTCGAGCGAGGCGAGTTCGTCGGAATCGTCGGTCCGTCCGGTTCGGGCAAGACGACGCTCCTGCGGGCAATCCTCGGAATGGTGAAGCCTGCGCATGGCGAGGTCGGCACCGTGAAGGGTGTGCGGCTTGGCTACGTGCCGCAGGTCGAATCCGTCGACTGGAACTTTCCCGTGACGGTGCTCGAGGTGATGGTGATGACCCGTCCTCAGCGGCGCGTCCTTCCGCGCATCACGCTCGCCGAGCGCCGCGACGCGAATGAGATGCTCGAACGTCTCGGCCTCGGTGGGCTGGGTAATCGTCACATTCGTGAACTGTCGGGTGGGCAGCAGCAGCGGGTCTTCGTCGCGCGTGCTCTCTTCCACAACCCCGACATCCTCGTTCTCGACGAGCCGACCTCGGGTGTCGACGTGCGCACACGTCACGAGGTGCTGCACCTTCTCGCCGACTTGCACCAAGAGGGCATCTCGGTTCTTCTCACCACGCACGACCTGAACGGTCTTGCCGCCCACCTGCCACGTCTCGTGTGTCTGAACCGCGAGATCATCGCCGACGGCAGTCCCCGTGAGGTTCTCGTGCCCGACGTACTCGAGCGCCTCTACGGCGCGCCGATGCACGTTCTCGAGCACGGTGGAATGCCGGTCGTTCTCGACCACGCAGAAGGTGCCGTCATCAAACCGTTCCGCCCGCGGGCGGTCTGAACGTGCCGACGGTTCTTGCCGCCGATCTGTTCGAGCCCTACGGCTTCGAGTTCTTCCGCAACGGCACGGTCGTCGCCGTGGCCGCGGGGGCACTGTGCGGTCTCCTCGGAGTGTTCGTCGTCCTGCGTGGCATGTCGTACATCGGCCACGGCCTGTCGCACGCGGTGTTCGGTGGTGCTGCCGCATCCGCGGTGATGAATTTCAACTACTTCGTCGGTGCCGGTCTGTGGGGAATCGTTTCGGGCGTACTCATCGGTCGTATCGCGCGCCGGCGAATTCTCGGTGCCGACGCGGCAATTGGTGTCGTCACCACTGCGTCGTTCGCCGTCGGTCTCGCCCTCCTAAATCGCTACGGCCAGGCCAAGCGCAGCATCGAGGCGGTGCTGTTCGGCAGCGTCCTCGGCGTGAAGAACGGTGACATCGTCGCCGTGGTGGTCGTCGGTCTGCTCGCGGCTGTGGTCATCATCGTCGGCTACCGACGCTTTCTCTTCTCCACTTTCGACCCCGAGGTCGCTTCGGTGTCGGGAGTCCGTGTGTCGGTGATGGAGGCGGCGCTCATGGTGATGCTGTCCCTCACGATCCTCGTCACGATGCGTGTCATCGGGACGTTGCTCATTTCCGCACTGCTCGTCATTCCCGCCGCGACCGCTCGAATGCTCACGAATCGTTTCTCACGCATGTTGTGGTTGTCACCCGTGATCGGCGCGAGCGGGGCCTTTCTCGGCATGAACCTCGCGTACCACACCAACACATCGGCGGCCGCAATGATCATCATCGTGTGCGCCACCGCCTTCAGCGGCGTGTATTTCGCCTCGGGTCTGCGCGGCAAGCGCCGCATCGCCGCACTAGGGCACCTGTAGCACCCACTCGACCCCTGCGGGCGTGTCGCGCACTTCGACCTTCGCCCCGGCCAGTGCATCGCGGATGATGTCGGACAGGTCGTAGCGCTTCTCGGCCCGCACGACCTTGCGGATCTCGAGAATCGCCTCGATGTAGGGCGCCACCGTGGCGCGCGGGTCGGCGAGCCCCGAAGAAGCGGCCTCACCCAGTTTCAGGATCATTCCGCGGAACGTGTCGCGGGCGAAGTCGCCGTCGGTTCCGGTCACCGTGTCGGCGGACCACAGGCGGATGTCGGCTTCGAGGTCGAGGACCGCACGCGTCGCGGCCGACGAATCGTGCGCAGCGAGTGCCGCGTCGAATTCCGCCTTGCGTGCCTCGGCGGCGCCACGCAGCGAATCAAGTGCGCCTCCTTTCGCGTTCGTGGTTGTCGGTGCCGCAGCGGTGGCCGCCGGGGGTGGTGTGACAGCACTCGCACCGTCGCGCGGATCCTGGAGAAGTGCGAGCGGAATCGTCTCTCCGGAGGCGAACGTGCGTGATGCACCGTCGACGCGAAGAGTGACGACACCGTTGCCGACGACGCGCGAAGAACCGGCGTCGAAGTCGATGACAAGACCGGTGTGTTCGTCGACTCCGAGCACGTATTCGTGAGCGTCGAGTTCTTTCTCGAGCGCGATGAGTCGGCGTTCACCGAGATAGCAGAAGCGCGTGTCGTGATGACCACCTTCGGCGTTGTTGTAGTGGGGGATCACAACCGCGGGAATGCCGAGGTCCCCGAGCAGGTTCAGGCCATCGAGCCAGTACGGCTCTTCGCCGCACTTGTAGATCTCGTAGACCGGGACCGTGCGTGAACCGAGTGTGAGCGCGGCCGCCGACGCGAACGTGACGATGCCCCCGGTACGGATTTTCGTGTGAAGGAGGTCGGGAATCGTCGTGCCTTTCCACTGTCGAAGGGCAAAGGTTGGGGAGCCGGGCCCGGCGAACACGTAGTTTGCGTCGGTGAGCAGGTTGAGGCCGTGCTGCAGTGTCACGGGATCGGCACCATCGATACGACCGAGTCCGGCCGGGGTGATGGAGACGTTCACGCTGGTCTTGAAGTACTCGACGGCGCGCGTGGCAAGTTCGGGGGCGTTCTCTTGAAAGCCGTAGGGCGTGTCGAGAAGAACCGCGGTGGTGGAGCTGAGGCGACCGACGAGTTCGCGGTGCACCTTGACCATTGTCGGGGCCGTTTCGCCCGAGCCCATGATCGTGAGTATGCGTGGGAGAGAGTTCATGAGAACAGACCACCTTGTGTTTCGGCGTGCATTTCTTGTGCGACGCGCAATGGATGTTGTGCATGCAAGTCGTGGTCGGCGCCGTGGTACCACGACACGCTGCCCCGCCGCAGCAAGCGCACCGCGCGTTCGACCGCTTCGCGTTTGTCGGCGGCCCATCCGCGAACGTGCCGGTCGGTCTCTGCGACGGCGGGCATGAAGAGCACCGGCACTTGGATGTGGGGAAAGAGGGACTCGGGCTCGTGTTCCCACAGGCCACGCAGGATCTTCATGTGCCGTTCGCGTGACAGCCACGGGCGAATGGTTCCGTCGGGGAGAATCTCCATGTTGGCGAGTGAGCCGGCGATGCCCTCGTCGGGCCAGTCGGGGTGGGCCGATCGCATCGCGGATTCGAGTCGGCTTGCGGCCATGCCGAGAAGGTTGGGTGGCGCAAGTTGCGCCGCGCAGTCGTCCCACTTGGGGAAGTGGCGACGCAGATGGATCGTGCCGCCGTCGACTGCCACGACCCCGCGAACCGAGGTGGGAGAGCGATGTGCAAGTTCGACCACGACGTTTGCCCCCCACGACTGGCCGGCGACGACGGGGCGTTCGAGGCCCAGCGCATCGATCAGAAGTTCGAGATCGTGGGCGACGGTCGCCATGTCGAATCCGTCGTCGGGTTTGGCGCTGTGACCGTGGCCGCGCTGATCGATGGCAACCACGTGGTGTCCCATCTCGGCGAGGTGTCGTGCGACGCCGTCCCACAGTCTCGCGTTCGAGGCGAGGCCGTGCACCAGGACGAAGGGGGTTGCGCCGGATGCCCTCGTTTCGCCCCAATGAAGACAGTGCAAGTCGAGATTGTCGCGCACGGAGACCTTTTCGCTGCGCGGTTCAATCACCCCGTGAGTTTCGCACGGTGTCGGATGAATGGCACGATGGAAGCACAATGAACGGTACCGATGGGGGCGCTGCGCTCGACGACATCCTGGCGCGCCTTGGTCGTGTCGTCGTTGCGTTCAGCGGAGGAGCCGATTCCGCTTTTCTCGCCGCGCGGGCCACACGTCTGCTCGGCCGGGCCAACGTTCTGTGCGTGACCGCCGTGTCGGCGTCGCTTGCGGCGTCGGAAGAGCGCGACTGTGCCGAACTTGCCGATGAGTGGGGTCTCGACTGGCGTGCGGTACGCACCAACGAAACGTCCCGACCCGCGTACATCGCCAACGACGGCGACAGGTGCTTTCACTGCAAGGACGAGTTGATGGACGTTCTCGTGCCGATTGCGGCCGAGCGTGCTGCGACGATCGTGCTCGGCGTGAACGTCGACGACCTCGGTGACCATCGACCCGGCCAACGCGCGGCAGAGGAAAAAGGGGCACGTTTCCCGATGGTCGAGGCAGGACTGTCGAAGGCCGACGTGCGTGAAATTTCGCGGTCGATGGGACTACGCACGTGGGACAAACCGGCAGCCGCGTGTCTTGCGAGCCGCGTGCCCTACGGAACTCCCGTCACGGTTGGTCTGCTGGGCCGCATCGACCGCGCCGAGGCCGCGCTGCGCGACGTGTTGTCGGGCGCTGGTGTCGCGCCGGGGAATCTACGCGTGCGCCATGCCGGCGACACCGTGCGCATCGAGGTCGACCCCGACGTGTTTCCGGTGATCGCCGCGCACCACGAGCGGGTGGTTGCGGCACTCGAGGCCGTGGGTTACCGCTACGTGACGCTCGACCTGGCGGGTTTCCGCTCGGGCAACCTCAATTGGGCACTCCGCTCGGAGTCACCGTAGGGTTGGGGCAGGAAATTGAACTTTCTGGGGGAAACATGAAGTTGTCGATGATGATCAACTACGCCGGTGGCTTCAAAGAAGCCGCGCAGCGCGTGGTCGAGTTGGAAAAGGCCGGCCTCGATCAGGTCTGGATCGCCGAGGCGTACAGCTTCGATGCGATTTCGCAGGTCGGTTACCTCGCCGCCATCACGAACCGTGTCGAAATCGGCACGGGCATCGTCAACGTGTACTCGCGTTCGGCCGCTCTCATGGCGATGACTGCCGCGGGGTGTGACTACGTCAGCGACGGGCGGTTCATTCTCGGTCTCGGTGCTTCGGGTCCGCAGGTCGTCGAAGGTTTCCACGGCATTCCCTACGAAAAGCCGATGCAGCGCATCAAGGAGTACATCGAGGTGTGCCGAACGGTGTGGAAGCGAGAACCGTTGAACTACCAGGGCCAGACGGTGCAGGCGCCGTTGCCCGCGGGTGTCGGCACGGGCCTCGGCAAGCCACTGAAGTTGATCAATCACCCGAAGCGCGCCGACATCCCCGTGTGGTGGGCGAGTCTGAAGGGGCTCAGTGTCGAGGCGACGGCCGAATTGGCCGACGGCTGGCTTCCGATCATGTTCGTTCCCGAGAAGTTCGACCGCGTGTGGGGTAAGCAACTGAAGGCGGGTCTTGCCAAGCGCAGCCCGGAACTCGGCACTCTCGACATCGGTGCCGGTGGCATCCTTGCGATCGGTGACGACAACGTCGGCGACAAGAAGGCGAAAATCCTCGACATGGTGCGTCCGAACAGCGCGCTGTACATCGGCGGCATGGGCGCGCGCGGCAAGAACTTCTACAACGACATCTGTCGTGCGTACGGCTACGAGGACGAAGCGAAGATCATCCAGGATCTGTACCTCGACGGCAAGAAAGAAGAAGCTGCCGCCAACGTGCCGACCGAGATGTTGGAACTCACCAACCTCGTCGGTCCGAGGGGTTTCATCGCCGAGCGTGTCGCAGCATTCAAGGAAGCCGGTGTCACGGTGTTGAGCGTGAACCCCGTCGGTCCCGATGCAGTGAACCAGATCGAGATGCTGCGCGACATCGTCGACAGCATCTGACGGAGAACGGCATGGCGAGCGCAGTTCCCGTGTCCGGCGTGTGTGAGCCGGGGTGGGAAGGTGTGCGCGCCGCCATCGAATCGAACTTCGCATCGACCGGAGAGACCGGTTGCAGCGTCGCGGTCTTCCACCGTGGCCGGCCGGTTGTCGATCTGGTCGCAGGCTGGGTCGATCAGAACCATTCTGTGCCGTACACGGCCGACAACCTGCAGGTTGTCTTCAGCACCACGAAGGGCATCGCGGCAACCGCGCTCGCGATGTGCGTCGAGCGCGGCCTCGTCGACTACCACCGTCCCGTCTCGCACTACTGGCCCGAGTTCGCCGCGCACGGCAAGCAGAACGTAACGGTTGCACAGATGGTGTCGCACCGTGCCGGGCTGTACACGATCGACGAAACGCTCGGCCTCGAGGAGATTCTCGACGACGTCCGCATCGCGCGGGCGCTAGCCGAAACAACGCCACGTTGGGAACCGGGCTCCGCACACGGATATCACGCGCTCACGTACGGGTGGTTGGTGGGCGAACTGGTGCGCCGCGTCGACGGCCGTGACATCGGTCGGTTCGTGAACGAAGAGATCGCCGCGCCGCTCGGCGTCGAGCTGCACATCGGCCTACCCGATCGGTTGCACGACCGCGTTGCTCCGCTCGTGCAGGAGAAGCCCAAGTCGTCCGGTGGTGAAGAGACCGCCGAGGCAAAGGCCGCACGTGAACTGATCGAACGGATGCTCGGTCCCGACACGCCCGGCGGGCAGGCATTGTCACTTTCGGGAATGTGGACCGGTGAAGGTCTCTTCAACCGTCCCGAGGTGTTGCGGGCCCAGATTCCTGCGGCCGGCGCGGCAACCAACGCACGGTCCCTCGCCGCGATGTACGCCGCCTTGCAGACACCGATCAACGGTGTGCGGCTGTTGTCGGACGATGGGTTGGCCGCAGCGACCGAGAATCAGACACCGGCCAACGAGGGCGACAAGTGCCTCATCATGCCGACCGTCTTTTCCATGGGATTCATGATGCACAGCATCTTCACCCAGTACGCAGGGCCGGGAAGCTTCGGACACCCAGGCTTCGGAGGATCCGTCGCATTCCTGCATCCCGGGCGCGAGCTGTCGTTCGGCTATGCGATGAATGCGCTTGCGGCGAATCTCGCCGGCGACGGTCGTGCGCAGGCACTCATTGATGCAGCTGTTCGCTGCGCAGACGCTGCCTGATAGGTGTCGTGACGATCAGATAGACCGTTCCCGACACGGCAGCCATCACGGCAAAGACCGCGATCGTGGCGCGCACGCCGATGGCGTCCGAGACGACACCCGAGAGTGCGCTGGTGATCGACAAGGTGAGCGTGACGATGGCGAAGTCGCCGGCGAGTACGCGACCACGAACTTCGTCGGGTGCGCGCATTTGGAGTCCATACGAACTGAGCACCCACTGCGCACCACCTCCGAAGTGGGCGAGTGCAACGAACACCGCGGCGACCATGATGTGCGGGCTGATCGATGCACCAAGGTAAAACGCGGAGAACAGGACTCCCGCGACTCCGCACGTGAGCAAGAGTCGTTCAAGGTTGCCCTTCACGAGGCGCGCCGCAACCAATGGTCCGAGACCGGATCCGATTCCACGCGCGCCGATGAGCAGTCCGCGTCCCGAGTCGCCGGTCTTGAATGCATCCGATGCAAGAACCGCGAGCTGGCTGACGATTCCGGCACCGATGGCGAACGTCATTTTCGACGCGACGAGGGCGAGGATGACGCTGTCACGACGCGCGAGTTGAGCCGCTTCGCGCATGTCGGCGAGGGGCCGCACGCGTCGTCCGGCGACACTCTTCGCCCGTTCCTCTTGCATCGGGGTGCGAATTGCAGCAAACAGCAACCCCGCGATGAGGAAACTGACCGCATCGGCAGCGAACGCGGCCTCGCGGCCGAATGTCTGCGAAAACACGCCGCCGAGGCCCGCGCCGACCGCGAGCATCACGCCCCAGGTCGCACCAAGCAGCGAGTTTGCCTTGCTGAGTTCTTCGGAATTGCGGGCGAGGTTCGGAATCGCCGCGTTGCTGGCGGGACCAATGAACGAGGCGAGGGCTGCGATCAGTGCCTGACAGACAAGTGCGATCCAGATGCGCCCCCCGGATGAACCGAGCAAGCCGAGGGCGCACACAGCCTGGGCCGCGGACACGACAACGAGAAGCTTGCGGCGGTCGTAGCGGTCGGCTGCCGGACCGGCGATTGGCGAAGCGAGGAACGACGGCAGAGAGAAGGTGACGTAGACGAGCGAAACGAGGAATTTCGAATCAGTCGCATCGTCGACGAGGCCGGCGAGAGCAACGAAGGTGAACCAGTCGCCTAGGTACGACACCACCTGGGCAAGGAAGAGCAGACGAATGTCGCGGTTGTCCCGCAGCAGTTTCAGCACTACAGGAACTTCTGCGACCCGCGCAGCACCCGTTCTGCCTCGGCGACGATGTCGCGAACGATCTGCGCCGCCGGCAGCAGCGACGAGATTGCTCCAACGCCCTGACCGCAAGGCATGAACTCGCGGTTCGTGTCGACGACGGTGTCGCTCGGCGCGCCGAGGTGATTCGCGCCCTCTTTCATCGAATGAATCGCCTGATCGGGGAACTTGCGCAGTTCCTCGGGGTGCTGTTCGTAGTGGTTCGTCCAGTCGTTGCGCACGACGCGGCACGTCTTGCCGGTGAAGCCGCGCGACACGACGGTGCCGTCTTCGGGGGTGGCGATGAGGGTCTCTTTGTAGCCGCGCACCGCACGTGCCTCGGGCGTGGCAATGAAGCGCGTGCCGACCCAGACGGCATCCGCGCCGAGGGCAAGCGATGCCGCGAGTCCACGTCCATCGAACAGGCCACCCGCGGCGACGACGGGAACCTTTGCGCCGACTGCATCGACGACCTGGGGAACCAATGCCATCGTCGCGACGGTTCCGGTGTGGCCGCCGCCTTCGGTGCCCTGTGCGACGACGAAGTCGCAGCCGCTTGCCACTGCCGCCTCGGCATGGCGTACCTTGCCGCACATCGAGCCGACGAGCACGTTGTGCTTGTGGAGGTAGTCGATGGCGTCACGGGGCACGCCGAGTCCCGCCACGAAGATCCGGGCGCCGCCCTCGACGACCGCCTTCACGCCTTCCTCGATCTGCGAGGGGAGGGCGGCGAGCAGGTCGACACCGAAAGGCTTCGAAGTCAGGGTCTTGACTCGGGTCATTTCGTCGACGAGTTCGTCGGTCTTCATCGTCGAAGCACCGAAGGTTCCGATACCGCCGGCCTCGGATACGGCTCCGACAAGGTCGCTGTACGAGACGCCGCCCATGCCGGCCAGCATGACCGGGTGTTCGATGTCGAAGAGTTCCGTGATTCGCGTGCGCATGGCGCCAACCTACATCAGTAGGCGCCGTCTCGATCGAGAAACCCGCGGTGCCAACGACGCGGCGTGAAGAGCGCCGCGCGCGGTTCGTCCTCGAACATCCAGCGGGCAAAGTTCGTGCGCGTCCAACCATTCGTTGCGGCGACACGGATCGCCCCGCGGGTGACGATGGGCGACCGCAAGAGTTTGCCGAGTGTGACGCTCATGCGGTGATCAGCAAACAAGTGGTGACGAACCGACGATTCGTAAGTCTCTGCCACGTCACCACCACCGATGACGGCCTCGGCGGCGAGGATTCCGGTCTCCAGTGCCTGGCCGATACCTTCGCCGGTCAACGCATCCGTTGCACGTGCGGCATCGCCGACGAAGAGAACGTTGCCGCTTGACAGCACCGCGTCGGTGATACCCGCGGGTATCGGCCATGCCGTGTGTCGGTCGACGAGTCGAAACCCGGGGCCCAGTGCATCGACGATGTGTCGCCGGGACAACAAGGTGGCCCACTCTTTCTTCATGTCCTGCACGCGTCGTTTGCCGTCGCGAAGAATTCCGAAGCCGATGTTCACCCGACCATCGGCAAGCGGGAACGACCACGCGTAACCGGGCAGCAGGTCGGGCTCGAACCACACGTACAGGCGGTGTGCGGCGGGGCCCGTCACGTTGTCCGCATACTGTCGAAACGCGTGCCACTCGCCGAGGTAACCCGAGTCACCCAGACCCATTGCCTTGCGGACCGGTGACCACATCCCGTCGGCGGCGATGACATGACCCGCCGTGATCGTGTCGCCATTTGCAAAGTGAACCGTCGCAGAGCGCTTGCCGCCCGTGTAGTTCAGCGTGAGGTGCGAAAATTCGAGACCTTCGTGGACGTCGGCACCCGCGGCACGCGCGTGCTTGACAAGTTCGTTGTCGAGCTGCAGGCGTGCGGCAACCGCCGCGTACTGACCCCGTTCGCGGGGCAGAGGCAGTTCGACTTCGCGTCCCGAAGGCGAGCGCAGCCACGCCGAGTCGACGGTCTGCCACGACGCGACGACACCGGGGTCGAAGTCGATTTTCTCGAGCATCCGCAGGGCAAGGGTCGTGAGACCGTCGCCGCAGCACTTGTCGCGCGGAAACGCGGCCTTGTCGGCAACCACGACGGAACGTCCTGCTCGCGCGAGCACCGTTGCTGCCGCCGCCCCCGCAGGGCCGGCACCAACAACGAGAACATCGACGGGGGAATCGCCGGTTCGATTTGGCACGGTTCGATCTGGCACGGCTCGAGGTTATGGCCCGACACGTCGCGTCGTATGATCGGTCGGGCAGATCAGCAGGCAAAAACTGTTTCGGGGGATTCGATGTCGAAGTTGTGTGAAGGTCGTGTGGTCATTGTCACCGGAGCAGGCCGTGGTATCGGTCGTGAACACTCACTCAGCCTCGCGCGGCATGGTGCGCTGGTCGTCGTGAACGACCTCGGCGGCAACGTCGACGGCACGGGTGGAGACACGTCTCCCGCGCAGCAGGTCGTCAACGAAATCGAGGCCATGGGTGGCCGCGCCGTGGCGAACGGCGACGACATCTCATCATGGGAAGGCGCAAAGCGTCTCGTGCAAACGGCGGTCGACGTGTTCGGCGACCTCCACGGTCTCGTGAACAACGCCGGCATCCTCCGCGACCGCACGCTCGTCAACATGACCGAGGCCGAGTGGGATGCCGTCATTCAGGTGCACCTGAAGGGAACCTTTGCGCCTGCGCACTTTGCGGCCGAGTACTGGCGCGATCGCCACAAGGCCGGCCAACCCGTCGACGGTCGCATCATCAACACGACGTCGGTGTCGGGCATCTACGGCAACCCGGGTCAAACGAACTACGGCGCCGCAAAGGCAGGCATCGCGGCCTTCACGATCATCGCCGCGCTCGAACTTGCGCGTTACGACGTCACGGTGAATGCGGTTGCACCCGTCGCGCTCACGCGTATGACCGAGGGACTCGGACCCGCACCCGAAACCGAAGAAGAGCGCGAGATGCGTTCACCGAAGTGGATCGCGCCGATCGTCACTTGGCTCGCGTCAGCGGAGTCGAAGAACGTCACCGGACGCGTTTTCGAGGCCAGCGGACAAACTCTGGCGATTGCAGAGGGTTGGCATCGTGGTCCGCGACGCGAACCAATTGCCGACCCGACGAAACTCGGTCCGGCCGTTGCCGAACTGCTCGCCTCGGCGCGCGCAAACGCGGGAATGAACGGCGAAGACGGCACCTGGCCGCAGTCGCCGCGCTGACACGACACGATCCAAGGGGGAAACATCATGCCGATCAATCCGGATGCAGTGGGAATGCAGGGCGATCCGTTCGTCGTCACGTGGGACAGCAAGGACTGTCTCCTCTACGCGGTCGGAATCGGCGCGGGCGCGGCCGATCTGCCGTTCAGCACCGAGAACAGCCGCGACGCATCGGGCAACATCATTCCGCAGCAGGTGTACCCGACGTTTCCCGTCATCCTGACGCGCGACCCGGGCTCACCGATGCGCAACATCGGCACGTTCAACCCCGCGATGCTCGTGCACGGCCAGCAGGCCGTGACGCTGCACAAGGCCGTTCCCGTCGAAGGCTCTGCGCGGATCGTCACGCGCATCACGGGCATCTACGACAAAGGCAAGGGTGCGGTCGTCGCGACCGAACAAACTGCCGTCGATGCCAACGATGGGTCGCCGCTCTTTTCGCTCGCTTCGTCGGCATTCATTCGCGGCGAAGGGGGTTGGGGTGGCGATCGCGGTCCCGGTGGCGACAAGAACGTTCCGCCCGCCCGCAAACCGGACCACACCGTGACGTACCAGACCGCTCCCGACCAGGCCTACGTCTACCGACTCTCGGGGGACCGCAACCCGTTGCACTCCGATCCAACATTTGCCGCGATGGGTGGGTTCGACCGTCCGATTCTCCACGGCCTGTGCACCTATGGCTTCACGGGTCGCGGACTGCTGTCGGCCTTGTGCGCGAACGATGCGTCGCGGTTCACACACATCGAAGGTCGATTCGCCTCGCCCGTGATCGCCGGTGAAGCACTCACAATTTCGATCTGGGAAACCTCGACCGGCGAGGCGGTATTCACGACCTCCGTCGGTGACCGCGTCGTTCTTGACCAGGGCTTGGTGCGATTCAGAACAAAGTGAGTTCGTCGGGCTTGCGGCCACGCAGCGCGTCGTAGTCGACTTCCACGCATGCAAGTCCGCGTGTCGTTGCGAGGGTTTTCGCCTGCGGTTTGATGACCTGAGCGACGAAAATTCCGCGCACCTCACCGAGTGACGAATCCTTCGAGAGGTACTCGAGGTAGCGGGCGAGTTGCTCGACGCCGTCGATCTCGCCGCGGCGCTTCACCTCGATGGCAACGGTGCGCCCATCGCGGTCGCGGCAGAGAAGGTCGACCGGTCCGATCGCCGTCGGGTGTTCACGACGAATGAGCGTGAGACCTTCCTCGATGGCATCGGGAAGAGCCGCGAGAAGTTCCTGCAGGTGTGCCTCGACACCATCCTTGCTGAGGCCGGGGTCGTCGCCGAGTTCGTGGGACGTGTCGAGGAAAACCTCGTGCAATGTGATCGTGAGCGTTTCACCCTTCGAGTTGGTGACGACCCACTCAGTTTCACTTTCGGTCAGCGCGTTCGGGGCATTCATCCAGTTCAACGGTTTGTACGCGCCGCCGTCGGCGTGAATGGCGACACAGCCGTCCGCCTTGACCATGATCAGCCGCGTTGCTTCGTCGAGGCGTGACTCGAGACGGCCCGCATATTTCACACTGCAACGAGCAAGAACGAGACGCACCGTATTTTCGTAGCAGACAATTAGATTTGGCGACGAATGAAACCGTCACCGGACCTGCGTACGAAGCAGTACCTGATGCTTGCCGTCATCGTGGCGGTCGGCGGATCGTGGCTAGCCATCGGTGCGTCCTCGGATGGCGAGAACGGGGGCGTCGACGACGCAAGCGACGCGGTGGTCGAGGTGGCCACCACGGTGACGGCCTCCTCGACATCGACTGCGGCCGCGATTGCACCAACCACGACCGAGCTCGATCTGGTGGGCGAGGAAGAGGTTTCCGACGATTGCACGATCGCCAAGCGCACGCTGCGGACGGGCGACACCGGCGCATCGGTGCTCTGTCTGCAGAAGGCATTGATCCGCGAGAGCCGACTCGAAGGTTCGGCGAGTGGGACGTTTGACGGCCCGACCCGCGCTGCGGTCATTGCGCTGCAAACGGAAAAGTCGCTCTTCGTCGACGGTGAAGTCGGCCGCGAGTCGGCTCTCGCGCTCGGCATTTGGCCGGACGAACAGTTGAACGTCGTGCGAACGCCACCTCCGGCAGCCGGGGCGAAGGATTCGATGGGATTCTTGTTGTCCTCCGTTGCTTCCACGGGTGCGGATGCGCCTCCGCTGCCTGCGAACTCGGGCGAGGGCAGGCGACTGGTGTACGACCGAGCCGGCCAGCGCGTGTGGGCCGTCGACAAGGACGGCAGCATCATCCGCTCGTGGCTTGTCTCTGGCAGCCAGTACAACAATGAACTCCCTGGAACCCACAAGGTGTACAGCAAGTCCGAAGTCACAACGGCGTGGAACGGCAAGGCCTTCCTGCCATTGATGGTTCGATGGTTGAAGACACAAATCGGCGCAATTGGATTCCATCAGATACCCGTGAAGCGCAGCGACGGGTCTCTGTACCAAACGGAGGAAGAACTCGGAACGCGCCTGTCGGGTGGTTGCCAACGTCAGGCGAAAGAAGACGCCGAGTTCCTGTGGAAATTCGCCAAGATCGGGACTCCCGTCGTCGTCATCTGAGCGCTGTCAGCAATCGTGACTCACGCGCGTATGTGGTCGCGCATCCTCTTGTTGATGAGATTGCGCCGTTCTTGAAGCTCGCGGTAGGTGAGTCGGTTGACGCTCGACTCGAGACCGAGGCTCGCCTTCACGCTGTCGAGGTTGACTTCGAAGGCGTCTGGATTGAAGCCGAGCTCGCGGCCGATGCGCTCGCCGTGTTTCTCGGCAAAGACCATCGAAATGGCTGCAACTTCGGCGAGGATGTCGAGGTCGGGGGCCAAGCGGGCGATTGCGCCGTCGAGGAACACCATGTTCTTCACGTAGAGCATCAATTCCTTGGGCATGCTGGCCCCGTACCCGAGCAGCGACTTCACGATTCGCTGCACTTCCTTCACCAGTTCCTCGCCGGAGAGGCCGGTCGGGTCGATGGTTGGTTGATCGAGACGCAGGTCGACGATCACTTGGTCGATGTCGACGTCGGCAGGAAGGGCGCCGAGATCGCGCAGTGCCGCGACCTGGCCCCTCACGTCGTTCGTCGTTGCGCCGAGCATGAGACGCAGGAATGCGATGCGTCGTGGTCCCGAGAGGCGACCCACGATGCCGAAGTCGAGCAGTGCGGTTCGACCATCGCTCAAGACGAAGAGGTTTCCACCATGCAGGTCGCCGTGGAAAATTCCCTCGATCATCGCGCCTTCCATGAACGCAATCATTCCCGTGCGGATGATCGCTTCGGTGTCGATGCCGGCTGCCTTCATGCCTTCGACATCATCGAAGTTGAAGCCGTTGAGGCGTTCCATGACAAGAATGCGTCGGGTCACCAGCTTCGGATGCGGCCGCGGGACGATGTAGCCCGCCTGACCGAGGTTGTGCAGCATTGCCGCAACGTCGATCATGTTCGACGCTTCCATGCGGAAGTCGAGTTCCTCCACGATCGTCTCGGCGAACAGTTCCACGAGTGCGGGAGGATTGGCCAAGGCGGCGATCGGAATGCGACCGATGAGGAATGGCGCGATCCACGACATGACGCGCAAATCACGTCGTACGAGTTCACCGATGTCGGGACGCTGCACCTTGACGACGACCGGTTCGCCCGAAACAAGGGTGGCGGCGTGCACTTGCGCAATTGATGCGGCGGCGAGGGGTGTCGTGTCGATGTGAACGAAGACGTCGTTCAGCCTGGCGCCGAGATCGCTTTCGATCGTGCGCTGCACGACCTCGAATGGTTCGGCGGGAACCTGGTCGCGGCACCGTTTGAATTCGTTGACCAGTTCGGCGGGGAAGAGGCCTTCGCCGCTCGAAATGATTTGCGCCAACTTGATGTAGGTCGGTCCCAGCGTTTCGATCGCGCGACGCAAACGCAGCGACAACACTGCGCGACTTTCTTCGGGCGAGGCAAAGCGACGGAGCTTCTTGCGAACGAGCCATGGCGCGACCGCCCGACCGAGAACGAAGACGACCTTCAGCAGGCGACCGATTGGCGGAATACGTCCGGGGGTTGTGAGTCGGGGTACCTCGCTGCGGGCCTCACGGCGCAGCACCACGGCGTGGTCGGACCATGCAATTGCGGTGGGGTCAAGGTCCCAGGGGCCGCGCTCGGAGAATGCACCCCACGAGAGATCGGCCGTGGTGCTCGTCGGATTGCCGGCGGGGGACTTTGACATTTCTCCAGTTTGCAACGAGAGGGCTGTGAAGCCGCCGTCGAGCGTGGAATTCGGCCTGTGACAAACGGACTAGAAATGGCGGCGGAATGCGAGCGCCGGGGGTGCGTCGATGGGGAACACGAATCGCTACTACGTCACTGACACTGATCTGTCGGGGCGATTCCCGATTTACACGAGGGCGAACGTTGGCGAAGTCTTTCCCGACCCCGTCACGCCCCTGACGAGCGGCACCGGATTGTGGCGCGCCGAGCGCGGGTGGCGTGCGGCGTGGGAGAGGATGGGGGCGTTCGAACTCGGCGAGTTCCCCGCAGATGAGTTCTGCCAGCTCGGCGTTGTCGGGGGCTACTGCTATCTCAACGCATCGCTCATCCGGTTGTTCGGCGAACGGGCACCCGGACTGTCCTGGCAGGACATGGACGCCCAGTTCTTCGGCGCTCAACCCGGCATACCCGCTTATGTCGAAGCCGAAGGTGACGTGCGACCCGACCTGACGCAGCGAATCGGCGAGACCTTCGCGTCGATCCTCGCGTTCTCGTCGGTCGACCAGTTGGCCGACGTGACCGAGCACAAGGCCCGCACGATCGCTTTGCGCACCGATCGTCCGGACTTGGCAGCGATGTCGGATTCCGGGCTGTGGGCGCGCTATCTGGAATTGATCGGTTGGCACGAGTGGCTCTTCTCCCAGCACATCTACACGACCTACATGGCGACGGTTCCCGTCGGCATGATCTCGGCAATCGCCACTGCGGTTGGTCGCCCCGACCTCGTGATGCCGCTCATCGCCGGCTTTGGTGATGTCGACTCGGCCGAGCCGAGCCACGCCCTGTGGGCAATGGGAAGACTCGTCTCGAATTCGCCCGCGCTCACCGCCGAGTTCGATGCCGGAGTGCCCGGACTTCTTGATCGTTTGCGCGACAGCACCGCCGCGGGTGCAGCGCAGTTCCTCGCGATGTTCGACGAATTCGTGCGCAATTTCGGTTCGCGTGGGCCGAACGAGTGGGAGGCTCGTTCGCCTTCGTGGGAAACCCGACCCGAGCTCGCGCTGTCGGCAATCGAGCGGATGCGTCTTGCGCCATCCTCGGCTGACCCGGCGACACACAGCGTCGATCGCGCGCGGGAACGTGCCGCGGCAGCCGAAGAGCTGCTTGCTTTGGTTGCAGGTGACGCCGCCGTCCACGGCCAGCTGTCCGTCGCGATTGCGGCTTCACAGGCTTGGATACCTGCACGAGAACGTACGAAGACCAACAACATCCGACTCATTCACGAATGCCGGATGCCGATGCGCGAACTCGGCCGACGCATGGTCGAACGTGGTTTTTTCGACGAGGTCGAGGACTTCGGATTCGTCCAGGCCGAAGAAATGGACGGACTCATTGCTGCCCCCGCATCCGACGCGACCAAGTGGCGCAACGTGGTGCGCGAACGGCGTGTGAAGTACGACGAACTGTCGGCAAAGACGCCGCAGTTCGTCTTCGTCGGGGCTGCGGCCAGTCCCGATTCGTGGGAGTTGCGAACGGCGTCATCGGCAGGACGACTTTCCGCGGGTGACGCGTTGCAGGGGATGCCGGGGTGCCCCGGTATTGCCCGCGGTCGCGCACGGGTGATTCTCGACTCGAACGACCCGACGGCCCTCGAACCGGGTGACATTCTCGTTGCGCCGATCACCGACCCGTCATGGACGCCACTTTTCGTTCCTGCGGCCGGAGTGGTTGTCGATGTCGGTGCTCCTCTCAGTCATGCGATCATCGTCAGTCGCGAGCTCGGTATTCCCTGCGTGATTTCCGCAACCGACGCGACAAGGCGCATTCCCGACGGCGCACTTCTCGAGGTGAACGGTTCGACCGGAGTGGTTACAGTTCTCGGCGAATAACCCCCTCCACCACGGCAAAGAAATTACGGAGCCCACGATGTCCCACTGGATCACCGACACACGCGCAAGCAAGCGCTTCCCCGTCTACACACGATCGAATGCAAGCGACGTCCTGCCCGATCCGATCAGTCCTCTCGGCGCGAGCCTCGCGTTCATTCCGGGAACGATGGAGGGGTGGCGCGACGGCAACGTGCGGAACGGCTCGGTTCTCGAGGGCGAAGTGCATGCCGAGGGTTTCAACCCCGTGTGCGGCTTTTTCAACGGCTTTTTCTACGTGAACGCCTCGGTCGTGCGTCTTTTCGGCGTGCGCGCGGGTGTCGGCTCCGATCCCATCGACCTCGCGTTCTTCGGTACGCGACCCGACACACCGCCGTACGTTGCACATCCGGACGACCCGAACGAGACAGTTGCCAAGCAGTTGACCGATCGTGCCAACTGGGCTCTGACGATCGCCGAGTACCCCGAACTCGAAGAGTCGAAGCGGGTGGCAAAAGACATTCGCGCCAAACGCCCGAACCTTGCCGAGGCGACCGATGCGGCACTCGTCGAGTACGCCCGCTCGCTCATCCCCGTGCACCGTCGCATGTTCGACGATCACGTGATGACATCGACGAACACGGCGACGGGCCCAACGGTTCTCGGCCAAATCGTGCCCGACCTTCTCGTGCGCATCATCGCCGGTGCCGGTGACGTCGACTCGGCGGCCCCCAGCCACGCGATGTGGGCGCTGTCGCGTCTGCCACAGAATTCGCCCGAGTTTCAACAGGGTTTCGAAGACTTCCTTTACGAATTCGGTTCTCGTGGCCCGAACGAATGGGACCTCTACTCGGACGTGTGGGAGACCAAACCCGCATTGGCGCTCGCCCTCATCGATGCGATGCGTCAGGTTGGTCCCGACGGTGATCCCGGAAAGGCCGCAGCGCGCACAGTGGCCGACTCGGCCGACGCGCTGGCCGAGGCACTCGAGCGCGTGAAGGGCAACGACGAGGCCACGACGATGGTGAATCTCGCGGCCGGATCCGGACGTCGATTCAACGCCTGGCGCGAACGCAGCAAGACGAACTGCATCCGCGTCATGAACGAGGCGCGTGTTGCGATGCGCGAACTCGGTCGTCGTCATGCGGCCACCGGCGCGCTTGCCCACGAAAAGCAGATCTTCATGTTGTTGAACGACGAACTTGACGCGTTCATCGCCGACCCCAAGTCGTTCACGCAGAAGCTCGCCGAGCGCGAGACGCAGTGGCGTTCGCTGTGGGAGCTGGAAACCCCTTATTTCGTCGAGGGTGACAAGCGTGTTCCCGAAATCGAAGAGCTTCCGAAGCGCACCGCGGTGAAGGTCGAGCCCGTGAAGACGGGCGACGTGTTGCAGGGCAACGCGGGTTGTTCGGGTGTCGCACGGGGCCGTGCGCGAGTGATCCTCGACCCGGCCGACCCGTCGGCACTCGAAGAAGGTGACATCCTCATCGCTCCGAACACCGATCCGTCGTGGACGCCGCTCTTCATTCCCGCGGGTGGTGTCGTCGTCGACGTCGGCGCGTTGAACAGCCACTCGATCATCGTCAGCCGCGAGCTCGGTATTCCCTGCGTGGTGTCGGTCGTCAACGCGACGCGCCGAATCCGCGACGGCGCGATCATCGAAGTGAACGGCGACGCCGGCACAGTCACGATTCTCGAGAGCTGACGCCGTCGTGTCGCAAGGGGGGCCACTCGCAGGCGTTCGCGTGATCGAACTTGGGGTGTGGGTGGCCGGACCTGCCTGTGCCGGCGTGCTCGCCGACTGGGGAGCCGAAGTCGTGAAGGTCGAGCCGCCGACGGGCGACCCACAGCGCAACATTTTCGGCGCGTTGGGTCAAAGCGACCAGGCTGCGGTGCCGCCCTTTGAGATCGACAATCGCGGCAAGAAGTCGGTCGTGATCGATCTCCAGTCCGCCGAGGGCAAGGCAAAAATGCGTGAACTTCTCGCAACGGCCGATGCGTTCGTGACGAACGTGCGCCTGGCGGCGCTCGCGCGACTCGGCCTCGACCCTGCAACCGTGCGCGGGGCGAATCCACGCCTCGTGTACGGCATCATCACCGGGTACGGCCTCGAGGGCCCCGATGCGCACCGTCCCGGCTACGACATCGGCGGTTACTGGGCGCGTTCGGGTCTCGCCCACACACTCGTGCCACCCGGAGCCAACCCACCACCGAACCGCAGTGGTCAGGGTGACCACGTCACCGGAATGTCGCTCGTGGCCGGTGTCGCCGCCGCGCTGTTCGATGCACAGCGCACCGGCAAGGGGAGGCTCGTTTCGACGAGTTTGCTGCGCAACGGCATGTACAACATTGGTTGGGACATCGGCATCCAGCTGCGGTTCGGGAAGCGTGAAAGCACGCGCCCGCGCGAGAACGGGCGCGCGCCGTTGATGTTGAACTATTTCGCGGGCGACGGTCGTGCATTTTGGATGCTCGCGCTCGAAGGCGACCGTCATTGGCCGGCGCTCGTCGCCGCCGTCGACTCCGATCGCCTGCGGGTCGATCACTTCGCGACGGCGAAACTCCGCTTGGCGAACAACACAGAATTGATTGCGACGCTCGACGAACTGTTCGCCGAACGTCCGATGAACGAATGGGCCGAGCGGTTCGACCAACACGACGTGTGGTGGGCGCCGCTGAACACGATTCCCGAGGTCATCGTCGACCCGCAGGCGCGCGCATCCGGTGCGTTCGTGCCCATGTCGCCGCGCGACGGCGAAGAGCCCTACGAGGCCGTGAACAACCCGGTCGACTTCGACGGGTACACGCTGCGGCCGGGACCCGTGCCACGCCTCGGCGAACACACCGACGACTACATCAGTTGATAGAGGCATCGATTGTCGTTCGATGACGCACGGTACGCGCGCCGAGCCGAACCTAAGATGCGCGAATGGTTCGTTTGATCGGGCGAGTGGTCATTGGTTTCGCGTCTATAGCTCTGTTCGTCGGGCCACTCGAAGCGATGCGGGCGGTCTCATCGCCGCCGTCCGCGGCCTGTCCGGGAACATCGACGTCTGTCGTGCCTTCTACAACGACGACAACCGGTGTGCCCTATAGACCAGGAGACATGCCAACGGGGAATACGGTGCCCGTAGGTTCCGTCGTCGTGACGACGACTACGGCGACTACCGCACCGCCGGCCCCCGCTTTTTCAATCGTCCCCGAGAGTGTCTCGATCAACGATGGTGCAGAATTCACGTCGTCACCCAAGGTCGCCGTCGCGATCGTTGGTCCGGGGGTGTGGAAGGGCACCATGGGTGCTGCCACGCGAGCGGAGTTGTCGAATGATGGTGGCTTCAAGTCATCAAAGTTCTTCGACCTTGTCGATAGCAAGGCGACAATCGATTGGATGTTCGAGTCGAGTCGGCAAGGCACCTTCACGAAGATCTTGTATGTGAGATTTTGGAACTGCTACGGAGCTCCCGCTTTTGGCTCCAGCAATTTGTCGGACGACATCATCTTTGACAACACCAAGCCAATAATCGACGAGATTCAGGCGTTCGCAAGCTCTGCGAGAAGCAGTGTTGAGGTCATGAGTTCGAAAGGCGAATCGGCAAAGCGCGCCAATGTGCGTCTGTCGGTCCGCGGTGGGGACTCAATTTCGGGAGTCGGTTCAATTGAGATTCGAACGTCGGCACGTCGGGAGGCGGCCAATGTTGCACTCGGCGGCGCGGCGGGGTCTGTCAGTTCGAAGTTGAGGAATATCAAGAAGACGATCATCCTGTCGACCACGGCAAAGCGACTCCAGGTTCGGCTGGTGGATCGGGCCGGGAATGGCTCGATTTGGCGAACAATTGCAGTTCGACGTTGATGAATCGGTGAACGCGCGCGTGCGCGTCAGTTGTTCTTCCAGAGCGCCTGCATCACCGGGTCGGCGAGTTCCGGCCGGCAGATGAGAAGGTCGGGCAACCACGTGTCTCGTTCGTTGTAAACGAGAGGGGAGCCGTCGATGCGGCTGGTGTGAAAGCCTGCGGCACGCGCGACGGCGACGGGAGCCGCGGAGTCCCATTGGTGTTGGCCACCGTCGTGCACGTAGATATCGGCCTCGCCAAGGACAACGGCCATCGCCTTTGCCCCGGCCGAACCGAGTCGCATCGCATCGCAATCGATTGCATTGGCGACGAGGATCGCCGAATACGGGGCTCGGTTTCGCGAGGTGATGAGACGAACCTTGCGGTCGGGTTTGGGCGGCAGCGTCGGTTTGGTCGACGGGTGGGTGTCGAGCGTGATTCCGACGGCGGGAAGTGAGACCGCACCGGCTACGAGGTCTCCCTTTTCCCACAGCGCGACATGGATCGCCCAGTCCGACCGACCTCGCTCGCCGTATTCATTCGTTCCGTCGAGGGGGTCGATGATCCACACGCGGTCGGCACTGAGCCGTTTTGCATTGTCGGCGCCCTCTTCCGACAGGACAGCGTCACCCGGTCGGTGCTGGGCGAGCGCATCCATGAGGTAGCGATGACCCGTCGCGTCACCGGTGTCCATGACATGCCACGGTGAGGCGTTCTCTGCGAAGAGTTGGTTGCGCAGTGCGTTCAGGCGGACACCTGCTTCGTGCGCCAGGTGCGCGGCGAGACGATGATCGTCGGCAATGACGACGGGGTCGGTCACGACGACTGTCTTCCGAGTTCCACCGCACGGCGCACGATGTCGCGCAGGGCTTCTTCGTTCGCGCCGTTCGCAACCTCGGTCGAGATCAGAGTTTCGAGTTTCTCCGCGGCGACTTCGTTGAACGCAGGTATCCGCAAGCGTGACGCGACCGTCGACGCAATGATGAGCGTGATCGCGGCGAGTGTGGTGGTGAGACCGATGGTGACGACCCAGCCCTCGTTGTTGCCGTTGATCGACGAGACGATGATGCCCGCGATGCCGCAGACGAACACGACGGCGCACACCCAGCGGATGACCCGGAGGCTCGTGGGAGCGTTCATCGATTGAGAGGCTTGTACTTGATGCGGTGTGGTTGGTCGACCGATGCACCCAATTCTTTGCGGCGCCACGCCTCGTATTCGCTGAAGTTGCCCTCGAACCAGCGCACCTGGCTGTCGCCTTCGAAGGCGAGAACATGCGTGGCGATGCGGTCGAGGAACCAGCGGTCGTGGCTGATGACCACGGCGCAGCCGGGAAAGCTCTCGAGCGCCGTTTCGAGCGCGCGCAGTGTGTCGACGTCGAGGTCGTTCGTCGGCTCGTCGAGCAGCAGCACGTTTCCACCACGCTTCAGCAGCTTGGCGAGGTGAACGCGGTTGCGTTCACCGCCCGACAGGTCGCCGACCAATTTTTGTTGGTCGCTTCCCTTGAAGTTGAAACTTGCCACGTAGGCGCGACCGTGCACTTCGCGTCCACCGACCTTCATGTGTTCGACGCCGCCCGTGATTTCCTCGTAGACGGTTGCCTTCGGGTCGAGGTCGTCACGGTTCTGGTCGACGTAGCTCAACTGCACGGTGTCGCCCACCGTGACGGTTCCGGAGTCGGGCGCTTCGAGCCCGGCAAGCATGCGGAAGAGTGTCGTCTTGCCGGCGCCGTTGGGTCCGATGATGCCGACGATGCCCGCGGGTGGCAACGAGAAGGAGAGGTCGTCGATGAGCAGTCGTTCGCCGTAGCCCTTCGACAGGCCGTCGACCTTGATGACGGTGTCACCGAGACGCGGTCCGGCGGGGATGGCGATTTCCAAACGGTCCGGTCCGCGCTCGGCTGCCTCGGCCTCGGCATGCAGCTTTTCGTAGGCGGCAAGGCGTGCCTTGCCCTTTGCCTGGCGGGCCTTCGGTGACATGCGCACCCACTCGAGTTCACGTTGCAACGTACGTGCGCGCATCTCGTTCGACTTCTCTTCCTGGGCGAGGCGAGCCTGCTTTTGCTCGAGCCAACTCGTGTAGTTGCCTTCGAACGGGTAACCGCGGCCACGGTCGAGTTCGAGAATCCACTTCGCGACGTTGTCGAGGAAGTACCGGTCGTGCGTGATGGCCACGACCGTGCCGGGGTACTCGGAGAGGAACCGTTCGAGCCACAACACGCTCTCTGCATCGAGGTGGTTCGTCGGTTCGTCGAGCAACAACAAATCGGGGCGGCTGAGCAGCAGTCGACACAGAGCGACGCGGCGACGTTCACCGCCCGACAACTTCGTCACGTCGGCGTCGTTCGGGGGACAACGCAACGCATCCATGGCGATCTCGACGTTGCGGTCGAGGCTCCAGGCGTCGGCTGCGGCGATTTTGTCTTCGAGGTCGGCCTGCAGTGCGCCGACCTTTTCGAAGTCGGCGTCGGGGTCGCCCCACATCGCCATGACTTCCTCGTACCGGGCCAGCAGGTCGCGCACCGGAGCGACGCCATCCATGACGTTCCCGAGAACGTCCTTGGCCGGGTCGAGGTGGGGTTCTTGTTCGAGGAGGCCGACGCTGAAGCCAGGGGTCAGTCGGGCCTCGCCCGAGTAGCCGTCGTCCTTGCCGGCCATGATGCGCAGGAGGCTCGACTTGCCGCTTCCGTTGGAACCGATGACGCCGATCTTGGCCCCGGGGTAGAAAGAGAGCGAGATGTTCTCGAGAATTGTGCGATCCGGGGGGTAAAACCGGCCGAGTTTGTAGCACGTATAGATGAATTCATGGGCCATGGCGACTTCACCCTACTGCCCCCGCTGTTGGGCAGTCCGCCCCGCTCCTGCGATTGGCTGGTACTTTCTCAATGAAATCACTCGTGCCCAATCAAGGGAGCAAAGCCAATGCAAGCACTCGAACTTCTCACCCGTGACTACCTCGGAAACTTCGCGTTCCGTTGGTTGCACATCGTCGCCGGCGTCTGCTGGATCGGCCTCCTCTACTACTTCAACCTCGTGCAGGTGCCCGCGTTCGCGGCCTTTGGCGACGAGGGCAAGGCCCGCAACATCGCCATCGACAAGGTTGCGCGCCGCGCCCTGTGGTGGTTCCGCTGGGCGGCCATCGCCACTCTCGTCACGGGCCTCCTCATCACGGGTCTCATCGAGAACTACTTCAAGGACTTCATGTCCGGTTCGTCGCTGTTCGGCATCGGCCACAACGTGGCGATCAGCGTCGGCATGGTGCTCGGCATCCTGATGGCCGCCAACGTGTGGATGATCATCTGGAAAAACCAGCGCGTCGTTCTTGCCAACGCCGTCAATGTTCTCGGCGGGAAGGACGCCGATCCGGCCGCGGCCGGCGCGGGTCGTCGTGCGCTGCTCGCATCGCGCCAGAACTTCATCTTCTCGTTTTCGATGCTGTTCTTCATGGTCGGTGCGGCGCACTTCTACAGCGGCGCGTTCGCCGATGCGACCAGCGGCAATGCCTGGACCTTCTTCATCATCGCCATGGCGATCATCGCGATCCTGCAGATCAACTGCCTCGGCCTTCTTGGCGGAACGGCGGCGACGAACAAGCTGCTGTGGCCCTACGAGAGCCACAAGAACGCCCTCATCACCGGCGGCGTGTTGTGGCTGGTCCTCTGGCTACTCTCTGAGATCCTTCTCGGCTGATACGTCGCAACCATTCGTGAAAAGCCCCGGCTCATGCCGGGGCTTTTCTGCATTTTGACGCTGGTGTAGTTTTCGGAGACACGTCGAATCGGGGGATCCATGAGTGTGGTAACGAAGCGTTCGTTCTGTCGGTTCTGTCATGCGGGGTGTGCAATCGATGTTGACGTCGATGTCGAGACCAACGCCGTGCGGACCGTTCGTGGAGTGCTGGAGGACCCGGTGTACGAGGGTTACACGTGCGTGAAGGGTCGCCATCTCGGGCATCAACACGAACACCCCGGGCGTCTGCGTCAGAGCATGAAGAAAGTGGGCGACTCGCACCAGCCCATCGCCACCGATTCCGCCTTCGATGAGATCGCCGAGAAGGTTGCGGGGATTCTGGCCAAGCACGGCCCACGATCAGTGGCGTCGTATTGCGGTACCGCCGCCTATCAAAACGCGACGGGTCTGCCCATCGCAATGGCATTCCATTCGTCGATCGGCTCGCCGAGTTTTTACACGTCGTCGTCGATCGACCAACCGGGCAAGGCCATCGCACCGTTGCGACATGGGGCGTGGGCTGCCGGAGTGCATGCACTCGACACGGCCGATGTTGCGTGTGTCGTCGGATGCAACACGATCGTCAGCAGCTTCGGCTACCCGGGTGGCCTGCCCGGCTTCAATCCGTTGATGCGTTTGAAGCGTCTGAAGGAGAACGGTCTCTTCCTCATCGTCGTCGATCCGCGCTTCACCGAGGTTGCCCACTACGCCGACCTTTATCTGCCGGTGCGGGCGGGGGAGGACCCGACGCTTCTGTCGGCTTTCATTCGCGAGATTCTCGAACACGACATGTTCGACCGCGACTTCGTGGCGCAGCACGTGAACGGCGTCGACGAACTGCGCATCGCCGTCGATCCGTTCACGCTCGACTATGCGAGCCAGCGCACGGGTGTCGACAAAGGTCTCATCGCCGAAGCGGCGCGTCGGTTTGCGGGCGGAAAGCGCGGTGCGCTGACCACCGGTACCGGTCCCGACATGGCGCCACACTCGTCACTCACCGAACATCTCGTGCTTGCGATCAACACCCTGTGCGGGCGTTACAACCGCGCCGGTGAAACGATCCGCAACCCTGGCGGGTTGCTCACACCTCCGGGTCCGCTGCGCGCGCAGGTCGTGGCACCGCGACCCGAGGCGCTGACGAAGGGGCCGAAGTCGCGCATCCGCGACATCTACAACCAGCGCGGCCAGGCTGCGACTTCAACGCTCGCCGAAGAAATCCTCCTCGAAGGTGAGGGCCAGATTCGTGCGCTCTTCACGCTGGGCGGCAATCCGGTCGTGTCGTGGCCCGACCAGCGCACCACGGTTGAGGCGTTGTCGGCGCTCGACATCCACGTGTTGATGGACGTGCACATGTCGCCGACCGCGAAACTCGCCCACTACGTCATTGCAAGCACGCTCAGTCTCGAGCGTCCCGACGTGCCGACGACGATCGACCGGTGGTTCGACGAGCCCTACCAGCACTACACGCCGGCAGTTCTCGAGATGCGCGGCGACATCCGTCAGGAGTGGCAGGTCTATGTCGAAGTCGCGGCGCGACTCGGCGTGACGATCAAGATGCCCGGCGGCGACATCGCGCCGGGGCAGAAGATCGACGCCGACGACGTGCTCGATCTCATCTACGCGAACACGAAGTTGCCGTTGTCCGAGCTGCGCAAGCACATCGGCGGCACCTTGTTCCCCGACTATGTGACGAAGGTTCTGCCCGCCGAAGAAGGAAATGCGGCGCGTTTCGAAATGGTTCCCGACGGCATAGCCGAGGAACTGCGCGAGGTTGTCGCGGAAGGCACGTCGGCGGCCGTCATCACGGGCTTCGACCCCGACGTGCACACCTTCCGCATGAGCACCCGCCGTTTGAAGAGCGTTTTCAACTCGTCGGGTCGCGAGGTCGAGAAGTTGCGCGCGCGCGAAGGCATGAACTTCGCTCACATGAACCCCGATGATCTCGTCGAACTGGGGATTGCCGATGGCGCAACGATCGAGGTGTCGTCGCCGCGCGGTTCCATCCGAACGATTGCCAAGGCAGCAGACGACGTGCGTCGTGGGACCGTGTCGATGGCACACGCGTGGGGTGGACTGCCCGACACGCCGTCGGATCTTGCGAGTTTCGGCTCGACCACCGGCGCGCTCATCGACCTGCAGAGCGGCTACGACGAGATCACGGGCATTCCCGTGATGAGTGCGATTCCTGTCGCGGTTCGCGCGGCGGGCTGACCGTCAGCTGACCGCCAGCACGGCCTTCATGTTCTGGTGGCCGGGAACATCACAGAGCAGCGTGTAGTCGCCGGCTTCGAGCGTGATCGTTCCCGAGTCGACGGCGCCCTTCTTGCCGACCTCGAGTTTGAAGTTCGGGATTTTCTTGCCGTCCTTGGCGATGATCAATGTGTGGCGCACCGAGTCTTGGTTGACGAGGCCGACGACCACATCGCCCGCCGTCGCGGTGTAGTCGGCCGCATCCCAGCGAATCGAAGGTACGGCAGTGACGGTGAGTCCGATGCCGGCCGGCAACGTGTCGGCGGGGGTGGAACTGCCTCCGCCACAGGCGGCAAGCACCACGCCGGAGGCGAGAGCGCAAATGACGAACTTGCGACGGAAAAACATCCGGGGGGTCATGCAAAAAGCGTACAAGTTGCGCCCGTCCTGCGTCGTCTCGTGACGTGAGTAGGCGACTCGGAACGAGGCCGGAGAGTACGATTTTCCCTGATGACGACAACGCCCCCCTCCGCGTCGGACACCTTCGGTACGAACTCCTGGCTCGTCGACGAGATGTACGAGCAATACCGCATTGATCCGACCTCTGTCGCCGATACGTGGCGCGAGTTTTTCAGCGACTACACACCGGGTCACGCCGGCTCGGTGCCCGGTGTTGCGAGCGCTCCGGTTGCGGCGGTGACCAACGGCACTCCGACTGTCGCGGCGACAAACGGTGCAACGAGCAGTTCGGCAAAAGCTCCGACGGGTTCTGCGAGCGCCACCGGCGAGCCGATTCGCGGCGCGGGCGCAGCGATCGTCGCCAACATGGAGCGCAGCCTCACGGTGCCGACAGCGACGAGTTTCCGCAACGTTCCTGCGCGACTTCTGGAAGTGAACCGCAAGGGGATCAATGCGTACATGACTCGCGGCGGCATGGGGAAGGTGTCGTTTACCCATCTCATCGGCTACGCCATCGTGCGGGCCATCGCCGACGCCGTTCCTGCAATGAACAACTCGTTCACCGTCGACGAATCGGGCAACCCACAGATCGTGCGTAACGGCGAATTGAACATGGGTCTCGCCGTCGATGTGGCAAAAGCCGACGGCTCGCGCACGCTCGTCGTGCCCGTGCTGCGCAACGCGGGGGTGTTGAGCTTCGCCGAGTTCCTCAATGCCTACGAGGAACTGATTCGCAAGGTCAAGACGAACAAGCTCGCAGTGACCGATTTTCAGGGTGCGACGATCACCCTCACGAATCCCGGCACCATCGGCACCGTCCAGTCGGTTCCGCGCCTCATGCCCGGCCAGGGAGTCATTGTCGGTGTCGGTTCGATCGACTATCCGGCCGAATTCCAGGGTGCCGATGAAAAGGCGCTGTCGAAATTGGGTGTGTCAAAGGTCGTCACCGTCACCAGCACCTACGACCATCGCATCATTCAGGGCGCCGAGAGCGGAATGTTCCTGAAGCGCGTTCACGAACTGTTGGTCGGCGAACATGGTTTCTACGACTCCATTTTCGCGAGTCTCGGAGTTCCCTACAAAGCCGAGCGCTGGCGTCACGACAGCAACGTGTCCGACGATGAAGAGCAGCGCTTGCACAAGCAGTTGCAGGTTGCGAACCTGATACGTGCGCACCGTGTTCGCGGCCACCTCATGGCAGACCTCGATCCGCTGCGTTGGAAAGAGCCGACTCTTCCGGCCGAGCTCGATCCCGAAACGTACGGACTGTCGATCTGGGATCTCGAGCGGGAATTTCTGACCGGCGGCCTCGGCGGTCGTTCGAAGCAGGAACTCGGCGACCTCCTCGCGGTGTTGCGCGATGCGTATTGCGGCACCATCGGCGTCGAGTACATGCACATCCAGAACACGGCCGAGCAGCGCTGGTTCCAAGAGCGCCTCGAAGGAGTGGCTTTCCGGCCCACGATGTCGCAGAAGAACCGTTTGATGGAGCGTTTGAACGCCGCCGAAGCCTTCGAGAAGTTCCTCGCCACGAAGTACGTCGGAACGAAGCGATTCGGACTCGACGGCTCGGAGGCGGCGATTCCGATCATCGACACGATTCTCTCGGCGGCTGCAGCCGATCACCTTGATGGATCGGTCATCGGTATGGCGCACCGCGGTCGACTGAACGTTCTGGCGAACATCGTCGGCAAGAGTTACGACCAGATTTTCAAGGAGTTCGAGGGTCATATCAAGCCCGACTCGGTGCAGGGTTCGGGTGACGTGAAGTACCACCTCGGTGCGCACGGGAAGTTCACCTCCGTCGATGGTGACACCATCGAGGTGGAACTGGCCGCCAACCCGAGTCACCTCGAGACGGTCGACCCGATCGTGCTCGGCATGGTGCGCGCCGCGCAAGACGGCATTGCGCCGGCCCTTTCGTTCAGTGTTCTTCCGTTGTTGATTCACGGTGATGCAGCGTTTGCCGGCCAGGGTGTCGTCGCCGAGTGCCTGGCGATGAGCGACATCAGCGGATACCGCGTGGGTGGCACGATCCATCTCATCATCAACAACCAGATTGGTTTCACGACGGCGCCGCAGTTCTCGCGCTCTTCGCCCTACAGCTCGGACGTTGCAAAGACTGTTCAGGCGCCGATCTTCCACGTCAACGGTGACGATGCCGAAGCGTGCATCCGTGTTGCGCGCCTCGCGTACGACTATCGACAGGCGTTCCACAAGGACGTCGTCATCGACCTGATTGCCTACCGTCGTCACGGCCACAACGAAGGCGATGACCCCAGCTACACGCAACCTTTGATGTACAAGAAAATCGCCGAACACCGCAGTGTGCGCAAGCAGTACGTCGAGACCCTCGTGAAGCGCGGCGACATCACGCTTGAACAGGCCGAGCAGCACCTCGCCGACTATCAAAGCAAGCTGCAAGCGGCACTCGACGAGACGCGTGCCCATGCGCCTGCACCGATCAAAGCCGCCAAGCCTCCGGCACCAATCGGCGTCGTTCCCCACATTCAGACCGGCGTCGACCGCGCGGTGATCGACCGGGTGTTCACCAAGTTGACCGAATACCCCGAAGGTTTCACCCCACACCCGAAGCTCGCCAAGCAGTTTGAAACGCGCGAGAAGGTGTTCCGCGAAGAGGGCGAAGTCGAGTGGGCGCTCGGCGAGGCATTCGCCATCGGGTCACTTCTGACCGAGGGAACCAGCGTTCGGTTGGCCGGCGAAGACTCGCGGCGCGGCACTTTCAGTCAGCGTCATGCGGCGCTCATCGATTACGAGAACGAACGTAATTGGGTGCCCTTGGCCGACCTTGCACCCGCGGGAACCAACTTCTGGGTGTACGACTCGCTGCTGTCCGAATACGCCGCGCTCGGCTTCGAGTACGGCTACGCGCACACGAACCCGGGCGCACTCGTCATGTGGGAGGCGCAGTTCGGCGACTTCGTGAACGGTGCGCAGATCATCATCGATCAATATCTCGTGGCGGCCGAAGACAAATGGGGCCAGCAGAACGGCCTCGTGATGCTGCTTCCTCACGGCTTCGAGGGGCAGGGGCCCGAGCATTCGTCGGCTCGTATCGAGCGATTCCTGCAGTCATGCGCGGAAGACAACATTCAAGTAGTCAACTGCACGACCGCCGCCCAGTACTTCCACGTCCTGCGCCGTCAGGTGCGTCGCGACATGCGCAAGCCGCTCATCATTTTCACTCCGAAACAACCGTTGCGCATGAAGGAAAGTCGTTCGAAGATCGAGGACTTTACGCGCGGCAGCTTCGAAGAGGTCCTCGGTGATCCGGCCGCTCCGCCGGCCGAGCAGGTCAAGCGAGTGATCATGTGCAGTGGCAAGGTTGCATGGGATGCGATGAACGAACGCACCAAGCGCGGCGTGGCCGCCGCCGTTGTACGCATCGAGCAGCTGTATCCCTTCCCGTTCGAGCAGTTGGTTGCAGAGATCGAGAAGTACCCGAACGCCGAAGAACTCGTCTGGTTGCAGGAAGAGCCCGAGAACATGGGTGCTTGGCACTGGGTCGAACACCGCATTTGGCGTTTGAAGGAACGGGGCTACGACCTGCGGCACGTTGCACGCGTCGAGTCGGGCAGTCCTGCGACCGGCTCAATGGTGATTCACCAGCAAGAACTTGCTGACCTCATGGATGGAGCGCTCAACCCCTGGTGAGGGCGCGGCCTCGCGGTGATTCGGCTCAGGCCAAGTCGATTGCGATGGCCTCGCTGAGTTGCCGGAGGGCCTCTGACGGGTCGACCACCTTGATCGTGTGCATGCCAAGTGCGGCAGCGGGCTTCAGGTTGATGCCGAGGTCGTCGAGGAACACGCATTCATGCGGTGTCACCCCAACGAGCTCGCAGGCGATTTCGTAGAAGCGCGTCTCGGGTTTGCGGCAGCCGACCTTGCTGCTTTCGACGACGGCGTCGAATCGGGCCATCACTTCGTCGACCGCGGCTGCCCTCGCCGGAGTCGTCTTGTCGCCGCCTACGACGTTGTTCGTCAGACATGCCATCTTGAAGCCGGCAGCCTTCACCCGATCGAGGGCGGCAACCATCGGCGGGCGGATTTCGCCGGCAAGAAGAGCCAACACGTCGGCCCCGGGTACACGGTGGCCGAGCCGCTCACTTTCGTCGGCGAAAAGGGTGTCGAAGATGGCTGGTGCGACCTCGTTGCGTTCCAAGAGTGCCCACGCGTTTGTGTCGGGATTGGTCGCGTTGACCTTGCGGAGGAAGCCGGCGGGCAGCCCTCGAGCCGTCTCGTAGCGCGCGAAGGCATCGAACGGGCTCTCGAGAATCACGCCCCCGAAGTCCCAGAAAACTGCGCGAAAGCGGTCGTGCGGCACGTGGATTTCCCCCTTGGAGTCGTTCATTTTCGGCGTCTCGGGTGCGGCCCGGGACGAACGGTCCCGATGCTACGTCGGGATCCGCCGAGGCCACCCCGCAGGCTGCTTGACTGGCCCTTATGCCCGCCCCGAAGACCCCCAAACACGTGGTGGTGGACGGCTCGAACATCGCCACAGAAGGGCGCAGCGCTCCGAGCCTGAAGCAACTGAACGAGGCCGTTTTGGCCTTCATGAACGAGTTCCCCGAAAGCAAGGTCACGGTCGTCGTCGATGCAAGTTTCGGCCACCGCATTGACAAGAAGGAAGTGAACGAGTTCGACGCTGCGGTCGACAACAACGAACTCGTGACGCCACCTGCGGGCGCCATAGGTCGTGGCGATGCGTTCGTTCTGGCGATCGCCGACAAGGTGAAGGCATCGATTCTCTCGAACGACAGTTACCAGGAGTTCCACGGCGAGTATCCGTGGCTCTTCGAACAAGGTCGGCTGCTCGGCGGCAAGCCCGTGCCGCACGTTGGGTGGATCTTCGTCGAGCGCACGCCGGTTCGCGGCGAGAAAAGCAAGCGCGCGATGCGGGCACACGACGCGGGCAAGCGCGGCGCCGTTGCCGTTCCAAAGAAGGCGAGCAAAGAAGCGAGTGCACCCATGCCCGTGCCGAAGGCTCCGCCGCCCGGTGCTCGGGTACAGCCCATCAAGCCGAAACCCGCACCGACGACCGAGTCCCCGTCGAATGATTCGCGCGCGGTGAACGATGTCTTGCCGTTTCTCGCTTTCGTTGAAAAGCACCCGGTCGGCAGCAAGGTCAAGTGTCTCGTTGATTCTTACAGTGCACACGGCGCGTACGTCAGCGTCGACGGCATCAAGGCCTATGCGCCATTGCGCCTGCTGGGAAGCCCGCCGCCACGAAGTGCACGCGATGCTCTGAAACTGGGTCAGGTCGTGCAGCTGGTCATCGCGGGCTATACGCCGTCCCGCCGCAGTGTCGAAGTGGGTGTGGTCGAGGCCGTGAAAGTTGCGGCGCCGGTCAAGGCCGCCGCGCCGGCGAAGACCGTCACGAAGAAACCGGCGAAGGCACCGGCAAAGAAGACCGTTGCAAAATCTGTCGAGAAGAAGGTTGGTGCATCGCTGGCGGTGAAGAAGGTCGTTTCGGCGAAGAAAGCCGTGGCGGCGAAGACGGCCACCGCGAAAAAGACCGCTTCGAAGAAATCGGCAGTGGCCAAATCTCCTGCCAAGAAGGCGGCCGCGAAGAAGTCCGCCACGAAGAAACAACGTTGACACATGCTGATCGTCACTTGGAACGTGAACTCCCTGAAGGCGCGACTACCGCGCGTGACCGAGTGGCTGGTCGAGGTGCAACCCGACGTGGTGTGCATGCAAGAAACGAAGATGACCGACGCTGCGTTTCCCGCGCTTACTTTCAAGGAACTGGGATACGACTCGGCACACTTCGGCCAGGGTCAGTGGAACGGGGTCGCGATCCTTTCGCGCGTCGGCCTCGACAAGCCACGCGCGAATTTCGCGTCGGGTGAACCCGATCAAGAGGCGCGCATCATCACCGCCGATTGCGGAGGAGTGACCGTCGTGTCGGTGTACGTCCCGAACGGTCGCGCACTCGACCACGACCACTACAAGTACAAATTGCGTTGGATGGCACAACTTCGCGAACACGCCGCTGCCGTGTCGAAGCCCGGCGGCAGTCTTGTCATCGCGGGCGACTACAACATCGCTCCCGATGATCGCGACGTGTGGGACCCGGCAAAGCTGGAGGGGCAGACGCATGTGAGCAAGGCCGAGCGCGACTCGCTGGCCGAGCTCGAGGCCTGGGGTTTGCGCGACGTTTTCCGCGACCATTATCAGGATGAAAAGTTGTTCTCATGGTGGGACTATCGCGGTGGTGACTTCCACCAGGGGCGGGGCATGCGTATCGATCTCATGTACGCAACGAAGTCGGTGGCCGAGCGGACGACGTGGTGCGGGATCGACCGCAACGCCCGCAAGGGAGAACAGCCGAGCGACCATGCGCCCGTGATGATGCTCCTTGGTTCGTAGAATCGTCGCATGGCCGACCGGTCCGAACGACTGTTTCGTGGCTTTCACGAACGCGAAAGCGAAAAGACCGAGGTCGATATCGCGCGCGACGGTCTGGCCGACGCGGTTCGCGAGTTCCACGATCTTGCCGTGCGCGGTGCCGCCGACGTGGCGCATCTTGTCGAAGCAACCGAGAAGATTCGCGCGATTGCCGAACATCTGAACGACAAGGTCCCGACCGAGTCGTACGGCACACTCGCCGGGATGTCCGATCACGTGTCGGGAGTCGAGGGTCGTACCTCGTTTCTTGATCGCAGTCCCATCAGCGGCAGCATGAATCCGTTGGCTGCGCCGATGCGGATGTACATCCAGCACGCCGACCCCGAACGTGGAATCGAGGCTTCGGTGACGGGTCGGGTCACCTACGGTCTTGCCTACGAGGGTCCGCCCGGTTGTGTTCACGGCGGTTTCGTGGCCGCCGCCTTCGACGAGGTGCTCGGCCAAACTCAGTCGCTCACGGGTGAACCCGGCATGACCGGCGAGTTGGTGGTGCGCTACAAGGCGCCGACGCCTTTGCACGTGGAACTCGTCATCACCGGCCGAGTGGTCAAGGTCGAGGGTCGCAAGATCTACACGCACGCAACGCTGACGGCCGGTGAAACTCTGTGTGCTGAATCCGAGGGTCTGTTCATTTCGATGAACAAGGAAGTGTTCGCACGTCTACTGCGGATTCGAACCGGCGAAGCCGACAAGAACGGCTAACACTTCGGGAGCCAACGTCACGGCGGTCATCGGCCCGACGATCGCTGCGAGCTCCTCGGTGGTCGCTGGGCTGCGCTCGGCAATGCGTTGCAGCAAAGCGTCGGCGCAGACGGCCGACTCGGTGGTGCCGAGGCGACGCGCCCGGTCTCGGCGCCAGTCGCGCAACGCACCGAGGGCGGTGCCCTTGTTTCTTGTGTTCGTGAGGTCGCGCAGGTCGGCGGGCATCGCCGCCCGCGTGGTTTCGCCAAGCGGCAAGTCGGCTACGAATGGTGACAGCGTTGCCTTGCGGTTGCCCCTTTGGCGAGCCCATGTAATGCACAGGCGTTCGGCGGCACGGGTGACTGCGACATAGGCGAGACGCACCTCTTCTGCGCGCTGTGACGGTGTTCTCGCCGATGAGTGGGGGAGAAGACCCTTTTCGGTACCCGCGATGAAGACGGTGTGCCATTCACGGCCCTTTGCGGCATGAAAAGTGAGTACCTCGACACCGTCGTCCCCCGAGGGACGCGGTGCTGAGGTGTTGAACCACGACATGAACATGTTCCCGTTGGCGGGTCCTGTGGGGTGTGCTGCGAGGAACTCGTCGACGAGCACGGCGAGTTCGTGTTCGGGCGATTCTTTCTGGGACGCGATACGCAGTTCGAGCGACCAATCGGCGAGCACGTAACGGTTGGTGAGAGCGGCGATTTCCTGCAGCAGCGGCGCGATGACGGCCGACGCAGCGGATGCAGCAACGGGAATGCCGGCCTTTTCCAAAGCGCCGACCACGAGGTCACGTTGCGCTCGGGTGCGAACGAGAACGGCGACATCGGCCCATCGGCGCACGCCACGCCGTGAGGTCGATACCAGCGTCGCAATGCCGTTCGCTTCGGCACTCTCGTCGTCGAATGCGTCGACCGTGATGGCCTCGCCGTCGAGTTTCACGGCGGTCGCCTCGGCCTTTATACCGTTGGACCGCAGGATGTGCAGGCCCGCGTCGACGACAACGGGTGAGCACCGATAGTTGTTGCGAAGGTGGACGACGGTCGCGCCACCGAGTGTCTGGGGCAGGTTGTCGAAGAGGCGTGGATCGGCTCCGTTCCAACCGTAGATGGCCTGCAACGGGTCGCCCACGATGAAGACGTCGCGTCGGCTCCCACGCAGGGCCTCGAGAAAGGCGAACTGTTGGGGGTTCATGTCCTGCGCCTCGTCGACGAGCAGGTGGCGATAGCGCCAGTGGACCGCTCCGGCGTAGTCGACCGAGCCATTGATTTCGTCGGTGGCCCGCACCAACAGGTCGCCGATATCAAGAACGCCACGAAACTTCTTCAGACGCTCGTATTCCTCGAACAGCCGCACCAACGAGTCGGGTGCCTTGACATTGCGCTTTGCGGCCGTGGCCGCGCCCGGATAGTCGTTCGGCGAAAGCGCGCGAGCCTGCATCCATTCGTATTCGGCAAGGGCTTCGAAAGTCGGCGTCTGCATGCGGAGGGTCTGCGTTGCTTCTCGCATCATGCCGTTGCGGTTCGTGAGGATCGTCGGGACGGTCTTGTTGAGATCGGTCAGACGTTGGCGCAGCATCGCAAAGGCAACCGCATGGAAGGTGCCCGTGTGGATGCCCCGTGGCGAGCGCATCTTCAACTGGGCAGCTGCTTCTCGGGTGAACGTGATTGCAAGCGTGTGCTCGGCGTCGGCGGTCGCGTCTTCGATGCGATACGCGATACGTCGAGTGAGAACTGTTGTCTTGCCCGAACCAGCGCCCGCGAGCACGATGACAGCATCGGCGGGGGCGGTGACGGCGGCGCGCTGCTCGGCATCGAGCGCGAGAAGAAGCGAGGCCGCGGTCATGGGTGTCACGCTAGTAATAAGGTGGAGTCATGCCGCTCTCGCCCAAACATCTGAACGAAAACGAAGAGCTGATTCTCGACATCCACCCCCACTGGTGGTATTTCGCCCAGTCGGGCGGGGCGGCGGTTGCGGCCGTCGTTGCCTGGTACATGGGCGCATCCCGCATCGACGGTGGCTTCATGGAGTGGTTGCCGAAGGGGCTCGGCATTGTTTTTGCACTCGCGTTGGTCTGGGTCGGGTGGGAATACCTTCAGTGGCGCTTCACAAACTTCGCCATCACCAACGCGCGTGTCATCTACCAAGAGGGGCTGCTCTCGAAGAAGGGTGTCGAGATACCCCTCGAGCGGGTGAACAACGTGAACTTCAGCCAGACGGTCATCGAACGGATTCTCGGAGCGGGCGACCTTCTCATCGAGTCCGGTGGTCAGGACGGTCAGCAGCGGTTCACCGACATCAAGCGTCCGCAGGAAGTGAAGAAGATCCTGCTCAACCACGTGCAGCGACGCATCGACTTGCGGGCCGGGTACGTGCAGGGTGGACGTGATGATGTCGCGACGCAACTCGAGAAGCTCGAGGGCCTCTTGCACCGCGGCAGCCTCACGCGCGAGGAGTTCGATCGCGAAAAACGCCGTCTTCTCGGCAACTGAACCGTGCGCGTCGTCAGTCTTGTTCCCAGCGTTACCGAGTCCCTGCTCGCCTGGGGCATCGAGCCAGTCGCGTGCACCCGATTCTGCGAACAGCCGCAATTGCGTCATGTCGGGGGAACCAAAGACCCCGACATCGACGCGATTGCCGAACTTTCACCCGACGTAGTTGTCGTCGACCGCGAAGAGAACCGTCGTGACGACGCGGAAGAAATGGTGCGACGGGGTCTGCGCGTGGTCGACCTGCACGTCACGTCGATAAATTCAGCCGAAGCCGAAACGCGCCGGTTGGCCGACTGCGTTGGGGTCGACTTCGTTCCAGCCCCCACACCGGCTCCGGTGTCAGCACGAGTCACGGCGTTCGTGCCGATCTGGCGGCGTCCATTGATGACGATCAATTCCTCGACCTACGGTGCATCCCTCCTCGCATCGATCGGTGTGGCGGTGTCACACGATGGCGAGTCATCGCCGTATCCCGAGGTGACGTCGGATGAGTTGTCGCATCTGCGTGAACAGCGCGGAGTCGGTGTCGTGCTGCTGCCGACCGAGCCCTATGCGTTCACCGACCGCCACGTTCCCGAGATCATCGATGCAACGGGGATCAGCGACGTGCGAATCATCGATGGGCGCGATCTTTTTTGGTGGGGCGTGCGTACGTCCGGTGCGCGACAACGGCTCGCGGGCGTGCTCGCCGACCTGCTCCGTTGACGCCCCGTCGGTTGACGGCCTGTAGTTTGACGGCATGCAATACAGACCTCTCGGCCGCACCGGCATGCTCGTTTCGCCACTGTGCCTCGGCAACATGATGTTCGGCGCCTGGGGCAACACCGACCATGACGACTGCGTGCGCATCATCGACCGCGCCCTCGATCACGGGATCAACTTTGTCGACACCGCCGACGTGTACTCGGCGGGCGAGAGCGAAGTCATCACGGGCAAGGCGCTGAAGGGCGCAAAGCGCGATGGTGTGGTGTTGGCGACGAAGTGTCACTTCCCGCTCGAAGGGGGACCGTTCTCCACGAATCGTGTCCCGAACACGTGGGGCAACAGCAGGCGCTACATCATGAAGGCCTGCGACGACAGTCTTCGTCGTCTCGGAACCGACTGGATCGATCTCTACCAGTTGCACCGACCCGACCCGAACGTGCCGATCGAAGAGTCGCTGTCGGCGCTGAACGATCTCGTGCACATGGGCAAAATTCGCGCATTCGGCTGTTCCACGTTTCCGGCCGAGCATCTGGTCGAGGCCGCGTGGGTTGCCGACAAGAACAACCTCATTCCCTTCAGCACCGAGCAGCCGCCCTACAGCATCTTCGTGCGGTGGATCGAACGCGACCTGCTACCCGCGTGCCAGAAGCTCAACATGGGCACACTCGTATGGAGTCCGCTGAACGGCGGGTGGCTGTCGGGCACCTACAGGAAGTCTGGCGGCCAGCGCAACGAGGGTCGTGCCGCGCGCACACCCGCGCGCTACGACCTCGCGGACCCGGCAAACCAACAGAAGGTTGAGTTGGTCGAATCGCTCGTCGAGATCGCCGACACGGTCGGCGTGTCGTTGGCGCACCTTTCGCTTGCGTGGGTGCTGCACCACCCGGGGGTCACCTCTGCGATCATCGGTCCGCGAGTGATGGAACACCTCACGACACTGCTCGGCGCCGAGGACATCTCGTTGTCCGGTGAAGTACTCGACAAGATCGATGCGCTCGTGGCGCCGGGTCGCACGGTCATGCCCGATGAGGCCCGCTGGGAAACCCCTGCATTGTCGCGCCGCAACCGCCGCATCTGAAGGTTGTCGGCGGGTTTTGACCGCTGGCGCGTTCTCGGTGAAACTTGCAAAATGCCGAGAGTTGGGGTTTCCACAGGAATAGAAATCGAATACGAGACGTTCGGTCTGCCGACGGACCCCACCGTGTTGTTGGTCTCGGGCTTCACCGCACAGATGCTGATGTGGCCCGCCGATTTTTGCCGGATCATCGCAGATGCCGGTTTCCACGTCGTTCGTTTCGACAACCGTGACTGCGGCCTGAGCACCAAACTCGACGGCCGGGCGGTCGACACGGATGGTGTCATCAGGGCGGCATTGCTCGACGACCCGGTGCCCGCGGTGCCCTACAACCTGTCCGACATGGCGGCCGACGCGGTGGGTCTGCTCGATGCGCTCGGCGTGGAAGCCGCGCACGTGATCGGTGGCTCGATGGGCGGAATGATCGTGCAGATCATGGCGATCGAACATCCGAAGCGCGTTGCCTCGTTGACGTCGATCATGTCGAACTCGGGCGAACCCGAATACGGCCAGCCCACTCCAGAGGCGATGGAGGCGCTCGTGGCGCCGCCGCCCACGGATCGCGCGGCCTACATCGAGTCGTCGAAAAACTGGATGGTGTGGCAGTCGAAGAAGTACTCCACCATCGAACAGAATCGGGTCGATGCCGCGGCGTCGTTTGACCGGTCCTTCTATCCCGAGGGTGCACCACGGCAGTTGGCTGCGATCTACGCGAGTGGGCGACGTACCGACGGCCTGCGTGGGGTGACCGCACCGACGCTCGTCATTCACGGCACCGACGACACGTTGATCGCACCGAGCGGCGGTCAGCGAGCGGCGGAGTTGATTCCCAACGCTCGTCTCGACATCGTGACCGACATGGGTCACGACCTGCCGCGACCTCTGTGGCCGCGCATCACCGAATCGATCATCTCGCACTTGAAGGAGTCGCCATGTCCGGTCCGTTGAACGGCTATCGCATCATCGAAATCGCGGGCATCGGGCCGGGTCCGTTTGCAGCGATGCTCTTGTCCGATCTCGGCGCCGAGGTCGTGCGCGTCGAGCGCGCACAGTCGGTGCGTGGTCCGGCGCCGGATACCCCGCATTTCGACATCCTTTTGCGTGGTCGGCGCAACATCGCGATCGACCTGAAGAATCCCGACGGAGTCGACACTCTGCTCGCGCTTGTCGAGTCGGCTGACGCAATCATCGAAGGGTTCCGTCCCGGTGTCATGGAGCGTCTCGGAGTTGGCCCCGATGTGTGCCTTGCGCGCAACCCTCGCATCGTCTTTGGCCGCATGACCGGCTGGGGCCAGAACGGAATGTACGGCCAAGCCGCCGGGCACGACATCAACTACATCGCCCTTGCTGGCGCGCTTGCACACTTTGGACGCGCGGGTGAAATGCCGACGCCACCGTTGAACATGGTCGGTGACTTCGGTGGCGGTGGCATGTTTCTTGCTTTGGGTGTGGTCGCGGCGCTGCTCGAAGCGCAGAAGAGCGGAAAGGGTCAGGTTGTGGACACCGCGATGGTCGATGGCACGGCGATTCTCATGACCATGTTCTGGGCGATGAAGAACGTCGGCTTGTTCGACGAGACCTCACGCGGTACCAATCTGCTCGACACCGGAGCGCACTTCTACGACGTCTACCGCTGCAAGGACGGCCGCTTCGTCTCGCTCGGTTCGATCGAACCGCAGTTCTATGCCGAGTTGATGCGTCTCACCGGTCTCGACGGAGATGTTGAATTCGCCAAGCAGATGGATCGTTCGCAATGGCCGCATCTGAAGGCGCGGCTCACCGAGGTATTTCTGCAAAAGACGCAAGCCGAATGGTGCGCGATCATGGAGGCGACCGATGTCTGCTTTGCGCCGGTGCTGACAATGAGCGAAGCCGCACACCACCCCCACAACGTCGAGCGCAAAACGTTCGTCGAGCATCACGGGGTAACCCAGCCCGCACCCGCACCCCGTTTCTCGCGTACTTCGGCGGAACTCACGCTCGCCCCGGCACATGCCGGGCAGAATTCCCGTGAAGTCCTCGAACGTTGGGGCTTTGCCGACGACCGTGTCGAGGCATTGCTTGCATCGGGTGCGGTGAAGCAAGCCTGATGGGCACGCTGGTCTGCTTCCACGCACATCCCGACGACGAAGCCATCGCGACCGGCGGAACCATGGCGCGCGCCTCCAAAGAGGGCCACACCGTGGTACTCGTCGTCGCCACCGGCGGCGAACACGGCGAGGTGCCGGCTGATCTCGCCCCGGGCGAAACCCTCGCCGACCGGCGTCGCCGCGAGACCGAGTTGTCGTGCGCGGAACTCGGAGTCGCACATCTCGAATGGCTGGGTTACCGCGACAGTGGCATGACGGGTTGGGAGCAGAACAGTCACGACGGGGCGTTCATCGGCGCCTCAGTCGACGAGGCCGCCGCGCGCCTGGCCGCAATTCTGGTCAAGCACAAAACCGACGTTCTCACCGTCTACGACTGGCACGGCAACTACGGCCACCCCGATCACATCATGGTGCACAGAGTCGGCCACCGTGCGGCGGAGATTGCCGGCGTCGCCCACGTGTACGAAGCGACGATGAACCGCGACAACATGCGCCGCATGCGCGACCAGGCGCGCGCGGCGGGACTCGTTGATCCGGAAGACGACTGGGATCCGGACGGTCCTGCCGACGACGGCAACCCGATGGGCCTGCTCGAGACCGAACTCACGCACCGCATCGACGTCGCCGACTTCATCGATGTGAAGCGTCGTGCGATCCAAAGCCACCGCAGTCAGATAACCGACACCGGCTGGTTCGCAAAGATGCCCGAGGACGCCTTCCGCAACGCATTTGGCGCCGAGTGGTACCGCAAGGCGGGCGACCCCGGTCCGTTGCGCGACGGCTGGATCTTCTGATGGCGCGACTCCACCTCGTCCGACACGGACGCGCAGCGGCGGGTTGGAACGTCGACCCCGACCCGGCGCTCGATGACCTCGGCCAACGGCAGGCGCGCGAAGTGAGTGACAAGCTGTTCGATCTCGGACCACTGCCGGTGCTGTCGAGTCCCTTGCGTCGTTGCCGCGAGACATCGCAACCTTTGGCGCGGCGTTGGGGTGTCGACGTGCGCATCGAACCATGCGTTGCGGAAATTCCTTCGCCCGAGGGGCACACACTCGAAACAAGAATCGATTGGCTGCGGTCGGCGATGGCGGGTACGTGGTCTCAAATCATCGCCTCCGATGGTCGTCGTTACGCCGACTACCGGGCCAACCTGCTCGATTCACTGGCATCAATTTCCACCGACACGGTGATCTTCAGCCACTTCATCGCGATCAACGTCGTGATAGGTGCTGCAACTGACGACGACCGAATGGTGATTGCGAGCCTCGACAACTGTTCGGTGACCACGGTTTCGACCGATGGTCGTGGAGGCTTCGTCATCGACGCGATGGGCAACGAAGCCGACACGCTCATTCGCTAGATTCGGTCCGTGCTTGCTCTGCTCCTCCGAGATTTCCACGAGAATTGGTCGTGGTTCATGATCATCGGCAACGGCCTCGCGGGGCTCTGGTCTCTCGGCGCCCACAAGTGGGAATCGCTTCGGTCGCGGGCGCTGTGGTGGTTCATCGCGGTCGCCGAGGTTGCAGTATTCGTCCAGGTGGCGCTCGGCGTTGCGCTCGTCAACAAGTACAAGCTCGAGTTTCCGGCGTTCCACGCCTTCTATGGCTTCGTTGCGATCATCGCCGTTGCGATCATCTACTCGTACCGAAATCAGATGAAGAAGAAGCTCTACCTGCTCTACGGCGGGGGAGGGCTCTTTCTGATGGGCCTCGGAATCCGCGCGCTTCTCGTCGGCCAATAACCCCCTGGATTCTCGGCGCAGGGCGGTGCAGGATTCGTCAAGAAATGCTCCGAGAACGAACCAACGGATGATCTCGGCGCCGATACGCGCAAAACTTGCACCACCCTGCGCCGAGAAGGCTCAGGCGTTGGTGAGGGACTTGTCGAGCGAGTCGAGGGACTCGATCAACTGATTCGGCAGCTTCGGCCCGAACGCGGCGTAGTGCTCGCGAATTTGGGGAATCGCTTCGCGCCAGCCGGTGACATCGACGGAGAGAATCGTCTCGAGGTCGGCCGCGTCGACCGACAAACCGCTGGTGTCGAGGTCGGCCGGCGTCGGCAGGAAACCAATCGGCGTCTCGACAGCCTGTGCCGAGCCGTCGACGCGCTCGAACACCCACTTGAGGACGCGGCTGTTTTCGCCATAGCCGGGCCACAGGAAGCGGCCGTCCTCGTCGCGGCGGAACCAGTTGACGAAGAAGATTTGGGGCAGATTTTCCGCCTTGCCGCGCGAACCAACCCGCAGCCAGTGACCGAAGTAATCAGCCATGTTGTAACCGCAGAAGGGGAGCATCGCCATTGGGTCGAAGCGAAGCTTGCCCACGGCACCGGCCTGTGCGGCAGTGGTTTCAGAGGCCATGATCGAGCCGAGGAACACCCCGTGCGCCCAGTCGAAAGCCTGGGTCACCAGTGGAACGGTGGTCCGGCGGCGGCCGCCGAAAAGAATTGCCGAGATCGGCACACCGCGCGGGTCTTCCCACTCGGAGGCAATCGACGGGCACTGCGATGCCGGCGCCGTGAAGCGAGCATTCGGGTGAGCCGCCGGTGTTTCGGTTTCGGGCGTCCACGCATTGCCGCGCCAGTCGGTTGCGCGAGCAGGTGCGTCGTCGCTCATTCCTTCCCACCACACGTCGCCGTCGGGCGTGAGTGCTGTGTTCGTGAACAGGCAGTTGCCCCACAGCGTTTCCATCGCGTTGGCGTTGGTGTCGTAGCCGGTACCCGGCGCAACGCCGAAGAATCCTGCTTCGGGATTGATGGCGTAGAGACGACCGTCGTCACCGAACTTCATCCAACAGATGTCGTCGCCGATGGTCTCGGCCTTCCAGCCCGGGATCGTGGGAACGAGCATCGCAAGGTTGGTCTTGCCGCACGCAGACGGGAACGCCGCGGCGATGTACTTGGCGACGCCCTGCGGGTTGGTGAGCTTCAGGATCAACATGTGCTCGGCGAGCCAGCCGTCGTCGCGGGCCATCACCGAGGCGATGCGCAGTGCAAAGCACTTCTTGCCCAAGAGGGCGTTGCCGCCGTAGCCCGAGCCGTAGCTCCAGATCTCGCGGGTTTCGGGGAAGTGGACGATGTACTTGTTGTCGGGGTTGCACGGCCATGCGCTGTCGGCCTGGCCGGCGGCGAGCGGCGCACCCACGGAGTGGACGCAAGGCACCCATTCGTTGTTGCCGAGAACGTCAAGGGCGCCCTGACCCATGCGGGTCATGATGCGCATGCTGACGGCCACGTAGGCCGAGTCGGTCAACTGAACGCCGATGTGGGCGATTGGCGAGCCGAGTGGGCCCATCGAGAAGGGAACGACGTACATGGTGCGGCCCTTCATCGCGCCCTTGTACAGCGTCGTCAGCTCCTGACGCATTTCTTCCGGCTTGCGCCAGTTGTTGTTGGGGCCCGCATCTGCTTCGTTCGTCGAACAAATGAACGTGCGATCTTCGACGCGTGCAACGTCGCCCGGGTCGGAGTGCGCCCAGTAACTGTTGGGACGCTTCGCCTCGTCGAGTTTGGTGAAGGTTCCGGCATCGACGAGTTGCTGGCAGAGGCGGTCGTACTCTTCCGCGCTGCCGTCACACCAATAAATGTCCTTTGGTTCGAGAACTGCGGCCCAGTCCGTGACCCATTGCTGAAGTTTGACGTTCTTGGTGGTGGCGCTCACGCGTCCTCCTTGGCGGGATTGTGATCGGGGGTACTGATGACTTCCGACGGACGACGCCGTTCGAAAAACTCAGTGGAGAAAACGTTAAACCCTGAGGGGTCGCAGAGAGAACTTCGGGCGAACCGGTCAGAAGCCGGGCGTGCCCATGTCGGACTCGGAGCCGAGGCTCAACTGCGTTGCCCGACCCTCGGAATCAAGCGTGAAAACCACACGTTGGCCTTGCCGCAGCATGCGGAAAATCGACCCTTCGAGAGCGGTCGGGGCGAGGTTGTACTCGCTGAGATCTTTGTCACTGATGACGATGCCATCGCCCGAGCCCGGGTCGTACGCCTTGATGATCCCTTGCATGCGGGTCAGTCTCGCAGACTTTGGTCGCGGCGGACTAGCGGCCGGCCTTGACGACCTTGCCGGACTTGATGCAGCCGGTGCACACGTAGAGACGCTTGGGTGCGCCGCCAACGAGAGCACGGATGCGCTGGATGTTCGGGTTCCAGCGGCGCTTGGTGCGCACATGCGAGTGCGACACCGACATGCCCCACGAGGGGCCTTTACCGCAAACCTGACACTTAGCCGACATGGGAGTTGAGGCTAACAGCGCACCTTCCGTGGCCCAACCAGTCGAAGCTGATTCCGGACCGATGCCCGGACCCGATTCGAGGAGGGGAACGCCCGCGGCGCGTCGAATCATTACGATCTGCCCCGTGCCTGGCTTCGACCGGCTCTCTGCCGAGCAAATCCGTGACGTCGTCGCCACGTTCCGCGAGACGATTCGCCGCCATCAATCGGCGATCAACCGCCTGAACGTCTATCCGGTGCCCGACGGCGACACCGGAACGAACATGGCGCGAACCCTCGATGCAGTCGTCGCCGAAGTCGAGGGACGTGTCGCGAAGTCCGGTCTGTCATTCGAAACGGTGTGCGGCGGCATCAGCCACGGTGCGCTCATGGGTGCGCGCGGGAACAGCGGGGTCATCCTGTCGCAGGTATTGCGCGGGCTCGCAGCCGCGTTCGCGACGTCGGAGGCAACGGGCGTCGCCGCGTCGGGGTTGGCCGACGGATTGTGCACCGCGTCGAAGTCGGCGTACGAGGCGGTGTTGAAACCCATCGAAGGAACCATCCTCACCGTCGTTCGGGAGTCGGCAGATGCCGCCGCGGCGCACGCGGCGACGGGCGGCGATCTTGAAACGGTTCTGCGCGCCGCGCGCGATGCCGGAGGTGACGCGTTGCGTCGCACGCCCGAGATGCTGCCCGTGCTGAAACAGGCGGGCGTGGTCGACGCGGGCGGTGCGGGTTACCTGTTGCTTCTCGACTCGTTCCTTCACGTGGTCGCCGGTGAGGCACTGCCCGAACCCGACGAATCAGCCGGTCCCGATCTCGATGCGCTCGAGTCGGTCGCGCACCGCTCGTCCAACGACGGAGTCGACGTCAGCGAACTGCGCTACGAGGTGATGTTCCTCCTCGACCTCGCCGACACCGAGCACCGTGCGTTCATGGAAGCGTGGGGCCGTATCGGAGACTCGATCGTCGTCGTCGGTGGTGATGGTCTTTACAACTGCCACATCCACACGAACGACATCGGTGCTGCAATCGAGGCTCCGCTCGACCTTGGTGGCCGTCCCCGGGCCATTCGCATCACCGACCTGTTCGAGGAAGTTGCCGATGAACACGCCAAACGGGAAGCCGAACTCGGCGTCGAAGCGGTCAATGTCGTTCATCCCGCACGTGCCGGTCAGCCCGGACATACGGGCCAGCACTCGAGTTCGCTGCCGCCCGTGACGTGTGCCGTCGTGGCGGTTGCCAGCGGCGATGGCATTGCCGAACTGTTCGGCCAACTCGGTGTTCACGGCGTCGTGTCCGGCGGACAGTCGCTGAATCCCTCGACGGCCGAGCTTCTCGATGCCGTCGAACGCATGAACGCGAACCAGATCGTTCTGTTGCCGAACAACAAGAACATCATTCCGGTGGCCAACCAAGTGGGCGAGCTGACGAAAAAAGATGTGCGGGTCGTGCCGTCGTGTTCCATGCCCGAGGCGCTCGCATCGCTCGTGCTGTACGACCCCGAGGCATCGGCCGAACACAACGCTCGCGAAATGAGCGCTGCCGCCGCGAGCGTGGCGACGGGTGAAATCACCCGGGCCGTCCGCGACACAGACAGCGATGCGGGCCCGATCACAACCGGTGACTGGATCGGCATCGTGCGCGGCGATGGCATCGTTGCGATCGGCGGAACCTGGCGCGCCGCAGCCACCCAGTTGCTCGACCACCTCATTTCGTCGGACCGGGAAATCCTGACGGTGCTTGCCGGAGCCGATGCGACGGCCGAAATGACGGCCGAATTGTCGGCGTGGATGGCCGACCATCACCCGGACATCACGGTCGAGGTCCACCACGGTGGCCAACCGCTGTACCCATACTTGTTCGGTGTCGAATAGGAAAGCCGAACCCGCAGAAGCGGCGGGCGCCGGTCCGTTGAGCCTTGCCGAGTTGCAGGCCAAGAACTTCGACAGTTTCAAGGGCATCGGCGAAAAACGTCTCGCCGACCTCCATGCGTTGGAGGTCGACAACGTCCTCGATTTGCTCATGTATTACCCGCGCCGGTGGGTCGACCGTACGCAGGAATGTCGAGTCCGCGACCTCACCCCCGGCGCATCGTCGTTGGTCGTCGTCGACGTGTTGTCGGTCGACAAGCGCACCACGCGAAACCGAAAATCGATGGTCACCGTTCGTGTTGGCGACGACACGGGCAAGTTCACCCTCACCTTCTTCAATCAACCATGGCGCAGTCGACAGTTGTACGTCGGGCTCACAATTTCGGTCTGGGGGAAACCCGATACGTACAGGGGCGCGCTGCAAATGACGAACCCCATCGTCGACCTGATCGGCGACCGTACGGGTCGAATCGTGCCGATCTACCCACAGAGCGGCGACAACGGAGTGAAGACCTGGGAAATGGCGAAGTGGGTCGAGACCGCGTTGCACAAATGTGCACCACGGGGCGTCGTTGATCCGGTGCCGGAAGCAGTCCGGCGTGAATACGGTCTCGTGCCTCGCTTCGATGCGATGAAGGCGATCCATCTGCCAACATCGATGGACGAGATGGAAAGCGCGCGACGACGGCTTGCTTTCGACGAATTGTTGCGCGTGCAGACCTACCTTGTGCGGCAGAAAAAGCGCATCGAGCAATCCGCGCGAGGGATCGCTCACTCGACCCGTGGTGTCTTCGTCGATCAGTTCATCGAGAACCTCGCGTTTCCGCTGACGTCTGCACAGCGCCGTGTCATCGACGAAGTCACGACCGACATGTCACGGGCGGTGCCGATGAATCGCCTGCTGCAGGGTGACGTCGGTAGCGGGAAGACAGTGGTGGCCGTTGCGACGTTGTTGACCGCAGTTGAAGGCGGCTACCAGGGTGCATTGATGGCCCCGACCGAAGTTCTCGCCGAGCAACACTTTGCGGGAGTCACGCGTTTGCTCGACGGCCTCGTCGTGTCTGATCCCGAAAACCTCTTCGGTGACCGACCGGTGCGCGTGGAAATGCTGACGAACCGCGTCACCGGCGATCAACGTCGTCGCGTCGTTGCCGGTCTGGCCGATGGTTCGATCGACATCGCGATCGGGACCCACGCTCTCATCCAGAAAGGGATCGAGTTCAAGTCGCTCGGTGCGGTGGTCGTTGACGAGCAGCATCGCTTCGGAGTCGAGCAACGGGCGAGACTGCGCGAAATGTCGGAGATCCGACCTGACACGCTCGTCATGACCGCGACACCGATTCCGCGCACAGCCGCACTGACGATTTTCGGTGACCTCGACGTCAGCGTGCTCGATGAGATGCCTCCGGGACGCACCCCGATCGTGACGAACTCGGTAGCGGGCGGGGCGGAGACGAACGAGATGTGGGCTGCGGTTCGCGATGCCGTCGGCCGTGGTGACCAGGTGTACGTGGTGTGTCCGCTCATCGAGGAGAGCGAGAAGCTCGAGGCCGCGTCCGCCGAGGCGACTTTCGCGGAACTTCGTGAAGGGGAATTGGCGGATCTGCGCGTCGGACTCATGCACGGGCGTATGAAGTCCGCTGAAAAAGACGCCGTGATGGAATCCTTCCGTCGTGGCGACCTCGATGTGCTCGTTGCGACAACGGTCATCGAAGTCGGTGTCGACGTGCCCAATGCGACGCAGATGGTGATTCTCGACGCCGATCGATTCGGCATCGCGCAGTTGCATCAGTTGCGCGGTCGCGTCGGACGAGGGGCGAAGGCTTCGACATGTTGGCTCGTTACACGGCTGTCCGACGACGCACTGATCGCGGAGATGAAGCCGCGTATCGAGGCACTCGTCGCCTCGACCGATGGATTCGACCTGGCCGAGGTCGACCTGCAGTTGCGCGGTGAAGGAACGATCATGGACAAGCGCCAGAGCGGTGGCAGCGATGATCTCAAACTCGCATCATTGAAGACAGACCGCGATCTCATCGAGGCGGCCCGTGACGTCGCGATCGACCTCGTCGGTGACGACACCGGCCTCACGGCACATCCCGAGATTCGCGACGAAGTGCGACTCTTCATCGAGGATCGCGGCCGCGAGGACTTTGTCGTCAGAAATTGAGTTGCCGGGAATCAGGCATCGGTTGGGTCGACGTCGTCGCTCTCGAGAATGATGTCCCATCGATCGCGGCAGTCCCGACAGCGATAGGTGACGACATCGCCGACCAGCCAGGTTCCGTCCTCCCGCGGGGGAGTGAGCAAGTGGGCGGGCCCACCGCAGTCGACGCAGATGCTCTCGGACGGTGGTTGCTGCACGGTCCGATTATTGCCTGACAGACTGCATCCATGCGTGTGGTTGCGGGCGAGTTGCGGGGGCGCCGGATCGCCGGCCCCGAAGGTGTCGCGACCCGACCGACAACCGACAAAGTGCGCGAAGCGCTCTTCAACGCACTTGGCAGCCTCGATGCCGTCGACGGCGCCGTTGTTGTCGACCTGTTTGCGGGTTCCGGCGCTCTCGGTATCGAGGCGCTGTCTCGCGGAGCAAAGAAGTGCACCTTCGTGGAGAACGACCGACGCGCTCTCGGTGTGATGAAGGAAAACATCGAGGCTCTCGGAATCGGCAACGTGTCACGTGTCGTTGAACTCGACGTCATTCGCGACATGAATGCAGCGGGTGCGCTGCGTCTCGGCAACGAACTTGCCGGCGCCACACTCGTTCTCGCCGACCCGCCCTACGGTTTTGAGCACTGGAACGAAATTTTCTCGGCTGTCGAGGCGGCCGGGCCCACCGTGGTGCTCGTCATCGAGACCGAAACGCGGGCCACGGTCCACGACGCAGTGCCCTGCGGCTGGACGGCCATCCGTCGGCGCGACTACGGGCGCACAACCGTGGGGTTTTTCGTCCGTGAAGGGGTGAATGCCGACGGGTCGTGAATGTGCGGTTGTACCGTTGTCGGTGCATGGCGAAGGTTCTCTACCCGGGCAGTTTCGATCCCATTCATCTGGGCCACGTCGACGTGATCGACCAGGCGTGCCGACTTTTCGGCCGCGTCGTCATCGCCATCCTCCACAACCCCGAGAAGCACGGCGGGGTCTTCACCGTCGAACAGCGCATCCACCTCATCAACGGGGCGCTCGCCGACGGCCCGAGCGCGGGCAAGTACTCGGTCAAGGCGTTTCCTGGTCTTGCAGTCGACGCCGCGAAGGCCTCCGACGTCGATTTCATTGTGAAGGGGCTGCGCAACTCTGGTGATTTCGAGATCGAGCAGCAAATGGCCCACACCAACCTCGCGGTTGCCGGTGTGCCCACCGTCTACTTGCCGTGCAGTCCCGAGCGTTCGTCGGTGAGCAGCCGCTTCGTCCGCGAGATCGCCCAGTATGGTGGCGACCCTTCGTCCATGGTGCCGAACAACGTCACCGCGGCGCTGAAGGAGATGTTCTCATGAGCTACGACGACAGTTACGACGACTTCGATCAACAGCCCGTCGAGCCACAGATGGGCGATGCGGAAGCCCTCATGCGCCGCGCGCTCGACATCATTGCGTCGGCTCCGAACATGCCGCTCTCCAGTACGCCGCGCATCGACCGCGACGAGATCATTGAAATCCTCGAAGATGCGCTCGCGCGACTTCCCGAGGAACTGCGCCAGGCGCGGTGGATGCTGCGTGAAAAACAGGAGTTCGTCAACAAGGCGCGTCGCGAAGCCGACGAAATCATCGAGGCTGCGCGGGTGCAGGCCGAGCGAATGGTGCAGCGCACCGAAGTCGTGCGTGCCGCCGAATCCCGTGCGCGAACCGTCGTCGAGAACGCCGAGGCCGATGCACGTCGACTCCGCATGGAGACCGAGGACTTTCTCGACCAGCGACTGGGTAGCTTCGAGATCCTGCTCGATCGTCTGATGAAGACGGTGGGGACGGGTCGCCAACGCCTGTCCATCGGCAACCGACCCGAGACCGACGAACCACAGCCGACCGATCCCTCGGGTGAGATCCAGGGGTTCTTCGACCAAGACCGCTTCTGAGGGTCCGCGAGTCGTCGTGACATCTCCACTCTCGGGTCTCGTCGTCAACGTGGCCGAGGTGCTGCGACGTGTCGGCAACGTGAAGGACGTCGCGGTCGCCGTCGACAGCGACCTTCTCGAACTCGGCGACGACCGGATCTCAAGCCAAGACGTTCCCATCGCGTTTCACCTCGAATCGACGAACACCGGAATCGTCGTGCGTGGCAAGGTTTCTGCCGAGTACCGCGACACTTGCCGGCGTTGTCTCGCCGACGTGCACGACAAAGTCACCGTCGAGATCGGCGAGTTGTACCAGCGAGAGATCACCGACCCCGACGCTTACCCGCTCGAGGGCGAACAGTTGCTCCTTGCACCACTGGTGCGCGAGCACCTGCTGCTCGCCTTGCCGGACGCACCCCTCTGCCGCACCGACTGCCCCGGACTGTGTCCGGTCTGCGGGGCGGACAAATCGAACCCTGCCGAGGCCGACTGCGGCTGCGTGGTCGGCGCTTCGGACCCCCGCTGGGCTGCGCTCGAGGCCTTGCGTGGGCGCCTCGAGGACCACTGAAAGCGGGAGGGCGCAAACTCCCGTCGCGCCGATAACCTCTCGGGGCTGAGAAAGACGTCCAACGGAGACCATCGTGGCTGTACCAAAGAAAAAGAAGTCGAAGGCGAAGACCCACAGCCGCAAGTCCGCGAACATGCGCATGGAGCTGCCATCGCGCAGCGTGTGCCCCCGTTGTGGCGCGGCAAAGAAGCCGCACGTCGTGTGCGGCGGCTGCGGTTGGTACAAAGGTCGTACCGCCGTCGAAGTCGCCTAATCTCGCCTCGTGAATCTTCCTGTTGCGGTCGACGCACTCGGCGGCGACAAAGCTCCCGATGAAATCCTGAAGGGGACGCTCGATGCTGTCGCTTCGGGTATTCCTTGCGTGCTCGTCGGGCCCGACAATCTCGCGGATATCACAACGATCGACATTTCGTCTCTCGACGTGATTCGTGCGAACGAGGTCATCGCGATGGACGAAGACCCCGCAGGTGGGGTACGTCGAAAGAAGGATTCGACGCTCGTTCGTGCGGCCGAAGCGGTGCGTGACGGCAAAGCGTCGGCGATGATCTCGGCCGGCAACACCGGTGCCACGATGGCTTCTGCTCTCTTGCGCATGGGTCGTGTGAAAGGTGTGAACCGTCCGGCCATCGCCACTCCGATCCCGGTGCCCGGTCACACTCCCACGGTTCTGCTCGATGCCGGGGCAAACGCGGAAGTGCAGGCCGACTGGCTGGTTCAGTTTGCGGTGATGGGCTCGATCTATTCCGAGCGCCGATTCGGTATCGCAAATCCGCGCGTCGGACTCTTGTCGATTGGCGAAGAACCCGGCAAAGGTGACTCTTTGCGCAAAGAGGCATACGAACTGCTCTCGATCGCTCCCGGAATCAACTTCGTCGGCAACGTCGAGGGTCGCGACATCATGACGCCCGATGTCGACGTGGTTGTCACCGACGGCTTCACGGGGAACGTTGTCCTAAAGACGCTCGAAGGAAGCCTGAAGACGGTGGTCAAGGCTCTCTTTTCGGCTTTTGGTTCCAGCCCCGACCTGAAGGTTCACGCCGACGCGCTGCTTCCTGCGTTGTTGCCGTTGTACGAATCGCTCGACCCCGACACGTACGGCGGCGCGATCCTTCTCGGCGTCGACGGTGTATGCATCATTTCGCATGGTTCGTCATCGGCTCGCGCGATGCTGAACGGCATCAAGGTTGCAAAGGAGATGGTTGATTCGGGCATGGTCGAGGCCATTCGCTCGGCGATCGGTCTAATCTCGAATACATCCGTCAACGACGGTAAATGACACGAACCCAACCGCAACATCACAGGAGACAGACATGGCATCAATCGATCGGGCCGGAATTTTCGCGATCGTTCGCGACCAGCTGTCCGAAATTCTCGAAATTGACCCGGGTGCGATCTCCGAAGGGCAATCCTTCGTCGACGACCTCGATGCCGACTCGCTGGCACTCATCGAGCTCGTCGAGGCCCTCGAGGAAGAACTCGCCGACGTCGTCGCCGGATTTCGCATCGAGGACGAAGACCTGCAGGACCTGAAGACTGTGCGCGATGCCGTCGACTACGTCTATGGACGAGTCTCATCCGGATCCTGAGGCGCTCGCCCGGCTGACGGCCGGGTTCGATCACGAGTTCGTCGATCCGACACTGCTCGTGCGGGCCATGCAGCACCGCTCGTGGCAGGCGGAGTTCGATGCCCCTGAATCGAACGAGCGTCTCGAGTTCCTGGGCGACGCGGTCCTTGGATGGGTCGTTGCCGACATTGCCTTCACCACCTTCGGAGAACTCCCCGAAGGTCGCCTCACCGACCTGCGCAAGAGCGTCGTCAACGCAAAGGCCCTCGCATCGTTGGCGCGTCAGGTCAACCTCGGTCCCGCTTTGTTGTTGGGACGTGGCGAGGATGCCGCAGGCGGACGAACGAAAACCTCCATTCTCTCCGATGCATTCGAGGCCGTCATCGGTGCGATCTACCTCGATGCAGGGCCAACCGTCGCATACGAAAAGGTGAAGCGGTTGTTGCTGCCGGCGATGCAACGTGCGTTGCCAAACATCGACAAACTCGATGCAAAGACGGTGCTGCAAGAGCGTGCCGCGCGACTCGGTTTGTCCGCACCCAAGTATCTGGTCGACAGCGAGGGGCCCGACCACGCAAAAACTTTCACTGCGCGCGTCATCGTCGGTGACGTCGAAGCGGTTGGGTCGGGGCCTTCAAAGAAGACTGCCGAGCAAGTGGCGGCAGAGGGTGCCCTCGGTCGTTTGCCTGAGCCGACCGACGTCTGAGTCGTCGCATGCCCGAACTGCCCGAAGTCGAAACGGTGCGCAGGTCGCTCGACACGGCCGTCGTCGGGTCGCGTGTGGCCAAGGTTGATATCGGCCGATTGCGCAGTGTTCGCCGTACGGGCCCCGACGTGGTGCGCGCGGGCCTCCTCGGAGAGACGTTCGTCGGGACTCGTCGACGTGGCAAGTACCTGTTCTTTGATCTCGCAAACGGCAACTCGATGATGGTGCACCTGCGCATGAGCGGGCGCTTGTTGCTCGCAGCACCCGACTCCCCGCGGGAGGCTCACACCCATGTCGCGTTACTGCTCGAACGCGATGGGGCCGAGCCAACCGAGTTGAGATTCGTCGACCCACGCACGTTCGGCGAGGTCGTCGTGTTCAATCCCGATGACGACCTCGTGCCCGAAGTGGGTCGGCTTGGCCTCGATCCTCTGGTCGACGACTTCAGCTTTGCCGCATTCCGCTCGGCAGTCGAGGGCCGACGCCGCGGATTGAAAGCAGTGCTCCTCGACCAGGCGATAATTGCGGGCATCGGCAACATCTATGCCGATGAGATCATGCATCGCTCGCGCCTCAGGTGGGATCGCCGGGTCGACACACTCGCAACCCCACAGCTGAAGGTGCTGCACAAGAACACCGTCGAGGTATTGCGCGAAGCCGTCGCCGCCGGCGGGTCGACTCTGTCCGACACCCAGTACGTCGACGCGCTCGGCCGTGAGGGCATCTTCCAGACCGAGCACCGCGTCTATGCGCGGGAAGGGGAGAGGTGCATCACCTGCGGCCGGGGGATCATTCGTCGCGTCACCGGGGCGGGTCGATCCACGCATTTTTGTCCCGTCTGTCAGCGCTGACGGACCCGCGCGAGGCGGTGGGAATCGGCCCGATCTTGTAAGTTCGGATCGCTGTGTTTCTCAAGTCCCTGACCCTGAAAGGCTTCAAATCCTTCGCCGACACCACGGTGATGGAGCTGGAACCGGGGGTCACCGTCGTCGTCGGCCCGAACGGTTCGGGAAAGTCGAACGTCGTCGACGCCATTGCGTGGGTTCTCGGCGCTCAGGCACCCTCGGCGGTGCGCAGCCAGAAGATGGACGACGTCATCTTTGCGGGTACGGAGAAGCGCCCTGCGCTCGGACGCGCCGAAGTGGTGCTGACGCTCGACAACTCGGCGGGTCTGTTGCCGATCGAGTTCACCGAGGTCACGGTCGGCCGCACGCTCTTCCGCTCCGGTGAAAGCGAATATTCGATCAACGGTGTCGAATGCCGTCTGCTCGACGTGCAGGAACTGCTGTCCGACGCGGGCGTCGGTCGCCAGCAGCACGTCATCATCAGCCAGGGCCAGATCGACGCCGTTCTGAACGCACGCCCGGAAGACCGCCGCGCCATCATCGAAGAGGCAGCCGGTGTGTTGAAGTACCGCAAGCGCAAGGAAAAAGCCGAACGGCGCCTCGACAGCACCGAAGCAAACCTGCTTCGAGTCCAGGACCTCATCCGTGAAGTGCGACGACAACTGCGGCCGCTCGAACGGCAAGCAGAGGCCGCGCGTCGCCACGGCGAGCTCGTCACCGAGCTCAAGGCCCTGCAGATCTATGTGGCGGGGCGCGAAATTGCATCCACCCGTGCGCGTCTCGTCGCGCTTGCCGGCGACAAAGCGAATGGCGTTCGCACCGAGCAGGAGCTTCGTGCCCGTCTGGCCGAACTCGACACGCTGGTTCTGTCATCCGAGGCCGAACTGACCGCGCTCGGAGACACCGGCGTCAGCGACCAGCTGGTGCGCGTCGAACAGTTGCGTGAGCGAGCCCGTGGTCTGGCGGCGCTTCTCGCCGAGCGCCGTCGTTCGATGGAGCGCGACCGCAGCCAGTTCATGGACGCCGATGTGATGGCCTCGCTCGAAGTCGATGCCGCTGCGCTGCGCGAAGAGCTCGACTCCATCAATTCCGAACTGTCGCTCGTCGACCCCGAACGCGAGTCGCTCGAACGCGACGAGGCGGACTTCGCCGCACGCCGTGAAGCCGCAGGTGACGACGACGTGCCCGAGATGCCTACGCCCGTTGCCGCCAGTGCAGCGGCCGAGGTGCGCGGAGAATTGCGCACCCTTCGGGCAAACGACGAACGTGATCGTGCCGAGCTGCAGCGTGTTGCGACCCGTATTGCGCAGCTCGACGATCGCGCGATGCGTCTCGCGGCCGACGTCGAACGTCTCGGCAACGAATACGAATCCACCGAGGGCGCCGCCAAGCGCATCGAAGACGAGGTTCGTGGTCAGTCCGAACGTCGAGCCGCGGCCGAGTCGGCGCTCGATGCGGCCACGCAAGCCGGCGCGAATGCAGCGGCCTCGTTGGCGCACTGGAATGCCCGCGTCGAAGTGCTGCGCGAGGCCCTCGAAACCGCACGCAGTCGCGCCGGACTGCAACATCTTGCCGATGTGGGTGGTGTGGTCGGTGCCCTCGTCGACCTGATTCGCATCGAAGATGGTTGGGAGGCCGCGGTGCATGCCGCTCTCGGCGATGCCGTTGCCGGCATCGTCATGCGCGACGCTTCGGCCGCGCGCGCAGCGTTGTCGAGCCTCGACGCAATGAACGTGAACGGCGCGGTGCTGGCTCTCGGTGGCTCGCGCGAACCCGCAGTGGCGACTCCTTCCGGGGCCCGACCCGTTCGTGGTGTCGTTCGTGCCGCCGGACCAGATGCCGGGGGCATCGACGCACTGCTCGACACCTTGCTGTCGCGGGCGTTCATTGCCGACTCGTGGGCAACCGCAGTCGATATTGCGCTGTCCAGTCCAACCCTGCACGTCGTCACGCGTCGTGGTGACCGCTTCGCACCTTCGGGATGGCGCATCGGTGGTCAGGCCGACGCCGTCACCGCGGCCGCACTTGACGATGCGGTGGCACGCCAGACCGAGGCGAACACTGAGTCCGAGCTTCGCGCGAGCGAATTGGCTCGTGCACGAGCCGAAATGCAATCCGCGCGTGATTCATTCGCCGAACTCGAGCGTCGCCACGAACAGTTGACGCGGGCGCGCCTTGCGGCGGCCGACAGTCTGCAGCGCGTCACGGGTGAACGACGTGAGGTCATCGCCGAGCTCGATGCAGTTCGTTCGCAACGCGAAGACGTCTCCGGCCGTCTCGAGCGGGCGGGTTCGCGTATCGCCGAGCTCGAGGCCGTGCTGCCGCGCCTCGAAGCCGACGAGGCCATGGAGGCCGAGACCATGCGTGCAATCGGTGCGGCACGCGCGGGCCTCGATGCCGAGGCGTCGCGCCTTGCGCTCCGCCGCAAGGATCTCGAGGTGAAGTCCGTTGGTCTCGTCGAGCGACAGCAGTTCGTGCAGCGACGTCTCGACGAAACGGAGGCCCGTCTGGCGGCCGACGCCGATGCACGAGCGCAGGCCGCCGAGCAACGAATTCGTCTGCAGCGCGCCTTTGACGCGATCGTCGGTCTGAGCGATCTCGTCGACCGGCACCGCATCACGACCGAGGCGCTGCTCGTCGAACTCCACGAGGCACGTCGTCGTCAAAGCGACGAAGTGCGCGAGGTCGCGGCGCGACTCGATACGGCACGTCGCGAACGTCAGACGACCGAACGTGAACTCGACGAGCAACGCGAACGCGGTCGGCGCATCGAGATCGACGAGGCCGAGGTGCGCATGCGACTCGAGGCGGCGGTGGAATCGCTGCGACGCGACCTCGAAGTCGAACCCGAGGTCGCCGAGGCAACGGAAATGCCGACAATCGCCGAAGGTGTCACTCCAATTGCGCGCGTGCGCGAACTCGAACGCGAGCTTCGTCTGATGGGGCCGATCAATCCGCTTGCGTTGCAGGAGTTCACCGAACTGCAGAAGCGTCACGAGTTCCTCGAGGCACAATTGGAAGACGTTCGCAACACCCGTCGCGACCTGCTGCGTGTCATCAAGGCCGTCGACGAAGAGATTCAGTCGGTGTTCGGCACCGCGTTCCATGACGTCGCCCGCAACTTCCAGGAACTCTTCGGCGGCCTCTTTCCCGGAGGTTCGGGCAGGCTCACGCTGACCCTGCCCGAGGACCTTTTGAACACGGGCATCGAGGTCGAGGCCCGACCGGGCGGCAAGAACGTCAAGAAGCTCTCGCTGCTGTCCGGAGGTGAGCGCTCGCTCACCGCATTGGCATTTCTCTTCGCCGTGTTCCGCAGTCGCCCCTCGCCGTTCTACGTGATGGACGAAGTCGAGGCCGCCCTTGACGACGTGAACCTGTCGCGATTCCTCGGCCTGCTCGGTGAATTCCGCCGCGATGCGCAGCTTCTCGTCGTCAGTCACCAGAAGCGGACGATGGAAGCAGCCGACTGCCTCCTCGGCGTCACCATGCAGCCGGGCGGTTCGTCGAAGGTGATCGTCGAGCGAGCAGCCACCACCAACTGACATCCTCATGGACAACGCACCCCTCATACTTCTCCTTCTCGTCGGCCTCGTCGTCGTCTTCGGTCTCGGCGTCGTCGTGCTCAACCGTCGCAAGTCCGACAACCGGGTCGTCGTCGAGTCGCCACCGGTCCCAACCATCGAGAGGCCGCCAACCGTCGTAGAACCGGTGCCGGAGCCGAAATCCGAACCCGCGCCGGAACCTGAATCAGAACCTGAACCGGTTGACGTCGGCGAGACCGAACCGGTCGTGCCAAAGCGGCGCTTCGCCAAAGCTGCGGGCATCTTCACCGGTGCATTCGCCGGCGTGCGCGCCAAGGAAAAGATCAACGCCGACACGTGGGACGATCTCGAAGAAACCCTTCTGCGCGCCGATGTCGGCTTGGCGGTCACGACATCGCTGCTGTCCGATTTGAAGACGCGGGTCGACAAGAAAGAAATCGCCGACCCGCGTGGTTTGGTCGATGCACTGAAGGTTGACATGACAGCGCAGTTGAGCGCCAATGCCCGCGAGCTCACCTTCGATGAGTCGGTGAAGCAGCCGAACATCTGGCTCTTCGTTGGCGTGAACGGCGTTGGCAAGACCACGACGATCGGCAAGGTTGCCTTCGCGCAGAAAGCGAGTGGCCGCAACATTCTGCTGGCCGCGGGCGACACGTTCCGCGCCGCTGCCGGCGAACAGTTGGAAACGTGGGCCGAACGTGCGGAAGTTCCAATCGTCCGTGGCAGTGAAGGCGGCGACCCGAGCGCGGTGATCTTTGACGCCGTGCAAAGTGCCGCCGCGCGTGGCTGCGACCTGGTCCTCGCAGACACTGCGGGTCGACTGCAGAACAAGACCAACCTGATGGAGGAGCTGAAGAAGGTGCGTCGCGTGGCCGAAAAAGAGGCCGGCACCGTCACCGAAGTTCTTCTCGTCATCGATGCTACGACGGGCCAGAACGGGCTCTCGCAGGCGGCGCAGTTCGCGGAAGCAACCAACGTCACCGGAGTGGTGTTGACAAAACTTGACGGCTCGGCGAAGGGTGGCATCGTCTTTGCGATCGAGACGCAGTTGGGCATCCCCGTGAAACTGGTGGGCCTCGGCGAAACAATCGCCGACCTTGTGGTGTTCGACCCCGACGAGTACGTGAAGGAACTCTTCGCCACCGAGTCCTGAAAGATTCGGGGCTCCGGCGGACATCTCACCACCATGGGCGACTCTCTCGCGGCCGGTGTCGATCGGCGAGCGCGCTTCGAACAAGTATTTGATGCCGCGTACGTCGCAGTGCAGCGTTTCGTGAGGCGTCGCGGTGGTGGAGAGGAAACCGACGACATCGTCGCCGACACGTTCATGGTCGTCTGGCGCCGGCTCGAAGACGTTCCGTCCGAGTCGGTCGTTCCGTGGTGTCTCGGGGTCGCACGGCGGTGCCTCGCGAACCAGAGACGGTCGACCACGCGACGTGCGCGCCTCCGGGATCGAGTTGCGGCGGAACCCGTACCGGTCGACAATGCGTCTCAGGATCCCGACCTGTTGGCGGCACTCGCGCGACTCGATGACGAGCAAAGGGAACTTCTGAGGTTGTCCGTTTGGGAGGGATTGGGCCCGGGGGAAATTGCCGTGGTCCTCGGTATCACCCCGAATGCCGCGAGCATCCGTCTGCACAGGGCGCGGCGTGAACTCGCCGACCTGCTGGGGGCCGGAAAGAATTCGAGTGTTGCGGGACATTCATCGGTTGAAGCACTCGAACGGAAGGAGCAACGATGACGAACGACGAAATTTTCGAACGCATCGCCCGCATCGATCCTGTTCCGGCTGACACACCCCTCGACCCGGCGACAAGCAATCGGGCCCGAGAACTGAAAGGACTCATCATGTCGAGCGAACCCCAGGAGAACACAGTCATCGCCAAGCCGCGGCGCATCGGTCGTTTGATCGCTGCAGGCGCGGTTGCCGTTGGTGCCGTCGCGGTTGTGGTGGCGGTGACGCGCGGTGGCTCGGGAGGCGACGTCGAGCCGATCGTCTTCTCTGCGGCGCAGTCGACGCTGTCGTCGAGAACGGCCGGTGCGGCCGAGTCGACCGCTGACGCAGCGATGCCGAACAACAAGATGGCGGCGGTCGCGCCGTACGAGGTCGAATACGAAGTCGAGGGTGACCTGCCGGCACTCGATGACAAGGCGCAGTCGTGGAAATCGAAGGGTGAGCCATCGAAGAAGCGGATGAACGCTGTCGTCAAGGCGCTCGGGGTCGAGGGAGACCTGGTCGCTCGCAAGAAGGATGAAGGTGGCGGATTCGTTGCCGGCCCGATCGACGGTTCTGCCCCGTCGGTGAGTTTCGGTGACCCCGAATTTGATCCGTACCTCAACTGGTACTACTCCGCCGCATGGGCAATGTCGACGCGATCGTCCGAACCTGCGGTCTCGTCCGACACCGGAACATCCGACACTGTGACGTCCGATGATGTCGTGGAGGTTCCGGAGGAGATGAAGAAGCCGGAGAATCTGCCCTCGAAAGACGAGGCGCGCAAACGGGCGAAGTCGATCATGAACGAGGCCGGAGTCGATGTTCGCGACGACGACATCGAGGTGTACGCCGACGAGTGGTCGGTGTCGGTGACCGCGTGGACACGCGTCGGCGACATTCGCACTCCGATGTCGTGGACTTTCGGTTTCGGCAGCGAAGGTGCGATCACGTGGGCGGGCGGCAATCTTCTCTCCTTCGAAAAGGGACCGAAGTTCCCGCGCGTCGGGGCCCTTGTCGGCGTCGAACGTCTGGGCGACCCGAAGTACTCGGGTTGGTACGGCTACGGCCCGGTTGCCAAAGGGGTCACCGAGCCTGCGTTCGCGGAAGATTCGACGGTGGTTGAGCCGTCACCGTCGGGTAACGCAACCACAACCGATTCGGTTGTTCCGACCATACAGACGATTGTTATCACCGGTGTGAAGGAATCATTGACGCCGATCATCGACGCCGACAACGTGATGTGGCTCGTCCCTTCGTACGAGTACACCGTCAAGGACGGCTACACAATCAGCACTCTTGCGATCACGGATGAGTTCATCGAACAGGCAACACCGACGCCCGACACGGCCGTGGGTGGCGGAACGAGCGGCAGTTCCGGCTCATCCATCGGTTCGGAGGGCTCGGAGGGTTCAGAGGGCTCAGGGGATGCGGGTGAAACGCTGCCGGCCGTCGACGTGCCCGCCCTCAGCCAAGAAGAGGCCGTCAAGTTGGTCGGCCTCACCGAGGATGAGGCCATGAAGTTGGCCGAGTCGAATGGGTGGATCACACGCGTGAGTTCGCGCGACGGCGAGGATTTTCAGTTGACGATGGATAACGTGTCCAATCGCGTCAACCTTGCGATTGTCGACGGAAAGGTGACCGGCGTCAGCGTTGGGTAGCCTCACGGGCGTCATGTTCGACAACCTGAGTTCGAAATTCGAATCGATTCTCGGCAAGGTCCGCGGTCGCGGTCGCCTCACCGAGGCCGACGTCGACGAGGTTCTTGCTGAGATTCGCGCTGCGCTTCTCGACGCCGACGTCAACGTCACCGTCGCCCGCAACGTCGTCGCCCGCATTCGCGAGCAGGCGGTTGGTGCGGAACTCTCGAAGGCTCTCGACCCGGGCCAACAGATCGTCAAGATCGTCAACCAGGAACTGACGGCGATCCTTGGCGGCGACACGCTGAAGATCACATACGCCGGCAAACCCCCGACGGTCGTCCTGATGGCCGGTCTCCAGGGCTCGGGCAAAACCACCAGCGCCGCAAAATTGGCACGCTGGTTCAAGTCGCAGGGTCGCCAGCCCCTCCTCGTCGGAGCCGACCTGCAGCGTCCGGCCGCCGTTGAGCAGTTGCGCACGCTCGGTCGCCAAATCGACGTTCCCGTGTTCTCCGACCCCGGCGACCCGGTGACCACTGCGACGCGCGGCCTTGCCGAGGCGCGCCGCATCGGCCGCGACGTTCTCATCGTCGACACCGCCGGTCGTCTGTCGATCGATGCCGAACTGATGGACGAGATCCGCCGCATCAGCGACGCGGTCGAGCCGCACTACACGTTTCTTGTCATCGACGCGATGACCGGCCAGGATGCCGTCAACACCGCAGAAGCGTTCAACGCGACACTCGAAATAGACGGCGTGATTCTTTCCAAGCTCGACGGTGACGCACGTGGTGGTGCGGCACTGTCGGTGAAGGAAGTCATCGGTAAACCCATCGCGTTCGCGGCAACGGGCGAAAAAATCGATGCATTCGAGCAGTTCCATCCCGACCGTATGGCCGGGCGAATTCTCGGAATGGGCGACGTGCTGACGCTCATCGAGCAGGCCGAGCAGGTTTTCGAAAAAGAAGAGGCCGAGGCAACCGCGGCAAAGTTGTTCGAGGGCGAGTTCACGCTCGACGACTTCCTCGACCAGTTGCAGCAGGTCAAGAAGATGGGCTCGATCTCCAGCATCATGGGGATGCTCCCGGGCATGCCGAAGGAACTGAAGAACGCCGAGATCGGCGACGATCAAGTGAAGGTGACCGAGGCGATCATCAGGTCGATGACCCCCGAAGAACGCCGCAGCCCCGACATCATCAACGGATCGCGCCGCGTGCGGATCGCCAAGGGCAGCGGCACGACGGTGCCCGATGTGAACCGTCTCGTCAAGCAGTTCAGCGAAATGCAGCGCATGATGAAACAAATGGGCGGCCTGGCGGGCAAGAAGTCGGGCAAAAAAGGCAAGCCACCCAAGATGAACCCCGTGAAAATGGCCAAGGCTATGAAGCAAATGGGTGCGGGTGATCTGTCGGGTTTGGGCCTGCCGGGTCAGCCGGGTCTGCCCGGCCAGAAAAACCCCGGAGCCTTCCCCGATTTTCGCGACTTCCGATAGCCTTTCCCAGTCCGGTCGCGGCCGCCTCCAGCCTCGACGACCAAGTTGCAGGAGTTTTCATGTCAGTCAAGTTGCGTCTCACTCGTGTCGGAAAGACCAAGCAACCGCATTACCGCATCATCGTCGCCGACGAGCGCCGCTCGCGTGACGGGCGCTTCATCGAGATTCTCGGCCAGTACAACCCGCGTCAAGAGCCGTCGCACCTCAAGGTCGACAATGACAAGGCGGTTGCCTGGTTGCAGCAGGGTGCACAGCCCACCGAGCGTGTGCGCAAGCTTCTCGAGATCTCGGGCGCGTGGGCACAGTTCACCGCTTCGAAGAGCGCCAAGTGAGCGACAGCGGCAACCAGGTTCTCGCACCCACGGCGACGGCGGTACTGCAACACGTCGTTCGTTCGATCGTCGACGACCCCGATGCCGTGTCAGTCGATCATCGTGAGGGTGACGACAAGGTCTTCCTCGAGGTGCGCGTCGGCTCGGGTGACCTCGGTCGCGTGATTGGACGTCGTGGTCGCACCGCGCAGAGCATTCGCACCGTGGTGCGTGCGGCCGCAAGCCGCGATGGCGTCGACGTCGACGTCGACTTCGTCGACGAATAGCCCCCGGCACCCAGAACGAGCGTCGATGACCCAACCGCCTGACGGTCTTCTCGAAATCGGCAGGCTGGGGCGCACCCATGGAGTGCGCGGCGAGATGTACCTCAGCCTTGTTTCGGATCGTCCCGAGCGTCGGCGAGCCGGCTCGCGGGTGTTCGTCGGCGGAGCATGGCGCACGATCGAGGCGATTCGTCCCTCCAACGATCGCTATCTCGTCGTGCTCGAAGGCCTCGACGTACGCGAAGAGGCGGCAAAGTTGACGAATGAAATCGTCTACGGCGAGCCGATCGAAGACCCCGCCGCCCTGTGGGTGCACGACCTTGTGGGTGCGCGCGTCATTGCAGCCGACGGCACCGAGTTCGGCGTCTGCGTGGCAGTCATCGACAATCCGGCCCATGCGATTCTCGAAACCGACCGTGGCGTACTGATTCCGGTTCCGTTCGTCTCCTCGCACGAAGACGGCGTCGTCACGGTGACGCCGCCCGATGGGTTGCTCGACCTGCAGGACAACACGTGATGCGGATCGACGTCTTCAGTATCTTTCCCGGCATCGTCGACGCGTTCTGCGCCGAGAGCCTGCTCGGCAAGGCGCGCGAATCGGGCCTTTTCGACCTGCGCGCGCACGACCTTCGCGCTCACACGAGCGACGTCCATCGTTCCGTCGACGACACCGTGTTCGGGGGTGGCGCGGGCATGTTGATGCGACCCGAGCCGATTTTCGATGCGGTCGAAGCCGTGCAACCACCGCGACCGCTGATTCTCGTCGGCCCCGGAGGCGACAGATTCGACCAGGCAATGGCGCGGCGGCTCGCCGACCTTCCGGGTTTCAGCATCTTGTGTGGCCGATACGAAGGCGTCGACCAGCGCGTGCGTGAACATCTCGTCGACGCAGAGGTGTCCGTGGGCGACGTCGTGTTGTCGGGCGGGGAAGTGGCCGCGTGTCTCATCATCGAAGCCGTCGTGCGGCTGGTTCCGGGTGCGATGGGTAACGCCGAGTCACCGCTGACCGAAAGCTTCGGGGTCAGCGGCCTGCTCGAAGAACCTCAGTACACACGCCCGGCCGACTTCCGTGGCTGGACGGTTCCCGACGTCTTGCGCGGGGGCGACCATGCTCTGGTTGCCCGCTGGCGCCTTGCCCAGGCGTTGCACCGCACGGTCCGGGCGCGACCCGACCTCATCGAGGCCCGCGGGGGCCTGTCGAGTGCCGAAAAGAGACTGTTGGAAGAGTTCACCCCCGTCTCGTATCCTTCATCGTTCGCTCAGGGCGGCTCACCCGCCCCCGACCAGTAACGGATCGCCCCATGAAGACCACCGACCTCGTCGACAACCAGTACCTCCGCAGCGACCTGCCCGACCTTCGCGCAGGAGACGAAGTGAAGGTTCACGTGCGCGTCGTCGAAAGCGGCAAAGAGCGCATCCAGGTGTTCCAGGGCAACATCATCGCAATCCAAGGATCGGGCGTTGCCGAGTCGTACACGGTCCGCAAGCTCAGCTACGGCGTCGGTGTCGAGCGCACCTTCCCGAAGCACAGCCCCGCGGTTGCAAAGGTCGAACTCATGCATCGTGGCCAAGTCCGTCGCGCGAAGCTCTACTTCCTGCGTGATCGCACAGGCAAGGCTGCCAAGATTCGCGAGAAGCGCGAATCCTGATCCGCGCACACACTCGCGTGAACCATTGCCTCGTGTCGGGGCCCCGTTGAACACCGACGATCTCGAGAATTTCGAGGCCGAGCGCGAACTGAAGCTCGCCCAGGAGTATCAAGACGTCGTCTCGATGTTCCGCTTTGCGGTCGAGTCCGAACGCCGTTTCTACCTCGCGAACGAGGTCGTCACGCGAGTTGCGGCCGACGGTCCCCGTCCGCTCATCGAAGTGGAGTTGACCGACGCATGGGTATGGGACATGTACCGCAAGAGCCGATTCGTTCCCCGGGTCAAGATCCTCTCGTTCAAGGACGTCAACGTCGAGGAACTGCCGGGCCCCGAGATCTAGCCGCCACCCGTCGCGCCCGCGGAGTGTGGGGAGAGAATCTCGCGGCGTCGTGGTACGTACGAAACGGCTGGCGCATCGTTGCGCGCAATGTGCGACACGGCAGGGGAGAAATCGACATCATCGCCGAGCGTCGTGGTGTGTTCGCCGTTTGCGAAGTCAAAAGCCGCCGCAACAACGACTACGGGTTCGCTGCCGAGGCAATGACGCCGGACAAGTGTCGAACCGTGCGACGCACCGCATACGGCTGGGCCCGCGAAAACGGCGTGCCGATGTCGCGGTTGCGTTTCGATGCCGCATTCGTGGTGGGGACATCAATCGACGTCATCGAAGACGCCTACTGAAGTTTCACCCGGACGTGTTGCGGTCGCGACGTTCCCAACACGCGTGATGCCAATGGCGGCGCAGGTCGGGTGCGCCTGCCGGCACGGTGACGCAGTGTCCCATCCCCATCGGAATCTCCCGATTGCACCCCGGGCACAGGTACGTCTTTGTCGCTTCGTAAGGTTGAACCCGACGCACCTCGACCGGGCCGTACAGGCCGCTCCAGATGTCACTCATCGGTCAGCCGAGAAAGGCCCAGGCGACGAGGGCGAAGGCGACCGTGACTGCAGCCGCAACGAAGACGATGTCGGTACGGCGTTTGACCCGCTTTCGTGTCGCATCGAAACCCACGTCGTCATTATGTATCGTCGGGTCATGACAACCAACGCGTTCGAGACAATCATCGTCGAGCGGATCGACGGCGTCGTCACCGTCACCCTCAATCGCCCTGCAAAGAAGAACGCGGCGAACAACGTGATGTGGAGCGAGCTTCTCGCGACGTTCCGCGAAGTTGCTGGATCCGCCGACGATCGCTGTGTCGTTCTTACCGGTGCGGGTGGCGACTTCTGCTCGGGTGCCGACCTGTGGGCCGGCGATGATGCTGCCGCGAGGCAACACCAGCTGGCGCGCATGCGCAATGTCGGTGATGTCGCCATGGCCCTTGCCCGTTTGCCCCAGCCGGTGATCGCAAAAGTGCGCGGCGTTGCCGTTGGTGCAGGCATGAACATGGCGCTCGGATGCGACCTCGTCGTTGCTTCCGAAAATGCCCGATTCTCGGAGATCTTCGCCAAGCGTGGACTCAGCATCGACTTCGGCGGATCCTGGTTGTTGCCGCGGCGTATCGGCCTGCACAAGGCGAAGGAACTTGCGCTCTTCGCCGACATCATCAACGCAGCCGAGGCCGAGCGCATCGGACTGGTGAATCGCGTGGTGCCCGAGGTGGAACTCGATGCCTTCGTCGACGGCTGGGCAAAGAAGCTTGCTGCCATGCCACCGATCGCCATCGCCCAGACCAAGCGCATGCTGAACAACGCGATGAACGTGACTTTGGAAGAGGCGCTCGACGACGAGGGTGCGGCCCAGACGGTCAACTTCGGCACGAAGGACACTGCCGAGGCGATTGCGGCATTCACCGAGAAGCGCGACCCCGTCTTCCGCGGCCGGTAGCGGGCGTGCGCGCTCGTCGTACCGTTGCGGCTCTCGCCGTGCCGGTGGTGCTTGCATTCACATCGCACGTGCACGCCTCGAGCGACCCGAATGTCACGACCACCAGCACCGACGAACAAGTTGACGTGCCGCTCGACGAACAGGGCGATGTTTCGATTCCGAGTTCGGTCGTTCCCTTCAGCACCGTGCCTTCTGCAACCACAACCGTGCCGGTCGGTTGTCCCCCCGCGCCGGTGTCGCAGGCCGTTTTCGTGGGCAAGGTGAAGGTGCTCGATGCGACGCAGGCGCTGTTCGAGCTCGTTCGGTTGAGGTCGGGAAGCCTCGCCGGCTATTCGACCGAGGTTCCCAACATCGACGGTACGGTGGTCACCGAAGTCGGCATCTACTACGGCCGCGACGTGAAGTTCCTTGAAGTTGGGGACTCGTACCTCGTTGGCACTGCGCTCGATGCCACAACCGGTCGCATCTATTCGCGGGTGACCGAGGAGGCACCGCTTTTCGGTGGCAACGAAGTCGCCGACATCAACAACTCGGGTGTCGTATGCCCGAACTTCGCCGACGTGGCTCGCACGCTGAACGTCGACGGATCGTCGGTCGAGTCGGGAGTGCTGTCCGGTCTCTCGGGCGAATCCGACCGTGTCGTCCTAGCGGTGGTCGTTCCTGCGGGTCTCGTGCTCTTGGGTCTCGTAACGCTTGTTCTGATCAGGCGTTCGTTGATGTAGCGATTCGCTGCGTCGGTGGCGCGGTGAATCAAGCGGTGAAAGCGGATGTGCCCAGTTCGCGCAGCTCCGATACCGCGGCGGTGAGTCCGCCCGGGTGCTTGAAAAGCGCACTTCCGGCGATGAGTACGTTCGCGCCCGCCGAGGCCGCGCCGGAAACGGTTGCCGCCGAAATGCCGCCATCGACTTCTACGTTGATCGCATCGCCGAGGCCCGCCGCCGTGATCATGTTGCGCACTTCGCGGATCTTGCACTCCATGGTTCCGATGTACTTCTGTCCACCGAAACCGGGGTTGACGGTCATGACGAGCACGAGATCGATGAGGTCGAGAACGTTTTCGACGGCCGAGGCGGGTGTCGCCGGATTCAAAGCAACCGCCGCGGTGGCGCCGAGCGAGCGGATGTTGTCGAGTGTGCGGTGGAGGTGTGTGCAGGCTTCGGCGTGGACGATGAGGCGCGAGCACCCCGCTTTCACGTATTCGGCGGCCATGACGTCGGGGGTGAGCACCATGAGATGTGCTTCGAACGGAAGGTCGCAATGCCTGCGTGCGGCGGCGATGACGTCGGGCCCGAAAGTGAGGTTCGGAACGAACTGACCGTCCATTACGTCCCACTGAATGAGGTCAACGCCTGCCGTTTGCAGATCGCGCACCGCCTTGCCGAGCTCGGCGAAGTCTGCGGGCAATACCGACGGTGCGATCTGTATCGGAAGCGTCACGCAGTCCACTCTACCGATGCACTTCGAAACGTAAGGTTGATGCATGGAACTCGAGGCCGGCGCCCTGGTCGCCGGTGGCGATGCAATCGGCCGGATGTCCAGCGGCAAGGTCGTCTTCGTCGACGGGGCGCTGCAGGGGGAGCGTGTCGAGATCGTTCTCACCGACACCCGCAAGGACTACGCGCGTGCGTCTGTGGCGCGTGTGATCGAGGCAGCGCCGAACAGGGTTGTGGCGCCTTGCCCGCATGTCGCGCGCGGGTGCGGTGGGTGCAGGTGGCAGCACCTGTCGGCTGACGGGCAATACGAAGCCAAGGTGCGCATCGCTGTCGAATCGCTTTCCCGCATTGCGCGGATTCCTGTGTCCGACGACTTCGTGGCGCGCGCAGCCAGCGGAAATGCAATTCCGAACATCGGCTATCGCACAACCATCCGCCTCGCTTTCGACTTCGAGGGTCGTCCCGGCTTCCGCGAACGCTCGAGCAACAAGGTTGTCGCCATCGATCAGTGCCTCGTTGCGCATCCGATGCTGCAGACCTCAATCAAGTCGCTCTCGTCGCGTCGCGGAAGCAGCGTCGAGGTCACCCTGCGTTGCAGTACGACCACGGGTGTCGTGGGTGCCGTGGTGCACGGCGACGAATCCGACGTGCGGGGGCTCGAAGACGTCGATGTCGTGGGAGACGAGGCACGTCTCGTTGAGACGGTTCACGACACCGACCTTGTCGTATCGATGGGATCCTTCTTCCAGTCCGGTGTCGCCGCCGCCGAGGTCCTGGTCGAGACCGTGCGGCGTATCGCAGGGCCCGAGGCGCTAAGTGGCACCTCCGGGCAGGTGGTCGACGCGTACGGAGGGGTGGGTCTGTTCGCGGCAACCATCGTCCCGATTCATGTTCCCGTCACGCTCGTGGAGTCGAATCCTTTTGCCGTTGCCGACGCCCGGAGCAATCTCGCGAGCCACCGTGCGACCATCGTCGAGTCGCTCGTCGAGGACTGGCGACCGCAGTCGGCCGGTCTCGTCATCGCAGATCCGGCCCGCACTGGCCTCGGTGTGCCGGGTGTGGCAACGCTCGTAGCGACGCAAGCACCCGTGATCGTGCTCGTCAGTTGCGATGCGGCGGCCGGTGCTCGCGATGCCCGCCTGCTCGCCGAAGCGGGTTACGAGCTCGATGACCTCGTCGTACTTGATTTGTTCCCGCACACGCACCATCTCGAGATGGTCATGCGGTTCCGACGGGTTCCGACGGCCGACGAAAGCCGACCGGTCACACGATCCGTCGAAGGAGTCGTTCCACCCGCTGCATGAAGCGGTCACGTTCGAAACGGGTCGAACGATCGAGTGAATAAAGGGCGACCCACCGGGCGCGGCACCGCCACGAGCACAACCTTCGAACGTTGCGCATGATCGTCACGCGACCGGCCCGGCCGCAGATCAGGTTCACCGTTCGTGAACGGCCGTGCGTCGTGATGGCGACGATCCGGGTGATGTTGCGCAGGGCGGGCATCGCGTGCCCGCTCGGCTCGTCAAGGTTCCATGCCACGCCATTGGCGAGAACACGGTCGATCCAACCTTTCAGTACTGCCGGCTGACCCGACCACCACGTCGGATAGACGAAGACGAGGGTGTCGCACCATGCGACGTCGTCGAAGTACGGGGACAGATGCGGCTTCGACTCGGGTGCCGCACCGCGCAGCGCCCATTCGTTGGCCGAGACAACGGGGGAGAAGCCACTCGCGTAAAGGTCGTGCAGCCGCACTTCGGAACCGCGTTCCCCCGCAACCCGCACGACAAGGTCGCGCAGTGCCGCCGAATAACTCGCTTCGTCGGGGTGAGCGAAGACAAGAAGAACGCGTCGTGTCACCGCAACCCCGCCAATCGTTCGCGTGTTCGGCGAAGGAAACGCTCCCGCTTGTCATCGCCCGTCACGGCCTCGCCCGGCCCTGCCCAACACACGAGCGTGCGTGTGCGCCACCCCGTGGCCCGCCTGAGCGACTTGCCGAAAGCGTGCGCCAAGTGTCGGGTCGACCGCTGCGGAAAGTGCCCCGGTGGTTCTGCCGCGGTGACGACGGCGATGGTGCGCACGTGACGCAGGCACGGACTGACGCGCCCCGTCTCGGCCAGTTCGAACGCCACACCGGGGGCGAGAACCCGGTCGAAGAAACCCTTCAGCATCGACGGCGGGCCCGACCACCACATGGGAAACACGAATGCGATCACGCTGGCTTTGCGAACAAGGTCGGCATACCGCTCGTCACCGAGAACGGGGTGCGGCGTGGGGTACGCCCGCCACTCGTCACGGGACATCGCGGCCTCGAAGTTCTCGCGGTACAGGTCGAGGACGCTCACCTCGTGGCCCGCCGCAACGAGGCCGTCGACGGTGGCGTCGAGCAGCTCGCTGGCGAACTGATCGGGCTTCGGATGGGTGAAGACGACGAGCGCGGTCACTGCCCCCACTCTACGAAGCCCGGGGTCTGGACTACCGTCGGGTCCTGGGGGTGAGTGCGATGGGGGTTGCACCGCGCAATATCAGTGACATTTCCGCCGAATGGCTCGGCGGGGTCATGGGGTGCCGCGTCGACGACGTCGACGTCGAGGTGATTGGTGCCGGGGTTGGTTTCATGGGCCAACTTGCCCGAGTGCGTCTTGTCGCGCGGGACGTGCCCGCCTCGCTCATCGTCAAGATGCCGTCATCCGACCCCGGAGCACAAATGATCGGTGGAATGATGCGCGTATGGGAGCGCGAACATCGTTTCTACACAGAGATCGCACCGAAGGTTCGATCAGTGCGGCTCCCGCGTTGCGTTCACTCGGGAACCGATCCATTCGTTCTCGTTCTCGAGGACCTGTCGCCGTCGGTTCCGGGCGACCAGGTGGCGGGGCCGACGCCGGATCAAGCACGTTCTGTCATCGACGTTGCGGCTGCACTCCACGCGGAATGGATGAACCGCCCCGATCTCGTGCAACTCGATTGGATGCCTGATCTCAACGATCCGTCGACGGGGATGGTGGCGCAGTTGTTTCCCGTTGGCTGGCCAACGTTTCTGGCCCGTTATGCCGACAGTCTCCCCGAGCGGGTTCTTCGGTGGTGTGAGGCATTTGTCCCGCGCATTGTCGATTGGATCCACACCTACGACGATTGGCCGACAACTCTCATCCACGGAGACTTTCGGCTCGACAACATGTTCTTCGATGATCGCGGTGGACTGACTCTCATCGACTGGCAGTTGGCAATGCGGGCTCCGAGCACCACTGATCTCGTGTACTTCATCGGAACGAACTTGCCGACGGCCACCCGCCGTGCAATGACCGATGAACTCATCGATCGTTACTGCGACGGTTTGCGACGAGGTGGAGTCTCCGCCGAATGGGCCGACCGCGGGCGAATCATGAAAGGCCTGACTGAAGGCGTGCTCTTCTACTGCACGTCGTTCGCAGCGAGCATTCTTTCTCTCGATCAAGCGAATGAGCGGGGTGCTGCGCTGATGGACTCGCTCGTTCGTCGAGCATTTTCCGCCGCAGACGATCTCAATGCCGGCGAACTTCTTGGTCTCTCGGGCTGAAATTTTCTAGGATCCGTCGTCATGGTCCCCCGTGTAGCGACGCAACTTCTTTCCGCATTGCTTGTGATGGCGACCGTGTCCGGGCCCCTCGTAGCGTGCGGTCCGCCGAAGCGAAAGGCACCACCGCTACGAACGACGATCCCCGATCCTCTCGCCGAGGAGGGCGCACAGCGTGAGATCGACGGAGTTATCGCCGGCCCGGGAGCCGACCTCTCCGGCATGGACCTCGAACGCGAGGATCTGTCGGGCCTCGACTTGTCAGGGGCGGATCTTTCGGGTGCGAATCTGGCACGCGCGTTCTTGTCACGATCGAAGTTCGTCGGCGCGAATCTTTCGGGTGCGGAATTGGGGGTCGTCAATGCGTATCGGGCCGACTTCACCGAAGCGGATCTGACCGGAACGATGTTCATTGGCGCCAACGTTGAAGAGGCGATTTTCAGTCGGGCAAAAATCGACGGAGCCGACTTCACCTACGCTTTCTTGCGCGGCGCAACGCTCGATGATTCGGCTTATTCCAGGGCAGCCTCTTTTTCGGGCGCTACGTTGCCCGACGGATCAATCGGGGATTGACGCTGCGCACACGGACCGTCACGGCGACGATCTTGGTCGTTTTCGCCGCCACGGCATTTGTGCCGGTCGGTGGCGGCCCGGTGTTCGCGAAACCCGGTCCGTGCCCTTCGGTTCGCAACGTGGAACTGTCCGACGACACATTCGTCCTGCGTGAAACGCAATTGAAAATTCTCGCCTGTGCGCGGCATTTGCAGCGCACGCGTTTCGGCAAAGAAAACAAGCAGCAATGCGTACCCTTTGCCAATGCCTTGATGGACATTCTCCGTCCGGGAATGAAACATCGAGTGGTCGGTCAGTCGCGGCCATACAGCGCGGGCAACTTCACGGTGGCGCTGCGCCGGCGAAAACTTCTCTTTGCCCGCGACGAAACAACCGGCTTGCCCCTTCGCCCGGCGGACATCGGTTCGCGTCCGGCGTTCATTTGGTGGGACACCAGTCAGAAGACGGACGGTCACGTTGGTGTCTACATCGGTGGTGGTCTCTTCGTCGACAGTTACGTGGGCTACGAACTCGCCAAGTTGAGTGACGCCGAGATGGGAAAAATCACCGACCCCTCGCGCTGGTCGTGGACGGTGAAGCCGGGCCCGCAGCGACGTGTGCCGTGGCCCGAAGGTCACTGGCCGCGTCAACGCGTGAACGACGGTTTCTCAGTCGTTCGCGTCCGTGGCGGCTGACACCGTTTTCGCACGGTGTCCGATGATCACCGCTGAAATGATCGAGACGACACCGAGGATCACCCACGTGGTGCCGACGGTGCGGAACGGCGACAGAAGAGAGTCGGCGACGACGGGCACCGCGGCGCTCGCGAAACGATCCGTCTCGTCGACCGACGACACGACGGCAGAACGCACGGCGCCCGCTGCGACAAGATCGATGACGCCGAGGACGATCACCGTGATACCAACGAACAACAATGCGCCGCGTTTCGATCGCGACCAGCGTGCGTAAAGAGCGCCCGAAACGAGGATGAAGAACAGCGAAAGCCAAAACAGGGTGTTCAGACCGTCCTTGATCGACTTGATGTCGGGGCCGTCATCGATGGGTTCGAGTTCGAGGCCTTCCCAATCGTCGATGTTTTGTTTCAGGTCGGAGAACTCGGGGTCGACTTCAACCAGAGCGTCAACGACGTCACTCACGATGGCCTTTGCTTCGACGACTTTCGTCTCGTCGATGCCGTTGACGAAGTAGTCGTAGATCTCATCCGACACATCGCCCACTTTCGACATGAATTCGTCGTTTGCGACGAGCTCGTCGAGCTTGCCGGTGATCGTCGCCTCCAACTCGTCGAACAACGCAAGGTCCTCTGTCGGGGCGTCTTCCGTCAACTTCTCGATGAAAAACCGCGCTGCCTCGTCGCGGAATTCCTTGTCCTTCGTCAACGCGGTCACCGTCTCGCCCGCTGGATTCCCTGTTCCAACCGACAACCAGGTGGGCAGGGTCACCGAAAAAACGAGCGCGAACAAGACGAAAAGGACACCGAACAACACCGCGGGGCCACGGCGAGCCCGGAAAAACCAACGAGTCATGGACCGACGGTAGATCATCGGGAGGAGGGTTAAGCGCAGGATGCGGCAACGGGCTAAGAGACGTGACGTGAAACGTTTCGCATTGTCGGTAATTCCTCTCGTGCTCGCCGCCTGTGGGCCCAGTGAGAAAACGGTGTCCATGACGACAAGCGGCGACGGGGTCGCGGCACCTGCTTACGACGTGGGGGTCACGACGGTGATGATCAACGAATTCATCCCGGCAGAGGTGTGGTATCCCGCCCCCGAAGGGTCGGGATCGACCGAGACGTATGACGTTCGCGACTATGCGCCGTTCATCGTGCAGTCCATGCTGACCGGAGATGCGCCGTCGACCTATGCGTACGCGGCCGCCCGCGATGCTGACGTCGCGCAAGGCAAATTTCCCGTCGTACTCTTCAGCCACGGCTTCGGCGGATTTCGTACGCAGAGCACGTTTCTCACCGCACACCTTGCCGCGAAGGGAATGATCGTCATTGCGCCGCAGCACCCCTCGCGCGATCTTGCGGCGGTCTTGAGTGGTGGAATGTTCGACACCGAGGACCCCCAGACCCACTTGCTCGAGTCGCTTGAATTTCTTGCGGACGACACGTCGAGGTTTGCGGCACACGTCGACGTCGAGCGCGTCGCAACACTCGGGCATTCCGCGGGTGGTGGTACCGCGCTGGCGACCGCTCTTGATGATCGCATTGATGGGTTCGTATCAATGGCGTCGGGCCGGCTCGGGCCTGCCGGCGAAGGCAAAATGCCGAACAAGCCCTCGTTCTTTCTGGCTGGGACCGTCGACAAAATCGTTCCGGCTGCCCGAACGGAGGAAGCGTACGAAGCGGCTGAGAGTCCCTCGTTGTTGTGGACAATCGACGGCGTCGGCCACAACGGTTTCGATGATCTCTGCACCTTCGGGAACGGACTCGGCATCGTCGGTGTAGCGCTTGCTTCCGGGCTCGAAGGGCTCCTCGACATGCAGCCGCAAATGCGTTCGCTCGGTGAAGACGGCTGCGTGCCGCCGTCGCGGCCGGTTGATGAGACGTTCCCCGTCATTCGCGACGCTGTGACGTCGTGGCTCACGTCGCTCTTCGATGGCGCACCCACCGCACCTGAAGTCCCGAATGGGCTCGGGATCGCGGTCTCAACGAAGTGAGGGCCGAGGCGGCCACTTCCCCGAAGCGATGACGTATTCGGCTCGATCGCGACCGGCATCGGGACCTGCAAGAACAAATCAACGTTCAGGTACTACGGTGACGTCGTTTGGTAAAGGAGTTCAACAGTGTTTCGTCGTCGCATGCTCGTTTCCCTCGTCGCTTGTGCATTGGTTGGAGCGGCATGCGCGCCTGACGCCCCGAACGCGGCCACGGATCCGGTTGGGCCGGTCGCCGACGTGCGAACGAAGAATGCCGCGATCGAGGGAAAGTGTGCGGATGGGGGTCTCTGCAACATCGGCGATACGGGTCCGGGTGGCGGCATCGTCTTTTACGACGCGGGGTTTGATGCGCCGTGGGGTCGATATCTGGAGGCCATGAAGACCAACCTGCCCGACTCCGACATGTGGTGCAAAGAGCAGGCGGCGCTGTTCGGCAATGGGGCGCTTGTGATGTTCACCGCTTTCACGAAGAACTTTCGCGCGACACGTGCGATCGGGCGCGGCTTCGCAAATACCCAAATCGCTGCCGGAAAATGTTCGAAGGGAATGGTCCGAGCCGCGTGGAATCTGACGCTGGGCGGCAAGGACGATTGGTTTTTGCCGTCCAACGACGAACTCGCTCAGATGATCAAGCAGTCGTCTCTTCTCGGCCTGACCTCGGAATATCCTTACTGGTCGTCAACGGAGTGGAACGCAAATTCGGTTACCATCTCCTCGCCCGATGGCCGGTGGGGTGTCTCGCCGAAGTCGGGCAAGTGGGGCTCTTCGCGGGCGATTCGGGCCTTCAGTCCCGCTCCAGTTACTTCAACGACTGCAGATGCAGCTGCGTCCGCGGTCACGGGTACGTCGTGCACCCCAACGTCGTGTCGTATCGGTGACACCGGCCCGAACGGTGGGCTGGTTTTCATCACGCCGTCGACACCGGGCAATGCGAGCGGTTTGTTCTTCGAGGCTGAGCCTGGGCGTGCCGGCTACAACCAAGCGTTCGGTTGTGGGGACACGCCGATGCCGGACACCGGATCAGCCATCGGTGACGGCCTGAAGAACACCGCACAGATTTTGCATCTCTGTGGATCGTCGTCATTCATCGGCGGACTATCGGGGACGGCCGTCAACGACCCGAAGAAAGCGCGCTTCTTGCCATCGTCTGGTGAACTCGCCGAACTTGTGAAAAACCTGCCGATGTTGAAGGGTTCGGCTCCTGCGACCTATGGCGAGTTCTGGTCCTCGACGGCGAGTGGCGGAGTGCAGATGGTCAGCAACCGGTCGGGTTCCATGTCGCCCTACTCGCGCAGTGCGACTTATGGCTACGCGCTCGTGTCGGCATTCGCGGCTGATCTCAGTCCCGCGGTCATCGCAGACGTGAACCGTACGTACAAGATCGGCGACATAGGGCCGGGCGGAGGCTACGTCGGCATCACGCCATCGACTCCCGGAAACAGCACGGGCAAATATTTCGAAGTGGCGCCATCGAATTGGAGCGGCACGGAACTCGGTGACCAACTCGGCGCGAAGATGGTCGTCAACAACACTCAGGTCGCCTGGAGTTGTCCTGACTACTGGTCGTCCTCGCTTCCGGGAACTTTGACCGGCATCGGTACCGGACAATCGAACACGGCGCTCATCAACGACAAGTGTGCTTCGTACTCGGGCCCGCAGAAGTTCGCCACCCGCGAAGCGGTGAGTTACCGCGGCGGTGGACGTGACGACTGGTTCGTGCCGTCGAAGGATGAACTGTTCACCATCCTCACGGCGAGCAGCAAGACGACGCCGAAGATGGTCGTGTCCTCACCGTCGGGGAGTTACATCATCAAGTGCATCTGGAGCTCGAGCGAGGTCGACGCCTCCGTGGCATGGGGTGGCAACGAATTCAGGGCGGGAGGTGACATGTACGCCACGAGAAAGCAGATTGGCACCAACTGCGTTCTTCCCGTGCGAATGTTCGCCGCCAACGAAACCCGCGGCACAAAAAAATGAACTAGAGAGAGCGACTAATTTGCGGTCATGTCAAACGACTTGCCCCCGCCACCCCCGCCACCGCGCGCTTCTTCGGTGCCCGTTGCACCTGCCGGCCAACTGGCGACCGCAGGTTCGCGTATCGGGGCAGCACTTCTCGACGGTCTGCTCATGGTCGTCACGCTGTTCATCGGCTGGCTGATCTGGAGCGTCGTCTTGTGGAAGCAGTCGACGTCACCCGCCAAGAAGATGCTCGGCATGACCGTCATCGACGCCAACACGGGTGCCCCGGCCAGCGTGAAGCAAATGGTGATGCGTGAGGTGGTCGGCAAATGGGTGGTCGGCTCGGTAACCGGTGTCGTCACGCTTGCATCGATTGTCATGCTGTGGGCCACACCGCGACGCCAGGCAGTGTGGGACTACATCGGCACCACGGTCGTGGTTCGCCGATAGTCACGCTGCAAAAGTGCGCCCCCTGGGATTCGAACCCAGAACCTGCGGATTAAGAGTCCGTTGCTCTGCCGTTGAGCTAGAGGCGCGACGCGAGAACTATACGACACGCAAGACGAAAACCAAGAAAGAAAGCGGTGAGTGTTTTCTCCCGAAAGCAGAGAACCCGACCGGCGGAGTGCCGATCGGGTTCTCGTTTGGGGTGAGCGAGGGGACTTGAACCCCCGGCCTTCAGGGCCACAACCTGACGCTCTAACCAGGCTGAGCTACGCCCACCAAGGCTGTGAAGTGTGCCATGTGCGACGGGCTTTCCCAACCGCGCGAAGCCCTGAAACAACGAAGCTCGCCGGCACGGTAATTTCGCGCCGAGGGGGTGCACATGGAGGCGCAGGAAATCGACTGGGAGTCGCGGATCACGCCGGAGGTGGTCGAGCAGTTCCGGACCGATGGCGTGGTGTTCTTCGACCAGTTGATCCATCCGCTGTGGCTGCAGTTGGTCGAGATGGGAATCAGTCGCATCATGAACAATTCGAGTCGCAAACAGATGTTCTTCGCGGGCGAAGAGGGTGCATTCATCGACACGGTGCGTAACTGGGATTTGACTCCCGAGTTTCAGCGCCTGACCTTCGACTCTCCCATCGCCGACATCCTCGGTCGGTTGATCGGCTCACCGCGGGTGTGGTTGTTGTTCGACCACGTCTTTGTGAAGGACGCGGGTAACTGCAAGCGCACACCCTGGCACCAAGACCTCACGTACTGGCCGGTGGCCGGAACACAGATCGCGTCAATGTGGATCACCATCGACCCGGTTCCCAGACACGAGTGTCTCGAGTACGTCGCGGGTTCGCACCGCGGTCCGCTGTACGACGGGTTCGACCCGCCACGCGCGGGGGAGGACCCGACGTTGCCGTTCTATGGCGAAGGCTTCCCGCGTCTTCCCGACATCGAGGGCGATCGTTCACGGTGGGACATTCGCTCGTGGGACATCACGCCGGGTGACGTCATCGTGTTCCATCCGGGAGTGCTGCACGGAGGCGGCCCCACCAGCCAGGGGCGCAAGCGCCGCACCCTGTCGATTCGTGTGTTCGGTGAAGACGTCGTCTTTGCTTCGCGCCCGCCGACGCGACCCACTGCGCCACGTACCCCCGGGTTGCAGTTGCAGTTGAAGCCGGGCGACCCGTTGCGCCATCCGTACTACCCGCGGCTGCGACCGCTGCCAGCGAACCAGCGCCCCGACTTCTACGAATAATCGAGCCGCCGCCATATTTCTGGAATCCCTGACAATGCGGGATCCCCGACGATGGGCCCATACCCCCAATTGTGGGGAAATCGTTACAGAAGCCGCCATAGTCGCGTGTATCCGTTGTGCAGTAGGCTCCTGTGAAGCAATTCCATCGGAGAACGATATGAAAGCGACGAATACCACGTTGCAGTCCCAGGTTGGGGTCCGCCCCGACCACCAGCGGCTCGTCGAGCGAGCCAAAGAGATCACCGCGGCCGAGCTGCAGGTGTACGCACGGCGCACTTCAGGCTCGCAGAAAGCGAATGCTCGGGCGCGAAAGGTGATGCCGCTGGGCGTGCCGTCCAGCTTCCAGGCCTACGACCCGTACCCCATCGTGGTGCGACGGTCGGAGGGCGCCTTCATGGAAGACGTCGACGGCAACCGTTACATCGACTTCGACATGGGCTTCGGTGCGTTGTTCTCGGGTCACGGCAACCCTGCCGTGCGTGCTGCAGTCGACGTGCAGCTGGGTAACGGCACGCTGTTCGTGACGCCCTGCGAATTGAACGCAGTCGTGGCTGAACTTCTGGGCGAGCGGTACGGCTTGCCAATGTGGCGCTTCACGAATTCGGGTACCGAGGCCACGATGGACGCAATCCGTGTGGCGCGAGGTGTGACCGGTCGCGACAAGATCGTGAAGGTCGAAGGCGGCTACCACGGGCATCACGACGAAGTGATGATCTCGATGAAGCCACCGCTCGACAAGGCCGGTCCGGCCGAAGCACCGATTCCGGTTCCGTCGACCGCAGGCATCACGCAGGCCGTTCTCGGTGACACGATCGTCGTGCCCTACAACGACGCCGAGGCACTCGAGCGTGCGTTGGCAAACAACGACGTCGCGTGTTTCATCGTCGAGCCCGTGATGGAAAACATCGGCATCTGTCTGCCGCAACCCGGCTACCTGCAGCAGGTCCGCGAGATCACTCAGCGCCACGGCACGTTGCTCATCTTCGACGAAGTGAAAACGGGCATCACCGCGGGCTGGGCGGGCGCAACAGGTGCGCTCGGCGTCCAGCCCGATCTGGTCGCACTCGCCAAGAGCATCGGCGGCGGTTTCCCCCTCGGAGCTTTCGGCGGAAAAGCCGAGTACATGGACGTGATCACCCAGGGCAAGGTTCTCCACCTCGGCACCTACAACGGCAATCCGCTCGTGATGGCCGCCGCACAGGCAGTGCTCGGCGAGGTGTGTGCGCCCGCGGCAACCGACGATGTGATCGCGCGCAACTCACGATTGCTCGGTGAGTGTCAGTCGATCATCGACGAAGCCGGTCTGCCCGCGCACACCGTGCAATTCGGTGCGAAGGGCTGCATCACGTGGGCCCCCCAGCAGATTCGTAATTACCGCGACTACAAGGCGACCGATTTTGATCTTGCTTTTGCGCAGTGGATCCATGGCATCAACAGGGGAGTGCTGTTGCCGCCGGGCCTCGACGAGCAGTGGTTGATCTCGATGATGCACACCGAGGCCGACGCAATGTTCTATGCCGAAGTTTTTTCCGACTTCGTGGCGAATCTCACACGCTGACATCGGCGTGCAAGACGAACATCAAGCCTGCCCATCTGATACCCTGGGGGGTATGCAAGAAATGAACCGGCCAGGATTGCTCCGAATGTTGTCGCGCGGGGCGGTTCGCCGTTGTCCGTTGTGCGGCGGCAAGGGTGCGTTCTTCAGCGGTTGGTACAAGCGTGATGATCGCTGCCACACCTGCGGCTTGCTGTGGGAGCGCAAGCTCGAGGGTTTCGAGCTGGGTTCGATGACGGTGAACGTGATTCTGACCTTCGGCACGATGCTCATCTCGATGGGCATCGGCGTGGCCTTGTCGTACCCCGACATCGCCGTTGTGCCGATCTTCGCCATGGTCGTGGCCATTGCCGTACTGATGCCCTTCGCAATCTTTCCCATGACCTACAGCATTTGGTTGGCGGTCGATCTCTTCATGCGGGCCCCCGAGCCCGACGAGCTGGCCGATGCGGCAGCCCACCGCCCTGCGCGTGGAAATGCTTGACCCGAACACCTGTTCGTAACTACAGTTGTGTTGTTCGAACAGCCCCGTGCGACACCCTCTCTTTAGGGTCCGCACACATTCAGGTAAGTCAAGCCATCGCCCCTCGGGGCCGTTCCATTACAGCGACACAGAAAGACGGGCACATCATGGCCAGCTCAGCAAGCAACCGTTCCAATGACATCGTGAACAACTCGAATAATGCGGGCGACCGCGACAAGGCCCTCGACGCGGCCCTGGCACAAATCGACAAGCAGTTCGGCAAGGGCTCGATCATGCGGATGGGCGAGAAAACCGGCATGGCGATCGAGTCCATCAGCACCGGCGCCATCCCGCTTGACATCGCCCTCGGCGTGGGCGGCCTGCCCCGTGGCCGCGTGGTCGAGATCTACGGTCCCGAATCCTCGGGTAAGTCGACCCTCGCGATGCACGTTGTCGCCGAGGCCCAACGCAACGGCGGCGTCTGTGCCTACATCGACGCAGAACACGCGATGGACCCCATCTACGCCCGCGCGATTGGGGTCGACATCGACCAGTTGCTCATCTCGCAGCCCGACACCGGTGAACAGGCGCTCGAAATTGCCGACATGCTCATCCGCTCGGGTGCGCTCGACGTCGTCGTCATCGACTCCGTCGCAGCACTGACGCCACGGGCCGAAATCGAAGGCGAAATGGGCGACAGCCACGTGGGTCTGCAGGCCCGGCTCATGAGCCAGGCGCTACGCAAAATCACCGCGAACCTGAACAAAACCAACACCATCGCAATCTTCATCAACCAGTTGCGCGAAAAGATCGGCGTCATGTTCGGTTCGCCCGAAACCACGCCCGGTGGTCGCGCGCTCAAGTTCTACTCGTCGGTGCGTCTCGACATCCGTCGCATCGAGTCGATCAAGGACGGCGCAGAAGTGGTGGGAAACCGCACGCGTGTGAAGGTCGTGAAGAACAAGGTCTCGCCACCATTCCGTCAGGCCGAATTCGACATCATGTACGGCAAGGGCATCAGCCGCGAAGGCGCTCTCCTCGACATCGCCGTCGAGATGGGTATCGCCAAGAAGTCCGGTGCATGGTTCACCTACGAGGGCGAACAGCTCGGCCAGGGTCGCGAGAACGCCAAGACGTTCCTCACTGAGAACCCCGAGATCATGATGGAAATCTCCGAAAAGATCCGCAACCAGGCGGGTCTCAACGGCGATGCAGAATTCACGCCTGCCGACGACGAGCCCATCGACCTCGACTGACGCCCCACGGCCTCTTCCCGGCGGCACGCCACTGTCTGCACGGGATACTGCAGCCCGGGCCTAACGGCCCGGGCTGTGTGCTGCTCGGTAGCCTGACGTCCGACATGACCGGCAAATACGTCGTACGCACCCACGGGTGCCAAATGAACGAGCATGACTCCGAGCGCATCGCGGGTCTGCTCGAGGCCGACGGCTATACCCGTGCGGCCAACGATGACGAGGCCGATGTGATCGTCGTGAACACCTGTTGCATCCGAGAGAACGCCGACATGCGCTTGTACGGCCAGCTCGGTTGGCTAAAGACGTGGAAGGGCGAGGCACCAGGGCGGCAAATCGTGGTGTCCGGTTGTCTCTCGCAAAAAGACAAGGACGTCGTGCTTCAAAAGGCCGGTTGGGTCGACGTTGTCATGGGCACGCACAACGTTCACCGCGCAGCCGAGTTGTTGCGCGAGTCGCGCTCCACGGGGCCGATCGTCGAGATTCTCGACGAAGCCGTCGTCGACGACCATGCGATGTTCCCGAGCGCGCTGCCTGCGCGTCGTGAAACCACCTACAACGCATGGGTGACCATTCAGATCGGTTGCGACAACTCCTGTGCGTTTTGCATCGTTCCCGCGGTTCGGGGTCGCGAGTTGTCGCGTCCGTTCGCCGAAATCGTCGACGAGGTGCGTGTGCTGGCCTCGCAGGGAATCACGGAGGTCACGCTCCTCGGCCAGAACGTGAATTCATACGGTCGCGACTTGGCTGTTGATCTGCGGCGTGCTGGGGCCGACGCAAAGCTGCGTCCAATGTTTGCCGAGCTGCTCGAGTCGGTTGGGTCGATCGAGGGCATCCGTCGGGTGCGCTTCACCAGCCCGCACCCAAAGGACATGCGCCCCGAAACGTTCGCGGCCATGGCATCGACCCCTTCGGTGTGCGAGCACTTGCATTATCCCTTGCAGTCGGGAAGCGATTCCGTCCTCGCCGCCATGCACCGCGGCTATACGGCCGAGCGCTACCTCGAGCGACTCATCGAGGCGCGACGTGTGATCCCCGATCTCGCAGTGACGACCGACATCATCGTCGGTTTTCCGGGTGAAACCGAGGCCGACTTCGAGCGCACGATGGAGGTTGCGGCCGAAGCCTGTTTCGACTCTGCCTACGAGTTCGAATTTTCGCCCCGTCCGGGCACCGAGGCAGCCGACATGAACGATCGCTTTGTCGATCCGAAGATCGTGAACGATCGGTTCGAGCGTCTGCGTGTGGTTCTCGAGCACAGTGCTGCCATCAAGCACGAAGAGCGCGTCGGTCGTGTGGAGGAAGTGGTCATCGAGGGAGTCAGCAAGCGCAACGAGGGTGTGCTCACGGGTCGTACCCGTCAGAACAAGCTGCTGCACTTCCCCTCGGCCGAGCCGATTCGTGTGGGTAGCTACGCCAACGTTCTCGTCACTTCTGCGGCACGGCATTTCCTGCGCGGTGAACTGCGTGAAGTGACGGCTGCCCCCACGCACAAGGTGCGGCTGGCCGTCGCATCGGCCTGAAGATGCGACCCGTCGACGCACCACGACGCGTCGTCGTTCTTGGTCCGACCGCATCGGGTAAGTCGGCGGTCGCGATGCATGTCGCGTCGACCCTTCCTGACGTCGACATCGTGGCAGTCGATGCGATGCAGGTGTATCGCGGCATGGACATCGGCACGGCGAAGCCAACGATTGATGACCGTCGACGCGTGACGCACCACTGTCTCGATCTTGTCGACCCCTCGCAGCGTTTCACGGCGACACAGTTCCAATCAGCCGCGGGTGCGGCACTGGATGAGATCCACGCCGCGGGTCGTTGCGCCCTGCTGGTTGGTGGCACGGGGCTGTATCTCACCGCGGTCATCGACGAACTTGTCTTTCCGGGAGAGTGGCCCGAGATTCGCGCCGAACTCGAGGCCGATGGTGACACCCCGACCCTCTATCGACGCCTTGGCGAACTCGACCCGCTGGCGGTGGCGAAGATCGAGCCCAACAACCGCCGCCGCATCATCCGTGCCCTCGAGGTGTGCCTCGGCAGTGGCGCGCGCTTCAGCGACGCTGGGCCGGGTACGGCCATATTCCCCGACAACGGAATCGTCCAGATCGGCATTCGGTGGTCGCGCGATGAACTGGCGCGTCGTATCGCGGCGCGTGTCGACCAAATGATCGACGACGGACTGGTCGACGAGGTGCGTGCGTTGCTCGCGATTGATCCGCCGATCTCACGCACCGCTGCCCAGGCGCTGGGCTACAAGGAAATGATCGACCACATCGAGGGTCGTGTTCCGGTTGCGGTCGCGCGCGACGAAATCGTGTTGCGTACGACTCAATTTGCGGTGCGCCAAGAGCGTTGGTATCGACGCGATCCGCGGATTCGGTGGGTCGACGTCACGGGCGACGATCCCGTTGGGTTGGTAAGTCCCGCGGTTGTCGCCGCCTTCGGGGAATAGGGTGTCATCGTGCAGGTGACCCTCACGAAGCATCAGGCTCTCGGCAACGACTTTCTCGTCTACGACCTTCGTCAGGGCACTCCTGGTGCGGCGTGGGACGAGCTTGCGCGGCGTTGGTGCGATCGCCGCTTTGGCATCGGTGCCGACGGGGTGCTCATTCTCGAGAACCACGGCGAACGTCACCTTGCGATGGTTCTCTACAACGCAGACGGCAGTCGCGCGGAGATCAGCGGCAACGGCATTCGATGCCTTGTTCAGGCGGCACATCAACACGACGGTCGGCCGGCGGCTGCCACGTACGTGGTCTCGACAGAGGCCGGTGTGCGTCGTGTGGAAGTCGTCGACGACGACGGCGCGAACACCATTCATGCCAGCGTCTCCATGGGAGTGGTGGGCGATCTTTCGGTCCCCGAGGGTTGGGACACGCTCGGCTGTCATCCCGACCGTCCCGTTGCGCACCTGTCGCTTGGTAATCCGCACTCGGTCGTCGGGGTCGATGATGTCGAAGTCGTCGGCCTTCGGGAACTGGGTGAGAAGGTTCCGCAGGTGAACCTCGAAATCGTCGCTCCCGGCCCAGAGAACGATGCGATCACGATGCGCGTCCACGAACGCGGTGCGGGCATCACGCTTGCGTGCGGTTCGGGCGCATGCGCCAGTGCGTTCGCTGCGCTCAGTTGGGGTCTCGTGCCGTCGAATGCCAAGGCCGACGTTCAAGAAGTCACCGTTCACATGGACGGGGGAGATGCACGCGTACGCATCAACAGGACCACCCGCGAGGCGGTCCTCGTCGGTCCCTCGTCGTACGTGGCCACGGTGACGGTCGACGCGTGAGCAACCCTTACCAGGAGGCACTCGGCCAGACGCTCATTGAGCGCACATTCCGCGAGCGCATCGTTCTCGTGGGTGTCACGCTCCCGCCGCACAGCGACGAAGAAACCGATGCGAGCCTCGACGAACTGGCACTGCTCGTCGACACCGCCGGAGCCGATGCCGTTGCCGCGTTGACCCAACGTCGTGATGCTCCCGACCCGGCGTGGTATCTGGGCAAGGGCAAGGCCGAGGAGTTGCGACAGGTATGCCTCGATGTCGACGCCGACACGGTGGTCTTCGACAACGAGCTTTCACCCGCGCAGCAGTACAACCTGGAAAAACTGCTCGGTCGCACGGCGCTCGATCGCACCGCAGTGATTCTCGACATCTTCGCCCAGAATGCCCACACGCTCGAGGGCAAAGCGCAGGTCGAGCTTGCGCTGTTGCGTTACCGGTTGCCGCGACTGCGACGTGGCGCGAAGGGTGCGTTCAGCCAGCAGGGCGCCGGTATCGGTACGCGCGGACCCGGCGAGACGAAACTCGAAGTCGACCGACGTCGTATCACCCGTCGCATCGCAAAGCTCGAAGGTGAACTGCGCGAACTCGGCCGTACGCGCGAGAACCAACGCAAGAGTCGCGAGCGAAGTGGGTTGTCATCCGTGACCATCGTCGGCTACACGAACGCAGGAAAGTCGACTCTGCTGAACCGTCTCACCGAATCCGGTGTGCTGGTTCAGGATCGTTTGTTCGCAACGCTCGACCCGACGACGCGCAGGCTGTCGTTGCCCGGCGGTGAGCCCGTGTTGCTCACCGATACGGTTGGGTTCGTGCGTCGGCTTCCGCACGGTCTCATCGAAGCCTTCAAGAGCACGCTCGAAGTTGCCAGCCAAGCGGACTTTCTCGTCCACGTCGTCGACGCAGGTGCGCCCGACCCGCAGGGCCAGATCGATGCCGTTCACGAGGTGCTCGATGAAATCGAAGCCGACCGGGTGCCCGAATTGGTGGTGTTCAACAAGGCCGATCGTCTCGATCCAGCTGCTCTTGCCGCACTGATCGACGATCATCCCGGCTCGGTCGCCGTGTCCGCGCTGACGGGAGAGGGTATCGACGCGTTGCTGCGCACTCTGAGCGACCGTATGCGGGCCCTGTCGCGTGTCATCGAGTTGCTGATTCCGTACGAGAACGGCGACGCCCTCGCAATGGTTCACCGCGAGGGCGAAGTCGTGTCCATAGGGCACGAAGAAGCTGGCACTCGCGTGCGCGCCAGATTGTCCGATGCGTCCGTCGGTCGATTGCGCGACTACGTCTGCGGTGAGGCAGAGTTGCAGAAATGAGCAAAGGGACTGAGATGAGCAAAGGTTTCGTTCCGCCGCCTTACCCCTACGACCGCCTCGACGCGTTTGCCGCCCACGGTCGTTCGATGGAAGGTGGTCTCGTCGACCTGTCGATCGGAACGCCGTGTGATCCTCCGTTGGCCGCAGTTGTCACCGCGCTCTCGAACTCGAACACCGAACGGGGCTATCCCGCCAGCATCGGCAGTGACGCATTGCGTCGTGCGGCTCTTGACTGGATGAAGCGTCGATTCGGTGTCGATGTGCCCGCGAGCGACGTTGCTGCCTGCATCGGTACCAAGGAATTCGTGGCAACGACGCCCCATTGGCTGCGGTTGCGTACCCCCGACAAAGACACGGTCCTGTACCCGGCGGTTGCGTATCCCACCTACGAGATGGGGGCGACGCTCGCGAATTGCCGGGCGGTTGCAGTCCCGATGCGTCCCGATGGAACGATGGCCCTCGATTCCGTCACTGCCGACGATGCTTCGCGAGCATTGATGTTGTGGGTCAACAGCCCGAGCAACCCAACCGGCCATCTCGATGACCTGGGTGCTGCTGTCGCATGGGGTCGTACGCACGCCGTTCCCGTTTTCAGCGACGAGTGCTACGCCGAATTCACGTGGACAACGTCGCCGAAGTCGGCACTCCAGCATTCGCTCGAGGGTGTCGTTGCCGTTCATTCGTTGTCGAAGCGATCGAACCTCGCGGGTGTGCGCGTGGGCTTCTATGCAGGCGACCACGACATCGTCGACTATCTCAAAGAGGTGCGCAAGCACGTCGGCATGATGGTGCCCGGCCCCGCACAGGCCGCAGGCGTCGCCGCTTTGGGTGACGACGCGCACGTGTCCGAACAGCGTGACCGCTACCAACGTCGCCTCGAAACCGTTCGCGCGGTGGTGGGGAAGTGGTCGGGGCTCGACATCGCAATGCCGTCGGGTGGCTTCTATCTCTGGTTCGACGCGCACGATGGCTGGGCATTCGCCGAACGACTCGCACGCGAGGCCGGCACGCTCGTGTCACCGGGTGACTTCTACGGAGCTGGAGGTGCGAACAACGTGCGCATCGCCGTCGTGCAGCCCGACGAGAAGATCGCCCTGATGGCCAAGCGTCTCGGCATCAGCATCTGACGTACGCGCACGACGATGAGCGACGTCCCGGCGTTCCCCGCTCCCGACCCCGAGTCCCGTTGGCAACCGCCATCACACACACCTTCGCGTGCGAGGCCGCGTCGGCGGCGATGGTTTGCCCTTGCGGTGCTTGTCGTCACCTTTGCTGCGGCCGGGGCGTTGTTCAGCGGGGGCACGCGCCGTGCGGGTGACGTGGCGGCGGGGATGGTGCGCATCAGTGCGGGTTGCCGCGTACCGCTGACGCTGCGTGAAACCGGTGATTTCTTCGTGTACGTCGAAGAGGGCCCGGTGCCGATGCCCGACAACGCCAACTGCACGAATGCCGGCCTCTCGATGACGAATCCGCACGGGATTCCGATGATCGGTTTTGCCGTCGCAACGCCCGACGGTGTGGAACGACCCGTCGTCGAAGTAAGCCCAAATCGTCGCTACGACATCGGTCGCAATGACGGCTTGCTCACGTCGCGTTTCGCGGGTCGCGCAGGTGAAACCGTGATCGTCGGACTTGTCGCTGATTCGCCCGATGTGGCGATTGCGATAGGCAAGAATGTTTTTTCGGTTCGTACACCGTGGCGCATTGCCGCAGGTGCGGTGCTTGCGATTGGTCTGTTGTTGACGGCCGCGCTGTTCAGAGTCGGCGCAAAACGGTGACAACCTTGCCAAAGATCGAGACTTCGGCAGCGGGGAACACCATTGGCTGAAGCCGCGGGTTTGCGGGGACAAGTGTGACGTTCGCCCCGGACTTCTTGAAAGTCTTCACCGTCGCTTCGTCGCCGGGAATACCGGCGACAACGATGTCGCCGTTGCGCGGTGTCGATTCTTGACGCACGACGACGTAATCGCCGTCGAAAATTCCGGCATCGATCATTGAGTCACCGCGTACGCGCAACATGAACAGCTCGCCCTCGCCCGTGAAGTCGACGGGGAGCGGGATCAGCTCTTCCACGTTTTCGTTGGCCAGCACGTCGGTGCCTGCGGCAACGTCGCCCACGAGTGGCACGTGGCGCGCCGGGCGGCGCTCCATTGCGACTCCGATGCTGGAGTCGAAGCGCACTTCGAGGGCGCGGGGCTTGGTGGGGTCGCGGCGCAGGTAGCCGAGCTTCTGGAGAGTGGCGAGGTGGTTGTGCACTGTGGCCGGGCTGTTCAGACCCACCGCCTCGCCGATCTCGCGCACTGACGGGGGATAGCCCCGGTCGCGCATGCTGGTGTCGATGAACTCGAGAATGGCCCGTTGACGGGCGGTAAGGGCTTCGGCCATAGGACCAGCGTACGCCTGTTCGCCCCCCGAATCAAACACCTGTTCGCTTTTGCCCTTGACTTCCGAACACCTGTTCGGTACGTTGAGCGAACACCCGTTCGTTACGGTTCTCGCTACTCCTCCAATCGACCCTCCTACCAGCCCCTCACGAAAGGACCCCAATCATGGCCATCGCACTCCACACGCAGATGATTCCGTCCCACAACGTTCGTCACCAGGTTGTTCGCCCCCGCCGCTCGCACGGCGTCTACGTGCGTCGTCGCGTCGTCGTCGCGGCCATCTGTGCGCTTCTGGTCGCCGTTGGTCTCTTTGCCCGGGGCGCGGTCGCCGAGAACACCCGGCCCATCGGCGCCGTCGAAATGCCGCGCACCGTCACGGCGGTTCAGGGCGACACGCTGTGGGCCATTGCGCATCGCCTCGCCCCTCAGGGCGATGTCATGGATTTCGTCGATCGTCTTGTCGAACTGAACGGCGCGCGCATCGTTCCCGGCCAACAGATCCGTATCCCGTAGGGACCCCCTCCCTACGATGGGGGACATGCATTGCCCTGTGTGCCCATCCGATGACACCAAGGTCATCGACTCGCGGGCCGCGGAAGAGGGAGCCTCCATTCGCAGGCGTCGGCAGTGCCCGCTGTGTGGTTTCCGGTTCACCACCCGTGAGCGGCTGGAAGAGGCCCCGCTGATGGTCTCGAAGCGCAGCGGTACGCGGGTGCCCTTCGACAGGTCAAAGGTCATCGCAGGCGTCAGCGCAGCAACGAAGGGGCGCCCCGTTGAGGCGACAACCATCGACACCCTCGCCGACCGTGTCGAGGAGACCCTTCGCGCAATCGGTAACGAAGTGACGTCGGCTCAAGTTGGCCACGCGGTCCTCGAACAGTTGCGCGACCTCGATGAAGTCGCGTACCTGCGTTTCGCCAGCGTCTACAAGAACTTCGACCAAGCGGCCGACTTCCGTCGTGAACTCGCGTTGCTCGAAAAGAACTGACGTTCATCCGCGCACGTAGCTGGATTATCCGCGCGCGTAGCGGAGGAACAAAAATCCGTCGTGTTCGAGGACGTGCTGCAGCGTGTATCGGCGCAGCAGTTCGTTCGCACCGTTTGTCAGGCGCGGGGATGAGCCACCCGCGATGTTCGGGGAAATCGTGAGGTTGATTTCGTCGACCAAGTCTGCGTCGACCATTGCGGCGTTCAATTGCGCTCCGCCTTCAAGTTGCATGAACCGACCTCCTGCTGCGGAGACGACTTCAAAGAAGTCGACGACGCCGCTTGCGTCGGGAGTCACGAGGTAACCGGCTCCCGAGGTAAAGAGGGCAGTGGTCGTGTCGACGCGGCCCGATCGCGATACCACTGCTACACGCTGACCGGCTTTCGTGGGCTTGCCATAGCCGTCGACACGAGCAGTTTGTGCGCCCACAAGCACGGTGTCGGCCACGCGCCGAAGTGCCAGCAACACACCCTGGTCGGCGGGGCTGGAGAGCGGTCGAGAATTGCCGCCAACGATGGTTGAACCGTCGATGCTGGCCACCATGCACATGCCCACCCAAGGGCGTCGTCCGCGCGGGTCGTTCGGAGCGGGGCGCTCGACGCCGTACGCCTCGTCGTGGGTCACTTCTCGTCCTGCGCTGCCGAGGAAATCGTGGTAGGAGTAGAGAAGTTTCACGCCACGGCGAGCCTACAAGCGGCCGGTGAACGATCGGGGGCGAAGGTGACCATGAACGGATTCACAATGAACGGCACGGCCTTCCGCACGTGTCCTCTGTGCGAGGCGGGTTGCGGGCTTGAAATCACCGTGAAGAACGGTTCGGTCACGCGTATTCGCGGCGACATGGAGGATGTCTTTTCTCGCGGATACATCTGCCCGAAGGGCAGCACGTTGAAGCAATTGCACGACGACCCCGATCGTCTTCGCAAGCCTTTGGTCAAGCGCGACGGCGTCCATGTCGAAGTCGAATGGGATGAGGCGTGGCGCGAGGTCGAACGCGGTCTGAACGACGTCATTGCGAGACACGGTCGCAACGCGATTGCGACCTACATGGGTAATCCGTCTGCGCACAACCTCGGGTCGATGACTTTCGGTCGTGTAGCGCTGCAGGGCATCGGAACACGTCAGCGCTACAGCGCATCGAGCGTCGACCAGGCACCGAAGCAACTCGCCGGCGGGTTGATGTTCGGCACCGTGCAGTCGGTGCCGATTCCGGACATCGATCACACCCACTATCTCCTCATGTTGGGTGCGAACCCGTATGCGTCGAATGGAAGCCTCTGCACCGCACCCGACTTTCCGGGACGCATCGAGGCAATCCTTGCTCGCGGAGGCAAAGTCGTCGTTGTCGACCCTCGACGCAGCGAAACTGCGCAGAAGGCGAGCGAGTGGTTGCCCATCATTCCGAACGGCGATGCATTGTTCCTCGCGGCGATCACTCACGTCCTCTTCGCCGACGGATTGGTGGCGGTTGGAGCACACATCGCCCCTCATCTGAACGGTCTCGATGAAATCCGCGCCGCGGTGGAACGATTCACTCCCGAGGCGGTCGAGCGCGCCTGCGGCATCGACGCGCCGACGATTCGCCGCATTGCGCACGAGCTCGCTTCGGCACCCACGGCAACTGTTTACGGACGTATCGGCACCACGACCACGGCGTTCGGTGCAACGACGTCGTGGCTCGTCGACGTAGTGAACACGCTGACCGGAAACCTCGACCGTGAGGGTGGATCTCTGTTCACGCTGCCCGCCGCCGGTGGTGCAACAACGAAGGGTCAACCCGGACGCGGAAAGGGCTTCGAATATGCAAAGGGTCATTCGCGACTGAAGGGGCTCCCCGAGCTCATGGGCGAGTTTCCCGTCGCGGTTCTTGCGGACGAAATTTTGACAGCGGGTGACGGTCAGATCCGTGCGATGGTCACTCTCGCAGGAAACCCCGTGCTGTCGAACCCAAACAGCGGAAAACTTGATCAGGCTCTCGCATCACTCGACTTCATGGTCAGCGTCGACATTTACCTGAATGAAACGACGCGGCATGCCGACGTCATCCTTCCGCCGCCGTCGCACTTGCAGCGTGATCACTACGACGTATTTCTTCTCGCGTTTGCTGTGCGTAACGTTGCGAACTACAGCACCGCCATTCTTCCTCTCGACGAAGGCCAGCCCGATGAGTGGGAGATTCTTGCCAAGCTCGGCATGATTGCCCAGGGCGCCGGGGCACTGGCCGACCCTGCGGTTGCCGACGACATTGCAATAGCCGCCCTTGTTGGTTCCGCGGTGCGGGACCCGTCGTCGAACGTCTGTGGACGCGACGCCGACGAGCTCGTCGCGGCTCTCTCGTCGACGGGGCGTCGAGGGCCCGCGCGAATGGTCGATTTCATGCTGCGTACGGGTCCTTACGGTGATGCATTCGGCGCCGCCCCCGACGGGCTGTCGCTCGACGTCTTGCTTGCCAATCCTCACGGGGTTGACCTCGGTGCGCTTCAGCCGCGTATCCCTGAGGTGATTCGCACGTCGTCGGGCAAGATCGAACTTGCGCCCTCGCAGTTGCTCGCAGACGTCGATCGGCTGTGGGCTCACGCATGCGCCGTCGACAACGACAAATTGATGCTTGTCGGTCGACGTCACATTCGTTCGAACAACTCGTGGATGCACAACATCACGGTTCTCGTGAAGGGCAAGCCGCGTTGCACGCTGCAGATGCATCCATCCGATGCGCATGCGCGCGGTATCTCCGCGGGGCAAGCCGTGCGCGTGAGTAGTCGTGTGGGAGAGGTTCTTGCGCCGGTCGAGATCACCGACGACATCAGGCCGGGCGTGGTGTCGTTGCCTCACGGCTGGGGTCACTCGGTGGCCGGGACGCGCCTGTCGGTCGCCGGCGAATATGCCGGGGTGAATTCGAACGTGTTGACCGACGAGGACCTCTTCGACCCGGTATCGGGGACGAGCGTCTTGAACGGGATCCCCGTCGCCGTCTCGGTCGGCTGAGCCCGTACGTCCGGCCATCCACAGTCATCCACAGCTCAATCCCCTGAAAAAAGGGGAAATTCACACGGTTGTCCACTTCCTCCACACAGGCCTTCCCCCGTATCGTGCCCCCAAAAGCACTGTGTCGTGTGACCATCGACAATCGTTGACAAAGGGTTAAGCACAGTGCTGTAATTACACAACCAGTTGTGGAATACACCGCAATGGGGGGCGGAGAGCCACAACATGTTGTGGACCCTGCGTCTTCGGAGGCAACTCCGGGGCGTCGAGGTCAACATTGTTGATGTGGTGGTCTTCTGCGCTCTTCATTCGGAGTGCGTGGGTGACGCGAGTCACACACATTCGACGATCACAGATTCAACAAAAATTCCGCACTTGCACACCAGTCGCGCAGTGCCAACAAAGTTCTCACGAAGCCAACAAAGTCTCACGAAGAAAGTCAGGAAGGAACGACATGTCTCTTGCACCGGATCGGTTGTCCATCGGTATCCGTCGTCATTTCACCAACGCCGGCGTGCACCCGTACGACACCGTCGTTTGGGAGCGCCGCGACGCCCGTATCACGAACTGGAAAGACGGGACCGTTGCATTCGAACAACGCGACGTCGAGATCCCTGCTTCCTGGTCGCTCAACGCAACCAACATCGTTGCCCAGAAGTACTTCCGCGGCACACTCGGCACCCCCGAGCGTGAGACGTCGCTTCGCCAGGTCATTGATCGCGTGGCGAACACGATCACCGATTGGGGTATCGAGGGTGGTTACTTCGTCGACGCCGACGAGGCCGAGGCATTCCGCAACGAGTTGAAATTCATCCTCGTCACCCAACGCGCAGCGTTCAACAGCCCTGTGTGGTTCAACATCGGCGTGAAGGGAGTCCCGCAGCAGGCGAGTGCATGCTTCATCCTCGCCGTCGAAGACACGATGGCCGGCATTCTCAACTGGTACCGCGAAGAGGGAACCATTTTCAAGGGTGGATCGGGTTCCGGCATCAACCTTTCGAACATCCGCTCCAGCTACGAACACCTGCAGGGCGGCGGCACTGCCTCGGGCCCCGTTTCGTTCATGCGTGGCGCCGACGCGAGCGCGGGCACCATCAAGTCGGGTGGCAAGACGCGCCGCGCCGCGAAGATGGTCATCTTGAACGTCGACCACCCCGACGTCGAAGAGTTCATTTGGTGCAAGGCCAAGGAAGAGCGAAAGGCTCGCGTCCTGCGTGACGCCGGTTTCGACATGGACCTCGACGGCGCCGACTCGTTCTCGATCCAATACCAGAACGCGAACAACTCCGTCCGCGTCACCGATGACTTCATGAACGCTGTCATCGAAGACCGCGATTGGAACATGAAGGCTGTCACCGATGGGTCGGCCGTCAAGACCGTGCGTGCACGTGATCTGTGGCGTGAAATCGCCACGGCCGCATGGGAATGCGCCGACCCCGGTCTGCAGTTCGACACCACGATCAACAAGTGGCACACTGCGCACGCGACGGGTCGTATCAACGGCTCGAATCCTTGCTCGGAGTACATGCACATCGACAATTCGGCCTGCAACCTTGCGTCGCTGAACCTGCTGAAGTATCTCGATGAGAACGACAACTTCGACGTCGAGGCGTTCAAGCACTCGGTCGAAGTTGTGTTCACGGCCCAGGAAATTCTCGTTGGTCGCGCCGACTACCCGACAGAGAAGATCGGCGAGAACAGCCGTCTGTTCCGTCAGCTCGGCATTGGGTACGCCAACCTCGGCGCATTGCTGATGGCGCTCGGTCTGCCCTACGACAGCAAGGAGGGTCGCTCGTGGGCAGCGTCGATCACATCGCTGATGACCGGTCACTCGTATGCGACCTCTGCCCGCACCGCCAGCCGCATGGGGCCGTTCGCCGGTTTTGCCGAGAACGAGAAGTACATGCTGAACGTTCTGCGCATGCACCGCGACGCCTCGTATGAAATCGAGAATCCCGATGTCGTGCAGGCCGATCTTCTGCAGGCGGGGCGCGATGCGTGGGAGTCGGCCGTTCGTGACGGCGAGGAATACGGCGTGCGGAACAGCCAGGCCAGCGTTCTCGCCCCGACCGGCACCATCGGTCTCATGATGGACTGTGACACCACGGGTATCGAGCCCGACCTCGGTCTTGTGAAGATCAAGAAACTGGTGGGTGGCGGCACGATGTCGATCGTCAACCAAACGATTCCGCGTGCCTTGCGCCGCCTCGGCTACACGCCGCAGCAGATCGACGACGTCATCGCCTACATCGACACGAACAAGAGCATCATCGGCGCGCCGGCCCTCAAGGCCGAACACCTGCCCGTGTTTGCGTGCTCGATGGGTGACAACACGATTCACTACGAGGGCCACGTCCGCATGATGGGTGCGGTGCAGCCGTTCCTGTCGGGCGCGATCTCGAAGACGGTCAACATGCCCGAAGAGGCAACCATCGAAGAGATCGAGAAGTTGCACGAGCTGTCGTGGCGTCTCGGCCTCAAGGCCGTTGCCATCTACCGCGACAACTGCAAGGTTGCCCAGCCGCTGTCGACGGCGAAGAAGGACGACGACAAGGCCGACGAGCCGACCGCAGTTTCTGCTGCGACCAACGTCGTCGAGCGCATCGTGGAACGCGTCGTTGCCCAGCCGGTGCGCCAGAAGCTTCCGCGTTCGCGTCGCGGCCGCACGTTCGAGTTCCGCGTCGCCGACTGCAAGGGCTTTGCAACCATCGGCGAGTACGAAGACGGTCGCCCCGGTGAAGTGTTCCTGACGGTGTCGAAGCAGGGCTCGACCCTGTCGGGCATCATGGACGCCTTCGCCAAGAGCATCAGCTACGGCCTCCAGTACGGCGTGCCGCTGCGCGCGTTCGTCGAGGCGTTCACCAACATGCGCTTCGAACCGGCAGGAATGACCGACGATCCGGACATCCGCATCGCATCGTCGATCATGGACTACCTGTTCCGTCGTCTCGCGCTCGAGTACCTGAACTACGACGAGCGTGCCGAACTCGGCATCTTCAGCCGCGACGAGCGTCTGCAGCCGACTCTTCCCGGTGTCGAAGAGACCATCGTCGAAACCAGCACCGGTTCGGAAGTTGTCGCCGATCCGAAGAGCGTTCCAACGGCCGGCGAGCTCGCTGCGCAATTGGAGTACGGCCTTGCACCGTCAGCGCCGAGCACCGATCACTCGCCGGCGGCGGGTATCGAGCGTCCGGCAGTCAAGCACAGCGACGCACCGATGTGCATGCAGTGCGGCGTGCAGATGCAGCGCGCCGGCTCGTGTCATGCTTGCCCGTCGTGCGGCTCGACCTCCGGCTGCTCCTAACCCCCGCCAAGGGTTCTCGGCGCGGCACGGTGCAGTATTCGTCAAGAAACGCGCCAAGAATTTGAACTGAAATGTGAGTGGGGAGGCTGAAGGGCCTCCCCACTTCATTTACCATCGCCGTGTGGTCCAACGGCGAAACTTCTCGGCATGAATTCGAGCGAAATCTGCACCGAGTTGCGCCGAGAACCCATTGGGAAGGGTCGGTAGGGTGCGGGTGTGAAGAGGGACTTGCCACCCGGATATCGCGAACAGCTTGAACTGGGCTACGTCTTTGGTAGCACTCTGACTTTTGCGCAGCGTCCACTGGTTGCCGATGTCGGAATGCTGGCCGACTGGCAGCCCGACGTGGCGATCATCGGTGCCCCGTTCGATCTGGGAACCACCAACCGGCCAGGTGCTCGTTTCGGCCCGCGTGGTGTGCGTGTGAACGCCTACGAACCCGGTACGTACCACCTCGACCTGGGAATCGAAATTTTCGACCACCTCGAAGTCGTCGATGCGGGCGATGCCTATTGTCCGCACGGCATGGTCGAAGCAAGCCTCGACAACGTGAAGAAGAAGGTCGCCGAGGTGGTGAACCTTGGAATCACGCCGATCGTCATTGGTGGCGACCACACGATCACATGGCCCTCGGCAACCGCTGTCGCCGAGAAGTACGGCTTCGGTCGGGTGGGAATGGTGCATTTCGATGCGCATGCCGACACCGCCGACACGATCGATGGAAACTTGGCAAGTCACGGCACACCGATGCGCCGCCTCGTCGAAAGCGGTGCGATTCCTGCGTCGAATTTTGTGCAGATTGGTTTGCGTGGTTATTGGCCCGGGCCCGACGTGTGGAAGTGGATGGGCGAGCAGGGGATGAAGTGGCACATGATGGACGAAGTCCATCGTCGTGGTCTCGACGTCGTCATCACAGACGCCATCGCCGAGGCGATGGACGGCGTCGATCATCTGTACGTGAGTGTCGACATCGACTCACTCGACCCAGCGTTTGCACCGGGCACCGGAACGCCCGAACCCGGCGGCATCGCAACAGTCGACATGCTGCGGGCTCTGCGTCGTCTTGCTCTCGAAACGCCTCTGGTTGCCTTCGATGTGATGGAAGTGGCGCCTGCTTACGATCACGCCGACTGCACGGTGAACGTGGCCCACCGCCTTGTCATGGAAGTATTGGCGGGTCTGGCCGCAAAGAAACGCGGTTGAGCTCTAGCTGAAAGAGCACGGCATGCGCTTGATGCCGTTGATGAAGTTGCTCTGCAGGTAGGCGGGCTCACCCGTGATCCGGAGGTTGGGCAGTCGACGGCGAATTTCGTCGAACATGACCGCAATCTCGCGTCGCGCAAGGTTTGCGCCAAGACAGAAGTGCGGACCGCCCGCGCCGAAACCAACCTGGGGCGGTTGAATGTCGCGACGGACGTCGAACATGTCGGGATTCGCATACACACGGTCATCGCGGTTGCCGGAGGCGTACCACATCACCACTTTTTGTCCCGCCTTCACTGGGAAACCATTGATGTCGGTGTCTTGTGTGACGGTGCGACGGAAGTGGATCACCGGCGTGGCGTAGCGAACGATCTCCTCGA
>VFQT010000171.1_pt1 | contig 104322 bp, 111 predicted proteins | sample 3512381 | NCBI WGS metagenome assembly VFQT01 (sample SAMN10412376, study PRJNA504923) | tailings metagenome | isolation source: Relicate 2 Philex TSF3 active mining site | place: Philippines: Tuba, Benguet | collected 2017-08-29
GGTCGGCTTCATCATGGGCCCGCCAGATGCGCATTTTCATCCTTGAGGACATGGGTGAAACCGGCAGCGCCAAGGTGTTGCTGGGCGGCTTGCTGGCCAACGGTGAGGTCACCGACCCCAGCGAGCTGCACTTTCTGACCGAACGCTTGCAGGCCATGGAGTCCACAGGAAAACAGCCCAGTACGACGAAAAATCGACAATAGCAGTCGTGTACTCGTCGGCCTTCATGGAGCATTCATTCGATTGTAAGTGCACACATACTTTCAAGCGCCCGGGATTAAAATATATTACTTTAAAATCAATAAGTTAAAAAAATTCCCTGTGTGTGTCCTGTTATCACGACAACAAGACCCGATATACCCTCGCGTCATTCGCGGCCACATGGTGGTACGGACATTGCATGAATATTGCCGACAAAACCCGCCAGAAGGCGGCAAGGAGAGAAAAAATGCAAAGACAACAGGGCTTTACCCTCATCGAAATCGCCATCGTGCTGGTCATCATCGGCCTGCTGCTCGGCGGCGTGCTCAAGGGCCAGGAGCTGATCACCAGCGCCCGGGTGCGCAACATGATTTCCACCCAGGACGGCATCAAGGCTGCCTATTTCGGCTTCCTTGACCGTTTCCGCGCCCTGCCCGGTGACTACACCGCCGCCGCCACCAACATCACCGGGGTCGCCTCCACCAACAACGGCAACGGCAACGGCCGCGTCGAAACCGGCCTGACCGCCACGGCCACCGTGGTCGCCGAGGAACACATCCTGGTCTGGGAGCACCTGTCCAAGGCGGGCTTCATCAACGGCACCTACACCTACGCCGCGACCGCCTCGAACACGACCAGCCCGACCAATCCCTACGGCGTCTACATGCAGCTCATCTATGACGGCATCTACGGCACCAACAACACGGGTGCCGACGGCTCCACCGCTTCGCCGGCGCGGCACAACATCAAGACCGGCGCGCAGGTGCCGGTCGAAATCATCGTCGAAGTCGACCGCAAGATCGACGACGGCACGCCGAACACCGGCGGCTTCCAGTTCTCGGAATACCAGGGCAATGCCGCTGCGGCCCCGACCGATGCCGCAACCGCCTCCCCGTCCTGCACCAGCGCTGCAGGATCAGCCGGTGTCTGGAACGCCACCAATGGCAGCACCAACTGCGGCGGCGCCAGCCTGCTGTAAGGCCGGCAGACCCGACAAAAAAGCCCGCTGCATGCGGGCTTTTTTCATGGGCAGCCGCGGAGCAGGCCGCGGGTTTCAGCCCTGCAACAACCTGATCTCGGCGGCGGCGACAGCGCTTTCGGCGCCCAGCAGCACGATCACATCCCCTTCCTCGATCAGCATGTCCGGTGCCGGTGCCGCGGTGCGGACATTGCGGCGGCGGACCGCGGTCACCTCCACACCAGCCTGGGCAAGATTCAGGTCGAGCAGGCGCCGACCGATCGACTTGGCGCCCGGCGCCACCAGCACCGAATGCAGGCGGGGCTGCAGCGCCTGGTCCTCATTTTCGGACGCATCGGTCATTCCTCGGTAAAAGCCCCGGAACAGTTCATACCGGCTCTCCCTGGTTTCGCGGATGCGGCGCAACACCCGGGTCAGCGGAACACCGACGAGCATCAGGGTGCTCGAGGCCAGCATCAGGCTCGCCTCCATCAGGTCGGCCACCACCTCCGCGGCGCCGGCATTGCGCAGCTTTTCGACATCACTGTCGTCGATGGTGCGCACGATCACCGGCAAACCCGGCCGCGCCTCCTGCACATGTGCAATGATGCGCAGCGCGGAAGCAGTGTCGGCATAAGTCACGATGACCACCCTCGCCCTGGCCAGGCCGGCGGCAAGCAGCACCTCGCGCCGCGCGGCATCGCCGAACACCACACGCTCGCCGGCAGAGGTTGCCTCTCCAATGCGCTGCGGATCGTTGTCGAGGGCGATGAAGGGCACTCCTTCCTGGTCAAGGAAGCGGGCCAGGTTCTGTCCGCTGCGGCCGTAGCCGCAGATCAGCACATGTTCGTCGGCACCCATCGACTGCACGGCAATGTTGTGCAACTGCATTGCCCGGTTCATCCATTCAGCGGCGTTCCAGCGCCGCACGATGGCGTCGCTGCGCTCAACGACGAAAGGCGAGATCAGCATCGACAGCACCATCACCGCCAGCACCGGCTGCAGGATTTCCGGAGCAACCAGCCCGCTGCCCGCGGCGTGCGCCAGAATGACGAAACCAAACTCGCCGCAGGCCCCCAGCGCCAGGCCGGTGCGCATCGCCACAGGGCCGGGTGCGCCGAACAGGCGGCTCAGTCCGAAAATCAGCCCGGTCTTGGCGATCACCAGGGTCACCAGTAGCACGCTGACCCAGACATTCTCGACGACGACACCGACATTGAGCAGCATGCCGATGGTCACAAAGAACAGCCCGAGCAGAACGTCGCGGAACGGCTTGATGTCCTCTTCGACCTGGTAGCGGTACTCCGTTTCCGAAATCAGCACGCCCGCGACAAAGGCCCCCAGCGCCAGCGACAGGCCGGCCATTTCGGTGATGAAGGCGACACCCAGAGTGATCAGCAGGACATTGAGCACAAACAGCTCGGAGGACCGCTGCCGCGCGACCAGGTTGAACCACGCGCGCATCAGCCGCTGGCCGAAAAACAGCAGCACGGTGAGCACGGCAACGGCTTTGAGCAGCGCGTAGCCCAGCGTCGCCGCCATGGCGTCGGCCGGCGCACCGAGTGCAGGAATCAGGATCAGCAGCGGCACCACCGCGAGATCCTGGAACAACAGGATGCCGATGATCTGGCGGCCGTGGGGCGAATTCAGCTCAAAGCGCTCGGCGAGGAGCTTGGCCAGAATCGCGGTTGATGACATCGCCAGCGCGCCACCCAGCACGATGCCATCCCGCCAGGACACGCCGAAGGCTGCTGAGACTCCGACCACCAGCAGCAGGGTCACCAGCACCTGCGCCGCCCCCAGGCCGAACACGATGCGGCGCATGGTCATCAGCCGGGACAGGCTGAACTCCAGACCGATGCTGAACATCAGGAACACCACGCCGATTTCGGCGAGGCTGCGCACTTCTTCGGTGGTGGTGATCCAGCCCAGCGCATGCGGTCCGATCACGACACCGACAATCAGGTAGCCCAGCAGCGGCGGCAACCGCAGCGTACGGAACACGACCACCACCAGCACGGCGGCGGCGAGCAGGACGAGCACTGGTTGCAGGGTGTTGTGCATGCGCGATGGGAAAAGGTGTCGGCCGAATATTGCCTTTTCTTCAATGAATTGCAAGCAGATGCAGGCAAATCCGCCGCGGCACGTTTGCTATAATCCCGCGCATGAGTTCACCCGCCGAAGGCACTGCCGCCGGCTCCGCGATCGCGGCAGCGCGCGAAGTCCTCGCCATCGAGGCGCAGGCCGTCACCGATCTCGCGACGCATCTGGATGCGCGCTTTGAACAGGCGATCCGCATACTTCTGCAATGCCGCGGGCGCGTCGTGGTCAGCGGCATCGGCAAGTCCGGCCATATCGCCCGCAAGATTGCAGCCACACTCGCCAGCACCGGCACGCCGGCTTTTTTTGTCCATCCGGCGGAAGCGAGCCACGGCGATCTCGGCATGGTCACCCGCGAAGACGTGTTCGTGGCACTGTCCAATTCCGGCGAGACCGGCGAATTGCTGATCCTGATCCCGGTGCTCAAGCGCCAGGGCGCGAAGCTGCTGGCCCTGACCGGCAATCCGGCCTCGACACTGGGTCGCGAGGCCGATGTGCACCTCTATGCCGGCGCACGGCAGGAAGCCTGCCCGCTCAACCTCGCACCGACCGCGAGCACGACCGCCGCGCTGGCGCTGGGCGATGCCATCGCGGTCGCTCTGATGCGGGCCCGAGGCTTCACCCAGGACGAATTCGCGCGTTCGCATCCCGGAGGCACGCTGGGCCGCAAGCTGCTGACCATGGTCCGCGACGTGATGCGCTCAGGCACCGACGCCCCGCGCATCGCCTGCAATGCGACGCTGACTGATGCACTGCTTGAGATGTCGCGCGGCCGCATGGGAATGACCGCCGTGGTCGATCATGCACAGGTGGTCAAGGGAATTTTCACCGATGGTGACCTGCGCCGCGCCATCGGCAAAGGCCTGGATCTGCGCAAAACGCCCATCGCGGAAATCATGTCGGCCAGCCCGCGCACGATCGGGCCGGATCGCCTGGCCGCCGAAGCCGCCGAAATCATGGAACGCGGAAAGGTGACCCAGCTTCTGGTCGTCGATGACGGCGGACGCCTGCTCGGCGCACTGAACATCCATGACCTGTTCCGCAACAAGGTCGTTTAGGCTCGCGCCTCCTGCCACGACAGCCACTGACGCCCATGATTCCGCAAGCCCTGCCGGTCCGCGTCGCGATTTTCGATGTCGATGGCGTGCTTTCCGACGGAGGCCTGCACTACGCCGAGACCGGCGATGCCATGAAAACCTTCGATGTGCGCGACGGCATGGGCATGAGGCTGCTGCAGGATGCGGGCATCGAACTGGCGATCATCACCAGCCGCCGCGCCGGCAGCGTGCGCGAGCGTGCTGCGGACCTGCGCATCCGGCATGTCCAGCAGGGCGTCGCCGACAAGCTGACCGGTTTCGAAACGCTCATCGCCAAACTGGGTGTTAGGCCGGAACAATGCGCCTTTCTCGGTGATGACCTGGTTGACCTGCCCGTCTTTCAGAGTTGCGGCTTCGCCGTCACTGTCGCCGATGCGCCGGCGGTTCTGAAACGCCATGCCGACTACGTGACACGCGCGACCGGAGGCCGCGGCGCCGCCCGCGAGTTCTGCGAAATAATCCTGCACAACCAGGGAAAGCTGGTGGCGCAGACCTCGCGCCATCTGCGCGGCGCGGCAGGCTGACGATGCCGTCCCGATGAACCGGATTGCGCAGTTTTTCCCGGTGCTGCTGCTGGCGATCCTGGCCTCCCTGACGCTGTGGCTGGACAAGGCAGTACAGGAATCGGGGAAAACAGAAGAAACCCGGCGTGCCGATCCCGACTTCATCGTCGACAACATTGTCGCGCGGCGGCTCGATGCCGACGGCAACATCAAGCACACGCTGTATGCGACAAGGATGACCCACTACCCCCACGATGACAGCACCGTCCTGACGAACCCCCGCCTGGTCAGCAGCACCTCCCGCGCACCGACCACCATCACCTCCAGCACCGCAAGGGTATCCAGCGGCGGCGAGAACGTGTATTTCGAAGACAATGTCCGCGTGTCACGCGCCGCCTACGCCGACCGCAGCGAACTGGTGCTTGAAACCGATTTCCTGCATGTCATCCCCGACCAGAACATCGCCCGCACCGACCGGCCCGTCACCATCACCGACGCCCATACCTTTGCCAGGGCGATTGGCTTAGAATTGAACAGTGAAACCCGCATCGCCAAGTTTTTCTCCAATTTCCGCGGCACATACCATGATCCGGCCCGCGCCGAAAAACGCCGCTAACCCGCTCGCCCTGCGCTGGTGCGCCGGGTTGCTCCTGCTGTCGCTGCTCGCACCGGTGCCGGTGCTGGCCGAAAAAGCCGACCGCGAGAAACCGATCAACCTGGAATCCGACCGCGTTACCGTCGACGACGCCAAGCAGATCGCCACCTTCGAGGGCCGCGTCGTGCTGACGCAGGGCACCCTGGTCATCCGCGGCGACCGCATGGAGGTGCGACAGGACAACCAGGGTTTCCAGTACGGCACCACCTGGGGCAATCTGGCCTACTTCCGCCAGAAGCGCGAGGGTTACGACGAGTACATCGAAGGCTGGGCCGAACGCATCGAATACGACGGCCGTGCAGACAAGGTGCAGATGTTCAACCGCGCCTCGATGAAAAAAGGCGCCGATGAAGTCCGCGGCAACTACATTTCATACGACGCCAACACCGAGTTCTTCCAGGTCATCGGCGGCGGAGCGCGCGCCGGGGACGGCAGTGACGGGCGGGTGCGCGCGGTCCTACAGCCCAAGCCCAAGGCCAAGCCCAAGCCCGCTGCACAACCCCCGGTAACCCTGCAGCCGTCCGAGGCAGTCACGGTGCCGCGAAAACCGCTGCTGGCGCCGCAGCGCTGACTCCCATGGACACGCAGTCCCTGCCCGGCAGCGCCGCAGCCTCCCCGGCGGGCGGCAATCATGTCCTCAAGGCGGAGGGGCTGAAGAAGCGCTACCGCGCACGCACCGTGGTCAAGGACGTTTCGATGGAAGTGCGCAGCGGCGAGGTCATCGGACTGCTTGGGCCGAACGGCGCCGGAAAGACCACCTGCTTCTACATGATGGTCGGGCTGGTGGCGATGGACGGCGGCGAACTTCACCTCGACAGCACCCGCTTGACGCACATGCCGATGCACCGCCGCGCGCGCCTCGGCCTCAGTTACCTGCCCCAGGAGGCCTCGATTTTCCGCAGGCTGACGGTTGCCGACAATGTACGCGCCATCCTCGAGCTCTACCACGATGACAGTGCCGCCATAGAGGCCCGCCTCGATACGCTGCTGCAGGAACTGCACGTCGGACACCTGCGCAACAATCCGGCCATCAGCCTGTCCGGCGGGGAACGCCGGCGTGTGGAAATCGCCCGCGCGCTTGCCACCGAACCCCGGTTCATCCTGCTCGACGAACCCTTCGCCGGCGTGGATCCGATTGCCGTGATCGAAATCCAGAAAATCATCGGTTTCCTGCGCAGCCGGGGCATCGGCGTGCTGATCACCGACCATAACGTCCGGGAAACCCTGGGCATCTGCGACCGCGCCTACATCATCAATGACGGCACCGTGCTCGCCTTCGGCAAGCCCGACGAGATCGTCTATAATGAGAGCGTCAGGAAGGTCTATCTCGGCGAACATTTCCGGCTTTGAGACCATGGCGCGCCGCCAGCGCGCGCCAATGCCGTCCGGGACACGATCTCCTCCATCCGGTCCTGAATGTGAAACACTCCCTACAGCTCAGACTCTCGCAACACCTGACGTTGACGCCGCAGCTGCAGCAGTCGATCAGGTTGTTGCAGCTGTCGACACTCGAACTCAACCAGGAAATCGAGCGCCTGCTCCAGGACAATCCCCTGCTTGAGCGCGAGGACAGCGGCGCGGAAGCGCCGGTACCGCCCCGCGACGCACAACTCCAGGAACCCGCAGCGGCGAGCGGGGATACCGCCCAGGACACCGGTGCCGGCGGGGAGGAAGCGCCGTCTTTCGACATCGAGGATGGCGGCAGCTACAGCGGCGGCGGCAGCAGCGGCGATGGCGATGAAGAGACTTATCCGCCGCTGGCCGAGCAGCCAGCCAGCCTGCGCGCCCACCTCAACGGGCAACTGTCGCTGCTTCACCTTTCTGAACGCGACAAGCAGCTGGTCAGCCTGCTGATCGATTCGCTGGATGACGACGGCTATCTGCCCCAGTCACTCGGGGAAATCGGCGAAATGCTGCCGCCCGAACTGGATGTGGGCCAGGACGAGCTGTCGATCGCGCTCCAGCACCTGCAGCACCTGGAGCCGCTTGGCGTCGGCGCGCGCAACCTTTCGGAATGCCTGGCGCTGCAGCTTGCGGCAATGCCTGGCGACACGCCGCACCGCGATATGGCGCTGGACCTGGTCCGGAACCACCTGGACGCACTCGCCGCACGCGACTTTGCACGGCTCAAGCGCGCACTGAAATGCGATGATGCCTGCCTGCGCGTGGTGCAGAAACTGATCACCAGCCTCAATCCCAGGCCGGGCCGTGACTTCTCGGCCGAGGAAACCCGCTTCGTGGTTGCCGATGTCCTGGTGCGCAAGGTCAAGGGCGTCTGGCTCGCGGCCCTCAATCCGGACGCGATGCCGCGCCTGCGCGTCAACCGCATGTACGCCGACATCCTTCAACGCAACCGCGGCGGCAGCGCGCAGCAGCTCAACTCGCAGCTGCAGGAGGCCAAATGGCTGATCAAGAACGTGCAGCAGCGGTTTGACACCATCCTGCGGGTATCGCAGGCGATCGTCGACCGCCAGCGCAACTTCCTGGAGCATGGCGAAGTCGCGATGCGTCCCTTGGTGCTGCGCGAAATCGCCGAGACGCTGGGGCTGCATGAATCGACGGTTTCGCGGGTGACCACGCAGAAGTTCATGCACACCCCGCGCGGCATTTTCGAACTCAAGTACTTCTTCGGCAGCCATGTGGCCACCGAAGCCGGCGGTGCCGCCTCGAGCACCGCCATCCGGGCGCTGATCAAGCAGCTGGTCAGCGCGGAAAACACCCGCTCCCCCCTCAGTGACGGCCAGATTTCGGAACTGCTCGGCCAGCAGGGTATAGTGGTGGCGAGGCGGACCATCGCAAAATACCGGGAATCGATGCAGATACTCCCGGTGAATCTCAGAAAGACCCTTTGAAAGGAGCAAGAATGAACCTTCACCTGACGGGACACCACCTGCAGATCACTCCGGCCATCCGCGAACATGTCGCCCACAAGCTGGAAAAAATCACCGCCCATTTCGACCACGTCATCGACGTCAACATGATCATGACCGTCGAAAAACTGCAGCACAAGGTCGAGGCGACGCTGCACCTGAGCGGCAAGGAAATATTCTGCGAAGCGCATGGCGAGGACATGTATGTCGCCATCGACCACCTGATCGGCAAGCTTGACCGCGCGGTGATCAAGCACAAGGAGAAAAACCTCTCCCACCGCCACGATGGCACACCGATCAAGCATCGCACGGCCGAGTAGGCACAACCTGAGAGCAACACCCGCCCCGCCATGAACCTGATCGCAAAGCTGCTGCCCCTGTCGAACATACTCATCGACGCGGACCTGACCAGCAAGAAACGCATCTTCGAACAGGCCGGATTGCTGTTCGAAAACAACCAGCAGGTCGCCCGCAACCAGGTGTTCGACAGCCTGTTCGCCCGCGAAAAGCTCGGTTCCACGGGCCTCGGCCAGGGCGTCGCCATTCCCCACGGGCGCATCAAGGGCCTCAAGGCAGCGGCCGGCGCGCTGATCCGCGTGCGCGAGGCCGTGCCATTCGACGCGCCGGACGGACAGAACGTCAGGCTGGCCTTCGTGCTGCTCGTCCCGGAGCGCGCCACGGATGAACACCTGCAGATCCTGTCGGAGCTGGCCCAGATGTTCTGCGACCGGCCCTTCCGCGAAAAACTGTTCGGCGCCGCGGCGCCGGAAGAACTGCTGCAGCTGATCACCCAATGGGAGCCCCATGCCGCAGGTCAGCATAGCCCGGCTGTTTGACGACACCCGCGAGAAACTGCAGCTGACGTGGGTTGCGGGCCGCGACGGCGCCGACAAGGGCATTGACAGCGAACTGACCAAGGATTCGTCCAAGGGCCTGGTCGGACATCTCAACTTCATCCACCCCAACCTGATCCAGGTGCTTGGCCAGTCCGAGGTCAACCATCTCAACAGCCTCGACCCTGCGGAATGCCGCAGCCTGCTCCAGCGCACCGCCACCCGGGAACTGGCCTGCTTCATCGTCGCCGGCGCCAACGCGACCCCGGCGATGCTGACCGAAGTGGCCGAATCAACACATACCCCGCTGTTCTCGTCACCTATCCCCAGCGTGGAACTGATGTGGATAATGCGCCCCCACCTCGCACGCGCACTCGCGGATTCGACGACGGTGCACGGCGTATTCCTCGACGTGCTCGGCGTCGGCGTGCTGATCACCGGCGATTCCGGGGTGGGCAAAAGCGAGCTGGCGCTGGAACTGATCAGCCGCGGCAGCGGGCTCATCGCCGATGACGTTGTAGAGCTGTACCGGGTCGGCCCCGAAAGCGTCGAGGGCCGCTGCCCCGCGCTGCTGCGCGACTTTCTCGAGGTCCGCGGGCTCGGCGTGCTCAACATCCGCACGATTTTCGGCGAGGCCGCGCTGCGGCCGCGCAAGAACGTCAAGCTGGTGGTGCGGCTGGAACGCCCCACCGGCACCGATCCGGCCTATCTGGAACGGCTGCCCCTGAAACCGGGGACGGAGTCGCTGATGGACGTCCCGATCAGCCGGGTCACCATCCCCGTCGCGGCAGGCCGCAACCTCGCGGTACTGACCGAAGCCGCCGTGCGCAACCACGTGCTGCAGATGCGCGGCATCGACAGCACGCAGGAGTTCGTCGAGCGCCAGGCCCAAGCCATGCATAACCGCGACGACTGATCAGCACCGGCGCCATGCAACTGATCCTGATCACTGGACTGTCCGGTTCCGGCAAGAGCGTGGCGCTTGCAGTCATGGAGGACGCGGGCTTTTACTGCGTCGACAACCTGCCGGTGAACATGGTTGGCGCGCTGGTCGAGACACTGCGCGCCGCCGGCACCGACCGGGTCGCACTGACCATCGACGTGCGCACCGGCGAGTCCATCACCGGGCTGCCGGACCTGGTGACCCGCCTGCGCGGCGACGGCATTGAAGTGCGCGTGATGTTCCTCGAAGCCAAGTCGGAAACCCTGATCAAGCGCTACTCCGAAACCCGCCGCCGCCACCCGCTGTCGGCGACCGGGCTCACGCTGCCGGAATGCATCGCCCGCGAAAAGGAACTGGTGGGCGGCATTTCGGACATGGCCCACCACATCGACACCAGCGATCTCGCCCCCAACACGCTGCGCAGCTGGGTGAAGGATTTCGCCGCCGCACCCGCTTCCGGGCTGACCCTGCTGTTCGAATCCTTCGGCTTCAAGCACGGCATCCCGCTCGACGCGGATTTCGTGTTCGACGTGCGCTGCCTGCCCAACCCGCACTACGACCCCGAACTGCGGCCGCTGACCGGCTGTGACGCGCCCGTGGCGGCCTTCCTGAGCGCCACGCCGGATGCCATGCGCATGCTCGAGGACATTCACCGCTACATCCATGACTGGCTGCCCGCCTTCGAGCGCGACAACCGCAGCTATCTCACCGTGGCCATCGGCTGCACCGGCGGCCGGCACCGCTCGGTGTTTTTCGTCGAAACCCTGTCCGCCAGGTTCCGCGACCGCACCCGCACGCTGGCCCGCCACCGCGAACTCGGCGCATGACTGACGTACGAGAGCTGCCCCTGTTCCCGCTGGGCACCGTGCTGTTCCCGGGCGGCCTGCTGCCGCTGAAAGTCTTCGAGCAGCGCTATGTCGACATGACCAAGGCCTGCCTGCGCGACGGCACGCCCTTTGGCGTCTGCCTGATCCGCGAAGGCCAGGAGATCGGCCAGCCGGCGACGCCGCAGTCCGTCGGCTGCCTCGCCACCATCGAACAATGGGATGTGCCGCACCCCAACCTGTTCACGCTGCTGGCGCGCGGCGGCGAGCGCTTCCGCATCCTCGACACCACCGCCAACGCCAGCGGGCTGATCATCGGCCAGGTCGAAATGCTGCCGCAGGCCACACCGGCGACGGAAACGGATCCGGCCTGCGAAGAAGTCCTGCGCCTGGCGATCAAGCGTGCCGGCGCCGACAGCGTGCCCGGCCCCATCCAGCTCGACAATCCGGTATGGGTCAGCTACCGGCTTGCCGAGATCCTGCCGATTTCGCCGCAGGAGAAGCAGGCCTTGCTGGAGATGACCGACACCGATGCCCGCATGGTGCAATTGCGCAAGCTGCTGCTGGACCACGGCATCATAGAAAAGATAAATAAAAACAATTAGTTACAAATTTCTCCCTTAACCAGCGCGCGCACGATGTCGCGCACCGGCTTGGGAATCGCGGCAGCCAGTGCATCCTCTGGCGACAGCCACATCAACCCCGGTTCCGCAGCACGTTGCGGCCAGCGCCTCACATTCACCGGCTGCGGCAGGATGTCGAGCCGGAAATGCGTGAAACCGTGCGCGATCACCGGCAGCGGATCGGTCACTTCAACGCCGGCGGAAAAACGCCGCATGCAAACCTCCGCAACATCGTCATCGACCCCGGTTTCGGGAAAACACCACAGCCCGCCCCAGATGCCCTCGGAAGGCCGTTTCTCGAGCAGGAGTTCTCCCGCGCGCCGCAGCACCAGCATCATCGTGCGCCGCTGCGGCAGCGCCTTGCGCGGCCTTGGCGAAGGCAGTTCGGCGATGCGGTCTTCGCCATGCGCGACGCAGAGCGTCTGCACCGGGCATTCGCTGCAGCGCGGATTGCGCCGGGTGCAGACCGTCGCGCCAAGGTCCATCAGGCCCTGCGTATAGGCGCGCAATCCCGTCGCCGGCAACAGCCGTTCGGCCTGAGCCCACAACCGTGCCGCAACCGCACTCTCGCCGGGATACCCGTCAATGCCACATACGCGCGCCAGCACGCGCTTGACGTTGCCGTCGAGTATCGCCGCACGCCCGCCGAAAGCGAACACGAGTATGGCCGCGGCAGTCGAGCGGCCGATGCCCGGCAGCGCGACCAGGCCTTCAGCGGTGCTGGGAAACCGGCCACCGTGTTCACCCATCACCGTTTTCGCGGCACGGTGCAGGTTGCGCGCCCGCGAGTAATAGCCCAGCCCGCTCCACAAGGCCAGCACGTCGTCCTCGCCGGCGGCCGCCAGCGCACCGACCGTCGGAAAGCGGTCGAGGAAACGCAGGTAATACGGAATCACTGCCGAAACCTGCGTCTGCTGCAGCATGATTTCCGAAAGCCAGACTGCGTAGGCATCGCGGCTGCGCTGCCAAGGCAGATCATGGCGGCCATGCCGTTTCTGCCAGGCGACCAATGCGCGGGAGAAGGCCCCGGTCTGCATATCAGGCACAATACGGCGCTTCGGTTTCAGGGACTGGCGTGACCGGGGCATGCAGGTATCGCTCGGGCTTGGCGCCGGCAGCGGCGGAAAGTGTCAGGTGACGACGGCAATGAACAGCTTGATCACGATGGCATTGGCGACGTCGATGAAAAAGGCGCCTACCATCGGCACGACCAGAAAGGCAAGGTGTGAGGGGCCGAACCGGTCGGTCACCGCCTGCATGTTGGCAATCGCGGTCGGTGTGGCACCCAGGCCAAAGCCGCAATGGCCGGCTGCAATGACCGCGGCATCGTGATTGCCGCCCATGACCGGGAAAGTGACCAGGATCGCAAACCCGGCCATAAGGGATGCCTGGCAAAGCAGCAGTGCAATCATCGGCAACGCCAGGGACGCGAACTCGCCGAGCCGCAGAGACATCAGGGCCATGGCCAGGAAAAGCGCCAGCGAAACGTTGCCCATGACCGAAACGCAGCGTTCGAAGACCTGATACCAGCCCAGCATCGCCAGCAGGTTCCGCAGCAATACGCCCACCATCAGGACGCAGACAAAGGCCGGCAATTCCAGCAGGCTGCCCTTCAGCGCCTCCGAAATCAGGACGCCGGCGAGCAGGCACATCGAGAACAGCGCAAGGGTTTCGATCATGGCCGGGGCCGTGATCAGGCGGACGGAGCCCGGTGCTTCGAACGTGCCCGGCTCGGGCGGGGGATTGTCCTCCGAAGACCGGCCGGCCTTGCGCATCAGGAAGCCGGCCACCGGGCCACCGATGACGCCGCCCAGTATCAAGCCGAAGGTGGCGCAGGCCAGCGCCAGTTCACTGGCTGAGGTAATGCCGTACTGCCCCGCAAACACGGCACCCCAGGCCGCACCCGTGCCATGGCCGCCGGACAGCGTAATCGATCCGGCAAGCAGGCCGACCAGCGGCTCCAGGCCGAGCAGCTTCGCGAGAGACACGCCGAGGATATTCTGTGCAATCAGGAAAGCCACCACCACCAGAAGCAGCCTGAGCAGGGGCCGCCCGCCCCGGCGCAGGCTGGCGAGATCGGCGTTGAGCCCGATGCTGGCAAAAAACACCAGCATCAACGGCGTCCCCAGGCTGTTGTCGAAGCGCACCTGAAGCCCGGCACCGGCCTGCGCAGCGAACAGGGCCAGCGCAACGACCAGTCCGCCAACCACCGGCTCGGGAATCGAATAGGTCTGCAGAAACCGGATCGCCGCCACCAGCTTGCGCCCGGCCAGCAGCACCAGGGAAGCGACAACCAGCGTGGCGTAGACGTCGAGAGTGATCATCCCGGCAGCAAAGGGTTGCTGCAGGCCCGCCCGTGTCGGAGCGGACTGCGCTGCTGGCACCGATCAAAGCCAGAGGGACAACGCCGTGCCGGAAAAGGGAAATGGATGAATGGAGCGGGTGAAGGGAATCGAACCCTCGTATCAAGCTTGGGAAGCTGGCGTTCTACCATTGAACTACACCCGCGGGATTTGCAAACGAATATACCAGAACTGCCTGATCCCGGTCGATCAGGGCCGGCGTTCAGGGGGCGCGGCTCAACCGGCACAGCAGCACCTTGAGGTTGGTCTGGTCGGAGACCGGATCGCGCTGAGTCTTGTCGGTGAGGAAGTTCACCGGCCGCCATGGGTTGTAGGGCTGGCGCTCTCCCCAGCCGATGGGGATGAACACGGCAGTCGGCCGGATGCCCGCATGCACCCAGGCCATCGCTTCGATGCTGCCGTGCGCCGATTCGACCCTGACCTTCTCGCCGTCCTTGATGCCCAGTTGCGCCGCTTTCTCCGGATGGATCTGGCAGTAGAGGTCCGGCCACATTTCCTGCGACTGCCAGAAATAATGCGTCCAGCTGTGGAAATGCGCGGCCGGCGGCCGGCCCGTCACCAGTTCGGTATCAAAGCCCTGCGCGCGCAGTTTCGCTCCGGGATGGTCGGGGCCGGGCGCGACGATGCGCCCGCGCGCGCTGCCGGTGGCCGGCGAGCAGAACGGCGAAATGACACCGGCTTCCGCATCGCTTTCCAGCAGTTCCATATAGGGCAGGTCGACCAGCTGTTCGCGCTCGGAGTAGAACTCCGGCAGCGCCGACAAACCCAGCGTGTTGAATTTGGCCTCAAGTTCTTCGGTCCAGAATTCCAGCTTGCCGGATTTCGTCGGGAAACGCCGGCCCGGCGCCCCCCCCGGCACCGTCGTGCCTTCGAGGTACAGCGTCTCGATTTCCGGCGCATCCTCGCTTGAAACGGGAATGCGCACCCAGCGGTAGGGCACCGAATGCAGCCGTTTCTGCGTGCAGCCCTTCAGGCCCGGGCTGTCGATGCAGACCTCGTCCCAGAACACCGCCGGATCCTTGTATTCCTCCTTCAGCACGTCGCCGAAGCCGAGGCGCTTGCCCAGTTCTATCCAGATCCAGGTGTCGGATTTCGCCTCGCCCGGCGGATCGATCAGCTTGTCGATCCACACCACGCGGCGGTCGTCGTTGGAGCGGCCGATCTCGCCCTTCTCGATGCCGCTCGCCGCCGGCAGCAGGTAATCGGCATAGGCCGAAGTCTCGTTGGCGAAGAGTTCGATGTGCACCATCAGCTCAAGCGCGGAGAAAGCCTCGCGGGCTTTTGCCTGCCCCGGCCACTGCGCCAGCGGGTTGTTGCAGGTGATCAGCGCCTTGATCGGATACGGCTTGCCGTGCAGCATCGCCTCGATCCAGCCGGCGGGGCTGCGCCGCACCCGCGGCTTGTTGATCTTCGGCGCGCGGGCCTCGGGCACCTTGGCCGCGATCGGCGTGCCGGCGCTCATGTTGAAATAGGCGCCGCCGCGGCGCCCCCAGTTGCCGGTGATGGCCGCGAGGAACATCAGCACGCGGTTGGTCTGGGTGCTGTTGGTATGCTGGTTGATGCCGCGGCTGGCAAAAATCACGCAGCCGTCGGCGGCGGCGATTTCCTCGGCCAGCTGGCGGATGTCATTTGCCGCGAGGCCGGTGATCGGCGCAGCCCATTCCGGCGAGTAGTTTTTCCGCAGGATGAAGTCGCGCCATTCGGCAAAACCCAGCAGCCAGTCGGCGCAGAACTTCGCGTCATGCAGGTTGTTGGCGAGAATGTGCTGGGCGAGGGCAAGTGCCAGCGCCATGTCGGTGCCGGGGCGGATCGGCAGCCAGCGGTCGGCCTTCGACGCGGTGGCGGTCAGGCGCGGATCGACGGCGACCATCTTCGCGCCGTTCTTGATGCGCCAGTCGTTGATCATGCCGAAATACACCGGTCGCGTTTCTGCCTGGTTGTCGCCGATGTACACGTAAAGCTGCGCCGAGCCAAGATCGTTTTCGGTGTAGCTGTTGCCGCTGCCGATGCTGCCCAGCGTGATCTCGAAGGCGACATTCTTGCCGCTGGCGCAGAAGGGGTCCGTACCGTCCTTGTTCGGCGTGCCGAACAACTGCGCGAACATCTTGGTGGTCGCGCGGTAGTCGAGGATGCCGGTGCGGGTGCCGATGAACATTGCCAGCGCTTCGGCGCCGTACTGGTCGCGGATACCCTTCAGCCTCTCCGCGATTTCATCCAGCGCCTGATCCCAGGAGATGCGCTCGAAGCGGCCCTCGCCACGGGCCCCGACGCGTTTCTGCGGATACTTCAGCCGGTGTTCGCTGTGGTACATCTGCAGCGTCAACTGCGACTTCGGACAGACGCGGCCCTTCAGCAACGGATCGTCGTCGTTGCCGGTGATTTTCACCAACTCATTGTTTTTAAAGTGGAATTTTACCGTGCAGCAATTGAAGCAGATATTGCAGCCGCCGGGCACCACGCGATCCGCAGCCGTGTCCGCGCGTTCTTCGCGATACGGAAAGGCCGGCTGTTGCGCCTGCACCGCGCTCTGCGCGGCGAGCCCGTCCATGAATGACGGCCGGCGCGAATGATCGGGATGGGCGCGTGCCGGTGTCACGCCGGCGATGTCACCGACCGGTTGTGGCGTCTTGCGCTCGAGATAGATCGTCGCCGGTCCGAGCAGGAAGTGGTCGGTGTCGCGCGGCCCGCGTCCGGACTGCCGCGCTTCGGCCAGTAGTTCCTCGCGCCTGCCGAAGCGGATCGCCTGCGTCGGACAGACACTGGCACAGGCGGTGGTTTTTTCACCTTCAGCACGGCGGTCCGTGCAAAGGTCGCATTTCACCGCATGGTGGCCCTGCGCGTCGTAGCCCATCGCGCTGTACGGGCAGGCGATCACGCATTCGCCGCAACCGGTGCAGCGCGATTCGTCGACGCGCACGATGCCGGTCACCGCATCCTTGGTGATCGCTTTCGGATTGACCGGACAGGCACGCAGGCATGCAGGCCGCTCGCAGTGCTGGCAGGTCAGCGTCAGGAAGGCGAGGCCCGCCTGCTCCAGTTCGCTCGCCCACACCACCTTGTTGCGGTACTCGCCGGGACCGAGCCGGTGCTCGGTCTTGCAGGCAGCCTCGCAACTTTTGCAGCCGGTGCAGCGCTCGAGGTCGATCAGCAGCGCGAGGCGCTCGGAGGGTCCTTGATTGATGCCGTCCATGTCAGCCTCCCCAGGCCGTGAGATGCCACCAGGTGATCGGCCCGCCGCCGGCGACATAACCGGCGAAGAACGTCACGGTGATGACGTGGATCACCACACCCAGCACGAACAGCCAGGCCAGCGCCATATGCAGCGGCCGCCACCAGGCCTGCTGCGCGGACACGGCTGCCCGCGTGCCGAGCAGCCGCGACTCTTCAAGCGCAAGGCGGCGATAGGCCAGCGCCAGGCGCGGGCTGCGGATGAAGTGCGGCAGGTTCACCGAGAACGTGCCCTCATTCGCATGCGGATCGAGTTGCGCCAGAAGCGCGCGCTTGTCCGAAATAAGAACCCGCAGCCGTTCACGGGTCTCGGCATCGGGGACGCGGAAGGCCGGCGCCTTGGAGGCAAAGGTCGCTGCAATGCGTTTCGAACCGCGCACCCGCGCCCACACGCCGAGCACCGCCAGCGCGAGAAGGGCCAGAAGCAGCAGCGCCGGCGGCCGGCGCAGGAAGCCTCCGGAGTGGATCGCGATCAGCACCATGCCGGCGAGCGAACAGGAGACATGCGCATTGAACCAGTTCACCGGATTTGCGCCGCTGCCGCCGCGCTTGGCGATCACGAAGGCCACAGGCACCAGCAGCAGGATGACGCCGGCAACGCCGGTCAGGTAGAGCTGGGCGCTTCCCGGCGTACGCCAGGCTTCCGGCAGCGCGCCGCGGATGACGAACCAGGCAAGGATGGCGGCGACCGCGGCAACCGTCAGCCGCAGCAGCGTGATGTCTGAAAGGTCTCGTCGTTGCACGATGGGCGGCCTGAGCGTTCCGGGGAAAGTCCGCCGAGTGTACATCGCCGCGCGGCCGAATTCCCGCAGGCATCCACAACGTGACCGCGTACGGTCTAGGCGTTCCTCAGCGACAGCGTAACCCGCCTGACCATGGGGTCATCACCACTGTCAGAAACGACGAAACCAAGCTCCTGGCAAAGCTCCAGCATGCCGCGGTTGCTGGCCATCACGTGACCGACCATCGCATCCAGGCCGCGGCGGCGCGCCACTTCGATCAGCAGCGCCATCATGCGGCGGCCGAGTCCGCGGCGCTGCCAGTCATCGGCAATCACGATCGCGTATTCGCAGGTCACCCCGTCGGGATTGGTGATATAGCGGCAGACTCCGACCTCAACCTCCCGGCCGTCGCGCTGCACCGTGGCCACAAACGCCATTTCCCGGTCGTAGTCGATCTGGGTGAAGCGCACCAGCATCGCCGGCGTCAGTTCGCGCAGCGTGTCCATGAAGCGGAAGCGGCGGCTCTCCGGTGACAGTCCGCGCACGAACTCCTGCTCAATGTCGGCGTCTTCCGGCCGGATCGGCCGCAGCGTCACCAGTTCGCCCTCGGGGGGCTGCCAGGTGGTGATCAGGCGCGCGGGATACGGGTGGATCGCCATGTGGCCATAACGGCCGCGCACCGGCGCGTGCTGGCCGACGACAATGCGGGCATCGGCCACGATGGCGCCGTTTTCATCAACGATCAGGGGGTTGATGTCGAGTTCCTCGATCCACGGCAGCTCGCAGACCATTTCCGAAATGCGCAGCAGCACTTCCTCCAGCGCGGCCATGTTGACCGCCGGCATCCTGCGGAACGGGCCCAGCAGTTTCGATACCCGCGTGCCACGGATCATTTCCGCGACCAGGAAGGCATTGAGCGGCGGCAGCGCCACGGCGCGGTCCTTGTGCACTTCGACCGCCACCCCGCCGGCACCAAAGGCGATGGCGGGCCCGAACACCGGGTCGCGGATCACACCGACCATCAGCTCGCGGCCGTTGCGTCGGGTCACCATCGGCTCCACCGCCACGCCGGTCACCCGCGCCTGCGGCTGCTTGCGCGCGACCGAATCGATGATCTGCTGGTAGCCGGCCAGCACCGCCTGCGCGCCATTCAGGTTGAGCAGCACGCCGCCGGCATCGGTCTTGTGGGTGATGTCCGGCGAGTCGACTTTCAGCGCCACCGGATATCCCAGTTCTCCGGCGATCAGCATGGCCTCGTGGGCACTGTGCACGATGATGGTCTTCGCCACCGGCAGGCGGAATGCCGACAGCAGCGCCTTCGATTCGATTTCGTTCAGCACGCTGCGACGCTCGGTCAGCACCGACTCGATGATCAGCCGTGCCGCTTCGATATCCGGCGCCGAACGCAGGGCCTGCGGCCCCGGGGTCTGCAGCAGCGCGCGCTGGTTACGGTAGAACGACGACACATGGGCAAACATCTCGACCGCCGGTTCCGGCGTGCGGAACACCGGGATGCCGGCCTCGGCCAGACGCCGGCGCCCGTCTGCGACCGAGGCATCGCCCATCCAGCAGGCCAGCACCGGCTTGGAGCGCCCGCGCGCCGAAGCCACCACGGCGTCGGCAACGGCCGTCGGCTCGGTCATCGCCTGCGGCGTCAGCATCACCAGTGCCCCGTCGACGTTCTCGTCCGCGAGGCAGGCGGTCAGCCCGGCGCGGTAGCGCTCTGCATCGGCGTCACCGATCAGGTCCATCGGATTGCCGTGCGACCAGTTCGACGGCAGCGCCGACTGCAGCGACCCGATGGTCGCTGCCGACAGCTCTGCCAGGGGAATGCCGAGGTCAGCCGCTCGGTCCGCGGCCATCACGCCGGGCCCGCCGCCGTTGGTGATGATCGCCAGACGGTCGCCGCGCGGACGGATGTGCGCCGACAGCGCAGTGGCCGCGGCCACCAGCTGGCCGATGGTCGTCACCCGCACCGCACCCGCACGGTGGATGGCGGCATCGAACACGTCATCGGCACCGACGATCGCGCCGGTGTGCGACACCGCGGCGCGCGAGCCCACCGGATGGCGGCCGACCTTCATCAGGATCACCGGCTTCAGGCGGGCGGCCGCACGCAGGCTGGACAGGAAGCGCCGTGCGTCGCGCACGCCCTCGATGTAGAGCAGGATATGCTCGGTCTTCGGGTCGTTGACGAGGTAGTCGATGATTTCGCCGAAATCAATGTCGCGCGACCCGCCCAGCGAAATCACGCTCGAAAATCCGATCTTGTTCGGCGTCGCCCAGTCGAGCATCGCGGTGCACAGCGCACCGGATTGCGACACCAGCCCCAGAGACCCCGGCAGCGCGTTGCCGCGGGCGAAGGTCGCGTTGAGCCCGAGCCCCGGGCGCATGATGCCCAGGCAGTTGGGGCCGATCACCCGCACGCGATGGCGCCGCGCGTTTTCAAGCAGCTCGCGCTCGAGCCGCGCCCCCTCGGAGCCGACCTCGGAGAAACCAGCGGTGATAACCACCACGGAACGCACCCCTGCCGCCCCGCACTGCGCGATCAGCTGCGGCACCGTCTCCGGAGGCGTCGCAATGACCGCCAGATCCACCCGCTGCGGCACCTTGTCGATGGACGGATAACAGGGCACCCCGTTGATGCTGCCCTGTTTGGGATTGACCGCGAACAGCGCGCCGCGGTACCGGGCGGCGAGCATGTTTTCGATCAGCACCGCGCCGATGGCGCCGGGACGGGTGCTGGCACCGATGATCGCCACTGAGGACGGCTCAAACAGGGGGGTGAGGTAATGACGATCCAGCAGGTTCTCGGCCATGGTTGGGTCCGTATCCGTCGAAAAACCGGTTGCAGCGCGGTAAAATTGCATTCTAGACCGATCGCCTCCCCGCCACGACGCAAACCCGCGCCAACCTTGATGTGCCACAAACCCGGACCATGATTTCCCTGACCATCAACGGCAGTCCGCGCAGCTTCGAACGTCCGATGAGCTGCGCCGAACTGATCAGCGCACTGGATCTGGCCGGCAGGCGCATCGCCATGGAACGCAACGGCGAAATCGTGCCGCGCAGCCACTTTGCCGACTGTATGTTGCAGGACGGCGACCGCCTTGAAATCGTCGCCGCCGTCGGCGGCGGCTGACCGCGGCCATTGCCGGCCGCCGCGCGCCGGTGCACACTGCCAAACGTTCGCAATCTCTATTGCCTGAAACCATGAACCCCCAGGAAAACCTCGATCCGCTGCTCATCGGCGGCAAGCCCTATCACTCCCGTCTTCTGATCGGCACCGGAAAATACAGGGATTTCGCCGAAACCAGGGCCGCCGTGGAAGCCAGCGGCGCGCAGATCGTCACCGTCGCGATCCGCCGCACCAATATCGGCCAGAACCCCGGCGAACCGAACCTGCTGGACGCCATTCCGCCCTCGAAATACACGCTGCTGCCCAACACCGCCGGCTGCTATACCGCCGACGATGCGGTGCGCACGCTGCGCCTGGCGCGCGAACTGCTTGACGGGCACGACCTGGTGAAGCTGGAAGTGCTCGGCGACCCGAAGACGCTGTATCCGAACGTCGTCGAAACCATCAGCGCCGCGAAGACGCTGGTCAAGGACGGATTCAAGGTCATGGTCTACACCTCGGATGACCCGATCATCGCGAAACAGCTGGAGGACATCGGCTGCGTCGCGGTGATGCCGCTGGCCTCGCTGATCGGTTCCGGCATGGGCATCCTCAACCCCTGGAACCTGCAGATCATCATCGAAAACGCGAAAGTGCCGGTGGTGGTCGATGCCGGCGTCGGCACCGCGTCGGATGCCGCGATTGCGATGGAGCTGGGTTGCGACGCCGTGCTGATGAACACCGCGGTGGCCGCCGCCAACAATCCGGTGCTGATGGCGACCGCGATGCGCAAGGCGGTCGAAGCCGGCCGCGCCGCCTTCCTTGCCGGTCGCATGCCGAAAAAGCTCTATTCGGCCTCGCCGAGTTCACCGACCGCAGGACTGATCGGCAAGCCCTGACCGGTTACGTCCGTCAGCCACCACCACCATGACCACGGAACCGCCGCGGATACGCAGCTACGTGCTGCGCCAGGGCCGCGTGTCGAACGCGCAGCGCCGCGCGCATGACACGCTGCTGCCGCGTTACGGCCTCGGGTTCCGCGCAGCCGTCCTCGATCTCGATGCAGAGTTCGGCCGCACGGCGCCGCGCATCCTCGAGATCGGCTGCGGCATGGGCGAAACCACCGCGGCCATCGCCGCGGCCCACCCGGAAAACGATTACATCGGCATCGAAGTGCACACGCCCGGCGTCGGCAGCCTGTTGAAGCAGATCGACGAGCTGGGCCTGGGCAACCTGCGGGTGATCCAGCATGACGCCGTCGAGGTACTGGAAAAAATGATCGCGCCGGCGAGTCTCGACGGCATGCACATTTTTTTTCCAGACCCCTGGCCGAAAAAGCGCCAGCAGAAACGCCGCCTGATCCAGGCGCCGTTTGTCGCGCTCGCAGCCTCCCGCTTGAAGCCCGGCGGCCACCTGCACGCCGCCACCGACTGGCAGGAATACGCGGAACAGATCCTCTCGGTGTTCGGCGCGGAGCCTTTGCTGGTGAACTCCACATCCGCCTACGCCGAAAAACCCGCCTACCGCCCGCAGACCAAGTTCGAGACCCGCGGCCTGAAGCTCGGCCACGGCGTCTGGGACATCGTGTTTCGTCGCGGGCCATAAAAAAACGGCGGCCCGCAGGCCGCCGTTTTTCAGAGACCGGCAATGATCACTGGTTGCCGGTGATTTTTGCGTCGCGGATCAGGTCGCCCCAGACCTTGCGCTCGGATGCGATGAACGCGGCAAACTGCTGCGGGGTGCTGTGTACCGCCTCGATGCCCATCTTGCCGAGATTCGCCTTCACCTCGCCATCAGCCAGCGCCCTGCCGAGATCGGTCGAAACCTTGTCGACCATCGACTTCTGCACCCCGGCCGGGAACAGGATGCCCCACCAGTTGGCCGCGGCAAAACCCTTGATGCCCTGCTCGGCCAGCGTCGGCAGTTCGGGGGTGAACGGCGTACGCTGGGCACTGGTCACCGCCAGCGCCTTGAGCTTCCCGGTCTGGATGTTCTGCATCACCGGCTGGGCATCGGAAAACATCATCATGATGTGCCCGCCCTGCACGGCGGCGATCGAATACACGCCGCCCTGGAACGGAACCGTCACCACATCCACCTGCGCCATGCGCTTGAACATTTCGCCGATCAGATGCGACATGCTGCCCGCGCCGCTGGTGGCGTAGGTCAGTTCACCGGGCTTCTTTTTTGCCAGCGCGACCAGTTCCCTGACATTCTTCACCGGCAGCGTGTTCGGAACGACCAGGATGTTGGCGGCACGCGTGATCTGGGACACCGGCACGAAGTCCTTGTCGACGTTGTACTTGACCTTGTTCAGCAGCGGATTGGCCAGCACCGGCCCGAAGTTGCCGAGCAGGAAGGTGTGCCCGTCAGGCGCCTGCTTTGCCGCGTATTCCATGCCGACTGCACCGGCTGCGCCGGGCCGCGAATCCACCAGGACCTGCTGTCCCCAGTATTCGGTCAGCTTCTTGCCAATGATGCGCGCCATCACGTCGGAGCTGCCGCCCGCCGGATAAGTCACCACAAAACGTACCGGCTTGCTGGGGTAGGCCTGCGCATGGACGGCGCCGCTGGCCAGCGCCGCGGCGGCAAGGCAGGACGCAACAAGGCTGTGCTTGATACTCATCGATCTCCTCCGGTCATGATGAATCGGGTTGTGTGCCTGAACTGTGCCCGGTGCAATCCGGCGCTACGGTTCGGGAAGCGTGACTATTCTATCCCGGCAACCGGCAAACGCAACGGCAGTCCGCTGCCGGCTCGCTTCAGTCGAGGAACAGGGCAATCAGGTCATTGAGGAAGCGGCGGCCCCGCGGCGTGGGCGTCGCGCGGCGGTGATCGCGGGTCAGCAGGCCCTGCGCCTCGGCGGTGTCCAGTTGCGGCAGGATGCGGGTGATGTCGAGGCCGGTGCGTTGCCGGAACAATTCGAGTTCGAAACCCGCGTTCAGGCGCAGCGCATTCATCATGAATTCTCCGGGCAATTCAGCGGCAGTGACCTCGCGGCGCTCGCTGATCACCGCCGCGTCACCGGCGCGTTCCAGGTAGGCTTTGGGCTGGCGGTTGCGGGATTCACGCAACACATTGTTTCTGAATGATAATTTTGTGTGCGCCCCGGCGCCTATGCCAAGATAGTCGCCGAACAGCCAATAATTGAGATTGTGCCGGGCCTGCCGCCCCGGGCACGCGAAAGCGGAGGTTTCGTAATGGCCGAAACCGGCCGCCGCAAGCCGGCCTTCCACCACATCCTGCATCGCTGCCGCAGTGTCGTCATCGGGCACGGCGGGCGGATAACGGTGAAACCAGGTATTCGGTTCGATCGTGAGGTGATAGGCGCTCAGGTGCTGCGGCCCGAGCGCGATTGCCGCGGCCACATCGTCCCCGGCCTCGGCAACCGTCTGCCCCGGCAGCCCGTACATCAGATCCAGGTTGACGTTGTCAAACACCGCCAGCGCCTGCTCCGCGGCGCGGCGCGCCTCCTGCGCATCGTGGATGCGCCCCAGCGCCTTCAGGTGGCGGTCGTTCAGACTCTGGATGCCGAGCGACAGACGGTTCACCCCGGCCGCGCGAAAGCCGGCGAATTTATCCGCCTCGACCGTTCCGGGATTGGCCTCCAGCGTGACCTCGGCATCCGCGGCCAGGGGCAGGCGCGCGCGCACCCCTGACAGCAGCGCATCCACCGCGCGCACCGACAACAGGCTGGGCGTGCCGCCGCCGATGAACACCGTCAGCACCGGCCGGCCCCACACCCCGGGCAGCGCCATGTCGAGGTCTGCCAGCAGCGCGGCCACATAGGCCTCTTCAGGCAGTTCGCCGCGCGCCTCGTGCGAATTGAAATCGCAGTAGGGACATTTGCGCACGCACCACGGCACGTGGACGTACAGCGAAAGCGGCGGCAGCGCATCGAACTGCGGGGGCAAGTGCAGACCGGGGGACAGGTTTACGGATGGCACGGTTCTCAGGCCTGTGCAGGCCTACAGGTCCGGCGTCGCCTGCAAGCGCTTCACCAGCTGCGCCAGCGCACGGCCGCGGTGGCTGATGCGGTTTTTTTCTTCTGCCGTCAGTTCGGCACCGGTGCGCCCGGTTCCGGCAACCAGAAACAGCGGGTCGTAGCCGAAGCCGCCGCTGCCCCGGGGTTCGCGCAGGATTTCGCCATGCCATTCGGCCTCGGCGATCAGGGGCTGCGGGTCATCTGCGTGGCGCACCAGCACGATCACGCAGTAATAATGCGCGCGGCGGTCCGTCACTGCAGTCAGCGCCCGCAGCAGTTTTGCATTGTTGCGGCGGTCCTGGGCCTCGCGCCCCTCATCACCCGCAACCGCCTCCGCGTAACGTGCCGAATGCACTCCGGGCGTTCCGCCCAGCGCATGCACACACACACCCGAATCGTCGGCGAGCGCCGGCAATCCGGTCATGCGGCCTGCATGGCGGGCCTTGGTCAGCGCATTCTCGATGAAGGTGTAGTGTGGCTCATCCGCCTCGGGGACACCAAGCGCGCCCTGCGGCACGACTTCGATCGCCAGCGGCGCCAGGATCGCTCCAATTTCTCGCAGCTTGCCAGGGTTGTTGGAGGCGATGACGAGCTTGTTCACGGGCGCCGGTTTCAGCCCAGTGCAGCGCGCTGCGAGGCGATCAGCCGCGCGATGCCGTTGTGCGCGAGGTCGAGCATGGCCTGCATCTCGGCGCGGCTGAACGGCACACCCTCGGCGGTGCCCTGCACTTCGATGATGCCGCCGGCTTCCGTCATGACCACATTCATGTCGGTATCGCAGCCGGAATCCTCGGCATAGTCGAGGTCTAGCACCGGCACGCCCTGATAGACGCCGACGGAAACCGCCGCCACGGCTTCGCGCACCGGCGTTTGCTTGAGGCGCTGCTCCCGGAGCAGGAACGCCACCGCATCGGACAGCGCGACATAGGCGCCGGTAATGCTCGCCGTGCGCGTCCCCCCGTCGGCCTGCAGCACGTCGCAGTCGAGGTGGATGGTGCGTGGTCCGAGTTTGTCGAGATCGACCACCGCGCGCAGCGAACGGCCGATCAGGCGCTGGATTTCCTGGGTGCGTCCGGACTGCTTGCCGCGCGCGGCCTCACGGTCGGTGCGGGTGTTGGTCGAGCGCGGCAGCATGCCGTACTCGGCAGTGACCCAGCCGCGCTCGCTGCCGCGCAGGTGGGGCGGCTGCTTTTCGAGCACGCTGGCAGTACACAGCACCTTCGTCGCGCCGAATTCGATCAGCACCGAGCCTTCGGCATGGCAGGTGAAATTGCGGGTGATGCGGATGGCGCGAAGTTCATCGGGCCGGCGCTGGCTGGGTCGCACGGAACTCCTTCAATATGCTATGTTCGACGGTCAGCAATTATACGGCCCGAAGCCCGGCCCGCAGCGCAATGACCCGCAACGCCACGATCAGCAGCATGACCGGCTACGCCACGGCCGCGCGCGAACTCGCCTGGGGTTCGGTCAGCCTTGAGCTGCGCTCGGTCAACCACCGCTACCTGGATGTCTCGTTCCGCATGCCCGACGAGCTGCGCCCGTCGGAATCCGCGCTGCGCGAAGCGATTGCCGCCACCGTCACCCGCGGCAAGATCGAATGCCGCGTCTCCTACGCCCTGCGCGGCAGCGCACAGGGCGTCGCCGAACCCGACGCCGCGCTGCTCGCGCAGCTGCTCGCACTGAACGCCAGGGTCCGCAGCGCGCTGCCCGAAGCCCGCCCGCTGACCGTCGCCGACATCCTGCGCTGGCCCGGCATGCTGGGCAGCGACGAACTGCCGGTCGAGGCGCTGCGCGCGGCCGCCGCCGAACTGATGCCCGAAGTGCTGCGCGAATTCACCGCGGCCCGCACCCGCGAGGGCGTCAAGCTCTCCGCCGTGATCCTCGAACGGGCCGCCGACATGCGCGCGCGCATCGCCGTGGTGCAGCCGCGGATGCCGGGGATCATTGCCGCCTTCCAGGACAAGCTCAACGCGCGCCTCAAGGAAGCGCTGGTCTCCGCCGACGACGAACGCGTGCGCCAGGAAATCACCCTGTTCGTCAACAAGATCGACGTCGACGAGGAGCTGTCGCGGCTGGCGACCCACCTCGACGAGCTGGAACGCATCCTGAACAAGGGTGGTGCCGCCGGCAAGCGCCTGGATTTCCTGATGCAGGAACTGAACCGCGAGGCCAACACCCTGGGCTCCAAATCCGCGGATATCGAAGTGACCCGGGTGGCGATGGACCTCAAGCTGCTGATCGAGCAGATGCGCGAACAGATCCAGAATATCGAATAGTCCGGATACCGGCATGGGCTACAAGGCATGAGCGGCAACCTCTACATCGTCAGCGCGCCATCGGGCGCCGGCAAGACCAGCCTGGTGGCGAAGCTGCTGGAGCACGATGCCGGGGTCCGCAAATCGGTGTCGTACACCACGCGCGCGCCCCGTTCCGGCGAAACCGACGGGCAGCACTACCATTTTGTCACCCCCGGAACCTTTGAACGGATGGCCGCGGCGGGAGATTTCCTCGAATCGGCAACTGTCCACGGCAACCGCTACGGCACCTCGCGGCGCTGGGTGGAGGAGCAACTGGCCGGGGACACCGACATCGTGCTCGAAATCGACTGGCAGGGCGCCGCCCAGGTCCGCCGGCTGATGCCGGCCGCAATCAGCATCTTCATCCTGCCGCCCTCCTTCGAGGCCCTGCTGCAACGGCTCAATTCCCGCGCCCAGGACGCGCCGGAAGTGATCGCGACCCGGCTCGCCAACGCCCGCGAGGAAATCAGCCATGTCCATGATTTTGATTATGTTATTATCAACAGCGAATTCAGGGCCGCGGCGGCGGAGCTGCAGGACATCGTCCGTGCGGAACGCCTGCGCACCGCGCAGCAGCTGGCCCGGCATACCGCGTTGATCAACCGACTCCAGTAGGACATCCATGGCCCGCATTACCGTAGACGATTGCATGAAAGTGATCCCCAACCGCTTCGAAATGTCGCTGGCGGCAACCTATCGCGCCCGGCAGCTGGCCAATGGTTCGCAGCCGATGATCGACACCACCCGCGACAAACCGACGGTCATTGCGCTGCGCGAACTCGCAGCCTCGAAATTCGGCGCCGAAATCCTCAACAAGAGCCCGACCTGACAGGCGCATGCGCGCGCGGCTGAAGCGCGGCTCCTGATTGCGGCCGGCAGGACCCCACCGCAGGCATGAGCCCTTCAGCATCCATTCCCTTCACCGAAACCGCCGCGCTGCCGACGGCGCCGGCGCTGTTCCGGGAATGGTCCGCCTACCTGAAACCCGAGGATCTGTCGCAGATCCAGGCGGCCTACCACTTCAGCGAATCTGCCCATGAGGGCCAGTTCCGCAAGTCGGGCGAACCCTATATCGCGCATCCGCTGGCGGTGGCCAGCATCCTCGGCCAGTGGCATCTCGACTCGCAGGCGCTGACCGCAGCCCTGCTCCACGACGTCGTCGAAGACACCGAAGTCACCAAGAACGAGATCGCCGAGCAGTTCGGCCGTCCGGTGGCGGAACTGGTCGACGGCGTCTCCAAGCTCGACCGCATCCAGTTCGACACCCAGGAAAAGGCGCAGGCGGAGAATTTCCGCAAGATGCTGCTGGCCATGGCGCGCGACGTGCGGGTGATGCTGATCAAGCTCGCCGACCGCCTGCACAACATGCGCACGCTCGACGCGGTTCACCCCGAAAAGCGCCAGCGCATCGCGCGCGAAACGCTGGACATCTATGCACCGATCGCGAACCGGCTGGGGCTCAACAGCATCTACCAGGAAATGGAGGATCTGTCCTTCCGCCACCTGTTCCCGGACCGCTTCCGCGTACTGGCCAAGGCCGTGCGCACCGCGCGCGGCAACCGCCGCGAAGTGGTCAGCAAGGTGCTCGACGCCATCGAGCGCAGGCTGCGCGAACACGGCGTGGAGGCGCAGGTCCAGGGCCGCGAGAAGCACCTCTACTCCGTCTACCGCAAGATGCGGGAGAAGCACCTGTCGTTCGCGCAGGTGCACGACGTGTTCGGCTTCCGCATCATCGTCAGGGACAACATGGCGTGTTATGCCGCGCTCGGACTGCTGCACAGCCTCTACAAGCCGATCCCGGGCAAATTCAAGGACTACATCGCGATTCCCAAGGCCAACGGCTACCAGTCGCTGCACACCACGCTGTTCGGCCCCTTCGGCAGCCCGATCGAAATCCAGATCCGCACCGCGGACATGCACCGCATCGCCGAGGCCGGCGTCGCCTCGCACTGGCTCTACAAGAGTTCGGATACCTCGCTGTCGGAGCTGCAGCAGAAAACCCACCAGTGGCTGCAGAGCCTGCTCGAGATGCAGTCCGAATCCGGCGACTCGGTCGAATTCCTCGAACACCTCAAGGTCGACCTCTTTCCCGACGAGGTCTACGTATTCACGCCCAAGGGCAAGATCATGTCGCTGCCGCGCGGCGCCACCGCGGTCGATTTCGCCTATGCCGTGCATACCGACATCGGCAACCGCTGCGTCGCGGTCAAGATCAACCAGGAGCTGACGCCGCTGCGCACCGAACTGCGCAACGGCGACCGTGTCGAGATCATCACCGCATCCCATGCCAAGCCCAACCCGCTGTGGCTGAACTTCGTCGCCACCGCCAAGGCGCGGGCCCACATCCGCCACTTCCTGAAGACCATGCATTTCTCGGAGTCGGTGCAGCTCGGCAGCCGCCTGCTGCAGCAGGCGCTGGCCAACTTCAGGTCAACGCTCGCCGATATCGCCGACGCGCAGTGGGACAGGCTGGTGCGCGACTCCAGCGCCAAGTCGCGCGACGAAATCCTCTCCGACGTCGGCCTCGGCAAACGGCTCGCGGTGGTGATCGCCCACCAGCTGCTGGCGCTGGGTGAACCGCTGCCGCCGGAAGCCGCGCGCCCCGCCGGCGCCGTCGTGGTGCGCGGCTCCGAGGGTTTCGCCGTGCAGTTCGCGCGCTGCTGCGGGCCGATCCCCGGCGACCCGATCATCGGCATCATCAGCAAGGGCCAGGGCATGGTCATTCACACCCACGACTGCCCGGTCGCCGCGAAGGGCAACCGCGACCCGGAGCGCGTGCTCGACGTGCAGTGGGATGCCAATCCGTCCAAGCTGTTCGATGTCGGCATCCGTCTCGTGGTCGCCAACCAGCGCGGCGTGCTGGCCAAGGTGGCGGCCGAAATCGCCGCCGCGGAATCGAACATCCAGAACGTGGCCGTCGACCCCGATGACGGCGGCACCTACACGGTGATGCGTTTCACCGTCCAGGTGATGAACCGCATGCACCTTGCCCGCATTGTGCGCGACCTGCGCAGGATTCCCGAAGTCGTACGCATCAACCGGGTCAAGGGCTGAGGCCCCGCACAGGCGCGCATGAACCCGACCCCGCCCCCGATCCGTCTGTTGCTGGTCGAAGACGATGAAAACGATGCCACACTGATCCTGGCCTCGCTGCGGCGCGGTGCCCCGCCGATCGAACACCGCCGCGTCTGGAGCCGGGCGGCGCTGGAGGAAGCGCTGGCTGCCGAACCGTGGAGCGCAGTGCTCTGCGACTACAACCTGCCACAGTTCGACGGGCTGGCCGCGCTCAAGCTGGTGCGCGCACATGACGCGGACATCCCGTTCATCATCGTCTCCGGCGCCATCGGCGAGGAAACCGCGGTGGCCGCGATGCGCAGCGGCGCACAGGACTTCGTAATGAAGCAGAGCCTGGGACGGCTCGGCGCGGTGCTGACCCGCGAACTGGGAGAAGCAGAGATCCGCCGCGCCGCACGCCTCGCCAGCAGCCAGCTTCAGGCCAAGGAAGCCCTGCTCGATTCGATTGTCACCACCGCGGCCGACGGCATCGCGGTGGTCAATGCCTCCGGCGTGATCGAGTTTGCCAATCCGGCGCTGGCCGCGCTGACCGGCCACCCCGTGCTCGACGGGTTTCCGGTCCGGCAACTGCTTCGCCCGTCCGCCGGCGGCGAAGGATTCTGGGATGCGCTGTGCGGCTCCACAGGCACCATCCGCGCGGACACCACCAACCTGCAGATGCATGCCCATGCCCGCACCGGTGCCATCATTCCGGTGGAAATCAAGGTCAGCCGGATGACACTCGACGACGCCCGGAAGCTGACGGTGGTGGTGCGCGACGTCAGTGAGCGGGCACGTTCCGAAGAACGGATGTGGCGCCTCGCCCATTTCGACGAGCTGTCCGGCCTGCCCAACCGCCTGCTGTTCCGCCAGCTGCTCGAACAGGCCATCCACGACGCGAACCGGGAACGCAAATCGATCGCCGTCCTGTTCATTGATCTTGACCGCTTCAAGCTGATCAACGATACCGTCGGCCACGACAGCGGCGACTTCGTGCTGCGCCAGGTTGCCGGCCGCCTTCGCCATTGCCTGCGTGAAGCCGACCTGCTGTCGCGCTTCGGCGGTGACGAATTTGCAGTCCTGCTGCGCGAGATCGATGATCCGGAGGCCGCGCGCGCCACCGCGCAGCGGGTGCTGGCCGCAGTCGCGCAGCCCTACGAGGTCAACAGCGAGAAATACCACCTCTCTGCGAGCGTCGGCATCAGCATCTACCCCGGCGACAGCCCCGATGCGACCGCGCTGCTGCGCAATGCCGAACTCGCAATGTACCGCGCCAAGGACCAGGGCAAGAACAACTTCCAGTTCCATTCGCCGCAGATGAACGCGCGTTCGCTCGAATACGTGGTGCTTGAGCGTTCGCTGCGCCGCGCGATCGAGCTTGACGAATTCATGATCCACTTCCAGCCGCAGGTGGAACTTGCCAGCGGGCGCATCGTCGGTGCGGAAGCCCTGCTGCGCTGGAATCTCCCCGAAGTCGGGATGATCCCGCCGGGGAAATTCATCCCCCTCGCCGAGGAAACCGGCCTGATCGTGCCGATCGGCCGGCTGGTGCTGATGCGCGCCTGCGTCGCCGCGCGCAAATGGCAGGAGGCCGGGCTGCGCGATTTCCGCATCGCGGTCAACCTGTCGCCACGACAGTTCAACCAGAGCGATCTGGTGCTGGATGTCACCGGAATCCTCGAGGATTCGGGCCTCCCGCCGCAGAACCTCGAACTCGAAATCACCGAAAGCATGGTCATGGCCAACCCGGAGCGCGCCACGGCCATCCTGCGCGAACTCCGCAGTGTCGGCGTGCATCTGTCGATCGACGACTTCGGCACCGGCTACTCATCGCTCGGTTACCTGAAAAGCTTCCCGGTGCATGCGCTGAAAATCGACCGCTCGTTCATCAAGGATGTGCCGGCCGACCCCGACGATGTCGCCATCACGCACGCCATCATCGCGATGGGCCACAGCCTGCGGCTGAAGGTGGTGGCGGAGGGCGTGGAAACCCCGGAACAGCATGAATTCCTGCGCGAGCACGGCTGCGACCTGATGCAGGGCTATCTTGTGGCGAAGCCGATGCCGGAAGAGAAATTCGGCCGCCTGCTGGCGGGCCAAACCCACTGGCAGCCATGACGACACAAACCCCGTGAACGAACGCCGGATACTGATCGTCGAGGACAACCCGGACGACGAGTCGCTGACGCAGCGCGGGCTGCGCGACTCCACGGCAGAAATCCGCATTGCCCGCGACGGGGCCCTGGCACTCGAGGCGCTGGCAGCGATGGAACGCCTGCCCGACCTGGTGTTGCTGGACCTAAAACTGCCGAAGATCGACGGCAGCGACGTGCTGCGGCAACTGCGCAACGACGCGCGCACCAGCCGGCTGTGCGTGGTGGTGTTCACCTCGTCGAGCGAGCCGGCGGACATCGCGCGCTGTTATGCGCTGGGCTGCAACAGCTACGTGATCAAGCCGGTGACCTACGAGGATTACATCGATTCGGTGCGGCGCATCGCCGCCTACTGGCTGGGTCTAAACGTTTCCCCCGCGCTTCGCCGCTGAACGGAGCCGCCCCTTCAGCGCCGGGTTTTCGCGCAGGCGCTGCGCCCGTCGTTCCAGCCCATCATGTAATCACCTTCGTCGCGGTAGAGGCGGTCATCCCGGCGCTGCGCGCAACCGTCGGCATGCCCGCGCTTGTACTGCGCGGAGTAGCCCGCGAGGTTGAAGCTCTGCGGCTTGCCCGTCGTACCCGGGGTGCCGCAGGCGGCGAGCAGGGTCCCCAGCAGGGCGCCGGCCGCCGCGCGCAGCATGCGCGTCACCGCCCGCTCAGCCGGCGGCAGCAAGCTGTCCGCCTTTCACGGTGACCCGCTGGCCGACGCCCACATCGGGCTGATCCGAACGGAAGATGCGCGTGCTGCGATCGTCCATGCGCACGCGGATTTCATAACTGACGCCGCGCTTCATGTTTTTCTCGAGTTCATGCCCGGCATACGCCCCGGCGCCGGCGCCCACCACGGTCATTGCGGTGCGGCCGCGGCCGCCGCCAACCTGGTTGCCGAGGATGCCGCCGACCACGCCGCCGGCCACCGCACCGACCCCGGAACCTTCACCCTTGACCTCGATGGCCCGCACCGATTCGACCACGCCGCACTCCGCACAGCGTGCCGGAGCCGCAGCGGGTGTTCGTGACGCGCCTGCGCTGCTGCCAGTACTGCGCGCGGCAACCGGTTTGGCCGCAGCATCCGCCTTGCCCGGTGCTTTGCCCTGGGGCTTGTCCGGCGCCGCGGTCACGGGAGCCTCCGGGGCCGCCTGCGTGCGGGCCGTCTGAGACTGTGCCGTCGGCAGCAATCCGGTCATCGCGGCAATGCCCAGCAGGCCGGCCACGATGACGCTGATGCCGGCAATCAGCAGTGTCGGATAGAGCAGCGGCGATACCGGCCGCGCCGCAGCCTGCGCGCCGCGATGGCCGGAAGGGGAAGATTGGGCACTGGCATCCATGATGGTCTCCGTAGCCGTCCGGTCCGGAACCACCCGCCATTCGGGCTTCCGGCAAGACATGGCGTTAACGCCGGAACGTGTCGCAAGGACAATGCCAGGAAAATATTCCATTCAATATCAAAAGGTTATATAAATCTGCTGCCTGCCGCCTGTCTCCGTTCGGCGACGTGCACCGGCATTACCTACGCAACTCGTTGTTTCGCTGGCGCTTTTCCCGGTCGGCAGAACCCGACGCAAAGTGACACCTCAGGCACGCTGGGGCTTGAACAGCCGGGGGTCGAGCTGGTGGCGCTGCAGCAGCTTGTAGAACTCGGTGCGGTTGCGCTTGGCCATGCGCGAAGCCTGGGTGACATTACCCTCGGTGATCTTCAGCAACTGCGCCAGGTATTCGCGCTCGAACTTGCGCCGCGCCTGCTCGAACGACGCCAGCTCGGTCTCCTCGCGCTGGATTGCCTGCTGCACCAGGCTCGCCGGGATCAGGGGCGTAGTGGTCAGCGCCACCGATTGCTCTACGACGTTATAGAGCTGTCGCACGTTGCCCGGCCACGAAGCACTCACCAGCTGCTCGACGGCCTCGGGTGCAAATCCGCTGACCACCTTCTTGTAGCGCTCCGAGAGTTCGCCGAGAAAATGTCCGGTGAGCAGCGGCACATCCTCACGCCGCTCCGCCAGCGAGGGCAGGCGCAACGACACCACTTTCAGGCGGTAATACAGGTCCTCGCGGAAGTTGCCGGAGGCCATTTCGGACTCGAGGTCGCGATGCGTGGCCGAAATCACGCGCACATCGACCGGCAGGTGCTGGGTGCCGCCGACCGGACGCACCTGCCGCTCCTGCAGAACGCGCAGCAGCTTGACCTGCAGCGCCGCCGGCATGTCGCCGACCTCATCAAGCAGCAGCGTGCCGCCGTCCGCGGCCTGGAACAGGCCGCCGTTGTCGCGCACCGCACCGGTGAACGCGCCTTTGACGTGCCCGAACAGCTCGGACTCCAGCAGCGGTTCGGGAATTGCCCCACAGTTGATCGCCACGAAGGGGCGGCTGCTGCGGGGGCTCGCGGCGTGGATGGCTCTCGCCAGCAGTTCCTTGCCTGTACCGGATTCGCCCTGGATCAGGATCGAGGCATCCCCCGCAGCCACCAGGCGGGCTTTGGCAAGCACCTCCTCCATCGCCGAATTGCGGGTGATGATCCCGGAGCGCCAGGCCCCGTCATCGGCAGCGGCGGCACCCGGCGCGCCGGAGGTGGCCAGCGCACGCTCGATTTCGTCGAGCAGCGCCTTCGCGTCGAACGGCTTGGTCAGGTAGCCGAAGACCCCGCCCTTGACCGCGGCCACCGCATCGGGAATCGTGCCGTGCGCGGTCAGGATGATTACAGGCAGTGCCGGATTCTCGGCGCGGATCGCCTCGAACAGCGTGATGCCGTCCATGCCGTCCATCTGCAGGTCGGTGACTACGGCCTGCGGCCGCGACACCGCCATCTGCGCCAGCGCGCGCTCACCGCTGTCGACAGCGGTGACGCCGTACCCGGCCGCCTCCAGACGAAGCTGCATCAGGCGAAGCAGGCCTGGATCGTCATCCACAACCAGCACCCTCGCGCTACCGGCGGCCTGCGTTTTCATGTTCATTGCCATGTTCATCATGATGTCTACCTCTTCTTGTGGGCGCCGCCTTCGCGCCCGGTCATGCTCCGCTCCAGTTCGAGCAGCGCGTCCAGTTTCTGCTGCAATCCCTGTGCCTGCGCATCAAGCCTGCGCTGCTCCTGCAGGAAACCCGTCACCAGCAGGGCCAGCCCGTGCAGGGCGCTGGCGGCATTGCGCGCCACCGGCTCCATGGCCTCGAGCGCGCGCGACTCGTCCGCGGCCGGCGCACCGGGAACCGTCAGCGCCAGCGCATAGCGCATGCGGTTAACGTCGCTGCGCGATTTCACGTACGCGCGCCGCGCCGTTTCCTGCTCGCGCGCGAGATCCGGACCCGAGAGCTTGCGCACACGGGCATGGTAGGCCAGCACGGCACCGGCATCCGTTCCGTCCCCGCGCAGTTCCGTCACCGCGGCCGGCCCGGGCCCGACCTCCGGCTCCGGCAAGCCGGCGCAGCCCGCAAGCAGCAACAGCAGCCATGCGCACGGGGCTCTCATGCCTCAGCCTCCGGGTGCATGGGCAGGGTCACCCGCAGCCGCGCCCCCCTGCGCCCGGGTTCGTCGACCACCTCCACGGTGCCGCCATGCGCCTGCGCGTAATCGCGCACGATCGACAGCCCGATCCCCGAACCCGGAAGGCGCGAACCGGTGGCGTTGCGCCCGCGGTAAAACGGGTCGAACACCCGCTCACGGTCCGCGGGCGGGATGCCCGGGCCGGTGTCGGCCACCTCCAGCAGCAGCCGGTCGCCCGCGGCATGCGCCTCGATCACGATGGCGCTGCCCTCGGGTGCGAACTTCGCCGCATTGGACACCAGGTTGTCGAGCATCACGCGCACCTTCTCGAAATCGGCTTCCAGCGTGACGTCGTCGACCTGCGGCGCGATGCGCAGCGCCCGCGCGCGCAGCGCGAGATTCTGGTCGTCAAGCACCCGCGCCACCACCCGCCGCATTTCGACCTTCGTGTAGCGCAGTTCTCTGCGGTGGAACTCCGCGGCGCCGTACGACAGCAGGTCCTCGATCAGGCGCTGCAGTTCGATGCTGTTGGCGCGCAGGATGCCGGCCACTTCCCGCTGCTCCGGCGTCAGCCGGCCCAACGCCTCTTCCGACAGCAGTTCGGAGCCTTCACGCAGCGCGGTCAGCGGTGTCTTCAGTTCATGCGACACCTGGCGCAGGAAGCGGTTCTTCTGCTGTTCCAGTTCGGTGAGGCGGTGGCGAAGCCATTCGATGCGCCTGCCTAGCAACTGCAGGTCGCGGGGGCCGCTGACGCCGACCGGCGCGGAAAAATCCCCCCCGCCCATGCGCCGCAGCGCCGCGTCGATCTGCCGGATTGGCCGCGCAATCAGCACCGTGAAACCCGCCGCCAGCAGGAGCGCCACCGGCACCAGCGCCAGCATCTGCCAGACGGTGATGCGCTGCGCCCGCGCCGCCATTTCGCGCATCGCCCCGATTTCGCGGTCGATCAGCCGGTCGCCCTGCGCGATGATGTCCGCCGCACGCCGGTTGAGGCCGGCAAAGCTGCCGGCGGCGCGGGCGATGTCGCGCGCTCCCGATCCTGCATCGCGCAGCACCGCATAGGCGGCGGCCTCGCCGCTGACGATGGCGACCAGATCCGCGCGCTGCACGTCTTCCAGAGGCAGTGCGCCGAATTCGGCGGCGGCCCTGAGGAATTGCGCTCGATTGGCTTCATAGCCGGCGAGCGGGCTGCGGTCGCCGAGGATCACCACCTGCCGGGCATTGCGCTCAAGGGCGAGCAGCTGCTCGGCGAGCCGGCGGCTGGATTGCGTGGACTGCACGGCCTGGTACACCGCGTTCTGGCTGCGGTTGGCGAACTGGTCGATCGAAATCGCGTTGTTGACCAGTGCGATGATCAGCGGCAGCGCCACCATCGCAAAGCCGATGACGAGCAGCTTGGGGAAGGAGTCCGGCTGCAGCAGGCGCATGGTCAGTTCATTGTGGTGATGCGGCCGCCCCGCATCGGATCCGGCGGCGCGACAGTCTGTTGATGCAGACGCGGACAGGATCAGACACCCTGCCTGTTCTTGTCTTCAAGCACCCGGATCAGTCCGTCGATACCGGTCCGGGAGATCTCGTTGTTGAACGTGCTGCGGTAGTTGATCACCAGGCTGGCGTTCTCGGCCACGATGTCGGTCACCTTCCAGGCCTTGTCCTTGAGCGTCATCCGGTAATCGATCGACAGCGGCTGCCGCCCGGCCTCCCTCACGAGGGTACGCACGGTGGTGTAATCCTCGCCGGGCTTGAGCTGCACGGGTTTCACCTCGACCTTGCGTTCCACACCGGCGGTTTCGGCAAGCGCCGTGGTGTAGGTGCGCACCAGCAGCGTGCGGAACGCGTTTTCCAGCGCCTTCTGCTGTGCCGGTGTCGCGTCGCGCCAGGCCTTGCCCATGGCCAGCTGCGTCATTGCGCGGAAATCAAAATGCGGCAGCACTTTCTTTTCGACGATGTCCTGCAGTGCGCGCCGGTCGCTGCCCTGCTTGAGGATGCCGAGCACTTCCTCGACGGTGCTGCGCACCAGCGCATCGGGGGCCTGCTGTGCGTGTGCGGCGGGCGCAAACGACGATACCGCAGCCAGCAGCAGCGCCATGATCAGCTTTTTCATGTGTCGTACCCGCTTTATTCTGTGATTTTGTCAAACGATACGCGGATTAGGCAGGTGACAGCCGTGAATTGTTCCTCAGGCAGGAAAAAAGTCGCCTTGCAGACGTGCCGGATGTCACGGATGCAGCCGTGATTTCAGCGCTGGAGGCGCTTCAGCGCCGGAAACGCGGATTTTTGTCGCGGAACGGCGACAGTCAGCGCGCCAGTTTTGCGATCCCCAGCTCGCCGGCGAGCTGGTCAAGCGCGGCAAGCAGCGCCTCCGGCATCGGAATGCCGTTCTTTTCGCGGTCGGCGCGCGCGACGTGCGTGCCCTCGCCCGGCAGGCGGATGCGGTCGACGTTGGGCAGGCGCTGCGAATTGCGGATGTCGCGGATCAGCGTATCCATGCCCCTCTTGAATTCGGCCAGCGGCTGGAAGGCCTCGACGTTGATCGCGACAATGGCATGCCCGGTGTTGGTGACGGTGCTGTCGTCATTGTTGAAATCGACGACGTCCTTGCCCATCGCCGCGCCGTTGAGGTTGCCGGCGAGCAGGCCCATGATCAGGGCAAGGCCGTAGCCCTTGTAGCCCCCGATCGGCAGCAGGAAACCTTCGCCCGCGCGTTTCGGGTCGGTCAGCGGATTGCCCTGGCGGTCCATCATCCAGCCCTCGGGCATCATCTCGCCGCGCTGCGCCTTGGTCTTGACCTTGCCGTAGGCGGCGACAGTGGTCGCCATGTCGAGGATGATCGCCGGCTCTTCGCCGGCCGGCACCGCCACCGCGATCGGATTGGTCGACAGCAGCATGTCGAGACCGCCCCAGGGCGGCAGGTGATTAGCGCTGCCCACGGCCATGTAGAGGCCGATCATGTTGTGGGCGAGCGGCATCGTCGCATAGAGCGAAGCCGGGCCCGCATGGTTGCTCCATTTCGCGCCGACCCAGGCGACACCCGCAGTCTTCGCCTTCTCGATCGCCTTTTCCGCGGCGAACTTCATCACCAGGTGGCCCATGCCGTTGTCGCCGTGCACCAGCGCCATGCCAGCCAGCTCGCGCTCGACGCGGATGTTGGGCTTGACGTTGACCGCGCCGCCCTTGATGCGCCGGATGTACTGCGGCAGGCGGAATACGCCATGGCCTTCGGAACCGTTGATGTCGGCCTGCGCCATCAGCTGCGCGACGGCTTTGGCGTCGTCGCGCGGAATCGCCACCGCCTCGAACGAGGCCGCGATGAAGGCACGCAGTTTGTCTCCCGAAACCCTTTGCTGCTGTTTCTGTTCAGCCACCGTGTTCCTCCAGTTCGATCAGTGCCCCGAGGAAATCCTTCGGGTGCACAAAGGCGATGCGTTCGCCATGCACATTGAGTTGCACCTTGCCGGCGCCGAGCACCTGCACGCCGGCGGCAGTCAGTGCGTCCGTGGTCTGCCCGACGCTGTCGACGCCGAGGCAGAAATGATGGATGCCGCCTTTGGGATTGCGTTCGAGAAACTTGGTGATCGGCGAATCCGGCCGCGACGGTTCCATCAGTTCGATCTTGGCATTGCCGAGATCGATATAGGTCATGCGCACGCCCTGCTCGTCATTGACCATGATCTCTCCGGCGACCAGCCCGTAGGCGGCACGCATTTTTTCCAGCGCGGCAGCGAGGTCGGGCACCACGATGGATACATGGCTGAGGCCGGTAATCATGTATAGGTATTTGTTTTAAATGACTTTTTCTGCGCGAAGTGCGGCGATGCGGGCATCACTGAAACCGAGTTCCTCACGCAGCACGGCTTCGGTGTGCTGGCCCAGCAAGGGCGGCGGGCGGCGGATGCTGGCGGGTGTATCGCTGAAGCGGAAGGGAATGCCGAGCATTCTGACCGGACCGGCGGTCGGATGCTCGACCGCGGCCACCATCTCGCGGGCAATCGCATGCGGCGCCGCCAGCGCCTGGGCGACGCTGTTGATGCGGCCGCAGGGAATGCCGGCAACAGTGAGTTGCTTGATCCAGTGCTCCGCGCCCTCGCACCGGAGTTCCGCGCTGATCAGCGCATCGATCGCCTCGCGGTTGCCGACACGGTCCGGATTCTTCGCGAAGCGGGGGTCCGTCGCCCAGCCGGGATGGCCCAGCACCGCGGCGAATTTTGCGAACTGCCCGTCGTTGCCCACCGCCACCGCGATCATGTCATCGCGCGTCGGATAGGCGGTGTAGGGCACGATGTTGGGATGGCCGTTGCCGAAACGGCCGGCATTTTTCCCGGAAATCAGGTGGTTCGACGCCACGTTGGCCAGCATCGCCAGCCCCGAATCAAACAGCGACACCTCGACATGCTGCCCGCGGCCGGTGCTGTGGCGCGCATTGAGCGCCGCCAGCACCGAATTGCAGGCGAGCATGCCGGTGCAGACGTCGACGATGGCCACCCCGTACTTCATCGGCGTGCCGTCAGGCTCGCCGGTGATGCTCATCAGGCCCGATTCCGCCTGCAGGATGAAGTCGTAGCCGGGCAGTCCCGCCTTGGGACCGACCGAACCGTAACCGGTGATCGAGCAGCGGATCAGCCTTGGGGCATTGGCCTGCAGCCAGTCGTTGCCAAAGCCCCACTTCTCGAGTGTGCCGACCTTGAAGTTCTCGACCAGCACGTCGGCATTGCGGATCAGCCCGGCAAGCACGTCCTGCCCGGGCTTCACCGCCATGTTGAGCGTGATCGAGCGCTTGTTGCGGTTGACCCCGAGATAGTAGGCCGACTCACCCTCGGCGAAGGGCGGCCCCCAGCTGCGCGTGTCGTCGCCGGCGCCCGGCGGCTCGACCTTGATCACGTCCGCGCCCATGTCGCCGAGCATCATCGTGCACAGCGGACCGGCGAGGATGCGGGTCAGGTCGAGGACGCGTACGCCCTGGAGGGCGCCGGGTTTCGTATTGGAGGACATCTCGGACTGTCAGCGTGAAAGTGGAGCAGCGGATATGAACAAGCGGCGGGCATGTGCCAGCCGCCGATCCGTTGCCTCTTACTTGCGCTTGCGGCGCATCGAGGGCGGCGCGTTGAGGTCGCGCTCGCAGCCGTCGACGTATTTCTCGAGCTCCTTCTTCGCCTGCAGGCGGAACTTCTGGAAGTTCGGCTTGCGCCCGGCGAGGAAGGCATCCATGCCTTCATTCGCTTCGGGCGAACCCCAGACGTGCGCCAGCAGCTCCATGCCGTGCTGCCAGGACGAATACAGGTTGTCGGATTCGAAGTTCAGCGACTTCTTGGTCATGCGGATGGTCAGTGCGCTGTGGCCCTTCATGGTTTCGCACCACTTGAGGGTCTCTTTCAGCAGGTCCTTCTGCGGCACGCACTTGTTGATCAGGCCGACTTCGACCGCCTCTTTCGCGGTGAAACGGCGGGCACAGAAGATCATCTCGCGTGCCAGGCGCTCGCCGATGATGCGCGGGATGTACTGGGTGGCGCCGACGGTCGGACAGGCGCCGACTTTGGCGCCGGTCTGGCCGAGCACTGCGTTTTCGGAGGCGATCACCAGGTCGCACCACAGCGCGAGCTCGTGACCGCCGCCCATGCACCAGCCGTTCACCATCGCGATCACCGGGATCGGCAGGCCGCGGATGGTCATCGCCAGGCCCAGCATGCGGTCGTTCCACATGTAGGCGTTGGTGAAGTTCAGGCGCTTCATCGCGTAGAAGTCACCGCCGGCGGAAAACGAGCGGTTGCCCTTGCCGGTGACCACGGCGCAGACGATGGACGGGTCTTCGCGCGTGGATTTCAGCGCGTCGATCATCTCGTCAAGCGTCTGCTCGCGGAAGGCATTGAGCACCTTCTCGCGGTTGATGGTGATCCAGGCGACCTGGTCCTTCACCTCGTAAATGATGTCGCTGTAGTTGCGGCCGCCCTTGCGGCTTTTCGACTTCTTCGCTTTCGCTGCCATTGCGCTCCCCACTCTGGATGTGATCACGGAAAGCGCCGATTTTAGCAAACCCCCTGCTGCGCCGGCCTGCCTTCCGCGGCAGGGCTGCCGCCGGCGGCCACCAGTTGGAATTCCAACATGGCCAGCAGGCCGCATCCGCATTATGCTGCCGCCTGCAGCAACAACAGCGGGGCAGCCCGACGCACGCCGGCGTTTCACCGACCCTGCAGCCCAACTGCACTGGAGGAGGACACCATGAAACACCTGTCATTTGCCGCGCTGGCCCTGTGCGCCGCCGCAGCCGCGCAGGCCCAGAACTACCCGGTCAAGCCGGTACGCATCATCGTGCCATTTGCGCCCGCGGGCCCGACCGACAACCAGGCGCGCTGGGCGGCGCAGCAGCTATCGGCCGCTACCGGACAGCAGTTCATCGTCGACAACCGCCCGGGCGCCGGCGGCGTTCCCGGCACCGAGGCCGTGGTCAAAAGCCCGGCCGACGGCTACACCCTGCTCGCCGGCAATCCCGGCCCGCTGACCATCGCGCCCAGCGTGCGCAAGCAGGTGCCCTACGACACGCTGCGCGACCTCGTGCCCATCGTGCTGATCGCGCGCAGCGCAAGCTGCATCTGCCTGCATCCCAGCCTGCCGGCGAAAAACGTCAAGGAGTTCGTCGCGCTGGCGAAAGCGCGCCCGGGCCAGATCAACTACGGCTCCCCCGGCGTGGGCACCGTCGGCCATCTGGCCAGCGAACTGTTCGCATTCCAGGCCGGCGTCAAACTCAACCACGTGCCCTACAAGGGCGCGGCGCAGTACACCGTCGACCTGATCGCCGGGAATATCGAACTCGCAATCAACCAGTTTGCGATCTCGGCACCCCTGGTCAAGGCGGGCAAGGTGCGCTGCCTGGGGGCCACCTCGCGCAACCGCTCGCCACTGCTGCCGGAGGTGCCGACCATCGCCGAACAGGGCATCAAGGATTTCGAGAGCTACAACTGGAACGGCGTGCTGGCGCCGGCAGGCACCCCAGCCGCGATCACCGGCCGCATCGCCGAGATCGTGTCCAAGCAGCTGGCGACGCCGGAGGCGCAATCGCTCTACTCGGGCCAGGGCCACGAGGCGAGCGGCATCATTACCACCGCCTTTGCCGACTTCATCCGCTCGGAGACCGAGAAATGGGCGAAGGTGGCGAAGGCCGCGAACATTCCCAGGCAATAAGACCATCGAGGACAAGCCATGACCGCAAAAAAGGATCCCGCCTATTTCATGTACTTCCCCGGCAACTACCGCTGGTCGTCGGCCTTCATCAACATGATGAGTTCCGCGCCCTACGGCGGCTCGGAAATCAGCGAACTGCACAGGATCGGCATCCAGCTGAAGGACAAGGGACCGGAGGATGACGAGGCCTGGTTCCATGCCTGCGTCAGCGTGGCGGACCGGGTACGCGCCCATGCGGAACGCTTCGAGACGTCTAAGCATCCGGTGTCGGCGGCCCATGCCTACCTGCGCGCCTGCAACTACTACCAGATGGCGGAACGTTTCCGCACGCCGAAAGACGACATCGCGCTCGCCGCCTACAAGAAAGGCGTCGACTGCTTCCACCGCCATGTCGCGCTGACCGACGTCAGGATCGAAATCGTCGAGGTGCCGACCGCCGCCGGCCCGCTGCCCGGATATTTCGTGCACGCCCAGAACGCGAAGTCGAAGAAAACACCCTGCGTGGTCTACTTCGACGGCCTCGACGTCACCAAGGAAATCCAGTACGTGCGCGGCGTACCCGACCTGATCAGGCGCGGCATTTCAGTGCTGGTGATGGACGGCCCCGGCACCGGCGAAGCCATCCGCTTCCGTGGCCAGTACCTGCGCCATGATTACGAGGTGGCCGGTTCGGCCTGCATCGACTGGCTGGAAAAGCGCAACGACGTCGACCCGAAAAAAATCGGCGTGGTCGCGATCAGCCTGGGCGGTTACTACTCGCCGCGCATGGCCTCGATGGACCACCGCTTCGCCGCCTGCATCGCCTGGGGCGCGATCTGGGACTACCACGCGACCTGGAAAAAACGCATCGACGCGCAATTCAAAACCTCGCTGTCGGTGCCCGGCCACCACATCACCTGGATCCTTGGCGTGGATACGCTCGACGAAGCCCTGAAAAAACTCGAACCGTTCAAGCTGGATGGCGTGGTGCAAAAGATGAAATGTCCGTTCCTGATCGTCCACGGCGCCGACGACGAACAGGTGCCGCTCGCCGACGCGCAGGCGCTCTACAACGCCTCCGGCTCCCCGGACAAGACGCTACGGGTGTTTACCGCCGAGGAAGGCGGTGCGCAGCACTGCCAGCGCGATTACCTGACGCTGGGCGTCGCAGAGATGTGGAACTGGTTTGAGGACAAGCTGAAGCCGTGATCCGGTATTGCGAGTTGCGGCGCTGCCAGGACTGCGGCGCTGCGGTCGGAGCCAGGGACCGCTACTGCGGCCGCTGCGGGGTCAGGCTGCCCCGGGAGCCGCGCGGCAACCCCGGAATCCACCGGGCGGAACCGGCCACCGACTGATCCGCTAAAGTTTCCGGGGTTCCAGCCGTTACAATGGCCGTGAACGCCTTAAACGACCCAGCGATGCTGTACGCCAAACGCAATGCCGAGGGCGCCATTGAAAGCCTGTCCTGCGCAGCTGTCGCGGGCGGCGAAGCCCTGCCTGCCGACCATCCCGACGTGCTGGCCTTCCTGCGCGAAGCCGGCGGCGAGCAGGAGGCCTTCAACACGCTGGATGCCGGCCTGGTTCGCGTGCTGGAGGATCTGGTCGACGTATTGATCCACCGCAACGTGATCCGCATTACCGACCTGCCGCCGGAGGCGCAGCAGAAGCTGTTCGAACGCAAGCGCTTCCGCGAAAGCACGCGCGGCAATGCGCTGAAACTGGTGCCGGACACCGACGACCATTAAGGCAGGGCAGGCGCCCCGCAGCTCAGAGGTATTCGGAGACTTCCACCAGGTTGAGGTCGGGGTCGCGGAAGTACACCGAGCGGATTTCGCCCATCGCGCCGGTCTTGGTGCAGGGGCCTTCGATGATCGTCACCCTGTGCCTCGCCAGACTGTCGATCACCTGCTGCAGCGGTACCGAGGCGATAAAACAGAAGTCCAGCGTGCCCGTGCCCGGCGCGTGCGCCTTGGGTTCGTATTCCTTCCCCTTCACGTGGATGTTGATCTTCGAGCGGCCGAACTTGAGCGCGAGGCGCTGGCCGTTGCGGAAGGTTTCCAGCGTCATGCCCAGCACTTCGGTGTAGAAGCGGATGATTGTTTCGGGCTGTGCGGTGGTCAGCACGAAGTGGTCGAGGCGGTCGATCATGCCCATCTCCCGGGAATATTCATAAGTATTTGTTTTTATTGGTATTTTAAATGCGGCTAGATCACACCTTTTGCGCGCAGATCGGCAATGGTTTCCGCTTTGACGCCGGCGCGGCGGAGCACCGCCTCGGTGTCCTCGCCCAGCCGCGGCGCGGCAGTGCGGATGCCGCCGGGCGTCGCCGACAGCTTGGGCACGATGCCCGGCACCTCGACCTGGTAACCGTCGCGGGTGGTGATGTTGAGGATCATCTCGCGTGCCTGGTATTGCGCATCCGCCGCGATGTCCGCGATCGAATAAATCGCGCCTGAGGGCACGTCGTGCTGGTCGAGGATGTTCAACGCGGCCTTCTTGTCATGTGCCTGCGTCCACGCGGTAATCGCGCCGTCGATGTCGGCCACGCGCTTGACTCGGCCCTCATTGCTGGCCATGTCGGGTGAGGCCGCGTAATCGTCGCGGCCGATGGCCTTCATCAGGCGCTTGAAAATGCCGTCGCCATTTCCGCCGATCAGGATCCAGCCATCCTTGCAGGGGTAGGCATTCGACGGCACGATGCCGGGAAGCGCGCTGCCCGCGGCTTCGCGCACCGCGCCGAAGGCGCTGTATTCGGGCAGCAGGCTTTCCATGCAGTTGAACACGCTCTCGTAGAGTGCGACGTCGATCACCTGGCCCTCGCCGCTGCCACCGTCTTTCCGGTCGCGATGGTATAGCGCCATCAGCACGCCGATCACCGCATGGAAAGCCGCCAGCGTGTCGCCGATCGACACGCCGACGCGCACCGGCACACGGCCCGGTTCGGCAGTGAGATAGCGCAGGCCGCCCATCGATTCGGCGATGATGCCGAAGCCGGGGCGGTCGCGGTACGGCCCGTCCTGGCCGTAGCCGGAAACGCGCACCATCACCAGCCCCGGGTTGAGTTTTTTCAGATCGTCATGACCGAGGCCCCACTCCTCCATCTTGCCGGGGCGGAAATTCTCGATCAGCACGTCGGCTTCGCGCACGAGGCTGCGCAGAATGTCCTGGCCTTCGGGTTTGGTCAGGTCCAGCGTCACCGACTGCTTGTTGCGCGACTGCACTTCCCACCACACCGAGTTGCCGTTTTTCAGCATGCGCCACTTGCGCAGCGGATCACCCTTGCCCGGCGGCTCGATCTTGATGACTTCGGCGCCGAAATCGGCGAGGGTCTTGCCGCAGAAAGGGCCGGCGATCAGCTGGCCGAGTTCAATGACGCGCACGCCGGCGAGAGGGCCGGATGCGGATGGGGAAATCGATGTCATGGTGCGATGTCCTTCGGTGAAACCGAAGGATACCGCGGACGAACGCTGCCGGTTACTTGCCCTGCAACTCCGCGGCGCGCTTCACCGCCTTGACGATGTTCAGATAACCGGTGCAACGGCAGAGGTTGCCCTCGAGGCCGTGGACGATCTGTTCGTCGGTGGGCGCCGGGTGTTCCTTGATCAGCGCGGCCGTGGTCATGATCATGCCCGGCGTGCAGAAACCGCACTGCAGCGCGTGGCATTCGGTGAATGCCGCCTGCGCCGGGTGCAGCCTGCCGTTTTTGGCGAGGCCTTCGATGGTCACGACTTCGCAGCCGTCGGCCTGGGCCGCCAGCATGGTGCAGGACTTCACCGCGCGGCCGTCGACGTGAACGGTGCAGGCGCCGCACTGGCTGGTGTCGCAGCCGACATGGGTGCCGGTGAGATCCAGCGTGTCGCGCAGGAAGTTGGCGAGCAGCGTGCGGTCTTCGACTTCGGCGCTGCGTTTTTCGCCGTTGACGGTCAGCGTAATCTTGGCCATGTTGGTTTTTCCCTTATTTCTTGCCGGCAATCGCGGCCACGGCGCGGCCGGCCATGACCTTGACCAGCTGCGCGCGGTATTCGCGTGTGCCGTGGATGTCTTCGTTGAGGTCGGCGGCGGAAACCGAAAGCTTCTCCAGCGCCGCGGGGTTCATGCTTTTTGCCAGCGCCTGTTCGGCCTCGCTCCAGCGGAACACGCCGGAAGCACCCGCGCCGGTGACGGCGACGCGCACGCCGGACCCCGTCTGTGCGACGAACACGCCGGCCATCGCGTAACCCGAGGCCGGATGCGGAAACTTGCAGTAGGCCGCCGCCCTGGGCAGAGGGAACTTCAGGCGCACCACCAGTTCGCCCGGCTCCAGCGCGGTGGTGAACATGCCCTGGAAAAAATCATCGGCGGCGATTTCGCGGCGGTTGGTGACCACCGTGGCGTTCAGCGCGAGCACGGCGGCCGGCGAATCGGCGGCCGGATCGTTGTTGGCGACGGAGCCGCCGATGGTGCCGCGGTTGCGCACCTGAGGATCGGCCACGGTCGAGATCAGGCCGGCCAGCGCCGGCAACGCTGCACGCACCACCGGTGAAGCGGCGATCTGGTGATAGCGGGTCGCCGCGCCGATGATCAGCACGCCGTCCTTGTTGTCGATGCCGGCGAGTTCGGGCAGGCCGGCGATGTCGATCAGCTGCGACGGCTGCGCGAGGCGCGCCTTCAATGTCGGCAGCAGGGTCATGCCGCCGGACAGCGGCTTGGCGTCTTCATCCTTGGCCAGCCAGTCTACGGCTTCCTGCAGCGTCTTCGCCTTGCGGTACTGGAATGCATACATGGTCATTTGCCTTTCTTCGCAAGCGCGATGGCCTGCCACAGCTTGTGCGCGGTCAGCGGCATGTCGAGCGGCGGCACGCCCAGCGGCCGCAGCGCGTTCATCACTGCATTGGTCAGCGCAGCCAGCGAGGCGGTACAGCCCGATTCGCCCATGCCCTTGACGCCCAGCGGGCTGATGGTGCCGAAGGTGGTGTGTTCTGCAATGGTGATGCCCTTGATCCAGCCCGCCTTCGGCATTGCATAGTCGGCGAAGCTGCCGGTCAGCAGTTGCCCGGTGTCCGGGTCGTAGACCACGTTCTCGCCGAAAATCTGGCCCCAGCCCTGCGCCACCGCGCCGTGCATCTGGCCTTCGACGATGGTGTGATTGATCACCGTGCCGCAGTCGTCGACCGTCACGTACGACAGCACCTCGGTGACGCCGGTCTGCGGGTCGATTTCGACTTCGGCGACATGGCAGCCGTTGGGGAAGGTCGAGCCGAACTTGCCTTCGCCGGTGGCGATCAGCGGTTTTTTCGCGGCCAGCTCGCCGAGCGTGATCTTCTTGTTCGACGCCGACGATTTGAACTCGCCATTGGCGTAAGCGACCTGCGAAGGCTCGACGCCGAGTTGCTCGGCAGCCAGCGGGGTGGCCACCTCGATCAGCTTTTTGGCGGCGATATGGCAGACCGTGCCGGCGCCGACGATGGTGCGCGAACCGCCGGTATGGTTGCCGATCAGGCCCTGTTCGCCGATGCCCTGGCGCAGTTTCACGCGCTCGGCGGGAATGCCCAGCCCGTCGCCGACGATCTGCGCGAAGGTGGTTTCATGGCCCTGGCCCTGCGAATGCGACACCGAGTACGCGGTGACCGTGCCGTCGGCGTTCACTTCCAGCCGCACCTCGTCCTTGGGGAACATGCCGGCACCGGAGTTCTCGATCACCGTCGAGAAGCCGAGGCCGCGGATCAGGCCGCGTTTATCGGATTCGGCGCGGCGTTTGGCGAAGCCGGCAACATCGGCCAGCTTCATCGCCTTGTCGAGCACGCCGTGGAAATCGGCGATGTCGTAGACCGAGCCGGTCGGCGTCTTGTACGGGAAGGCGTCGGCTGGAATGAAGTTGCGGCGGCGGATTTCCGCGGGATCGATGTTCATCTGCGCCGCGGCTTCGTCGACCAGGCGCTCGATGGCGAAGGCGATTTCGGGGCGCGCAGCACCCCGGTAGGCCGACACCGGCGCGGTGTTGGTCAGGGCGACACGCCAGCGGCCGAACAGCGCCGGTGTCTTGTAGACACCGTTGAGGCAGGCCACCGGGTTGCGCATCGGGCTGACCGGGCCGGCCGGGTGCAGATAGGCGCCGAGGTCGGCGATCCAGTCGATGCGCATCGCGAGGAAAGTGCCGTCGCGGTCCAGCGCCAGCTCGCCGTCGATGTAGTTGGCGCGGCCGTGCGAATCCGACATGAAGGCTTCGCTGCGCGTCGACACCCATTTCACCGGGCGCTTGAGCGCTTTCGCCGCCATCATCAGCGCGCAATATTCGGGGTAGCCGATGCTGCGCTGGCCGAAACCGCCGCCGACGTCGCGCGCAACGACGTTGATCTTGTCTTCGGGCACCCCGGTATAGGCAGCGAGCTGCATGCGCATCATGTTGATGCCCTGCACCGGGGAGTGCACGGTGTAGACGCCGCTGGCAGCGTCGTAGCCGGCGAGGCAGGCGCGCGGTTCCATCGGGTTGGGCACGACACGGGTCACGTCGAGCCTGAGTTTGGTGACATGGGCTGCTTTGGCAAACGCAGCCTCGACTGCCGCGGCATCGCCGGCTTCCTGCTCGAAGGAGAGGTTGCCCGGCACGTTGTCATGCAGTTGCGGCGCGCCGGCGGCCAGTGCGGCGCGCGGGTCGACCACCACCGGCAGGTCTTCGTATTCGACTTCGATCAGCTCGACCGCATCCTGTGCCTGCAGCGCGGTTTCGGCGACAACCATGGCCACGGCATCGCCGACAAAACGCACCCGGTCATGGACCAGCGCGGAGCGGTCGGGAAAACGCGCCTTCATGCCGTCCTTGCCGGCGAAGGTCAGGAAACTGAGCGGCCGGACATGGCCGGCGCTGACCGAATCCTTGCCGGTGAAGACCCCGATCACGCCCGGTGCCTTGCGTGCGGCATCGGTGCTGATCGAGACGATCCTGGCATGGGCGCGATCGGCGCGCAGGAAACAGGCGTGGGCCTGTCCCGGCATGCTCCAGTCGGCCGAATAACAGCCCTCGCCCTTGATCAACCGCAGGTCTTCCAGGCGCGACAGATGCGCGCCGCCGACTTCAAACAGGTGGTGATGGTCCATGACGTTGATGCGCGCCGCATGCTGGACTCAGCTGCAGCCCGCTCGCTCCTTCGTTGGAATAGCGTTTAGGATAACGCAAAAATGCGCGGGCACGTGCGGGCATTCATGTTGCACCGCTCCACCCCGTCGCGCACAATGCAGCGCACACAGTCCATATCGTAAAAGCCCGGCAGTAACCCCACCCGCAATGAAAAAAGACACCCTGCTCACCCATGTCGGGCGCGACCCGGCGCAGACCCGCGGCACCGTCAACATGCCGGTTTTCCGCACCTCCACCGTGGTTTTTCCGGACCTCGAGAGCTACGAGACCCGGGATCCGGACGACTACAAGAGCATGCGCTACGGCATCCACGGCACGCCCACCACGTTCGCCTTCGAGGATGCGGTGGCGCGCATGGAGGGCGGCCACCAGGCCGTGGCCGTGCCATCCGGACTGGCCGCGATCACCGCGGCACTCTGCGCGTTCGCCAAAAATGGCGACCACCTGCTGGTCACCGACAGTGCCTACGCGCCGACGCGCCTGTTCTGCGAGCGTCAGCTGCGCGCCAACGGTGTCACGGTTGAGTACTACGACCCGCTGATCGGCGCCGGCATCGCGCGCCTGATCCGCCCCGAAACCAAAGCCGTGTTCTGCGAGGCGCCGGGCTCGCTGACCTTCGAAATGCAGGACATCCCGGCGATCGCCGCGGCGGCGCACGCGCGCGGCGTCCCGGTGCTCGCCGACACCACCTGGGGCACGCCCTATTTTTTCCGGTCATTCGAACGCGGCGTCGATGTCTCGATCCACGCCGCCACCAAGTACATCGTCGGCCATTCCGACGTGCTGATGGGCGTGATCGTCACCAACGAACGCTGCTGGCTGCCGGTGCGCCACACCGTCGCCGACTTCGGCTACTGCGTCAGCCCTGACGACTGCTACCTTGCGCTGCGCGGCTTCCGCACCATTGGCGTGCGCATGAAACAGCAGATGGCCAATGCCCTGGCGGTCGCGCGCTGGCTGCAGGCACGCCCCGAAGTGCAGCGCGTGCTCTATCCGGCGCTGGAGGACGATCCCGGACATGACATCTGGAGGCGCGACTTCACCGGCGCAGCCTCGCTGTTCGGCGCCGTGCTGCATGACGTGCCGGGCGAAAAGGTCACGGCTTTCGTCAATGCGCTGAAGCTCTTCGGCATCGGTTCGAGCTGGGGCGGCTACGAGAGCCTGATCACCGCGCCGCACCCGGAAAAAGTCCGCACAGCCACGCAATGGCGGCCCGGCGGGCCGACCATCCGCCTGCACATCGGCCTCGAGGATCCGGCCGACCTGATCGCAGACCTTGAGCAGGCGCTGTCGCGTCTCGCCTGAACGAACCACTTTACGCCACAACCCCGGGAGGAACCGTGATCCGCAAGCTCAGAACCGAACGCGACAACCAGCAGTGGATGCTTGATCTTGCGCTGAACATGCGCGGCCGCGTGCAGAACTTCGAGCGCGACGACATCGAAGTCCCCGCCGGCAAGCGCGCACGCAACTACCGCATGCTGCCGAAAGTCTGGCGCGAGGCCGGCGAGCGCCACGAACGGCTGGCCAAACTGGCGCAGGCGCGCGGCGCGCGGGCCAGCGCGACGTATCACTATGACCATGCCATTGAAGCCTACCGGATGGCGCAGCACCCGATCTACTTCGACAACCACCCGGTGAAAAAACAGCTCTACCGCAAGCTCAACGAGATGGTCGACCGCCGCATCCAGACTGCGGATTACCCGATCGAGCGCGTCGAGGTGCCCTTCGACGACGGCAAGACCATTTCCTGCCTGCTGCACCTGCTGCCGGACCGGCGCAAGGCGCCCGTGGTCATCTACGTGCCGGGCATGGACCAGAGCAAGGAGGTGTTTCCCAAGGCCTATCACAACATCGGCCTTGCCCGCGGCTTTCATGTGCTGGCGATGGACGGCCCGGGCCAGGGCAACTCGAACATGCAGAAAATCCGCGCGGTCGCCGACAACTACGAGCGCGCCGGCGCCGCGGTGATCAGCTATCTGCGCAAGCGGCCCGAGGTGGACAGAAACAAGATCGCCATCTACGGCATCAGCATGGGCAGCTACTGGTCGCTGCGGCTGTCGAGCTACGACCACCGCGCCGCGGTGGTGGTGAGTTCGGTCGCCTGCTTCAATCCGAACAACACGATCTTTACCCAGTCCTCACCCCGCTTCAAGCAGATGTTCATGTACATGGCGGGTTACGACGACGAGGAACGTTTCGACGAGGAGGTTGCGAAAGGCATGACCGTGCGCGGCTATCTTGACCGCATCCAGTGCCCGACGCTGCTGGTCACCGGCGAATTCGATCCCTTGTGTCCGCTGGAGGACGCGATCGAAGCCTACGAGGACCTGAAGGTGCCGAAGGAAATGTGGGTGTTCGAGAACCAGTACCACCCGCTTTGGAGCATCGGTAACCTCGGCGGCATGGACTGCCATGACTACGTGTTCGACTGGCTGCAGGCATTCTTCAAGGGAAAAAAACCGACGAAGCGCGGCCGTATTTCCTACATCCGCGAACACGGCGACGGCCCGTGGGCCGACTGCAGATGGACGCCTCCTGTGGGACGGGGGCAGGCTTATTTCTGAGTAGCAAGAGCGCCCGTGAAAAAGCGCCGGTCAGCGCTTTTTCCCCGACCGGTTTGCAACACGGCCCTGTCGTACGCTCTCGCGCCCTACTCTTCGCCACCCTGCTTGCTCGCAGCCTTGTCCTTCCACCACACGTAGAAGAAAAAACCGCCGATCATGCCGACAAAAAGCACGGCGGACACGATCAGCGCGGTGGGATCGGCTTCGATTCTGGGGGGCGGCGCCGCCTCCTCAGCCAACGCCGGCAGTGCGGCAAGCATCATTGCAATTCCGTAAAATTGTCTTTTCATTCAAGGCTCCTGTTTCCTGTTCAGCATTAAAGACGGGATTACACCGCATCCGGCATGACTTCATCGCCGATGAATGCATACACATGCTGCGGCCCGTTGCTTGCTGCAGGCTTACTGCCGCTTGCAGGAACCTTACGGAAGCGCGCCCGGGAAACGCGGATCAGGATGCCGGCACACCGCGGGCACCCGCAATGGCTCAGAAATAGCCGTCCATCATCCTGTCCACCCACGCCGGCAGGCGCACATTGTCCTTTCGCTCGAAGGCGGGAATGTACGGCTTGATGTCGAGCACCGGCGTGCCGTCGAGCGCGTCCAGCCCGCGCACTGTGATGCCGTTGTCATCAACGGCCACCAGCTCCACGGCGGTGACTCCGATCGGGTTGGGACGGAACTTGGTGCGTTGCGCGAACACGCCCACCGGGGCGAGATCCTCCATGCCGCGCGGATTGCGCGCAATCTGCTTCTCCGGATCGAACGGCGGGATGCGGTCAAGGTGGAAGACCACAACCACGTGTGAAAATTCGGAAAGGCCGGCAAGACCCTTGATGTAGCGCGGATCGATTTCGATGCGCGACTCAACATTCGCCCAGTGACCGGCGGACATCTCCGTCCGGTCGCTGCGCACGATGCCAACGGGTTCGAAATGGGCCATGACTGGATTGCCTGCAGGAAAAAGGGGGGCTGTGGAACGAAAAAAATGCCGGGATTTACGCATCAAGCCGGCGGAAATTAGCACGGATCAGGCGATGACAGGTGGCCTGCAAACAACAAAGGGCCGGCTTGCGCCGGCCCTTCGGATGAAACTGGTAGGCGGTGGGAGATTCGAACTCCCGACCAACGGATTAAAAGTCCGCTGCTCTACCGGCTGAGCTAACCGCCCTCAAAAAGGGGCGAATTTTAACCGCCGGTGGCATGGGGGTCAACCGGCTTTTCCCGGAAAACCGCCGGGGCGGCTCATTCCTCCTGCATCATCCGCCAATACTGGTATTTCATGGTCGCAGCCGCCCCGGCGACGATGGCCAGGAAGGTCAGCAGGGCGCCGAGCGCGACGGTGGACATGCCGGTAATGGCCTGCCCCACCGTGCAGCCCATGGACAGTACCCCGCCCACGCCCATCAGCGCGCCGCCCGCAGCATGGCTGGTGAAGTCCTTCGCCGACACGAACCACTCGATGCGAAAGCTGCGCGTGGCCAGAGCGTATACAAACGAACCGGCGATCACGCCGGTCAGCGCCACCACGCCGAAATTGACCAGCGCAAGGTTGCCCGGGCTCCGCAGATAGTGGATCAGATCGCCCATCGGACTGATGAAGGTGTAGGACTGCACCTGCACGCGGCTGGGCACCTGGGTGGCGAATTCCGCGTATTCCTTCCAGGCCTGGCCGAGCGGGCCGCCGGTGATGTACCAGCCCGCCAGCACCGCAAGGCCGACCACCGCGCCGCCGAGCAGGTTGTCGAAACTGCCGCGGAATTCGGACGAACTGAACACGTAGACGAACAGGCACAGCGCGATGACGCCGCCGACCGCGGCATTGAATGCGCGCGAGGGCTGCAGGCCCGACACCCCGGCGATTACGGCGCCGAGTTCCTGGGAATTGACGCCGTGTTTTGCGAGATCGATGGTGGTCGCCGACACCCAGGGATGGAACAGATTTTCGTAGAACGGCGTCCACAGCATCAGGTAGGCCATCACCGCCGCGATCGCCAGCACCACCAGCGACTTCAGGTTGCCGCCGCCGACGCGCACCAGCGTCTTGTTGCCGCAGCCGCTGCCGAGCGTCATGCCGATGCCGAACAGCAGGCCGCCGGCGATGTAACGCAGCCAGCCGAAATTCGCGGTGCGGTACGGCGGGAAGGTTTCACCGCCGAGGCTGATCATGCCTGCGGCCTCCATGCCGGTAACCCCGGCCATCGCCACCGCCATCGCCAGCAGCCAGGCGCGCATGCGGCCGCGGTCGCCCATGTTGACCCAGTCGGAAACCGCCCCCATGGTGCAGAAGTTGGTCTTGTTGACGACCGCGCCAAGCACTGCCGCCACGACAAACACGGCCGCGAGCACCTGATGATGCACATTGAATTCCATCGCATTCTCCCCACAGGCAGTCCGGCCGGATGGCCTGTCTGCTCACGATTTGTTGTACAACGAGTTTAACTGCGCGCCGGAACGCGCAGATAATTAATTGTTTTTATTCGATTATTTGTAATGCGTCGGATCGGCAATCCCGGCACGCTCAAATCCTGCACGGCGCAGCCGGCAGGAATCACAGGCCCCGCAGGCACGACCCCCGGCATCGGCCTGGTAACAGGACACCGTCAGTGCGTAGTCAACACCGAGCGCAATGCCGCGGCGGATGATCTCGGCCTTGCTCATTTCGATAATCGGCGTGTGCAGGTGCAGGCGCCGGCCTTCGACCGCGGCCCTGGTGGCGAGATTGGCGAGCGCCTCGAACGCGCGCATGTATTCAGGACGGCAGTCGGGATAACCGGAGTAATCCACGGCATTGGCACCGAACCAGATGTCGGCGGCGCCCGTCACCTCGGCCTCGGCGAGGGCAAGGGCCAGCATGATGGTGTTGCGCGCCGGCACGTAGGTCACGGGGATGCCGGGCTGCACGCCGGACACCGGCACCGGGATCGCCGGATCGGTCAGCGCCGAGCCGCCGACCGCGCCGAGATCGATGCGCACCACCTTGTGCGCACAGGCGCCCAGTGCCTTCGCGACGCGTGCCGCCGCATCGAGTTCAGAGCGATGGCGCTGGCCGTAATCGATCGACAGGCAATGGCAGTCATGCCCTGCCGCACGGGCGATTGCCAGCGTGGTTGCGGAGTCCAGGCCGCCGGACAGCAGCACCACCGCAGTTGAAGTCATCACTCGGCGCCCCGTTCAGTGCCCAGGTTTGTCGCCCCACAGCTGCTTGTGCAGCTGCATCTGGAAACGCACCGGGAGACGGTCCCGGAGTATCCACTCCGCGAGCTGCCGCGGATCGAGCAGGCCGTGCACCGGCGACATCAGCACCGGGCAGCGCAGATCGAGACGGTGCGCCTGCAGTTGCGCGCGTGCCCACAGGTAGTCCTGCTCGTCGCAAAGCACGAACTTGATTTCGTCGTGCGGCGTCAGATGCTGCAGGTTCGACCACAGGTTGCGTGCGCTCTCGCCGGAGCCGGGTGTTTTCAGGTCGAGGATTTTCGATACCCGCGGGTCGACTGCCGCGACATCGAGTGCGCCGCTGGTCTCGAGCGATACCGAATAACCCGCGTCGGCAAGCCGCTGCAGCAGCAGCAAGGCATGCTTCTGTGCCAGCGGCTCTCCGCCGGTCAGGGTCACGTAGCGGGCGCCATGTCCGGCAACACGCTCAAGGATTTCTTCCAGCGCGAGGGATTCACCGCCATGAAAAGCATAGGCCGTGTCGCAATAGCCGCAGCGCAGCGGGCATCCGGTCAGGCGGATGAAGACTGTGGGCAATCCGCTGCGGCTGGTCTCGCCCTGCAGCGAATGGAAGATCTCGGTCACCCGCAGCGTGACGGTTGTTGGCGCGGAAACGGGGTGTTCGGTCACGGTCTGGTTCACTGCAGGGCCTTGAATGGATGGGGCAGCTTTGCGCCGCCCGGCCGATCAGCGCAGATTGGCGACGCGGCGGCGCGCCTTCTCCGCCGCCTCGGAAGAAGGATAGCGCGCGATCAGGCTGTCCATGGTCTTGCGCGCGGCAGCGTTGTCGCCGCCCTCGTACTGGGCGCTGGCCATGTTGAGCATCGCGTCGGGCACCGAGCTGCTGTCGGGATATACGGAAAGCAGTTTCTGCTGGCTGGCGATCGCGCCCTTGAAATCGCGGAGGTTGAACTGGGAATCGCCGATCCAGTACTGGGCCCGCGGCGCCAGCGGGCTTTTGGGATACTTCGCGATGAATGCCTGGAACGCGGCAACCGCCCCCTGGTAGTTGCCGATACGCCGCTGTCCCTGGGCGCGCTCATAGGCCTCGGTCTCCTCCGCAGAGACTGTTGCCGCCGCCTTCGGCCGGTCGGCTGCGGCTGCTCCCGACACAGCCGGCGCAGAACCCGGTGAAGCCGCAGGGGCTGGCGCAGTACCGGGCTGCTCGAAACGGCGCAGGCGCTGGTCGAGATCGACATACATGTCGCGCTGGCGCTTGGCCACGCCGTCAATGGTGTTGCCGAGGGTCTCGACTTGACCGCGCAGGGTGCGGATTTCCTCGCGCAGTTTCTCGAGTTCGCCGGCCAGCGCCAGAACGGGCTGGGCTTTCGCCGCATCCTCGATCCGCGCCAGCCGCGACGCCATGCTGTCGCTCTGCTGGCGCAGTTCGTCGACGCGTTTCTGCTGCTCGGCGATCTGCTTGCGCGCCACCTCGTCGTCGAACATGCCGGCGGCGGCCGGACCGGCGGCGAGCAGGCCGGCGCAGAGCGCCAGCGCGCCGGCCGTCCGCAGGCTGCGATGCTTCATGGTTCAGCGGTCAGTCGTTGGGATAGACGATGTCGGCGCGGCGGTTCTCGGCCCAGCTTTTTTCGTCGTGGCCGGTCGCCCGCGGCTTTTCCTCGCCAAAGCTGACCGTCTCGATCTGGCCGGCCCTTGCACCGAGCAGCTGCATGGCCTGTTTCACCGCATCGGCGCGGCGTTGTCCCAGCGCGAGGTTGTATTCCCGGCTGCCGCGCTCGTCGGCGTTGCCCTGAACGGTCATTTTCGCGCCGCTGTTCTGCTGCAGGTAGCGCGCATGCGCCGACACCACCGGCTTGAATTCATCCTTGACGACATTGCTGTCGAGCTCGAAATAAATGCTGCGCTTGGACAGGATGTTCGAGGGATCCTTCAGCGGATTGCCGGACACACCCGAGGCGTCGAGCGGCTTGGAAGTCGGCCCGGTGGACTGCGTCGGCGGCTTCTGCTGCGCGGAGGCCGCGCCGCTGCGATCCTCCACTGCGGCACCGTCCTGCTCCTTGGTGGGGGTGCTGCTGCAGGCGGCAAGTATTGCCGAAGCCGCCACTGCCATGATCAATCGTTTCATGTTGAACTCCTTGTCGACTGGGTGGTTTGCTGAGTAGTGTTTGAACGGCATCACTTGTTGACCACGGGACTCCACGCAGGTTCACGCGCATCCCCGACATCGGCAGTGAAGCGCTGCTTGATGCGGCCGTCACTGGAAACGGCGGCCAATATACCACGGCCGCCAACCTCGGTTGCATAGAGGATGATCTTGCCGTTGGGTGCGAAACTCGGCGATTCATCGATGCCGCCATCGGTCAGCACCTGCACCTGGCGCGTGGCGAAATCCTGGACCGCCACGTTGAAGCGGCCGCGGTTGCGCTGGATGAAGGTGAAGCTCTTGCCGTCGGGGCTGTGCCGCGGCGACACGTTGTAGTTGCCCTCGAAGGTCACCCGCTGCGCCGGGCCGCCATTGACGGAAATGCGGTAGATCTGCGGGCCGCCGCCGCGATCCGAGGTGAACAGGATTGACTGTCCGTCCGGAGAGAAATTGGCTTCGGTGTCGATGGCCGAGCTCTGCATCAGCCGCTGCGGCACGCCGCTGCCGTCGGCATTGATCAGGAACAGCTGCGAGCCGCCGTCACGGGTCAGCGTCACCGCGAGACGCCTGCCGTCCGGGGACCAGGCGGGCGCGCTGTTGCTGCCGCGGAACGCAGCCACCGCCTGGCGGCTGCCGGTCACCAGCGACTGCACGTAGACCACGGGTTTCTTCTGCTCGAACGAGACATAGGCCAGTCGCGTGCCGTCCGGCGACCAGGCGGGCGAGATGATCGGCTCGTTCGAGCTCAGCACGCTCTGCGCGCCGTAACCGTCGGCATCGGCCACATGCAGCTCGTAGCGGTTGCCGCCGCGTTTGACCACGTAGGTGATGCGTGTTGCGAACACGCCGGTGTCGCCGGTCAGCTTTTCATAGATCACGTCGGCGATCTTGTGCGCGGTCAGACGCAGCTGGCCGGCCGTTGCAAAATAGACGAAGCCGGCGATCTGGGTCTGCTTGACCACATCCATCACGCGAAAGCGGATGTCGTAGCGGCCGTCGGCGGCCTTGTTCACAGAACCGATCACCACAGCCTCGGCGCCGCGTGCGCGCCACTGCGCGAAATCGACCTGTTCGGGTTCGTAGGGCACCGGATTCATGCCGCCGGGATCGACCATGCGGAACAGCCCGCTCCGCGTCAGGTCCGCAGCCACCACCGGCGTCAGGCGCTGAGCCAGTCCCTCTTCCGCGCGGAACGGCACGATCGCCACCGGGATCTGGTTCGCGCCGGCGCCAACGATCTCGATGGTCATGGCGGCGCGCGCGCCGCCGGCGGCCAGCAGCAGCGACAGCATCAACATCAGGATGCGCAGCAGGTTGGACATGGATGAACGCATGTTCTCGGCTTGAGAGGGCATTGGGGTGATCACTCTTTGGGGCGGAATACGAGATTAAGTTCCCGGAACTGGCGCATCAGCGCAGGATCGGCGGGCAGCGGCAGCGGCTGCGCCTTGAGGATCGCGCGCTCCACCGCGGAGTCATAGGCGGGAATGCTGTTGCTGGATTTCTTCAGTTTCGCGCCGAGCACTTCGCCGCCGGGCAGCACGACCACCTCGAACTCGACCTGCGCGCTGTCGCTGACGTTAGGCGGCAGCACGATGAAGCGCCGCACCTTCTCGATGATGCGCCGCTTGTATTCGTCCACCACTTTCGCGCTTGCCGCCGCCTGCTGCGCGGCCAGCGCCTGCTGCGCCCTGGCCTGCTCGCTGGCGATGCGCTTGGCGTCGGCTTCTGCGGCCTGTTTCTTTTTCAGCGCCTCGGTTTCGGCGCGTTTTTTCTTCTCGGCTTCGGCTTCGCGCGCCTTTTCCTCGGCGCGTTTTCTGGCTTCGACGGCTGCCTGCTCCTTCAGCTTGCGTTCCTTCTCCTGCTTTTCCTTCAGCGCGATGTCGGGCTTGAGCGCGGGCTCGGGTTTCGGCGGCGGCTTGGCCTCGACCTTGGGTGCGGGCGGCGGCGGCTCCGGCTTGACCAGCGGTGACGGCGGCGTGACGTCCGCCTTGGGCGGCACGACCGAAGGCAGGTCGCGCCACAGGTCGACCACGGTCGCCGTTTCCACCTGCCTGTGCTGCCAACTGACCCCGAACACCAGCAGGACCAGGAACAGCACGTGCATCGCGAATGCCAGCCCGCCGGCCAGGGCCTCGTCGCGGGATTGGAACACGGCGGCGGTCATCAATCAGTTGCCGGGCCGCACCAGCAATCCCACACGCTGCACGTTGTTGCGCTGCAGGGTATTCATGACCTCGACCACCTTCTCGTACAGCACTTCCCGGTCCGCGGCGATCACCACGGCCTGCTCCGGATTCTTCGCCTGGCGCGCCTTGATCAGGGCGATCACCTCGTCCCATTTGACCTTGCGGTCGGACTTGCCGTCCTGGTCACGGAAGGACAGCTCGCCCTTCCTGTCAACGATGATCTGCAGCGGCGGCACCTTGATCTCGGAGGACTTGCCCACCGACGGCAGGTCGACCTTGCTCGGGTTCATCATCGGCGCGGTGACCATGAAGATCACCAGCAGCACCAGCATCACGTCGATGTACGGCACCACGTTGATCTGGTTCATCAGGCGGCGGCCGCTGCGTTTCTCGATCAGCATCGCGTGCCCCGCCCCCTCAGTGCAGCTGCCGCTGCAGGATGTTGGAGAATTCTTCGGTGAACGACTCGAAGCGGATCGCAAGCTGGTTGACGTCGCCGGCGAAGCGGTTGTACGCCACCACCGCCGGAATCGCCGCAAAGAGGCCGATCGCCGTTGCGATCAGCGCCTCGGCAATGCCCGGTGCGACATGGCTCAGCGTCGCCTGGCCGACATTGGCGAGGCCACGGAAGGAATTCATGATGCCCCAGACCGTGCCGAGCAGGCCGACATAGGGGCTGACCGATCCGACCGAGGCAAGGAAAGACAGCGAGGATTCCAGCTTGTCCATTTCGCGCTGGTAGGTGGCGCGCATCGCGCGCCGCGTGCTGTCCATCAGCGCGCCGACGTCGGTGCCGCGCTCGCGGCGGTGCTTGGTGAACTCGCGGAAGCCGGCCTCGAAGATGCGCTCGAGGCTGCCTGCCGACTCGCGCGCGCCGGCCGCGCGCTGGTGCAGCTCGTTCAGGTCGACGCCGCTCCAGAACTGGCGCTCGAACTCGGCGGTCTGCTGCGCCGCGCGGCGGAGCGTGAACACCTTGAGGAAGATGTAGTACCAGGAAAACAGCGAGGCCAGCAGCAGCAGGGCCATGACCAGCTGCACCGGGATGCTCGCACCGGTGATCAGGCTGAGCACCGACATGTCATGCGTAAGTGTCGCGTTCACTCTTCGGTTCCTGTTGTTATGGTGATGCGCATTTCCCGGGGCACCCGCGCCGGCCTGAAGCTGTCCGTGCCGACGCACACGACATCGACATCCGCCCGCGCGATGTCCTCGCCATCGCGCAGCACGCGCTGCAAAAACCGGATGCGGCTGCCGCCGACGTTAACCACTTCCACCGTGACCTGCAAGCTGTCGTTGAATCGCGACGGTCGCAGGTAATCGATGTTCACCGCGCGCACCACGAACAGCACGCCGTGTTCGGCGGCCAGTGCGGGCTGCTCGAATCCGAGCGCGCGCAACCACTCCGTGCGCGCCCGTTCCATGAAGCTCAGGTAGTTCGCGTAATAGACGACACCACCCGCATCCGTGTCTTCGTAATAAACGCGGACGGGCCATGAAAAGGGTTGCGGCGGTGGGGTCGGGCCATCTGCAGGGGATGCGCCGGCGAGAGTTTTATCTATTTTATTCAATTAAAACAATTACTTATGATTATCCTGCGGCCCGCCAGCCGCACCATCCCACAGATCGCGCGCGGATTCGGTGCGCGGCTCCGCGAGGCCGAAGTGACGGTAGGCGAGCGCGGTCGCGACGCGTCCGCGCAGGGTGCGCTGCAGATAACCCTGCTGGATCAGGTAGGGCTCGAGCACGTCCTCGATGGTGTCGCGCTCCTCGCCGATCGCGGCGGCCAGGTTGTCGACGCCGACAGGCCCGCCGGCAAACTTGTCGATCACCGCGCGCAGCAGCTTGCGGTCCATGACGTCGAGCCCGGAAGCATCGACGTCGAGCATCTTCAGCGCATCGTCGGCCACCTTGCGCGTGACGCTGCCGTCGGCGCGCACCTCGGCGAAATCGCGGACCCGCCGCAGCAGCCGGTTGGAAATGCGCGGCGTGCCGCGCGAGCGCGCCGCGACTTCGCGCGCCCCGGCGGCATCGATCCCGACCTCGAGCAGCCGCGCCGAACGCTCGACGATGCGCGTCAGCTCATCGGCGCTGTAGAACTCGAGCCGCGCGACGATGCCGAAGCGGTCGCGCAGCGGGTTGGTCAGCATGCCGGCGCGGGTGGTGGCGCCGACCAGCGTGAAAGGCGGGAGGTCGAGCTTGACCGAGCGCGCCGCGGGCCCCTCGCCGATCATGATGTCGATCTGGAAATCCTCGAGCGCGGGATACAGGATCTCCTCGACCACCGGCGACAGCCGGTGGATCTCGTCGATGAACAGCACGTCGTTCGGCTCAAGGTTGGTCAGCATCGCCGCGAGATCGCCCGCGCGCTCGAGCACCGGACCCGAGGTATGGCGCAGGTTGACGCCCATTTCGCGGGCGATGATGTGCGCGAGCGTGGTCTTGCCCAGGCCCGGTGGGCCGAACAGCAGCACATGGTCCAGCGCCTCGCCGCGCCTGCGCGCGGCCTCGATGAATATCGACAGCTGCCCGCGCACCTTTTCCTGCCCGACATATTCCTCAAGCGCCTTCGGCCGCAGCGCGCGCTCGATAGCCTCCTCCTGCACGGAGGCCGGCTCGGCGGATATCAGGCGATCGGTTTCGATCATCAGTCGTGTCTGCCCATGATCAGGATTTGGAGAGCAGCTTCAGCGCCTGGCGGATGCCCTCGGTCACCGCCACGCCGGCAGGGAGCTGGCCGACCGCCCAGGCCACCTCCTTGTCGTTGTAGCCGAGCGCGCCCAGCGCATTGGCGATGTCGCTGCCGCCTGCCGCAGCCCCTCCGGCAGCAGCCTGCATGCCGCCCTTCGGCAGGCGGTCGCGCAGTTCGAGCAGCAGGCGTTCCGCGGTTTTCTTGCCGATGCCGGGAATCTTGGTCATGCGGCCCGCATCCTGCGCGCGCACCGCCTCCTGCAGTTCCGCCACCGACAGGCCCGAGAGCACCGACAGCGCGGTGCGCGCGCCGATGCCGGAGATGCGGATCAGCTGGCGGAACAGCGCGCGTTCGGCCTCGGTGGCGAATCCGTAGAGCAGGTGCGCATCCTCGCGCACCACGAGCTGGGTATAGAGCACGACATCAGCGCCTGTGGGGGGCAGCTGGTAGAGCGTGCTCATCGGCACGTCGATTTCATAACCGATGCCCTGCACATCCACCGTGATTTGCGGCGGCTGCTTGGCCAGCAAACGTCCCGATACGCGGCCGATCATGTGGCAGACCCTGCTCCCTGTGCGACTGAGGCTTCGATGCGGGCAACGGCCCGTTCGGCCATTGTACCAACAGACTGTGCGCCATGACGCGCAGCGAACGCGCGCGCGCTGCGGCCGTAGGCCGGATCGCCGAGCATCACCGACAAGGCGCCGGCGATGTCCGGCGTAGGGTCGGCGGGATCAATGACGCGGCCGGCACCCAGGCGCTGCAGCGCGCGGCCCAGCAGTTCATGCTCCAGATGCTTGGGCAGCACCAGCACCGGCCGGCCACCCTGCAGCATGCCCAGCGTGGTGCCGACGTTGCCGTGGCAGACGCACAGCGCGCACCCCTCCACCACGCGGCGGAAATCCAGCAGCCCGGGGGCGAATTGCAGCCGCGCGCCGGCATGGCGCCGCAACAAGGCCTCGCTGCCGCCGGCCACATGCGCCAGCACGCGCGCGGGGCCCGCACCCAGCGCCTGCAGCGCGGGTTCCAGATGCGGGTGGTCCGCATGCAGATAGGCAAACACCGCCGCGCCCTCCCCCGCGGGCCACTGCGGAACGGCCCTACCGGAAAACATCGGCTGCAATCCGAGATAGTCGCCAGGGTCACGAGCGCCATAGGGATCGAGTTCCGGCACACCGGAGAACAGTTTCACGGCACCGTCAAAGATGTCATGGATGGCGGACAGCCGCCGGCCCTCCGGCAACTGCGAATTGATCACCTCCAGAACACGGCGGTCGCTGTCGGTCAGGCGCCCCACGGGCACCGCGATCCAAGGCCGCATGTTCGGCGCCGGCACCAGCGCAGGCGGCACGTTGAACGGGCTGCCGATCACGCCGCGCGCGACCCCGGTTCCGCCTGCAGCCAGCAGCGCCGTCGGCGCATGGTCGGCAATCACAAGGTCGGCGCGAACGCCATCGATCAGGCCGCGCCAGGCCTTGAGCATCGCCCCCAACATGGACGGATCCAGATAGCCGTAGCGCATCAGGATTTCCGAATAATTCAGCGGCGGTCCCTGCAGGCCGCCGTAGATGTTCAGGCACAGCGGCGCCTGGTGCAGCGTCACCGGCAGATCGTCCATTAACCTGGCAGTGGCACCGATATCGCGCGCGGCAATATGCAGCGCGTGTCCGCGCTCCAGCAGGCGCGGCAACAGCCCGAGAAATGGCGCGAGATGGCCGAAGCCGGTGCCGAGTTCCCAGGCCAGCAGGATGGAACTCAACCCAGCCTTCCGCGGCGGCGGTGGCGGCCGATGCCGACGCCGGCGTACCCCTGGCCGCCGTGGGCGTGACAGATCGCGCAGGCCAGCGCGTCGGCAGCATCGGCACTGGGATCGCCCGGCAACCGCAGCAACTTGCGCACCATCATCTGCACCTGGATTTTATGCGCCTTGCCGGCACCGACCACCGCCTGCTTGACCTGCAGCGCGGTGTATTCAGCGACCGGCAGTTCATGCAAAACCGCCGCGCAAATCGCCGCGCCTCGGGCCTGACCGAGCAACAGGGTGGATTGGGGATTGACGTTGACGAATACATGTTCGATCGCCGCACAGTCGGGTTTGTAGGCGGCGATCACTTCCTGGAGCCCGTCGAGCAGCACTTTCAAGCGGACAGGCAGTTCGCCCTCTCCGCTGCGCACGCAGCCGCTGGCGACATAGTTGAGCTGTGGCCCGGACTGCTCAATGATGCCGAAACCGGTGACCCGCAGACCGGGATCGATGCCGAGAATGCGAAGCGTAGGGGCCGCGCTCAAGCCGGCTCGTCGATGACCGCGGTGGTGTAAACCTCCTGCACGTCATCGACGGCTTCAAGCGCGTCCAGGAGTTTCTGCATGCGCACGGCATCATCCCCGGTCAATGCGTTTTCGGTGGTGGGTTTCATCGTCACCTCGGCGAGCTCGGGCTTGAAACCGGCTTTCTCCAGGGCTGCGCGCACCGATGAAAACTCCGCCGGCCCGGTGATCACCTCGATGCTGCCGTCGTCATTGGCCACCACATCTTCGGCGCCGGCCTCGATCGCGGCATCCATCAGCTTGGCTTCGTCGGTACCCGGCGCGAACAGCATCTGGCCGCAGTGCTTGAACAGGAATGCCACGGAACCGTCGGTGCCGAGGTTGCCGCCGTGCTTGGTGAACGCATGGCGCACGTCTGCCACGGTGCGCGTGCGGTTGTCGGTCATGCAGTCGACCATCACCGCTGCGCCGCCGATGCCGTATCCCTCATAGCGGATTTCCTCGTAATTCACGCCTTCGAGATCGCCGGTACCGCGCTTGATCGCGCGCTCGACGTTGTCCTTGGGCATGTTGTTGTCGTAGGCCTTGTCCATCGCCAGCCGCAGTCGCGGGTTGCTGTCTGGGTCTCCGCCGCCGAGTCGCGCGGCGACCGTGATCTCCTTGATCAGACGCGTGAAAATCTTGCCCCGCTTGGCATCCTGCCGACCTTTGCGGTGCTGGATGTTCGCCCACTTGGAATGTCCCGCCATGATTGCGTGATTTAGCCGTTAGAATGGACAAAATTTTAACATAGCACCCTCAGGAATCCGCCATGGCCGCGCCGATGCTGATCGCAAAATCCGACCACGAACTGCACCTCCTGCCCGGTTTCGCCAACCGCCACGGCCTGATCGCCGGCGCCACCGGCACCGGCAAGACTGTCACGCTGCAGCGCATCGCCGAATGCCTGTCCAGTTCCGGGGTCCCGGTATTCATGGCCGACGTCAAGGGCGACCTTGCGGGACTGTCGCAGAAGGGCGAGCCCAAGCCGAAGATCGAGGAGCGCATCAAACAGCTCGGGGTCGCCGACTTCAGCTACGCCGCCTGCCCGGTGGTGTTCTGGGACGCCTTCGGCAGCCAGGGTCATCCGGTGCGCGCGACGATTTCCGAAATGGGTCCGCTGCTGCTGGCGCGCCTGCTCAACCTCAACGATACCCAGCAGGGCGTGCTGACGCTGGTGTTCAAGATCGCCGATGACAACGGCCTGCTGCTGCTCGACCTGAAGGACCTGCGCGCGATGCTGCAGTTCGTCGGCGAGAATGCGAAGTCCTTCACCACCCAGTACGGCAACATCTCGGCCGCGTCGATCGGCGCCATCCAGCGCGGCCTGCTCGAGATCGAGCAGCAGGGCGGCGACCGGTTCTTCGCAGAACCCGCGCTGAACATTCAGGACCTGATCCAGACCGACGCGCAGGGCCGGGGCGTGATCAACATTCTCGCCGCCGACAGGCTGATGAACTCGCCAAAGCTCTACGCCACGTTCCTGCTGTGGATGCTGTCGGAGCTGTTCGAGCAGTTGCCCGAAGTCGGGGATCCGGAGAAACCGAAGCTGGTGTTCTTCTTTGATGAAGCTCACCTGCTGTTCAGCGATACTCCCCAGGTCCTTCTGGAAAAAATCGAACAGGTGGTCCGGCTGATCCGTTCCAAGGGTGTCGGGGTGTTCTTTGTGACCCAGAACCCGCTCGACATCCCGGAAACCGTGCTCGGCCAGCTCGGCAACCGCGTACAGCACGCGCTGCGCGCCTTCACCCCGCGCGACCAGAAGGCGGTCAAGAGCGCCGCGACCACGCTGCGCGCGAATCCGAAGCTGGATGTCGAGGCCGCCATCACCGAACTCGGCGTCGGCGAGGCGCTGGTGTCGCTGCTCGACGAAAAGGGCCGCCCCTGCATCGTCGAGCGCGCGCTGGTGCTGCCGCCGGGCAGCCGGCTGGGCGCCATCACGGCGGAGGAACGCGCCTCGGTCATCAAGAATTCGCTGATCGCGGGCATCTACGACAAGACCGAGGATCGCGAATCCGCCTACGAAAAACTCGCCCAGCGGGTCAAGGAACAGCCCGCCGCACCGGAACAGGCGCCGGCTTCCGGCGGCGGCATGCTCGATGCACTGGGTGGCCTGCTCGGCGGCAGCACCGGCCCCCGCGGAGGGCGCCGCGAAGGCGTGGTCGAACTGGCGGCCAAGAGCGCCGCCCGCGCGATCGGCTCTCAAGTCGGCCGTGAAATCATCCGCGGCGTTCTGGGCTCGATTCTGGGCGGCGGGCGCCGCCGCTAGTGTCCGCATCGCCGCAGCACCGCCGCGATGCCTGGCTGGGCGTCGCCTGCGCGCTGGCGGGTTCGATCGCGTTTTCCGGAAAACCCGTGCTGGTCAAGGCCGCCTACCAGTACGGCGTCGACACCACGACGCTGCTCGCCCTGCGCATGCTGTTTGCCGCACCGTTGTTCCTGCTGATGGCGCTGTGGGCGGGACGCATGACCGGAAAGGTAACCTCCAGGGAAATCGGCTCACTCGCCGGCCTCGGGTTCCTCGGCTATTACCTGGGAAGTTTTCTCGACCTTGCCGGCCTGCAATACATCTCGGCGGGACTCGGCCGCCTGATTCTCTACCTCTACCCGACCCTGGTGCTGCTGCTGTCGGCGGCCTTTCTCAAACAGCCGCTGCGGGCCCGGGAGCTGCTGTCGCTCGCCCTGTCCTACTGCGGCATCGCGCTGGTGTTTGGTTCCGAGGCAGGACTCGGCAACAGCCTGACATCCACGGCAACCGGCGCCCTGCTCGTCTTCGGAAGTGCCGCGACCTACGCGGTGTACCTGGTTGCCGGCAGCCGTCTGGTCCACAAATTCGGCCCGATGCGTTTTTCGGCATATGCCTCGCTGATCGCCACCGGCTTCGTGCTGGGCCACTTTGGCGCGACGCGACCGGTGCATGCGCTTGCCGTCGAGCCGGGGCTGTACGGCCTGGTCGCAGTGCTGGCGGTATTCTCGACGGTGCTGCCGCTGTGGCTGATGGCCGAGGGACTCAAACGCATCGGTGCCAGCCAAGTGTCACTGATCGGCTGCATCGGGCCGGTCGCGACCATGGTGTTCGCCTGGCTGTTTCTGGGTGAACGCACCACTGCACCGCAGCTGGGTGGCGCGGTTCTGGTCCTGGCAGGCGTGCTGATCATCAGCCTCGGACCGCGGCCGGCCCGGAGCTGAGCCTGCGCTCAGCGCGTAGCGGCGAGGTTGGCGCCTTCGCAATGCTGGATGTAGCTCTGCCCGGGCGGCACCGATTCGGCGCAAGCCAGCAGGGGCACGATATGGCTCTGCCGGTATTTCAGCGCATACTCCCGTGCGGTGCCGCCGCCCTGGACGCGGACATGGGGATCGGCGCCGGCACGCAGCAGCGCGCGCACCGCCTCGCGATGGCCCTGCATCGAGGCCATGATCAGCGGGGTGTTGGAATAGGCCACGCGGTCAACCGCGTCTCCATTGACACGCGCGCCCTTGTCGATCAGGAAGCGTATCGCCCGCTGGCGGTCGTTGTATGCGGCATAGGCGAGCGCGGTATAGAAAGCCGGCTCGTTTTCGAGCTGCGCGCCGGCCTGGATCAGAATGCGCACCGCCTCGTCATGGCGGGTCTCGGAATCGCCGTCCTCGCGGAAATAGGCCGCCAGCATCAGCGGGGTTTCGTTGACCGGCGTGCGGGCATTGACGTCGGCGCCAGCGGAAATCAGGTAGCGCAGGGTGTTGATGGAGGCCGCCCGCGCCGCCAGCGCGATGATCGGGGCACCCTGGGAATACGCCGGCGCCGCGATGCGCTGGTTGACGCTCATGCCGCCGCGCACGGCCGCCTGGATATAGCCGACATCGTCCTGGGAAATGGCATTGAGCATGCCGTCGACATCGGCGCCGCCGTGGCTGCCGCCAACGCCGGCGCAGCCGGAAACTGCCAGAACGGCCGCAAGAACCGAAACCGCCCGCATCAGGGTTTTGACCATCATCGCCTCCTTGCCGGACAAGCTGTGATGGCGATCAGTATAGACCCCGTGCCAGCCGATTCAAAGCCCCGGGGCAGGCAGGCGCTGGCAGCCGGGGCTCAGACGTTGAATCGAAAATGCATCACGTCTCCATCCCTGACCACGTAGTCCTTGCCCTCAAGGCGCATTTTCCCCGCCTCCTTGGCACCCTGCTCGCCCTTGCAGACGGTGAAATCCTCGTAGGCGATGACTTCGGCACGGATGAAGCCTTTTTCAAAATCGGTGTGGATGGCCGCAGCCGCGCGCGGCGCGGTGTCTCCGCGGTGGATCGTCCATGCGCGCACTTCCTTGACGCCGGCGGTGAAATAGGTCTGCAGCCCGAGCAGGTTGTAGCCGGCATTGATCACCCGGTCGAGACCGGGTTCGCTCATGCCCATGTCCTGCAGGAATACCGCCTTGTCGGCGTCCTCCATGTCGGCAATTTCGGCCTCGATCGCCGCGCAGACGGCGACGACCGGCGCTTTTTCCTTCGCGCCCAGCGCCTGCACCGCGGCAAGATGCGGATTGCCCTCGAAACCGCCTTCGCGCACGTTGGCCACGTACATCGTCGGTTTGGCGGTGATCAGACACAGGGGCCTGAGCACCTCCAGTTCCTCGGCGTAGAGGTCCAGTGCGCGCACCGGCTTCGCCTCGTTCAACGCGGCCTGGCATTTTTCAAGCACTGCAACCAGCCGCGCCGCCTCCTTGTCGCCGCCGGCGCGGGCAAGCTTTGCGGACTTGGCCAGGTGCCGTTCGACCGCGGCGAGGTCGGCAAGCGCCAGCTCGGTGTTGATGGTCTCGATGTCCGACAGCGGATCGATCCTGCCGGCCACGTGGACGACGTTCTCGTCCTCGAAGCAGCGCACGACATGCGCGATGGCATCGGTCTCGCGGATGTTGGCAAGGAACTGGTTGCCCAGTCCTTCACCCTTGGACGCGCCCGCCACCAGTCCGGCGATGTCGACGAATTCCACCACCGCCGGCACCACTTTTTCCGGCTTGACGATGGCGGCCAGCGCCGCAAGCCGCGGATCGGGCACTTCGACGATGCCGACATTGGGCTCGATGGTGCAGAAGGGATAGTTTTCCGCCGCGATGCCCGCTTTGGTCAGCGCGTTGAAAAGTGTGGATTTGCCGACGTTGGGCAGGCCGACGATGCCGCATTTCAAAGACATGTTGAGAACACCTTGAGTGGATACCGTTAGGGTTTGGACGGCGCGCCCGGACGCGGCTTGTCGCCGGATTTGGTATGAAGGCGCAGCATCGCCGCCTGCATGTCGCCGGCAGCCATCAGCGGCCAGGCCTCATGGCACCGATCGAGCGCCTCGTCGATAGCGCGCTGTTCCTCCGCGCGCGGCGCATGCAGCACGTAATCGACAACCTCCTGCTCGCTTGCCGCCAGTTCACGCGGGTGGCCGATGCCGATGCGCAGGCGCCAGAACTCGGGGGTGCCCAGCCGCGAAATCACGCTGCGCACCCCGTTGCCCGAACCGCTGCCTCCGAACTTCAGCTTTATGCTCCCGGGAGGCAGATCAAGTTCGTCGTGTACGACGAGGATGTCCTTCGGGGCAATCTTGTAAAAATCGGCGAGCGCGCCGACGGCGCGCCCCGATTCGTTCATGTAGGTGGATGGCTTCAGGAGCCAGACGTCGCCGGATGGTGTCGCGATCCGCGCCACCTCGCCGTGAAACCGCGCTTCATGGCGGCACACCGCCCCGGCTGCGCGCGCGAGGCCGTCAATCCACCAGAAGCCCGCGTTATGCCGCGTGGCTTCGTATTTCTTTCCTGGGTTGCCCAGGCCGGCGACGAGTTTCATGGCGTTGACGATGAATCGGGAATCAGGATTTTTTAACCTGTTGTTTTATAATATATTTCTCAAAAGAAACGCCCGCCAGGCGGATCCTTTCTGGCGGGCGTTCCGGATGCCGCCAGCCCCTGCGGCTGGCTTGGCACCTTACTTCTTCTCGGCCGGTTTTTTCTCGGCTTCTTTCTTGTCACCCGCCGATGCAGCCGCCGCGGCTTCCGGCGCCTGACCGGTGATCTCGGTCACCGGTGCAGCCGCTTCCTCGACCGCAACCTCCTTCGGCACCTGCACCGTGACCACGGAGGGATTGTCCGCCTTCAGCTTGGGCAGCGGCTCGACGCCGGCCGGAAGCTTCAGCTCCGACAGGTGGATCGAATGGCCAAGCTCGAGATCCTTGAGGTCGACCTCAATGAATTCCGGCAGTTGATCAGGAAGACACTGGATTTCCAGTTCGTTGATGATGTGCTGCACGACACCCTTGCCCAGCTTCACGCCCGGTGCGATGTCCGCATTCAGGAAGTGCAGCGGCACCGCCATGTGGATCTTCTTCTTCGGATCGACGCGCTGGAAGTCGACGTGCTGCACCTGTTCCTTGAAGGGATGCATCTGGAAGTCGCGCAGCAGCACGCGGTCCTTCTTGCCTTCAACCGTCAGGTCCAGGATCGAGGAATGGAAGGCCTCGAGCTTGAGGTGGCGCAGCAGCGCCTTGTGGTCGAACTCGACACTTTGCGCATCCACGCCGGCGCCGTAAATGACGCCCGGGACACGCCCCGTCGCACGCAGGCGGCGGCTCGCACCCTTGCCCTGGCTCGTGCGCGGAAACGCGGTTACTTCGATTTTCATGTTGCTCTCCTGATGTTGCGGGGGTCCGCGACCAGACTGCCCCGCGTTGAAAAGGAAACCGGCGGCAAACCGGTTTCCGCTAAAAACCTATTCGACGAACAGCGAACTCACCGAATCCTCGGAGCTGATCCGGCGCATCGTTTCCGCAACCAGGCCCGCAACCGTCAGCACGCGGATCTTCGCGCAATTGCGTCCCGCCTCGGTCAGCGGGATCGTGTCAGTGACCACGATCTCGTCAAGCGCCGAGTTGGTGATGCGCTCGATCGCCGATCCGGACAGCACCGGATGCGTGCAGTAGGCAATCACCCGCTGCGCACCCTGCCTTTTCAGCGCACCGGCGGCTTCGCAAAGCGTGTTGGCGGTATCGACCATGTCGTCCACGATCACGCAGGTGCGGCCGGCGACTTCACCGATGATGTTCATCACCGTCGCGACATTCGGCCGCGGACGGCGCTTGTCGATGATTGCGAGGTCGGCTTCCAGCCGCTTTGCCAGCGCCCTGGCGCGCACCACGCCGCCGACGTCGGGTGACACCACGACCAGATCGCTGAAATTCTGTTTCCAGATGTCGCCGAGCATGATCGGGCCCGAGTAGATGTTGTCCACCGGGATGTCGAAAAAGCCCTGGATCTGCTCGGAATGGAGATCCATGGTCAGCACGCGGTCAACGCCGACGCTGCTCATCATGTTGGCGACAACCTTGGCGGTGATCGGCACCCGCGCCGAACTCGGGCGGCGGTCCTGTCGCGCGTATCCCATGTACGGAATCGCAGCGGTTACCCGGCCGGCTGACGCGCGCTTCAGCGCATCCACCATCACCAGCAGTTCCATCAGGTTGTCGTTGGTCGGCGCGCAGATCGACTGCAGGATGAACACGTCCTTGCCGCGGACGTTCTCGAGGATTTCGATCGCCACTTCGCCGTCGCTGAAACGGCCGACCTTGGCGCGACCGATGTGGATGTCGAGATGGCCGACCACCGCCTCCGCGAGCCGCGGATTGGCGTTGCCGGTGAATACCATCATCCTGTCCAGTGCCACCTGTCACCCCCTGATGAGTGCCGGCGAAAACGGCTGCCGTGAAGCAGCCGCTGATGCGCAGTACCCGGAAATCAAGTGGCTGGGGAGGAAGGATTCGAACCTTCGCATGCCGGAATCAAAATCCGGTGCCTTAACCAGCTTGGCGACTCCCCAACCGATGCTGCAGGACTGCCGCCGCACACCCTGGCGTCAGCCGTCAAAACTTTCCGCCAGACCGTGCAACGGATGCACATCCAGCCCGCGGGCCACAAAACCCCGCATTTCCGGCGGACAGGCCGCCAGCGCCTCCCGCGCAGGCCCTTCATCCGCAAATGCCGCAAATACACAGGCTCCCGAACCCGTCATCTGCGCCTCGCCGTAGCGGCCCAGCCATGCCAGATGCCGTGCGACCTCGGGGTATTCCCGGCAAACCAGCGGCTCCAGATCGTTGCCCCTGGGTACGGAAAAGCCTTGGATTTTAACCTTTTCCGAGTCTCTTTTCAATTCCGGGTGACCGAAAACAGCGGCCGTGGACACCGACACCGGGGGCAGCAACACCAGGTACCAGGCCGGCGCCAGCGCGATCGGCTGCAACTGCTCGCCCACCCCCTCCGCCAGCGCGCTGCGGCCGAACACAAACACCGGCACATCTGCGCCCAGCGGCAAAGCCAGCGCCTGCAAGCGTTTGCGCGGCAACCCGGTTTGCCACAGCTGGTTCAGGGCCAGCAATACCGTGGCCGCATCGGAGCTTCCGCCGCCCAGCCCGCCGCCCATCGGCAGGCGTTTTTCCAGGTCAATGTCGACACCGAGCGAAGTCCCGGTCTCCTGCTGAAGCATGCGTGCGGCACGCACGGTCAGGTCATCCGCTTCAGCGACTTCCGGCAGCGGACGCAGGCGCGCGACCACGCCATCGCGCCGCACCCGCAAGCGCACGATGTCGCCATGGTCGATGAACCGGAACACTGTCTGCAGAAGGTGGTAGCCGTCGGCACGGCGGCCAACCACACGCAACATCAGGTTGAGCTTGGCCGGGGCAGGGAAGGCGATCAGTCCGCTCATTGCCCCTCTCCGCCACGCCATGTATCGATCACCAGCCGGATGCGCTGGCCGCCGCGGCCAAGATCAATCCGCCGGGGCCGCAGCAGCGCAGACGGCGCGTCGCCGTAGTCGTAGCGGATGACCCAGTCCCCCTGTTCGATCCGCTCGACGCGGCCCTGCGCATCGCGGTTCAGGGTGGCGATTTCCCCACCGGGGGCAGGCTGCGCACGCACCCAGTGGCGAAGACCATCCAGCGGCAGCGCCCAGCCCAGCGCGCGCCGGGTCAGACCCTCCGCGGAAAACGCCCGGTATTCCTGCTGATCAGCCGTGGTCAGCGTCGCACCGCTGCCATCGGCGCGGATGTGCGCCAGCGTCTGCCCGACCGGCGACATCAGCCACAGCTCGTCGCTCCCGCCGCCATGGCGCCAGCGCAGATTGGAGGAGAATGCGCGGCCCTCCCCGCTCACCAGCACCCGGCCGACGATGTCGAATGGCGCCGCCTCGTCCCGGGCACCCGGCGCAACAGAGGCACATGCCGCAATCAGCAGCAGGCTCAGCACCGCCGCCAGCGCGCGGGCCACGCTCATTGCGCCGATTGCAGTACCGCCGGCGCGAAACGCTTGATCGTTCCCTGCAGCACCTCATTCTTGGGCTGGACGCGCAGCGCATCGGCCCACACCTTGCGCGCATCGTCCTGCCGGCCGAGCACCCACAGCACTTCGCCGAGGTGCGCCGCAATTTCCGCATCCGGCCGCGCATCGTAGGCGCGCTGCAGGTAGCCGAGCGCCTCGGCGTTCTGCCCGAGACGGAACAGCACCCAGCCCATGCTGTCGAGAATGTAGGAATCTTCGGGAGACAGCTTGAGCGCGGTCTCGATCAGGGTCCGCGCCTCCTCCAGGCGCTGGTTGCGGTCGGCGAGCGAATAACCCAGCGCATTGTAGGCATGGGCATGGCTGGGCCGCATCTCGATCACGCGCCGCAGGTTGGTTTCGAGCACATCCATGCGGTTCACCTTCTCCGCGGCCATCGCATAGTCATACAGCAGGTCGGGCACATCCGGTGTCTTCGCCACGGCGGCGCCCAGAAAATCAAAGGCTTCGTGGTAGGCACCCGCCTCGCGCAGCAGGCCGGCCTCCGCCAGCGTCAGCTGCAGGCGTTGCTGCGAGTCGCCGCCGGCCGCAGACTGCAGATGCTTGCGCGCATCGGCCAGCCGCCCCTGCCGCGCCAGCACGCCGGCATACCGCGCCTGGGCGGGCACAAACTGGCTGCCGTGGGTGATGCTGGAATACCACCGGAGCGCTTCGTCATCGCGCTTGAGCTCCTCGTTGACCTGCCCGAGATAGAGCTTCACCGTGTCGGGATCCTTCGGATTGATTTCCAGCGTCCTGCGCAACTGCAGTTCGGCGGCGACGTAGTCCCTGGCCTGCATCGACAGCGTGGCGACGGCGAGCGCAATGTCGGGGTTGTTCGGCGCCTCGCCGACCAGGATTTCGAACTGCTTGCGCGCTTCCGGATAGCGGCGAGCCGCGACCAGCATCCGCGCGTAGTTCAGGCGCGCATCCCGCGCCCCGGGATATGACTTCAGAAAACCGTCGAGAAAAGCGATCGCCTGCTCGACCGAATCACGCTGCAGGGCGCGCGCCTGGAACAGCGCCGCGAGCTCCCAGCCCGGGCGCAGCTCCAGCGCCTTCTGTGCGGCACCCAGCGCAGCCTGCCGGTCTTCCGCGTTCCAGGCCGCCTGCGCCACCGCGAGGCTGGCCTCCGGAACCGCCGGATAATCCGTTGCCAGCGTGCGCAGCATGCGCAGAATCGCGGGCTTGTCCTGGTGCGCGGCAACCAGCGAGGACAGCTGCAGGAAATTCTGGCCGACACGTTCAGGCTCGCCGGCAAGCCACTTGCGCAGATGAGGCAGCGCATCGTCAAGCCGCGACTGGTTGATCAGCAGCGCGATCACGGTCTGGCGTGCCTGCGTGGATTCCGGATCCGCCTGCAGCCACAGCGTTGCGGCTTCCAGCGCAGCCGGCATGTAGCGGCTGCTCCACGCCACCTCGGTGGCGCGGCGCGCGACCCGCGGATCGCGGGTTTCGCGCGCAACCTCCAGGAACGCCGGCACGGCAACATGCGGCTGCCCGCGCTGCAGGGCGATTTCCGCCAGCGTCAGTTTGAACAGGATGTCTTCGCTGAGCTCGACATTGGGCAGCGGGGCTGCCTGGGGAGGCGGCGGTTCCGCAGGTTTCCGGGTGACCACCTTGGGCAACGGTTCGGCCGGCACCTCTTTCTCCGGCAAGACTGGAGGCTGGGCACAGGCCGCCAGCGCGAGGCTGGCGATCAGCGCTGCGATTCGAAACGGTTTCATCGGGTGGCAGGGTCGCGCGTTGTTGCGCCTGGATGAGCGAATGTGTGGGGACTGTGGCGCAGCACGACGGCGCCATTCATAATGCGCCACATATTAGGTATATTTCCGCCCGACCACAAGGCAACTTGCCGCATGCGGAAAGCCGCCCGTGATGCTCGCCCCGAACCGCCATTGATGACATCCATTCCTGCTGAACCGACCGTAAGCGCCCGCGGGCTTTCGCGCCGCTATGGTTCACACACCGCGGTCAGCGGACTGGGTCTGGAAGTCCGGCACGGTGAAGTGCTCGGACTGCTCGGGCCGAACGGGGCCGGCAAGACCACCACCATGCAGATGCTCACCGGAAATCTGGCGCCGAGCGACGGCGAAATCCGCATCTGCGGCATCGACCTGCTCGAGCAGCCCGTGGCCGCCAAGGCCCGGATCGGATACCTGCCGGAAACGCCGCCGTTGTACCGCGAACTGACGGTCGCCGAATACCTGCGCCTCGCCGCCAGGCTGCACCGCGTGCCGCGCGCACGCTGCGCACATGCCGTTTCCGCCGCGATGCAGCGCTGCGGGATCGGCGATGTCGCACGCAAGCTGATCGGCAGCCTGTCCAAGGGCTACCAGCAACGTGTCGGCATCGCGCAGGCGATCGTTCATGAACCGGACCTGGTGATTCTCGACGAACCGACCGTCGGACTGGACCCCAACCAGATCCTCGACATCCGCGCGCTGATCCGCGAACTGGGCCGCGCCCACAGCGTGATCCTGTCCACGCACATCCTTTCCGAAGTCGAATCGGTCTGCGACCGCGTCCAGATCCTGCACCACGGGGAAGTGGTTTTCCGCAACTCGATCTCGGGTTTGCGCGACTTCCAGCGCGGCCGCACCGTCACCATCAGCCTGCATCACCCGCCCGATCCTGCGGTTCTTCGCGGCATCGACGGCATTGCCGAGGTGGAGGACCGGGGTGGCGGCAGATTCCTGCTCCGTTTCGCCCCCGATGCCGATCCGACCGCGGCGCTGGTTGCCCGCGCCGGCGAGGAACACTGGGGACTGCACCAGCTGACCCCGGCACAGACCAGCCTCGAGGATGTATTCGTGCACCTGACCCGCGGCGATGCGGCTGAAGCGGCGACCAAAGGAGCCGGGGCATGATATTCACCATCGCCGCCAAGGAGCTGCGCAGCCTGTTCGCATCGCCGCTGGCCTGGCTGGTGCTCACCGTGGTGCAGGTCATCCTCGGCTACGGATTTCTCAAGCGGCTCGATGATTTCCTGCAGATCCAGTCACAGCTCGCGCAGCTCGCCAGCCCGCCAGGGGTCACCGAACTGGTCGCGGCGCCCACCTTTGCCACCGCCGCCGCGGTGCTGATGTTCGCGGTGCCGCTTCTGGCCATGCGCATGATCGCGGAGGAACGCCGCAACGGCACGATGACGCTGCTGCTGTCGGCACCGGTGTCAATGACCGAGATCGTGCTCGGAAAATTCACCGGCCTGATGGCGTTCCTGCTGCTGATCGTGCTGCTGGTGCTGGCCATGCCGCTGACGCTGGCGAACGGCACTCGCCTCGATCCCGGGCTGCTGGCGACGCTGACGCTGGCGCTGCTGCTGCTCGCAGCCAGTTTCGCCGCCGTCAGTCTATATGCCTCCAGCCTCACCGCGCAGCCGATGGCAGCCGCGCTGCTGTCCTTCGGCCTGCTGCTGGCCATGCTGTTCATGGGCGAAACCGCGGGCGACAGCCTGCGCGCGCGCGGCTGGCCGGTACCGGCCGCGCTCGCGCAGGTGTTCTCGCCGCTGCGCAACTTCGAGCCGCTGGGCAAGGGCATGCTCGATTCCTACGCCATCGCCTGCCCCCTGCTTCTGGCCGCGGCGTTTCTGGTGCTCGCCATCCGTCGTCTCGACGGTCGGCGGCTGCGTGGCTGAGCCATGCGCATCACGCCGCGCCTGCGCCAGCAGTTCGCCGCTCAAAGCGCGATCTTCGTACTGTTGCTCGCACTACTGGTCGCGCTGCTCGCCTACTTCGCCCGCGAATACCGGATTGAGCGCGACGTCACCCGCGGCGCCCGCAATACGCTGTCATCGGCGACTCTCGGCGCGCTCAAACAACTCGACGGGCCGGTCACTGTCACCGCCTATGCTGTCCGCCAGGACAGCAGCGGCAACAACGTGCACAAGAGCATCGAGGAGCGGCTGCGCGCCTACCAGCGCGCCAAACCCGACCTGCGGCTCAGCCTCGTCGATCCGCGCGAACAGCCCAAGCTGGCCGCCGAGGCCGGGCTGCGCGCACCCAACGCGCTGGTCATCGAACACCAGCGGCGCAGCGAACAGATCCCGCTGGCTGAATTCAACGAGCAGGCCTTCGCCAACGCGCTGCTGCGCCTCGCGCGCGGCGCCAACAACCTGGTGCTCTGGCTCGACGGACACGGCGAACGCAAACTGGACGGGCTCGCCAACCATGACCTCGGCGCTTTCGGCCACCGCCTGCGCGAGAAGGGCTTCAGCATCGCCAGCATCAACCTCGCACTGGCACAGGCCGTCCCCGAAAATGCAGCGGTGCTGGTCGTCACGCACCCCCAGGCCGAACTGCAGCCGGCGGAAACCGAAAAACTGCTGCGATACGTCGATCGCGGCGGCAACCTGCTGTGGCTGCTCGACACCGAACCGCTGCGCGGATTGCAGCCGCTCGCCGAGAAACTGGGGCTGGTGCTGACCCCGGGCACCGTGGTCGATCCGGCGCTGGCTCCACGCAGCGGACCGCCGGTCTTCGCGGTGGCCACCAGCTATTCCCGCCATCCGGTGGTGGGCACGATCCAGTACAACACGCTGTTTCCGCATGCACGCCAGATTGGCGCAGACGACGGTGCCGGATGGCGGGTCACACCGCTGATCGAGGTGGCGCAGCGCGGCTGGGTGGAGACCGGGCGGCTCGACGCCAAGCCTGCCTTCGACAGGTCGCGCGATTTCCCCGGCCCGGTCAACATTGCCAGCGCCTTCGAGCGCACCGTGGGCGACCGCGAACAGCGCATCGTTGTCGTCGGCACCGGCCACTTCCTGTCGAACAGCTTTATCGGCAACGGCGGCAATCTGGCGCTCGGCACCGGCATTCTCAACTGGCTGTCTGGGGAGGACGCGATGGTCACCATCGATCCACGGCCCGCGGCCGACACCCGGATCGACATCGACAGCACCCAGCTCTACCTCATTGCGTTCGTCGTGCTGCTGGTCCTGCCGCTGGCCTTCGCGGCAGCCGGCATCGCCGTCTGGTGGCGCCGGCGCAACGCGCGCTGAACCCGCGGGCTGCCGCATGAAGAAGGGCTGAACGATGAAACGCGGCTGGCTGCCCAACATCATCCTGCTCGCCGTCGTCGCGGCGCTGGCATGGCTGGCCTGGCGCACGCCTTCACGCGACGAGGCGGCGCGCGCCACGCTCTCGACCGTCGCGCCGTCCGCCGTCACCCGGATCGCGCTGAGACGCGCCGGCGAGCCCCCGGTGCTGCTTGAAAAACAGGGCGCGCACTGGTGGATCACCGCGCCGTTCAGGGCGCGCGCCGACGAGTTCCAGGTTCTGCGCATGCTGACCATCCTCAAAGCACGCCCGACAGCCCGCCTGCCCGCCGCAGAACGCGCACGTTTCGACCTGGATCCGCCCGCGGCCGTGCTTGAAATCGACGGCGTGCCCTATGCCTTCGGCGGCATCAACACGGTCACCCGCGAACAGTATGTGCTGCAGGGCGAGGCCATCCACGTGGTCGAACTGCGCCACGGCGCGGCACTGCCCGCAAAACCCGCCGCGCTGCTGCGCCGCGCCCTGCTCGGCGAAAACGAACTGCCGGTTGCGCTTGAGCTGCCGGAATTCACGGTGCGCAAGCACGATGGCCGATGGACGCTGACGCCGCCCTCCGACCACACAGGTGCGGATGAGCTGCAGCGCTATGTCGACCAGTGGCGCATGGCCTCCGCGACCGCAGCGGAACCGTACGGCCGGCGCAAACCCGTGGGCGAAATCCGAATCACGATGGCTGACGGCAGCACGGTCACGATGGGCATCCTGCAACGCGAACCGCAGTTGCAGCTGTGGCGGCAGGACAACGGACTGCAATACACCTTTACTACCGCCGCCGGGCGTACGCTGCTCGCCGGACCGGCGGCAGACGCCGCCGGAACAAAAATTAATCAATAAAAACAAATACTTGAATTGATTCGTCTCTAATGCCAGAGTTGCCCGAGGTCGAAACCACCCGCCGCGGACTTGCCGCCCGCATCGAGGGATGCCGCATCGAGCGCGCGGTGGTGCGCCATCGCGGCATGCGCCAGCCGGTGCCGCGCGGCCTCGAACAGCGGCTGGCCGGTGCTCGCATCACCGCACTCAGGCGCCGCGGCAAGTATTTGCTCGTCCACTGCATGCCGGCGGACGGCAAGGCCGGCGCGCTGATCGTGCACCTCGGCATGTCGGGACGGCTGTGGCTGGTCGATGCGTCGGTCCCGCCGCAGAAGCATGATCATTTCGACATCGTCACCGACAACGGCTGTGTCGTGCGCCTGCGCGACCCGAGGCGCTTCGGACTGGTATTGTGGCAGACGGGCGATGCGCTCTCGCATCCGCTGCTGAAGGCGATCGGCCCGGAACCCCTGACCGATGATTTCGACGGCGCAGTTCTGCATCGGGAAACCCGGACCCGCAGCACGGCGATCAAGCTCGCGATCATGGACAGCCACCTCGTCTGCGGTGTCGGCAACATCTACGCCAACGAAGCGCTGTTTCGCGCCGGCATCGATCCGCGCACGCCGGCAAACCGGATCAGCCGCGCCCGCTGCGATGCGCTGGCGCGCGAAATCAAGGCGGTGCTGGGCGAGGCGATCGAAGCCGGCGGCAGTTCGCTGCGCGATTACGTCGGCAGCGACGGCATGGCCGGCAATTTCCAGAACAACTTCCTGGTGTATGGGCGGGCGGGAGAACCCTGCACGCGCTGCGGCACGACCATCCGCGAGCTGAAACAGGCACAGCGCGCGACCTGCTGGTGCCCGCGCTGCCAGAAACGATAGGGCCGCCTTCAGGCAACCTTCTGCGCGGTCAGTCTCTCGTACTTCTGCTGCAGTTCCTCACGGGTTTCGCGGCGGTCAGGATCCAGCGGTATGCAATCCACCGGACACACCTTCTGACACTGCGGCTCGTCGAAATGGCCGACGCACTCGGTGCACTTGTCCGGATTGATGACGTAGATTTCCTCGCCCGCGGAGATCGCTTCGTTCGGGCATTCCGGCTCGCAGACGTCGCAGTTGATGCACTCGTCGGTGATTTTCAGCGCCATGGCGCCTGCTCCTTCATTTGCCGCCGAGGTCCCTGATCTTGGCCTTGAGGCGGCCGGCGATGACCGGCGACACGAACTTCGACACATCACCGCCCATCACCGAAATCTCGCGCACCAGCGTGGCGGACAGGAACATGTATTCCTCGCCCGGCGTCATGAACACGGTCTCGACCCCGGGGTAGAGCTTGCGGTTCATACCGGCCAGCTGGAATTCGTAGTCGAAATCCGACACCGCGCGCACGCCGCGCAGCACCACGCGCGCGCCGTGCTGCTGCACGAAATCCATCAGCAACCCGGAAAACCCCTCGATGCTGACGTTCTTCACGTCACTCAGCGCCTCCCGCGCCATGTCGATGCGTTCCTGGAGCGTGAACAGCGGCCGCTTGGTGCGGCTGTCGGCCACGGCCAGCACCACATGGCCGAACAGGCCTGCGGCGCGACGCACCAGGTCTTCATGGCCCAGCGTCATCGGATCGAATGTGCCGGGATACACCGCCTTATTGTTCATGTTCAGCTCGTTTCAGCAGTTGATAACTGACCTGGCCGGCCCTTCCGGACTTGGCAATTTCCCATGGCGCCGCCGCATCCAGCGCCGCGGCGCGCTCGCAATACACCAGCGCCCCGGGCTTCAGGACCTGCGGCAGCAACGCAAGCAGTTGCGGCCAGCAGTCGTCGGCAAACGGCGGATCGAGAAACACCACGTCATAAAGTCCGCGGTGCTGCGCGAGGAATTCTAGCGCATCGGCGCGCAGCACTTCCACCGCGCTGGCGGCGAGGGCTTCGCGGTTGGCCTGCAATGACTTCAGGGCGGCGGCGGCGCGTTCGACCATGACCACGCGGCGGGCGCCGCGCGAGGCCGCCTCGAAACCCAGTGCTCCGCTGCCGGCAAACAGGTCCAGGCAGTCGCGACCCTCAAGATCCTGGCCCAGCCAGTTGAACAGCGTTTCCCGGACGCGGTCCGGGGTCGGACGCAGGCCGGGACGGTCGGGAAAGCGGATGCGCCGGCTGCGCCAGGCACCGCCGATGATGCGCAGCTCGCAGGTCTTTGCGCCGGCAGCGCGCATCAGCGCGCCGGCGGCACGGCTGCGGTCCGGTCGTGGTCGGCACCGACCACCACCGTGACGAGGCGCTGCGGATCGACCTTGCGCGAAAATGCGGCCCGGATGTCGGCCACCGTCACCCGCTCGACATTGGCGACAAAGTTTTCAAGGTAATCCAGCGGCAATCCGTAGAAACCGATCATCGCGATGTAATCCTGTATCTTGCGGTTGCTGTCGATCTGCATCGGGAATCCGCCGATGATGTTCTGCTTGGCCGCCTTCAGTTCCTGCTCGGTGGGACCCTTGCCGATGAATTCGTCCACCGTGGCGCGCACCACCGCCAGCGCCTCTTCCGCCTGGTCGCGCCGCGTCTGCATGCCGATGATGAACGGTCCGCGGGCGCGCAGCGGCGAAAAATAGCTGTAGGCCGAGTAGGCCAGGCCGCGCTTCTGCCGCACCTCCTCGGTGATGCGCGAAACGAAACCGCCGCCACCGAGAATGTAGTTGCCTACGAACAGCGCGAAAAAATCCGGATCGCCGCGGCGGACTCCCGGGGCGCCAACCAGGATGTGGCTCTGGCTGGCGGGATGCGCGACCACCCGCTTCACCGCGGCAGCGAGGGGCTGCACTTCCGGCAGCGCCGGATCCGATCCGTTGCCTGCAGGCAGCCCGCGGGTCAGCTGCTCGGCGATGGCCTCGGCTTCCTGCCGGGTCACATCCCCCATGATCGCGACCACGGCCTGCCCGGCGACATAGTGTTCGCGGTAAAAGTCGACGAGGTCATCCCGCGTCAGGCGGCCGACCGTGTCGATCTCGCCGCTCGCGCGCAGCGCGTAGGGATGCCCGCCGTACACCAGCCGGTAAAACTCGCGTGAAGCGCGGACGTCAGGCTTGAGTTCGGCCTCCTTCAGTGACGCCAGGTGCCGCTGCAGTTCGCGCTCGAACACGCGCTGGCTGAAGACCGGCTCGCCCAGCACGGCGGCCACCACTTCAAGCGCCTGGCCGCGACGCGCGGGATCGGACAGCGTGCGCAGCGACAGTCCGGCGCGGTCGTAGTCGAAACGACTGCCCATCACCGCCCCGACATCGGCCAGCCGGCGCGCGATGTCGTCTTCATCCAGGCTGCGGGAACCCAGCCGCATCATGCGGTTGGTGAAGCCCGCGGTGCCGGACTTTTCCGGGGTATCGAAGCCGGAACCCGCCGGAAAATCCACCGAGACATCGAGTATCGGCAGGCCGCGGTTGGCGACGAAATAGACTTTGGCGCCATTGCTAGTCCGCCAGTGCTCGATCGGCAGGATGGCATGCGCCAGCTGTGCAGCGGCAAGCAGCGCCAGCGCACCGGCAAGGCGCAGTGCGGCGGACAGCGAACGGCCAGTCCGGTTGATTTCAGTTGCCATGGCGGACTCCTGCGGGGGGAGCAGCGCGCGGCGCGGCGGAGAGCGGCTGCGGATCGAGATAGGCCACGGTCAGAACGTCGTCAACCAGGTATTTGCGTGCCACCTCGCGCACCTGGTCCGAGGTGACCTGCTGCAGCTTCTCGATGAACACGTCGAGATCGCGATGGGAAAACCCGATCGTCTCCATCCAGCCGATCTGGTAGGCCTGGTAAAACATCGAATCGCGCTGGTATACCTTTGAGGCAATGGCCTGCGCCTTGACCCGGTTGAGCTCCTCATCGGTCACGCCCTCGTCGATCACACGCTGCACTTCGCGCCTCAGCCCCTGCTCCATGTCGGCCGCCGTGCGCCCGCCGACCGGCGCGCCGCTCAGGTAGAAAAATCCGGGGCCGCGGCCCACGCCTTCATAACTGGCGCCAGCCGAGGCCGCCAGCCGGTCGGCCTTCACCAGGCGCTGCGGCAACCGCGCCGCGGCATTGCCGCTCAGCACGCTTTCCAGCATGTCGAGCGCATAGGGCTCCCATTCCTCCGAGGGCCTCTCCATGCGCGGCACGCGATAGGCCATCAGCACCTGCGGCAGCTCGGCGGGCACCTTGACGGTCATGCGCTTGATGCCGAGCTGGGGTGGTTCGTCCTGCGGCTTGCGCTGCGGCAGGACCTTGCGCGGAATCGGCCCGAAATGGCGTTCGGCCAGCGCGAACACCTCTTCCGGCTGCACATCGCCGACCACCACCACGGTCGCATTGTTGGGGGCGTACCAGAGGTCATAAAAACGGCGCGTATCCTCGAGAGTCAGGTTCTCCAGGTCGCTCATCCAGCCAATCACCGGATTGCGGTGCGGATGCGCGGTCAGCGCTGTGGCCATCAGTCGCTCATGCACCACGGACTGCGGCCGGTCATCGGTGCGCCAGCGCCGCTCCTCCATGACCACCTTGATCTCCTTGGCGAATTCATCGGGCGACAGTACGAGATTGGCCATGCGGTCAGCCTCAAGCCGGAACGACAGCGGCAGCTGCGATTTGTGCAGCGTCTGGAAATAACTGGTGTAGTCACGTCCGGTAAAGGCGTTGTCCCGGCCGCCTGCGGCGGCGATCAGGCGCGAAAACTCGCCTGCCGGCACATTGCGGGTGCCCTTGAACATCATATGTTCAAGCACATGCGCAACCCCGGTCGCCCCGTTCTGTTCATCGATGCTGCCGATTCGGTACCAGACCATGCTGACCACCACCGGCGCGCGGCGGTCGGTCTTGACCATCACGCGCAGCCCGTTGGCAAGTTCCCGGGTGACCACTTCGTCAGCGCTGCCCGGTGTTGCCGTCGATGCAGGCAGCGGCAGTGCAAACAGCGCAAGTACCAGAACAACAATCAGCCTTCGCGTTTCAATCATGATGTTCCATCGTGAACGGCCTCGCCGGCGGCAAGGCCCTGTTAGAATTGTAGCCAATTCAACCCCGGCCCCGGCGATTGCCGGCACCGCCCCTTCAGACCACGGCATTCATGTTTGGTTTCGGCAAAAAAGATCCGGCGGAGGCGCCCGCAGGCGGCTGGCTCGCCCGTCTGCAGGCCGGACTCGGCAAGACCCGGGCGCAGCTCGGCGCGCGGCTCGGCGGCCTGTTCGGCCCCGGGCGAAGGCTCGATGAATCCTTTTACGAGGAGCTGGAAACGGTGCTGCTGACCGCCGACGTCGGCGTTGCCGCGACCACCCGGCTCCTCGATGCCCTGCGCGCCAGAGCGCGGCGCGGACACCATACTGAAGCGGCGCAGCTGCGCGATGCCCTGCGCGAGGAACTGCTCGCGCTGCTCCAGTCCGCTGCGCAGCCGCTGGAAACCGGCAGCGCGTCACCGTTCGTCATCATGGTGGCGGGGGTCAACGGCGCCGGCAAGACCACCTCCATCGGCAAGCTCGCGCATTATTTTCAGGCGCAGGGCAAGTCGGTGCTGCTGGCCGCGGGTGACACGTTCCGCGCAGCCGCGCGCGAACAGCTTGCAACCTGGGGGGCGCGCAACAACGTGACGGTGATCTCGCAGGCATCGGGCGATGCCGCAGCGGTGATATTCGACGCGATCAATGCGGCCAGGGCGCGTCGCATCGACATCGTGCTTGCCGACACCGCCGGCCGTCTGCCGACCCAGCTGCACCTGATGGAGGAAATACGCAAGGTCAGGCGGGTCATCGAAAAGGCGATGCCCGGGGCGCCGCACGAAGTGCTGCTGGTGCTGGATGCCAACACCGGCCAGAACGCGGTGGCCCAGCTCAAGGCATTCGATGCCGCCATCGGCGTGACCGGCCTGGTACTGACCAAGCTCGACGGCACGGCCAAGGGCGGCGTCATCGCAGCCATCGCACACAGCCGCGCGTCAGCGGCGCCGGTTCCCGTCCGCTTCATCGGCGTCGGGGAAGGCGTCGATGACCTGCGGCCGTTTGCCGCCGGCGAATTCGTCGCCGCCCTGCTCGACACATGACCCAGATCGTCCTCAGCAGCGTGAGCAAGCGCTACCCGGGGGGACACGACGCGCTGGCCAACATCACCCTGACGGTGGAAGCGGGCGAGCTGGTATTCATCACCGGCCACTCCGGCGCCGGCAAAAGCACGCTGCTCAAGCTGATGGCGGCAATCGAGCGCCCGACTTCGGGCTCGGTGATCGTCAACGGCCAGAACATCGGCTCGCTGCGTGCCCGCGGCATCCCCTTCCTGCGCCGCAACTTCGGGCTGGTATTCCAGGACCACAAGCTGCTGTTCGACCGCAATGCCTTCGAAAACGTGATGCTGCCGCTCGACATCACCGGCTTCGACCGCCGCGAGGGCGCGCGCCGCGCCCGCGCCGCGCTCGACAAGGTCGGACTGCTGCACAAGGAAAAGGCACGCCCGGTCACGCTCTCCGGCGGCGAACAGCAGCGGCTCTGCATCGCGCGCGCCATCGTGCACCGCCCCGCAGTGCTGCTGGCCGACGAGCCGACGGGCAACCTCGATGCGGAATACGCCGCCGAGATCGGCACCCTGTTCCGGGATTTCAACCAGGTCGGCGTGACGGTGGTGCTGGCGACTCATGATGCACAGCTGGCGCAACGGCTCAATCCGCGGATTGTCGGCATTCGCAGCGGGAGGCTGCTCGCATGAGGACCTGGGCCGTGGCGCACCGCAGGGCCTGCGGCAGCGCGGTCGGACGGCTGATAGCCTCCCCGCTGGCCAACCTGCTGAACATCGCCGTCATCGGCATCGCGCTGGCACTGCCGCTGGGTTTTTATGTGGTGCTGGCCAACCTGCAGGCCCTTGCCGGGGACTTCCGGCCGCAGCCGGAAATCAGCATCTTCCTTGCCGGCGAAGCCACTGCGGCAGATGCACGCGCCATCGAGCAGCGCCTGAAATCGCGAACCGGCGTGGCCAGCTTCCGTTTCGTGCCGCGGGCGCAGGCACTGGAAACCCTGAAATCGCGAGCCGGCCTCGCCGATGTCGCTGCCGGACTCTCCGCCAATCCGCTGCCGGACGCCTTTGTGGTCACCGCCGGCGCCAACGATGCGACGACACTGCAAGCCTTGCGTGCCGAATTCGCGGCCTGGCCGAAGGTCGCCGAAGCGCATGTCGATTCGGATTGGGCGCGGCGGCTCGACAGCCTGCTCGCCATCGGGCGTTATGCGGTGATGATGCTCGCCTCCGCCCTGGCACTGGCATTGGTGGCGATCACGTTCAACACCATCCGCCTGCAGATCCTGACCCATCGCGAGGAAATCGAGGTGGCCAAGCTGATCGGCGCCACCGACGGCTGGATCCAGCGGCCGTTCCTGTATTTCGGCGCCCTCGTCGGCATCGCCGGCGGCACCGCCGCGTGGCTGCTCACCGCCCTCGGTCTGCTGATTTTCAACGGACAACTGCAGCCGCTCGCTGCTCTCTATGGCTTGCCGCTGCAACTGGTCCACCTCGACTGGGCCGACAGCCTGTTTGCCCTGCTGTTTGCCGCCGCCCTGGGCTGGTTCGGTGCATGGCTTTCCGTGCGCCGCCACCTCAGCGCCCATAATCCATTATAAGTACTTGTTTATATTTATTAATTTTGCATAACCCCAAGGGAACTCCAGGGGGCGTTGGCACTCTTATACGGGGAGTGCTAAACTCATTTGCATGAAGGAGTTCACGATGAATGCTAGGACGCTCCCCGTATCACTGCCCGTTCCTTCGGCCAGCGGCAGTCTGGAGACCTATATCCAAGCGGTGAACCGTTTCCCGCTGCTGACCCAGGAACAGGAGACCGCGTATGCGCGCCGCCTGCGCGATACCGGTGATCTGGAAGCGGCCCGCCATCTGGTGCTCTCGCATCTGCGGCTGGTGGTTTCCATTGCGCGCAACTATGTCGGCTACGGCCTGCCCCAGGCCGACCTGATCCAGGAAGGCAACATCGGCCTGATGAAGGCGGTCAAGCGCTTCGACCCGGAACGCGGCGTGCGCCTGGTGTCTTTCGCGATGCACTGGATCCGCGCCGAAATCCATGAATTCGTGCTGCGCAACTGGCGGCTGGTGAAAATCGCCACGACCAAGGCGCAGCGCAAGCTGTTCTTCAACCTGCGCAGCATGAAGCAGGATCTGGGCACGCTGGGCGCCGAGGAAGTGAAGGCTGTCGCGCGCGAGCTGGGCGTCAAGCCGGAAGAAGTCGTCGAGATGGAAACCCGCCTCGGTGGCCAGGATGTCGCGCTGGAACCCGGCAGCGACGATGAACGCGAACAGTTCGCGCCGATTGCCTACCTCGCCGCCGAGGATGCTGCGCCCGATGCACTGCTTGAAGCCGAACAGACCGCACGCCTGCGCGGTGAAGGGCTGGAAAAGGCGCTGGCCAGCCTTGATCCCCGCAGCCGGCGCATCATCGAAGCCCGCTGGCTGACCGAGAACGCGGCGGCGACGCTGCACGACCTGGCCGCCGAGTTCGGCGTGTCTGCCGAGCGCATCCGCCAGATCGAGGCCAAGGCGCTGGTCAGGATGAAAACCCTGATCGCCGCCTGAACCGCAGCGACCGTAAAAAAGCCCCGGATTCCCGGGGCTTTTTCATGTGCTGCCGCCCTTCCTCAGGGCTTCAGCAGCAGGCGGATGTCGTGCACCAGTGCGGGAGTGCCGGCACCGTACTGCGCGAACAGGCGCAGGCGGCCCTCGCCATCCAGCAGGTAGGTCCCGGCGGAATGATCCATGGTGTAGCCGCCGCTGGCGAGTTTCTGCTTCTGGTAATAAATCTTGAATTCTTTCGCAGCCTTCGCAATCTCGTCCGCCGTTCCCGTCATGCCGAGGAAGGAGGGATGAAACGCCGGCACATAACGCTTGAGCACGTCGGCGGTGTCCCGCTCGGGGTCCACCGTCACGAACAGCACCTGAACCCGCGATGCGTCTTCGCCCAGTTCCTTCATCACCGCGCCCATCTCCACCAGCGTGGTCGGGCAGACATCCGGGCAGTGCGTGAATCCGAAAAACAGCGCGACCACCTTGCCCCTGAAATCGGCAAGGGTGCGGCGCTGGCCATTGTGATCGTTCAGTTCCAGCGTCTTGCCGAACGACGCCCCGGTGACGTCAGTGAGCTTGAACGCGGGCTTGCCGTCCTGTCCGCCGCAGCCGGCAATGGCAAGTACCAGTGCGGCCAGCAGGGCCGCGGTCCAGTTTTTCATCGCAGCCTCAGAGCAGGGGTTGCAGGTAGTGGTCGACCAGCAGGGCGGCAAAAATCAGCGTCAGGTAGAGGATCGAATAGCGGAACGTGCGGCGGGCCAGCGCATCGCTGTAATCCGTGTAGATCTTCACTGCATAAAACATGAACACCGCACCCAGCACCATCGCCGCCAACAGGTAAATCATCCCGCTCATGCGGGTGACAAACGGCAACGCGGAACAGGCCAGCAGGATGATGGTGTAAAGCAGGACGTGCAGGCGGGTGAACTTGTCGCCGTGGGTCACCGGCAGCATCGGCACGCCTGCCTTGGCATATTCGTGTTTGCGGTACAGCGCGAGTGCCCAGAAATGCGGCGGCGTCCACGCGAAGATGATCAGGAACAGCGTCAGAGCCTGCGGAGTGACATCGCCGGTCACCGCGGCCCAGCCCAGCACCGGCGGCATCGCGCCGGAAGCGCCGCCGATGACGATGTTCTGCGGGGTCATCGGCTTGAGTATGACGGTATAGATGATCGCGTAGCCGACGAATGTAGCCAGTGTCAGCCACATGGTCAGCGCGTTGACCCAGTGGTAGAGCAGCGCAAGACCGATGCCGCCGACGATGCCCGCAAACACCAGAGTCTCGAGCGGGGTGATGTGGCCACGGGGCAGCGGACGGTATTTGGTTCGCGTCATCAAGGCATCGATTTTCTGCTCGACCAGGCAGTTCACCGCCGCGGCGGCGCCCGCCACCAGCGCAATGCCCGCGGTGGCGGCCAGCAGAATCACCGGCGGCACCATGCCCGGTGTCGCCAGGAACATGCCGATCACCGCGGTAAACACGATCAGCGACACCACGCGCGGCTTGGTCAGCGCGTAGAACTGCTGGATGCGTGAAGCCGGGGGCGTGGGAGCGAAGGTGGAAGACATCAGGCGGCTGGCTTGCAACGGAGGGCGAAGTTTATCACCACCGTGGTCACCAATAAAATCGCGGCGCCGGCATTGTGCGCCGCCGCCACCGCCAGCGGCAGTCCCGCGACCACATTGGCAATGCCCAGCCCGACCTGGGCCAACAGAACAGCCAGAAGCGCGGCGCCGTACTGCTTGAAGCCGGGACTGCGCAGCAGCGCCAGCGCGAAACCGCCGACAGCCAGCAGCGTCACCAGGGCGCCGACACGGTGTGTCCAGTGGATCGCGGTGATCGCGTCATAGCTCAAATGGGTGCCGGCTGCGGTCATGCCCAGCTCGCGAACCAGTTGGAAACCGTGGCGGAAGTCCATCTGCGGCAGCCATTCACCATGGCAGGTCGGAAAATCGACGCAGGCCAGCGCCGCGTAATTGGTCGAGACCCAGCCCCCGAGCATGATCTGTCCGATCACGACCAGCATTGCCAGCATCGCCCACGGCCGCAGCCGCATCGCCGCGGCCGGAGCCGGCGGGAATTGTTCCTGACGCAGTCCCAGCCAGACCAGGAGCGCCAGCGTCGCCAACCCGCCAAGCAGATGCAGCGTGACGATGACCGGCTTCAGCAACAGTGTCACCGTCCACATGCCGAGTGCCGCCTGGAAAATCACCAGCCCCAGCAGGCCGGTCGCGAGCCACGGCGATTGCCGCAGCGAGCTGCGGCGCAGCCAGGCCATCGCCGCAATGGTGAGGATCACCAGGCCCAGTCCGCCTGCAATGTAGCGATGGAACATCTCCTTCCAGGCCTTGCCCAGCGAAACCGGTCCGTGGGTGCCACCCTGTTCCTCGACCGCCTTGGCGATGTCGTCACGGGCATGGTGGGGAGTGAGTTCACCGTAACAGCCCGGCCAGTCGGGGCAGCCGAGTCCGGCATCGGAAAGACGCACATAGGCTCCGACGACGACAACCACGAAGGTATACACCACGCCAAACCAGACCAGCTTGCGAAACATGGATTTCCCCAACTAAGGCAATGATCCGATGATTATCCGATCCGCGACACCCTGAGCAGCCGCTCGATATCCTTGCGGATGCGGCTGGGATCGGCATCGCGAGGATAACGCAGCACCAGGTTGCCCAGCGGATCGACCAGGTAGATGTGATCGCTGCGTGCGCCTTCGAACGGCAGCGCCTCCAGCAGCGCGCTGCCCCGCGCCCTGATCATCCATGTGCCTGCGTACTCGTCGCGCAACCGCTGCACCGGCTCGCCATCGCCGGTGACCAGCCAGATGCGTTCGATGCGCTCCGGATACTTGCCCTGGGTCTTGCGGACCTGGCGGATCTGCCAGAGCTTCTTCTCGCAATAGGCATCGCAGGCTGCATCGTCGACCACCAGGAAAATCCATTTGCCTTCAAGCTGGCGCAGCAGAAAACCGCCATTGCCGCCGGTTTGCGCGAGCGGTTCTACCGGAAGCTTCTTCGCCTCCATCAGATGCCCGTAATTGACCCGGCCTTCCGGCTTGTAAAAATAATAGGCCGCAAAGGAGGCGATGAACGGAGCGATGCAGACCGCCGCAACCAGCCACAGGGTCTTACGGCTGCGCTGCGGATGGGCGTCGTTTGACATGTGTCACCAGGTAGTAGATGAGAATGGCCAGGCTCAAGGCATACCATTGGAAGGCATAGGCCAGATGTGTGTTGCGCCCGAGGTCGGGGCGGTTCCAGGAGCGCTGGAGGCCGTCGTCGCCGCCGCCCGTCTGCTGGATCACGAACGGCTGCAGATCGAGGCTGGTGGCCTGGCGATAACGCTCGAACACCAGGTTTTGCCAGACATTGCCTTCGGCAACCTTGGTGGACAGTTCCATAAAGCGCTCGCTGTACGCGACGGCGACTCCTTCCACGCGCTGCTCGCCGGAGGGCGTATCCACCTTCGGCATGCTGCGGTCGCGGTTGGCGGCGATCCAGCCGCGGTTGACCAGCACATAGCGCCCGGTCCCGGCGATGCGCAGCGGCGTCGCCACATGGTAGCCGGGCTGGTGCTGGTGGAGCTTGTTGTCGATGAACACCGTGTAACGGGGCGCGTATTCACCGCGCACCTCGACCTTGCGCAGCAGCACATCGTCCGCGGCCACCAATGCTGCTCCAATGTTCACTGACGGCTCGCGGACCAGGCTGTCCTGGCGCAGTTGCAGCGCCTGCTTGTAGTCGGCGCGCCCGACCTGCCACTGCCCCAGAAAGAAGGTCAGCACCACCCCTGCGGCGGCCAGTGCCGTCGTCAGCAGGCGGGGGCGGTACAGAAACGCGCCTATGCCGATCTCTGCCATCGGAGTTCCGGCTGGGTTACACTGCAGCGCATAACATCATGCGCATCGTTGTCATCATCTTCATCATTTCCATCCTGGGCAGCCTGGGATCGGCCATGTATTACCTGATCCGGGATCGCGGCACGACCGAGCGCACGGCCAAGGCGCTGACGGTGCGGGTGGCATTGTCGGTCATCCTGTTCCTGATGCTGATGCTCGGTTTCCACACGGGCCTGATCAGCACCCGCCTTTAGACGCTGCATCTGCGGGGTCGTTCCGGGCCGCGCATGCGGCCTTCCGAAAAAAAACGCCGCGATTTCCGCGGCGCCCAAATCCCCGTATCGGGGCTACCTCCTCCCCGTGCAAATCGTGCTTTGCCGCCCTGTCGGGCCGGCCGCGCGATCCGCCGCCTTGAAACCTTGCCTTGTTGCTTAGAGCCAGTATACGACCACGAACAGGAGCAGCCAGACCACGTCCACGAAGTGCCAGTACCAGGCTACGCCCTCGAAACCGAAGTGGTTATCCGGCTTGAAGTGTCCGGCTACGCTGCGGAACAGGATCACCCACAGCATGATGGTGCCCACCGTGACATGGAAGCCATGAAAGCCGGTCAGCATGAAAAACGTAGCGCCGTAAGCGCCCATCGTCAGCTTCAGGTTGAGGTCGCCGTACGCATGCGCATATTCATAGATCTGGAAGCCGAGGAAGACCATGCCGAGCGCAATGGTCAGCACCAGGCCCCAGATCAGGTGCGTGCGGTTGTTCTTGAGCAGGCCCCAGTGGGCCCAGGTCAGGGTGACGCCCGAAGTCAGAAGCAGCGCCGTGTTCAGCGCCGGGATGCCCCAGGCGCCCATCGGCGAGAATGTCTCCTTGATTCCCGGTCCGGTCGCGGGCCAGTCGGCCTTGAATCCCGGCCACAGCAGCTCCTGGTGGATCAGCGAGCCGAGGTCAGGCACCGAGATCGCGCGCATGTAGAACAGCGCGCCGAAGAAGGCGGCAAAGAACATGACCTCGGAAAAAATGAACCAGCCCATTCCCCAGCGGAACGAAATGTCGACCTGCTTGTTGTAGTGGCCGCCCTCCGACTCACGCGCCACCGCGGTGAACCAGCCGGCGAACATGAAGAACAGGATCAGGAAACCGATGCCGAGCAGGGCATAACCCAGCGGCATCTTGTTGACGGCAAAAGATGCGCCGAAACCCAGGAAACCGAGCGCGACCGAGGCGACGATCGGCCAGTGCGAGGGCTGCGGCAGGTAGTAATTCCCTGTTGCTTGATTCGACATATTCACTTCTCCCCTGAATCCTTGCGTTGATTGCTTCGTGGACGGCCGCTCAGCGTATGACCAGCCGCACCACAGTAACCACGGTTGACACGAACAGCGCCGCCGCCATCACGCCGACGATGATCACCTGCACCGGCGACACCACGATCTTCTCGTGCTCCGCGCGCTTGCGGATGCCGAGGAACGCCGACAGCACCATGCGCACCACCTCGAACAGCGTGGCCTTGCGCGGAGCTTCCGCCGCCATCGCCGTCACCCCTGCCCGCCGTCTTTCGGCAGCGCCGCACCCTTGACCTCAAAGAAGGTGTAGGACAGCGTGATCGTATTGACGTCGGACGGCAGTGTCGCATCGATAACGAACTGCACCGGCATCCGCTTGCCCTCTCCGGCCTGCAACGGCTGCTGCTTGAAACAGAAACATTCCAGCTTCTTCACGTACGGCGCGGCATGTTTGGGGCCGTAGCTCGGAATTGCCTGTCCGACAATCGCCTTGGCGCCGTTGTTGCGCACATCATATTCGATCTGAACCATCTCGCCCGGATGCACGCGGACGCTGCGCTGCACCGGACGGAAGTCCCACTCCAGGCCATGTGCATTGGAGTCGAATTCCAGCGTCACCCAGCGTGACTTGTCGATCTGGGTGTTTTCCACGGCAGCGGCCGGCTTGATCAGGTTGTTGATGCCGGTGACTTCGCAGATCTTTTCGTAGAACGGCACCAGCAGGAAACCGAAACCGAACATCGCGACCGCGAATATCGACAGCCGGGTCATCAACCGGCGGTTGGCACGTTCCTGTCTGTTCATCGGGCCAGCAGGTAGTACTTGATCATTACGCCGAAGAAAAAGCCGGCAACAATCAGCCACAGCAGCGTTGCCGTGCGGCGATTGTTGCGTTTGACTTCGGCTTCGGACATTGCCATTCTTACCGGCTTGCCTTACTTCAGCACCGGCGGCTTCTCGAAGCTGTGCCACGGCGCCGGCGTCGGCAGGTGGGTCCACTCCAGGCTGTCGGCACCTTCCCAGGGTTTCTCGGGAGCCTTCTCGCCGCTGCGGATGCACTTGATCACGATATACAGGAACAGCAGCTGCGACAGGCCGAAGCCCCAGGCGCCAATCGAGGAAATCGCGTTGAATTCTGCGAATTGCAGCGCGTAATCGGGAATGCGGCGCGGCATGCCGGCGAGGCCCAGGAAGTGCTGCACGAAGAAGGTGACGTTGAAGAACACCAGCGACAGCCAGAAGTGCCACTTGCCCAGCGTCTCGCTGTACATCCTGCCGGTCCACTTGGGCAGCCAGAAGTAGATGCCTGCAAAGGCCGAGAACAGTGCGCCGGCAACCATCACGTAATGGAAGTGCGCCACCACGTAGTAGGTGTCATGCAGTTGAACGTCCACCGGGGTGATCGACAGCACGAGACCGGTGAAGCCCCCCAGCGTAAACAGGAACAGGAAGCCCAGCGCGAACAGCATCGGGGTTTCGAATGTCAGCGAGCCCTTCCACATCGTCGCCACCCAGTTGAACACCTTGACGCCGGTGGGCACCGCAATCAGCGTGGTCGCATACATGAAGTAAAGCTGCGCTTCCACCGGCATGCCGGCGGTGTACATGTGGTGTGCCCAGACCATGAAGGACAGGATCGCGATCGAAGCCGTGGCGTAGACCATCGAGGCATAGCCGAACAGGGGCTTCCTCGAAAAAGCCGGGATCACCTGCGAGACGACGCCGAAGGCCGGGATCGCGATGATGTAGACCTCGGGGTGTCCGAAGAACCAGAAAATGTGCTGGTACAGAACCGGGTCACCGCCCCCGGCGGCATTGAAGAAGTGAGTGCCGAAATGACGGTCGGTCAGCGTCATCGTCACCGCACCGGCGAGCACCGGCATCACCGCCACGAGCAGGTAGGCGGTGATCAGCCAGGTCCAGCAGAACAGCGGCATCTTCATCAGCGTCAGCCCGGGGGCGCGCATGTTGAGGATGGTGGTGATGATGTTGATCGAACCCATGATCGACGAGATGCCGAGGATATGGATCGCGAAGATCGTCAGGTCCATCGCCGGGCCGGCCTGGGTCGACAGCGGGGCATACAGCGTCCAGCCCACGCCGGCACCGCCGCCGGGCACGAACTGCGCGGTGATCAGCAGCAGCGCCGCGGGCGGCAGCAGCCAGAACGACAGGTTGTTCATGCGCGGGAAGGCCATGTCGGGCGCGCCGATCTGCATCGGGATCAGCCAGTTCGCGAAGCCGACGAAGGCCGGCATGATCGCACCGAACACCATGATCAGGCCGTGGTAAGTGGTCATCGAATTGAAGAAATCGGGGCGCACGATCTGCAGCCCCGGCTGGAACAGCTCGGAGCGGATGATCAGGGCCATCACGCCGCCGACCAGGAACATGGTGAAGCTGAACCAAAGGTACATCGTGCCGATGTCCTTGTGGTTGGTCGATTTCACCCAGCGCATGATCCCGCTGGGTTTGTGGCCGTGATCGTCGTCGTGGGCGTGGCCGTGGGTGGGTGCGTGTGCTGCGTCCATTGCGTTCTCCTGGAGCCTGAATTAGTTCCGAGCAGCCTTGATATCGGCCGGGGCCACTGCTTCGCCGGTCTTGTTCGCCCAGCTGTTGCGGGTGTAGGTGATCACCGCTGCCAGATCGGCATCGGGCAGGTGCTTGAAGGCCGCCATGGCCGTGGCCTGCTTGCCATTCAGCACCAGCTTGATCTGGTCAGCCTTCGGGCCGTTGACGACCTTGGAGCCGGAGAGCGCGGGAAAAGCACCGGGCACGCCCATGCCGGTGGCCTGGTGGCAGGCGACGCAGTTCTGGGCATAGACCTTCTCGCCATGGGCCTTGAGTTCATCGAGGGTCCAGGTTTTGTTCGGATCAACCTTGGTGGCGGCGATTTTCTTCTGCTGGGTGGCGACCCAGGCGGTGTACTGCGCCTGCTCCATCACCTCGACCACGATCGGCATGAAACCGTGGTCCTTGCCGCAGAGTTCGGCGCACTGGCCGCGGTAGATGCCCGGCTTCTCCGCCTTGAACCAGGTGTCGCGGATGAATCCGGGTATCGCGTCCTGCTTGACCGACAGCGCCGGCACGTACCAAGCGTGAATGACGTCAGCCGCGGTGGTCAGCACGCGGATTTTCTTCCCGACCGGCACCACGACATGGGTGTCCGTTTCGAGCAGGTAGTTGGGATTCGCGTTGCGGCCGGCAATGTCGCTGCCGTCGATCTGCGCGCGCGGCGTGGACAGGGTGCTGTAAAAGCTGATGCCCTCGCCCTCGCCCTTCAGGTAGTCATAGCCCCATTTCCACTGGTAGCCGGTCGCCTTGATGGTGATGTCCGGCTCCGAGGTGTCTCGCATTGCAATCAGGGTGCCGGTGGCCGGAACGGCCAGCGCAATCAGGATGACGAAGGGAATCAGCGTCCAGGCCACTTCGACCGCGGTGTTTTCATGGAACTGCGCAGCCTTGTGGCCGACCGACTTGCGATGCTTGAACACGGCGTAGAACATGAAGCCGAACACGCCGATGAAAATGATGAAGCAGATGATCGTGATGATGGTGTGCAGGTCGTAGATCTTTTCGCCGAGCAGCGTATGCGGCGTCTGCAGGTTCAGCTTGTATTCGGCCCATGCCGCGCAAGACCAGAAAAACAGCGCAACTGCTGCGGCACTACCCTTGATCCACTTGATGCTCATTCTTCCCCCGCTCATGTAACCGATTGTGATCCGCTAAAAACGCTGCCCGCCGAGCCTGCTGCGCAATACGCGCGCCAGTTCCTGCCGGCCCTCCTCGCCGCAGAATCGCCCGATGGCGATTTCCCGGCCGTGCGAACGCAGCGCAACGGCACCTCCCCTGTCCGTCACCAGCCGCGCCCAGCAGCGGTTGAATTCGTACTGCCTCGACCGGCCCCGCTCCCGGAATTCCACGAGTATCCGGTCACCGTCAAAAGCCAGCCATTCGAAATCGCCGGACTTGCGCAGCGTGAACCATGCTGCCGCACCCAGCGCCGCGATTTCAATGCCGGCAAACGGAATGATCAGCCACGCCCCCGCTGCAGCAAAGGCCGCCGCTATCAGCATCGAAAACAGGGCTAACGAACCGAACACCAGACGCATCAGAGGCCAGTCCAGGGAACTGCAGTGCCGCCTGAAGTACGTAAAACCGGCTCCGTCGTGCGCCAAAACCGGGTTGCTGTGGGGTCCTGTCGTCATCGGCGCCGACCATCCATTTAACCGCGCGGACTGTAGCACACGGAGGGGGCCGTCGCAACCGAAATGCCCTATGAAAGCAGTCGGTTTTCCGCCTCAAATGGCCGCATAAATGCTGTTGATGTCCAAGGCTCGCGCGATGCGCGCCACGCTGGGCACAGCACTGAATTTCACCGTCCCCAGCAACGGTGCGGGAATTCGCCGTTCAAGGGCTTCGCGGTTCTGCCGGACCCGCGCCATTGCAGGGTCAATGTGGTTGGCGATCCATCCCGCCAGCCGCAGGCCGCGCGCCTGCGCCGCTTCCACGGTGAGCAAGGCGTGGTTCAGGCAACCCAGCCGCAGGCCGACCACCAGCAATACCGGCAGCCCGAGGCGTGCCGGAATATCCGCGGCATTCAGGCGCGGACCGAGCGGCACCAGCAGACCGCCTACGCCCTCGACCACCACCACATCCGCAAGACGCGCCAGTCGCGCATGGCTCTGCGCGATCCCGGCCATGCGGATCGGCACTCCAGACTCGCGGGCGGCAATATGGGGCGCGATGGCCGGCGCAAAGCAGTAGGGATTGATCCAGTCCGCCGGCACGGCAACATTGCCCGCCGCCAGCAACTGCCGAACATCCTCGTTGTGCCAGACAGCGCCGCGTCGGCGCGCGCCGGCGGCCACCGGTTTCAAGCCTGCGGCCCGCAATCCTCGGGCTGCCAGCCCGTGCAGCAGCGCACTGGCAATCAGGGTCTTGCCGACGCCGGTATCGGTTCCGGCGATGAATATGCCGCGGGCAAGCGCTGCGGACATGGCCGGCTTACGACGCTGCATTTAAACGCACCCCAGCCGGTTTGATGTCGATCACCGGCCGGCCGCCGGGACCGACGCGGGGCAACGGGCACCAGGCGTGGCCGTAGACCACCTCGAAAGTTGCCGGCAGCTTGCCGTCGCGGCGATAAGCCTCGTAATTTCGCTCCAGGGCCGCGAGCCAGCCTCTGCCGGACAGGGCGCGGGGACGGTCACTCGCGGCATTGTGCGCGCCGATCGCCTTGAGGTCGCGCATCACCGCCCGGACATCGTCATAGGTCAGCGTGAAGGTTTCCATGTCGATGACCGGATCGGCAAAACCCGCCGTGACCAGCATGTCGCCGATGTCGTGCATGTCGATGAACCGGCTGACATGCGTCAGGCTGTCGATGCCGGCCTGAGCTGCGCGCAATTCCCGCAGGGTGTCGGGGCCGAAGGTCGTAAACAGGAACAGGCCGCCCGGCGCCAGCACCCGGCGCATTTCCGCAAAGGCGCGCGGCAGTGCGTTGACCCACTGCAGGGCGAGGTTGCTCCAGGCGAGATCGACGCAGCCGGCCGCCAGCGGCAGTTGCTCGAGGTCGCCGCATACGGGCAGCGGCCCGCGCCGCAGTAACCGCCGGTGCCATGGCAAGGACGAACGCGCCTGCCGCAACATGCCGGGCGCGAGGTCCAGCGCGACCACCTGCGCTTCAGGATAACGCGCCGACAGCCCAGGCCATGCATTGCCGGTACCGCAACCGGCATCAAGAATGCGGGCCGGCATGTGGCGGATCAACTCGAGGCGCTCCAGGCTGCGCCGGCAGACCTCGTGCTGCAGCACCGCCGAGCCGTCATAACCAGGCGCCGCACGGTCAAAGGAACGCCTGACCGCGCGTTTGTCGAATGGCGCGTCGTCAGTCACGGCAGAACCCTCCGATCAGACCGGCGACCGCCGGCGCGGCGGAAATGAACGGAGCATGCGCCGCACCTCCGACAATCTCGAGCCTTGCCTGTGGCAACGCTTCAGCAAGATGGGTGCCCGCTGCCAGCGGCGTGATGTGGTCGCGATCGCCATGCACGACCAGCGCCGGCTGCTGCACCGCGGCCAGCAGCGGCCGCAGGTCCGTGTCGCGCAGCCAGTCGAGCATGGTCTGCAGTGCGTCCGCCGCGGGCGCGGGCCGCGCATGCAGCAGCGCATCGAGCTGCCGCGCCACCGCGCGTGCCTGCGCGTCACCCTGGGATTCCAGCATCAGGAATCGTCGCAGTGTCGCCGCCGGGTCGGCCGCCAGCGCTGCACCGAACCCGGCCAGCACCGCGGGCTCCATGCCATGCGGCCAGTCAGTTGCGGCGGTAAACCGCGGCGTGGTCGCAATCAGTACCAGCCGTGCCACTTGTTGCGGGTGACGGTGTGCCCAGGCCAGCGCCAGCTGGCCGCCCAGCGACCAGCCTGCCACCACGCAGCGCCCGGGTGCGGCTGCCGCGAGCCTGTCCACCGCCTGCTCCGCCGTAGCGGCGCCGTCTGCGGCAATGTCCGGCGCGGATACGGCCTGGCCGAGTTCCAGCCGCGCGATGACATCGGACCACACTCCGGGATGGGTACCCCAGCCGTGCAGCAGCACCAGCGGCAGGGTGCTCATGCCGGCTGTTGCAGTGCGTCGACCAGGCGCGCCAAGTCAGTGGCCTCATGGTCTGCAGACAGCGATATGCGCAGCCGCGCCGTACCCTGCGGCACGGTCGGCGGGCGGATCGCAGGCACCAGCAGCCCTGCCGCCGCCAGCCGCGCCGACAATGCCAGCGCCTCGTCGTTTCCGCCGACCAGCAGCGGCTGGATCGGCGTTTGCGAAGGCATCAGGCGCAGCGGTGCCACGGCAAGGCCTTCGCGCAACTGTGCGACCAGGGCCTTCAGGCGTTCGCGCCGCCATTCCTCCCGCGCGATGATTTCAAGGCTGGCCAGCAGCGCCTGCGCCAGCAATGGCGGCATCGCGGTGGTGTAGATGTACGTCCGCGCGCTCTCGACCAGTGTTTCGATCAGCACCCTGTCGCCCGCGACAAAGGCGCCTGCGACGCCGGCGGCCTTGCCCAGTGTCGCCATGTAGATGATGCGGTCCGAAGAGATGCCAAAATGCGACAGCGTGCCGCGCCCGGCTTCACCCAGCACGCCGAAACCGTGCGCGTCATCGATGTAGAGATAGGCGTCATGCCGTTCGCAGAGCTCAAGCAACGCCGGCAGCGGCGCAATATCGCCATCCATGCTGAACACGGCATCGACGACGACGAGCCGCCGCCGTGCCGGCGTGGTTACAAGCAGGCGCTCCAGCGCGGCAAGGTCATTGTGCGCATACCGCTTGAAAGCCGCACGCGACACCAGCGCGGCATCGTTCAGCGACGCATGATTCAGCCGGTCGGCAAACACCGCGTCGCCGCGACCGGCCAGCGCGCTGACCACGCCCATGTTGGCCATGTAGCCCGTTGAGAACAGCAGCGCGCGCGGCTGGCGCACAAACCCGGCCAGCGCCTCCTCGAGTTCATGGTGGGCCGCACTGTGGCCGAGGATCAGGTGCGACGCGCCGCCGCCGACGCCGTAACGCCCGGCCCCCTCGCGCACCGCAGCCACAAGCCGCGGATCCGCGGCCAGGCCGAGGTAATCGTTGGAACAGAATGCCAGGTATTCGCTGCCGTCCACGGTCACATGCGCGCGCTGCGGCGTTGCCAGCAGCCGGCGTGTGCGGCGCAGGCCGCGCGCGTCGCGCTCCGCCATTTCGGCGGCAAGCTCGGCGTGCAGTGACACGGTGACCGGAATACGCGATGGAAAACGAAACGCCGCTGCGCCAGACGGCGTCAGGCTGGGTTCAGCGGCTTCAGGCCCAGGCGCGCAAACAGCGACCGGTCGTTCTCGACGTCTGGATTGCCGGTGGTCAGCAGCTTCTCGCCGTAGAAAATCGAATTCGCGCCGGCCAGAAAACACAGGGCCTGCACGCCGTCGCCGAGTTCCTGGCGCCCCGCCGAAAGGCGCACGAACGCTTTGGGCATGGTGATGCGCGCGCAGGCGATGGTGCGGACGAATTCGAGCGGATCGAGCTTTTCGGTGCCGTTGAGCGGCGTGCCCGGCACCTGCACCAGGTTGTTGATCGGCACCGACTCGGGATACGGATCCATGTTCGCCAGCTGGGCGATCAGCTTCGCGCGGGCTGTGCGCGTTTCGCCCATGCCGACGATCCCGCCGCAGCAGACATGCAGGCCGGCCTCGCGCACCTGTGACAGCGTGTCGATGCGGTCATCGTAGTCACGAGTGGTGATGACGTTGCGGTAGTTGTCTTCGGCGGTGTCTATGTTGTGGTTGTAGTAATCGAGCCCGGCCTCGCGAAGCTGGCCGGCCTGGCCGGGCTTGAGCATGCCCAGCGTCGCACAGGTTTCCATGCCGAGGCCGCGCACCGCCTTCACCATCGCCACGACCTTGTCGAGATCGCGCTGCTTCGGACCGCGCCAGGCCGCGCCCATGCAGAAGCGGGTCGCGCCATGCTCGCGCGCCGCCCGCGCCGCCGCGACAACCTCGTCGACGGACAGCATGTCCTGGTTCTCGACGCTGGTCTGATAGCGCGCGGCCTGCGGACAGTAGCCGCAATCCTCGGAACAGCCCCCGGTCTTTATCGACAGCAGCGTCGACAGCTGAACGGCGTTGGCATCGAACTGTTCGCGATGCACCTGCTGCGCCCGGAACAGCAGATCGTTGAACGGCAGCGCGAACAGCTCTTCGATGGCTGTCACTGTCCAGCGCGGGGCAGGCGTGTCGGCGGCGGCCCTTCGACGATCGTTTACAGGATTATTGACGGGGAGGGTATCCATGGCAGCTTTCGGGGTTTCTAAAATATTTAATTAAAACAATAAGTTATATTGCATATCCTCGCAGATGCACGCCCATTTGTCAAATTTGACGAACCGCTTTCTTGACAGCATGCGTCTGGCTCTGGCTAACCGGCATGCCTCGCGCTGCCTGCTCTGCGGTGACCCGGCCGCCGCCCGCGCGCTGTGTGCGGCGTGCTGGCAGGATCTGCCATGGCTGGAGGCGCCCTGCTGCCGGCAATGCGCACACCCCTTGGCCACGCCCGGACTGTGTGGACGTTGCCTTGCGGAGCCGCCGCATTTTGACCGGGTCGTCGCCCCGACCCGTTACCACTTCCCCGTCGACGGTCTGATCCAGGCCTGCAAGTATGGCGGCCGCCTGGCGACCGTCCGCGCGCTGGCCGCGATGCTCGCCCATGCACCGCCGGGCCGCGCCGATGTCATCGTGCCGATGCCGCTGTCGCAGCATCGCCTGCGCGAGCGCGGATTCAACCAGGCACTGGAACTCGCGCGTGCCGCGGCTGCGGCAGCGGGCGTCCGTGTGGATGCAGGCCTGTGCCTGAAGACGCGCGACACCACCGCGCAAACCCGGCTGCCCTGGAAACAGCGCCGCAAAAACATCCGTGGCGCATTCCTGGTGCCCGCCGATATCGCGGGTCTTCACGTGGTCGTTGTGGATGACGTGCTGACCACCGGCGCCACGCTCAGCGAGCTGGCGCGCACCCTGAAGCGTGCGGGCGCAGCCTCGGTCACCGGCTGGGTTCTTGCGCGAACGGTCGCAGGCAGCGGGTCCGCTGCCTGAGAGGCGTTCAGCGCGCGCGCTGGTCGGCGAAGGACTGCAGGTTGGGCGGCAGGTTACCGCTTTCCCGCGCCCTGCGGAAAGCCTCCTTGGCGTCGGCATTGCGGCCGAGAGCCTCAAGGGATACACCCATGCCCAGCAGCCAGACCCCGGTGTTGGGGCGCAGGCGCAGCGCGCGCAGGAACTGGTCAACCGCTTCGGCGTGCCGCTGCTGGCGCTGCAGCAGTCCGGCCAGGAATGCCGCGTATTCGGCGCTGCCGCCGGCATAGTCCGCGCTGCGCGACAGCGTCTGCACGCCGGCCTCGAGATCGCCGCGGTCGACCTGCAGCCGCGCCAGCATCATCGCGAAACCGAACTGCGCCGGCGCGATCTGAAGCCCCTCCTCCAGCCGGCGCATTGCCTCCGCCTGCTGACCGGCATCGATCAGTACGCCAGCCAGCGCCTGGCGCGCCGCATGGTGCGCAGGGTCGGTCTGCACCGC